>JAEEGL010394783.1_pt1 | contig 22450 bp, 20 predicted proteins | sample 9134231 | NCBI WGS metagenome assembly JAEEGL01 (sample SAMN16246548, study PRJNA631951) | gut metagenome | biome: gut microbiome; feature: rumen; material: fiber-attached | host: Bos | place: Iran: Karaj | collected 2018-10
CTAAATATATAACTAACTTACGACGGCCATTCAATATTATATGTAAATTTCCTAAGGAGTTTTATTACGGAAAACAATATATTACCGCAAATGCCCTGTGAGGGAATGAAAATAAATTAGTGACGGCCATTCACGATAATATGTAATTTTCCTAAGGACTTTGCTTACGGAAAATTACATATTATCGCAAACGGCCTGTGAGGGATAATTGAAGATTTTCAGAAGGGGAAAAGCATGAAAAAATAAGTAGTATGTTCTCTGTGGTGTATTTTTGAAGTTTTTCGGCAAGCGAAAAGCATGAAGAAATAAGTAGTATGTTCTCTGTGGTGTATTTTTGAGGATTTTCAGCAAGCGAAAAGCATGAAAAAATAAGTAGTATGTTCTCTGTGGTGTATTTTTGAGGATTTTCAGCAAGCGAAAAGCATGAAAAAATAAGTAGTATGTTTTCTGTGGTGTATTTTTGAAGATTTTCAGAAGGGGAAAAGCATGAAAAATAAAGAGGAGTGTTCTCTGTGAGGTATTTATGAGGTTTTTCAGCAAGTGAAAAGCATGAAAAATTAAGTGGTATGTTCCCTGTGGGGTATTTTACGTCAAATAAGCAAGGTTAGCGAGATTTTGGGCGATACTTTATGAGGGAGACGAAATGGGAGAGGCCGGCGGCGGCGTAGGGGATGAGGAATACGCTGTAGGGGAAGATGTAACGGGAGTTTGCTTCCCAGAGCATATGGAAGAGAAAGCCGCCGAAAACGTATATAAAGCCGAGGTGAAGGAAGAAGGATGTAGCATCGGCGGATTTTTTGGAGGCTATGGTATTTTTCAGATAATAGAGAAAAGCTCCGATGTAAATGAGGGACTGATGTACATCGCAGAAGACAATGAAAGCTTCTCCGAGTGAGCCCGTGTAGAGCGACTGCATAAAAGAGCTGCGGCCTCCGAGTTCGGCCCAGGTAGCCTGTCGGCTGGCGTAGGTCCCATCTGCCCACTGGGATGCATATTTTTGAAGATAAAAGTTTGCGGCATAAACTGGATTTTCACGGAAAAAGCTAAGTCTTTCCATGATAGCATTCCGGCTTATCTCATTTGCCAGGTCTGTATCAAGGCCGCTGCTTTCATAGGTCAGGAAATTAAATCCGTTGTACCATCCGCAGCCCCTTTCGGCTTCCTGCATGCCCATGGCAAAATATGACAGAGCTGTCACGCCGGGTAAAACAGTGCGTCCGACGGCGGCTTCGTAGATTTTAAGTACAGCGGGCAGTATTCCGAGAGAGCAGACAACAGCAGCAATGAGAAGCAGAGGGTAAAGCAGTTTTTTTCTCCTTATCCATTCGATCACAAGCACGATCGAGAGGGCTATCACATAGATAAGCGAGTTTTTGCGAAGGAATACCGAAAGAGCGGTGAATAGGACAAACAGGGCGGAAAATATGATCAGCTTTGTTTTTCCGATACTGATTTCATCGTGGATAATGCATATAAGAAAGAACATGGATGCCGAAATCGCCGCGATCGAGGGGATCTCACCATACAGAAAAGAAGTGTAAAGTATAAAGGGAAGGCTAAGCCCCGTGAGAATAAGATATATGCAGCAGACTGTATTTTCCTTCTCTTTTCCCAAAAGAAGCTTTTTTAATGTATAATATTGAAAAAGAACCGTCGCGCATGCTAAAAAGATATTGAGGATCTTTATCATGTGATACGTGGGAATGCCGGTAGAAAGCAGGTTCCATATTTTTATCGGAAGAATATAAGCGGTTATCATTCCTATTTGCTGCGGATAGTAGGAGAGATACGATTCTGAGCCGCTTACAAACAGAAAATCCCCTGAGGCCGCTGATTCAGCCATGGAATAAACCGCCATCGCATCTGCAGCGGGAACGGTACGGCCAAAAAACGCGACAAAAACTCCGGCAGCGAATATCCAGAGAATAGTTACAAAAAGCAGTGCTTTTCTGAATGTACCTCCGGTTTTTGTCAGGAAACGGATCAGAAAGCAGATTCCGAGAATTATGATGATCCCCGGGATCACGGCAAAAGAAAAGCCCCATTTAAAAAGGACCACCTGGCTTATCATGTCGTCTATATAAGCGTTGCAGAAAAGACCTGTCAGCAAAAGCAGGCCTGAAAAAACGAGAAATACCCACGTGCCTGCCTTTGATGCAAAGCGGTAGAATGCAGGAATGGTGCGGGAATCATTTTCCGCAGATGAAATTTTTTTCGAACCGGTTATATTCATAAGCACATTATATCAGTTGAGAACATAGTAGTAAATGAAGCAGATAAAAAACAGAGGGTACATCCTCTTTTCAATCGTAAATTCAATATTTCTTGCTTTTCAGATTGCAGGATTTGCTCTAAGCAGAGATCCTAAGCTGCAGTGGAGCGTTCCGTTCTGTCTTATTCTGTTTTTTGCAAGTGTCATTCCCGGTACCGCCCTCGGCTTTTTCGCAGCATGGTTTCTCGGGAGGCGCAAGGATCTTCAGGAGGAAGCGATCTTTGCAAAGTATGAGGACGGATGGCTTGTTGAAGGATACAGAACTTTGGGAGAGGCGCCAAAGGATCCCGCACCACCGGCATCTATAGCCTGGCTCATAATTCTCGTCTCATATATTCCCGGATTTCTGGCTTTTTATCCCGGCATCTGCTCCTATGATGCGTACATTCAGTTAAACCAGATCATTACCGGCGCATGGAACGACCATCACCCGATACTCCACACGAGACTTCTGGGGCTGTTCTGGCAGATCGGTGAAAAGGTCGGAAATCCCTCTACCGGAATTGCAATTTTTACTGCATTTCAGCTTTTATGTCTGTCCGGAGCATTTGCGTATTGCATTCATTTGATCAAAAAGCTTCACTGCGGAAAGGTCTGGTACTGGGTGCTCACGGTCTTCGGAGCGATTTTTCCCTACAATATGTTCATGGGAATGTCTGTGACAAAAGCCGGACTGTTTACTGCGGCATTTCTTCCCGCGCTGGTCCTTCTCCTGTATTTTTTCAGAAAAAAGAGAGAGGAGCTTTCACCTGAAAAAGAGGATATTTTCTATGCTATACTGCTTGTTCCCGCGATCGCGTTCAGGAATAATGCAAAATATGCCATAGGAGTTTTTCTTGTGATCCTTTTTGTTTTGATCATTGTTTTGCTGATCAGAAAGGACCGCAAGTATATATTGTACCTGAGGGTATTTCTTACAACGCTGACCGGACTTCTTGTGGCAGCCATGCTGATGAATTATGCCAATAAGGTCTGGAATGTCACACCGGGAGACAAGAGAGAGATGCTGAGCATCCCGGTTCAGCAGATGGCTAGAACGGTAAACTACAATCTCGATGAGATGCTACCGAGAAATATGGAGATAGTTGATTCGTTTATCCTCGATGAAGGATGGAGAATGTACGATCCCGTGATATCCGATCCGGTCAAGAGAACCGTCAACACCTGGTTTGCAAAAAACTATCCGAAACAGACTCTTAGAACATATTTTGAGCTTCTCGCGAAGTATCCGAGCGATTATATAGATGCATTTCTTGCGCAGAATGCGGGTTACCTGTATCTTTTTGACAGATCCTGCCTGACGGTATACGGAGATCATCCGGTCGGTTACGGTTTTGTACAGACCGCATGGGCGAATGATATCTACGAGGACGGAATTGTGAAGGCGCCGGCGATTCCCGCACTTTACGAGTTCCTTGAGAAGATCGCCTCGGAGAATACTATTCAGAAGATTCCGGTTCTGGGTATTCTGTTTGTGCCGGGCTATGTGCTCTGGGCTTTTATATATCTCGGTCTTTCCTGCTGGTACAGGAAAAAATACCGTCTGCTCCTTCCCGTCAGCCTTGCTGTGCTGTTCATAGGGACGCTCCTTCTGGGACCTTGTGTTCAGTTAAGATACATCTATCCCGTATGGGTTTTTTTGCCCTTCATGGCAGCAGTCATTTACAGAAAGAAAAATAAATAGTCGTTCCTGCGATTAAGAAAAGTGAAAAACTGACCGAAATAAAGGATGAGTCAAAAGCTCATCCTTTTGTTGTTGCAGTATTTCACGTCTATAAAAAAGGAAAAGTTATGAAGATAAGCTTTCAGAATCAGGATCTGATAAAGAATTTCGATAAAATGCCCGTAAATACAGATATTCCAAAAGCGGCAAAGGGAGAGCCCAGCTCTATGGGCAGTTCACCCGTTAAACTCAATCTTGGAAATTCCAAAGCTGAAAAACAGAATAATTTTTTCTCAGCTGATGAGAAAAAGAGCGGGAAAACACTGACCGAACTTATGCAGGAGGCCGGTAATATCGATGCGTCCGTAAGTCAGGATTACAGGACGGTCATGTCTAATACAATGTCCTCCGAGGATTACGCAAGGGCTTCCGAGGAAGGCTTTGATTATTACAGGATGGATCCCGATGAGGTTGTGACTATTCAGGACAGGATCAAGGCTGAAGTAGCCAAAGGCGGAGAGGTCATCATCGGATACAATGACAGCTTAAGTGACAGCGTTCTGGCAGAGGCGCTCGGCAGCGAGACTCTCGCAAGGGAGATAGAAAGCTCATTTTCAGAGGCGGACATTCCGCTTACAGAAGAAAATATCGACGGGATCAAAAAGGCCTGGGAGCTGGCTTCGGATCTTAAGATGCCCACCGATGCCGAGATTGCATATATGGTTGAAAATGAACTTGAGCCGGATATCTGGGGACTTTATCTTGCCAAAAACAGTGGAAATATTCAAGGAAAAGAGCTTTCCGAAGAACGGGTTGACCTTTTGGATGAATCCAATGCGAAGCTGTTAAAGCAGGTTGAGGATATTCTGGATAATGCGGGATATACGGAAACAGTAGACAGAGAGGAAGGGATAAGGAATGCCCAGTGGCTTCTCGACAGGGAACTTCCGATCAATCCCGAAAACATAAAAAAGGTTGATGATGCAGCTTCTCTTGCATTTCCCATAGAGGAAGACATTTTCTCAAAAGCGGTTGCAAGTGCTGTTGCAGAAGGGAAAAAACCTATGCAGGCCTATCCGGTAAGGTCCGAAGACAGACCGATTTCCGATCACAGGAAGGCCGCAGAGCTGGAAAGCTTTATTTTCTCCGACGAAGCAGTCTCCGTAATACAGGACAGGAGAGCTCTTGAGGAAATCCGGCTTTCCATGACAGCAGAGGTAAATATCAAGCTCATAGGCAGCGGTATTTCAATAGATACCGCACCGATAGAGGAATTTATCGATGCGCTTAAAGAGGCGGAAAAACAGGTAGCCCATAGATATTTCCCCGAATACGAGGACGACGGGGACAAGGCCGTTTCAAGCTATAGGCTTTTCAACGAAGCTGACAAGACTGTCAGAGAAATTAAGGATGATCCCATAGGGGCTCTCGGAATGTTCGTTTCGGGAGCTGTCAAGGATATAAAGGATATAACCGTCGGTGAATTCCACAAAGAGGGAGTAAGGCTTAAGGATACTTATGAAAAGGCGGGAGAGAGCTATGAGGCTCTTATGACCGCTCCCCGAGCAGACCTTGGAGACAGCATTAAAAAAGCGTTTGCAAACGCACCTGTTCTTGCCGATGAGATCGGTATTGAAAAGTCGGAAGACAACCTGAGAGCTATAAGGATACTCGGCTACAACCGGATGGAAATAAGCCCTCAGAATGTTCAGAGCGTATCAGAAGCCGATAGAGAAGTTAGGAACGTAATACAGAAAATGACGCCGGCATCAGTTCTTGGCATGATCCGTGACGGTATAAATCCGCTTGAGACAAGCTTTGCGGAGCTTAATACATATTTTGATGCATCGCAGACAGGCGGATATGAGGAAACCGCAAAGAGCTACAGTGAGTTTCTTTACGGGCTCGAAATGCAGGACAATATCACTCCCGAGGAGAGGGAATCCTATATCGGAATCTACAGGCTTATACATCAGATAGAGAAAGCGGACGGAGCCGCTATAGGTGCTGTTCTTAATGAGCAGGCAGTACTTTCCTTCGAAAACCTTCTCTCCGCCGCAAGGACAAGAAGGCTTCACGGAGTCGATGTACGTGTAGATGAGTCTTTTGGAGTAAGAAGCGAACTTCTGCGTACCGGAACCGATATCACTCAGCAGATCGCCTCAGCTTTTAAGCCGGAGAGATATGTGACTGAAGCGCAGGAGCTCAGAAATGTCGTAAACACTGGAAAAGAGGCTGCTGCACTTCTTCAGGATTACGGTATCCCCGGAAGCGCTGAAAATCTTATCGCGATAGACTCTCTTATAGAAAAAGAGAGCAATCTTTTCGATGAGATGAGAAGGTACGATAAAGACGGAAGGCTGAAAAAGACTGCCGAAAGACTGCGCGAGGCACTCTCCTTAGATAATTTCGAGGAAGAGTACGATGAGGCTTCAAAAGAGCTTGAAGAGCTCAGCGAGGAAATGACCTTGTCCGCCGAAAGATATATTGATGTAAAGGCAATGTCTCTGGTTCACCGCCAGTTAAGCTTAGTAAGAAGGATAAACGAAGTGCCGGATCCTCTGTCAGACAGGGATTTCATTATCCCGATGCAGTTCGGAGAGGAGATAAGCAAGGTTCGCATCAGCTTCAGAAATGAGGGAGCGGGTGCGAGAGTAACGATCAGCACCGCCATCGGAGGAGAGGAATTGGAAGGATTTTTTGAGCTCTCCGAGGGCAATCTTGAAGGATATATTACCGAAACGGGCCGCGGTGCACTTAAGAATCCGGAAGCTTTTGCCGATATAATTGTTGAAACCCTCAGAAAAGAGCCTTTGCTGGCCGGGACAAAGATAGGAAATATACCGGTGATAAACAGTGACAGCAAAGGAAAAAGAGCGGTTTCGAATTCTAAAGATAACAGCCGGAGCAAGGATGCGGAGGCTATTGGATCAGATGGAACTGAGAGAAGAATACTGCTGCAGGTAACAAGGATATTCCTGCAGTCCGTACCCGTTTGAAAGGAGCCATCATGAGAATCAACTACAACGTATCCGCAATGCTTGCAAACAATACGCTTACAAACAGCAATACCGCGCTTTCCAAATCTATTCAGAGATTATCCTCGGGATTAAAGATCAATAATGCAAAAGATAACCCGGCAGGTCTGGCCATGGCAAAGAGAATGAACGGTCAGATCGTTGGTACCGGTGTCGCTAAAATGAACACCAACGACGGAATATCGGTTATCGAGACAACCGATGGTGCGCTCAACGAAGTTCATGAAATGCTTCATCGTATGACAGAGCTTGCAACACAGGCGATAAACGGAACAAATACAGATGACGACAGACGCATCATCCAGGAAGAGATCGATGAGCTGAAGAAAGAGATAGACAATATTTCAAAAAATACCCAGTTCAACAGCCAGAATCTCTTAGACGGAAGCTTTGATTATAAGGCATACACCAGTCAGGGGCCGGGAGTTGCGCCCGAGATAAAGGTAAGTACCTATAATTCCGTTGTTCAGACCGGAGATTATAAAATAGACACTATTTCATGGGCACCCATCGGAGACGGAAGCGGAAGATCGGAAGTGACAGCAATGACACTTTCCGGACTTTTCCCCGACAGCGATCTTGCGGATTACAATGTATCCATGGTCGACAACTACGTTTCAATAAGCCACAAGTCCGGATTTGAGATGACCTTTGAGATAGATCCCGATCTTGTTTTTGCGGATGATATTACCCCCGAAACTGTGGCAGGAACCGTAAATGACGTTGAGATCGAGTGTACCGGGATAGGTCCCATGAGACTTCAGACCGGATCCAACGAGGGACATGTTGTATCTGTGGAGATTCCCGCAGTTTCACTTGGAAATCTCGGTATAAGCCGCATCAGCGTAGAGAATCAGGATTATGCGAGTGACGCTCTTGACAGGATCAAGGGAGCGGTTCAGTTTGTCAGCAGCGTGAGAGGAAAACTCGGCGCATACCAGAACCGTCTCGAATCGACATCTGATAATCTCGGAGTTATCGAAGAAAACATGACTTCAGCATACTCAAGGATAATGGATGTGGATATGGCGGAGGAGATGACTCAGTACAGCACTCAGAATGTCATCGTTCAGGCAGGAACTTCCGTGCTGGCTCAGGCTAATGAGAGACCTTCCATGGTTTTACAGCTTCTGCAGTAAAGAATTGATCAGAGGTAATTATGGACAGCGAAAAGAAACAGGAATATACCAGACGTGTATCACAGGCAAACTCAACTGAGATGGTCGTGATAATCTATGATATCGCTCTTGACTATATCGGCGAAGCCAAATCAGCATTAAGCGGAGAAAACCGCGACGAAGGGCTCTTTAAGGAGACAATAGGAAAGCTCCAGAGCTGTATCTGCGAGCTTTTGTGCAGCTTGAGACCGGGATACGAACTCTCCGGAAATCTAAGAGAGCTCTACGGATTCTGCTTAAGGCGGATCGGAGCAAGTCAGGCGAGAATGGATGCCGGGATCCTCGATGAAGTCGTTAAGGTTATAAAACCGCTCAGGGATGCATTCGAAAAGATCATCCCCGAAAATAAAAAGGGGCCAGTAATGGGCAATTCCCAGACGGTATTTGCCGGACTTACCTATGGCAAGGAGGAGCTTATCGAGAGCTTAAGCACAGATGCCAACAGGGGATATCTTGTCTGAGAAAATTTTTTTCGGGAAGGTTTAATAGTAATAAAGAAAAAATACAGACGGTAAAGCATCGTTTTATGCAAAATCACAATGGCTGCAGTGCCCTAAATTAAGGGGCTGCAGTTTTTTTGTTGTCAAAAATCAGGATATTTATCGTCATTTTTTACGAAAAAACGGAAATTCAAAATTTCATATTGCGCTAAATAATTTTGATGCTATAATCGGCTTTACATTCTGCGGACAGGACGCAGTTTTCAATACAGCAGTGCGGCGTTTCGCAATTCAGAAATCTGACTGTATTCATTTCAAAAAGGGAATCATATTCCACCTCCGCTTATTTCGGCGGTTTTTCAAACGAGCAGTAAAGAGATCGGTTTTTCCGGGCATTCTATGTCCGGCTTTGGGAGGGTGTACCATGGTATTTTTGTACCTGTTTTTGGGAATTGCATGTCTTTGGGACTACGGTCTTCGGCGTATTCCGAATATCCTGCAGATGGGCATGTTCGGAATTGGGATCCTCTGCTCATATTTTTGCGGATCGTGGGGTGGAGTATTAAATTATTTTATCTCGTTTCTGGTGACAACATTTTTCTTTTCAATCTTTTTCAGGCTGGGAATGATAGGAGGCGGAGATGTAAAGCTGCTTGGTATCAGCAGCGGTTTTTTCGGCGGAAGGAGCGCGCTGTACTTCGTCTTTTTCTCACTTTTGGTATCCGCCGTATTTTCGCTTATCAAAATGCTTGCCCGAAGACAGTTTGCCGAGAGATTCCGATTTCTGGGCAATTATCTCAAAAACATCTACAGGAATCTGGAATCCGGGGAAAAAGGAAAATGCTTGGAACTTTATATGACGGACAGAAATGAGAAGGTCAGGTGCGGTATCGCCATGAGCGGACCGGTTCTGATAAGTGCTTTATTACACTTGGGAGGTGTCTATTGAAGGGGATAAGGGAAACGGAACCGTTGTTTGTTTTGTTTGACATAGAGGAAGAATATGCAGTCAGGATGTCCGATTATATCAGGAACTATCCGGGACTGCCGTGGCGAGTAAGGACATATTCCGATATTGAAGAGCTTATGCGCTTCGAAGAGGGGAACAGGATCACGCTGCTTGTTGTCTCGGAGAACTCGTTTTCCGAGGATATAGAAAAGCTGCAATTTGAAAAGATGGTGATACTGAACGAATCGGGATTCAGACCGAAGGACACGGTGGACCTGATCGATAAATATCAGGCGGCGGATTCCGTAGTACAGATCCTGCTTCAGGCATATATCGAGATAGCGGGGGAGCAGCCGGGAAGGATCTCTGTGGGAAACAAGACGATTTTTATCGGGATATATTCCCCGGTAAAGAGATGTCTACAGACTACTTTTGCGCTGACGATGAGCGGGCTGCTTGCACATAAAAAGAGGACTCTTTACCTGAATTTCGAATCGTACTGCGGTATGGCCGAGATCCTTTCAAGAGACGGGGAGCAGGATCTTTCCGACCTTGTATATTTTCTGAATGTGGACAATGAGAAATTCAAGCTCCATCTTCAGACAATGACAAAACAGTTTTCCGAGTTTGAATATGTCCCGCCCATGAGATATGGTCAGAATCTGCTTTCAGTTTCTGATCTGGAGTGGATGAATCTTTTGAGAAAGATAAGTGAGACGGAGCTTTTTGATTATGTGATCATGGACCTCACCGACTCTCTTCAGGGGCTTCCGGAGATCCTTCGGATATGCAGCAGGGTTTTTACGATAATGAAGGATGACCAGTACGCGAGAATAAAGATGTCGCAGTATGAAGCAATGATGGTGAAGTATGAATACAAGGACGTCATTGAGAAAACGGAGAGGTTCGTATTCCCCAAATTCCATTATGTCCCCATGTCATCGGATCAGTTTACAAGGGGTGATATGGCGGAATTTGTGAGGGAAAAGATGGATGAAACGGGGGTGGTTTAATTGGATCTGTCCGGGCTAAAGAAGAGTCTTAAAGAGAAAACTCAGGAGAGGATAGATTTAAGAAGAGATTTTACCGACGAAGAAGTCAGCAATATCATCGATGAAGTCATGCTTGAGTCGGATGAGGTTTCTCTCCTGAACATCAAAGAGAGACGGAAATTGCATAAAGAGATCTTCGATTCCCTGCGCCGCCTCGATGTTCTGCAGAAATATGTGGATGATCCAAGCGTGACGGAGATCATGATAAACGGGAAGGATCATGTATTTATTGAGCAGAAGGGTAAGCTCAGCAGGATCTCCGAGGGCTTTGATTCGGAAGACAAGTTAAGGGATGTGATCCAGCAGATCGTCGCGGGCTGTAACCGTGTTGTGAACGAAGCCTCACCGATAGCGGATGCGAGACTGTCAAACGGAGCGAGGGTGAATATTGTTATGAATCCGGTCGCCCTTAACGGACCTATAGTTACGATACGGAGATTTCCGGATAAACCGATCACCATGGAAGGACTTATCTCCGGGGGGTCCATAACCTCCGAAGCAGCGGGTTTTCTTAAAACACTTGTAAGGGCAAAATACAATATCTTCATCAGCGGGGGAACCGGCAGCGGTAAAACGACCTTTCTCAATGTGCTCTCAAGTTTCGTTTCGCAGGACGAGAGAGTGATCACGATCGAGGACAGCGCGGAGCTTCAGCTTCAAGGCATAGACAATCTTGTAAGGCTTGAGACCAGAAGCGGAAATACCGAAGGCTGCAACGAGGTGACGATCCGAGATCTGATCAGGGCATCCCTCAGGATGAGGCCGGACAGGATCATTGTCGGAGAGGTCAGGGGAGCTGAGGCATGGGACATGATACAGAGTCTGAATACAGGACATGACGGCAGCATGTCAACAGGTCACGCCAACAGCTCGAAGGATATGCTGAGCAGACTGGAAAACATGGTGCTAATGGGGGCGGACATCCCTCTGAATGCAATAAAACAGCAGATTGCATCGGGACTGGACGTGATAGTACATCTGTCGAGACTAAGGGATAAATCAAGAAAAGTGACCGAAATATCGGAGGTGCTGGGGTATAGGGATGGAGAGATCATCACACAGGAGCTCTATAAATTTACGGAAATGGGCAGCAGTCTTGAAGGGCGGGTGTTCGGAAATCTTGAGAAGAAGGAAGAGCTCAAAAACACAGGAAAGCTCAGACTCGCCGGACTATCACTATCCTAATTGGAAAAAAGGCGAGAAAACCATAGCTATAGCGGAGTGTCTGGGAATAATGGCACTTATGTCATATTTTTTTTACAGGAGTATTTGGGCTATGTTTCCGATGACCGTGATCGGAGTATTGTCTTTCAAAAGGATCAAGGCCGGCAGGATCAAAAAGAACAGAGACCGTCTTGAGAGACAGTTCAAAGAATGCATTTTAGCCGTCGGAACTTCGCTTCGGGCCGGATATTCCGTGGAGAATGCTTTCAGGGACAGTCAGGGAGATATGATCAGAATGTTCGGAGGAGAAGCTTTTATTGTAAATGAACTTACGATAATAAGAAGAGGCCTCGTGATGAACATTTCTCTGGAGGAACTTTTGTCGGATCTTGCGGAAAGGTCGGGAAGCAGGCATATCGGACAGTTTGCGCAGGTGTTTGAGATCGCAAAAAAGAATGGGGGAAATATGACGGAGGTTATCCGCAATTCCGCAGAGCTCATCGGCAGAGATATTGATGCTGCAGCCGAAATGGAGACGGTCCTCAGCGGAAGGAAAATGGAGCAGAACATTATGAAGATCGTGCCATTCCTGATAGTTATCTATATAAATATCAGCAACCGGGGCTATTTTGACGGCTTGTATGGTAATCTCAGGGGAATTCTCATAATGACGGGATGTCTTGCTGTATATATTGCCGCATTTATCATAGGCGAGAAAATTCTCACCGGGCTGGAAAAGGAAATGTGAAAAAGGGCTTATGTATATTGTTTTTATCATTCTGTGCGCTGTCTATCTGCTTTTTTATATTAAGCACAGATCAGCAAAAAAGGCCGAAGGCAGAAAAGGAATTAAAGGCATATTTGATGGCATTTCTGCTGAAATGCTTATATTCTTTGCCGGGATCAGGAACCGCTTCATCAGATATAAGGTGAGGGACGGTCCCGGAAAAATATCCGAGGAGAAGCTGAATATTTCTTCGATACTCATAAGGCTTAAGCCCGGGGAAAAGAAGGAAATCTTGTACAGAGAGTATGTAATCGGAAAGCTTTCTCTGTCGCTCATGGTTATTTTTGTGGGGACGGCTCTTGCTGCGGGAATGCATTTTAAGAGCCGTAGCACAAAGGATGCGATCCTTGACGGAAAGATAAGCAGGGAGGAGGTTTCGGGTGAGAGCAGACAGTACGGGGTGGAAGCTCATATCCGGGATGATAAGGAGGAATTTCAGATCACTGTTTCTCCGCGGATAATGTCTGAAGCTGAGGCGGAGGACCTTCTTCCCGATTTTTATGAGGATCTTGGAAAGGCTCTTGCAAGGGAGAATGAATCTCTTGAACGAGTAACAGGGGACGTAGATCTTGTTAAGAAAGTCGAAGGATATCCTTTCTCTGTCGATTGGAGCAGCTCGGATACTGAGCTTATTGCCGCCGGAACGGGTAAGGTTGCGGAGGTATATGAAAATGTTCAGGTCGTGCTGACCGCAATGATCAGGTACAGGGGAATGGAATTCACAAAAGAATATTTTCTGACCCTGGTACCGAGGGAATATACCCGTGAGGAAGCGTTAAGGGCGGGACTGGAAAAAGCGATATCGGAATCGGATAGGGAAAGTGAAAATGAAAAAGAATGGGTACTTCCGAAAAGCTACGAGGGCGAAGCCGTCGATTGGACAGAGATCAGAAAGGACTACAGCGTCTATGTATTTTTCGGAGTGGTTGGAATAGCAGTACTTATTTATAAGATGTCTGACCGCGACCTTAATGCAAAACTTGAGGAGAGGAAAAAGAAGCTGAAGAAGTCCTATCCGGATTTTCTGCAGAAGCTGCTTTTATACTGCGGTGCCGGAATGACTTTGAGAGGAGCATTTCAAAAGATCGCGCTGGGAGCGGGACAACCCTATGAGCCGATATACGAGGAAATCATATATACCTGCCGGGAAATGCGGAGCGGGATACCCGAGGAGGAGGTATACGAGAGATTTGGAAAAAGGTGCGGCATTCAGGAATATATCAGGGTATCTACATTGATAAGTCAGAACCTGAAAAAAGGAAGCAGTAATCTAATGGAAAGACTAAAGGAAGAGGCAGACAATGCCTCGAGGGAAAGGATCCAGAATTGCCGCAGGGCAGGAGAAGAGGCTGTGACCAAGCTGCTCCTTCCCATGGTTATGATGCTGCTTGTCGTCATGGTAATGATACTGCTCCCCGCGTTTTCAAATATGGATTTTTAACGGTAAACAGATCTTTCAAAGAGAGGAGGAATCGGTATGGAACTGAGAGAATGGGATGAACTGATCACGGATGAAGATGGCATGGGTACGGTTGAGATAATACTAATTGTAGTTGTACTTGTGGGTCTCGTAGTCATTTTCAGGACGCAGATCACAACCATTGTAAACAGTCTGTTCAAGAAGATCACCAACAGAACAGATGATTTCTAAAGGGTTTTTCAAAGGGGAATGAAGGATATGTACGGAGTACTGTTTTTTGATAAACGTTTGTCAGATGTCGGAAAGCTCTCGGTCGACGGTTATATGACGGTTTTTTTGACTCTTATAATGACGGTCCTTCTTTCCCTTTGTCTTACTCTTATCGAAGGGGCAAGGAGCAATGCGGTAAGGATGGAGACCATCGTGGTCTCAAATATCGCGGTTGACAGCATCATGGCGGAATATCACCGGGAACTTGCCAAGCAGTTTAACATTTTTGCGATAGACGATTCCTACGGAACCGCCTCTGCATCGCTTGAAAATACGGAAGAACATCTGGCCGGTTATCTCAATAAGAATTTCAGCGGATCCGATTTTTTCCTTTCCTATTTTTTATACAGAGATTATCTTGCCATAGGAGCAAATAAGGCAGAGATAGAGGGAGTTCTATATATGACTGACGAGGATGGAAAAGTATTCAGGCGAAGGGCCTATGAGGCTCTTAAGGATGATGTTGGACTGACTCTTTTGACACAGATCATGGACAGTGCAAGATACATTGAAATGGGTGGGCTTGAGACGATGGATGTAAACGGACAGATGGAGAGGCTGCAGGCTCAAGCGGATGCCGGGCAGGCAGCAGCTCTTGAGGAAAATAAAGAGCTGCCGGAGATCAGCGAAAAAGAGAATATAGATACAAACCCGACAAGAAATGCGGTCTCGCTGACAAATCCGATGCTGCTGTTTCAGTTTGTTGATGATGTGAACTCCTTGTCTTCATTGGTTTATGACGGACCTGATCTATATTCGAAAAGAAGGAGAAACGGTATGGTCAATTCCGGAAATCTGAAGTTGGAAGATGAAGCAGATATTGAGGAGATCGTCGAACGCTTTGTCTTTCATGAGTACCTATTGAGATATTTCGGGAGATACAGGGAAGAGGGGGCGGATGACGCCCTTAAGTACCAGATAGAATACATGATTAACGGGTTTGATTCCGATTTGGATAACTTTGTTGCCGTAGTCGGGAGAATACTGGCGATCAGGTATGCCGAGGATTATCTATATATTCTGAGCGATGAGGAAAAATGTGAGATAGCCGAGGTAATGGCAACGGTCATTGCGGCATACACATTTACCGAACCGCTGACCGACCTGTACAAAGCCCTTATTCTCATGATGTGGGCCGGGATGGAAGCTCAGTATGACACCAGATGTATTCTTGCGGGATCCCGGATAGAGCTTATAAAGACGAAGGAAAACTGGCATTCCACCTTGGAGAATTCTCTGTCGGGCAAGGAAAGGGACACAACAGGAGATACGACAGGACTGTCATATGAGGATTATCTCAGGATATTCCTGATTTTGATGAATCCGGACCAGCTCAGTCAAAGAGCGATGGATATGGTTGAAGCGGATATAAGAATGACCGAGGGGAATGAAAATTTCAGGATAGATGCATGCATAGATACCGTTGCCGTAAACATAGAAACATACAGCAAATTCGGATACGGGTATAAATACCGTATAAAAAGAAAATATGAATAAAGGATAATAAGCGGATCCGTGACCGCTCAGCGGGCCGCGATAAAGTTCTTTTTACAATCCGAAACAGTAAGAACGTCTAAAACTATATGGCTTTTTGGGGTGCAGCTGACAGAACAAAAATTATCTGAACAAAGTATTAAAACAGTGGGGGGATATCAAATGCCGGAAATTGTAAAGAGAACTTTATCGCGGTCCGTTAGGGCAAGCATGACAGTTGAGACATCAATAGTAATGCCGCTTTTTCTTATCTTCTTTATAAATCTGTCTTCTGCGATAGAGATGATAAGACTTCACGGAAATATGACAACCGCGCTCTGGAATACGGGCAGCGACCTGGCTTTTTACGGGGCTCTGATAACGGAACCTGTTAAGGAGATGGGAAAGACCGGACATAAATCCGTGGATAAAAAGGAAGAGGACGAAGAATCGCCGGGTGAAGAAGAAAAGCTTAATGAAGAAGAAAAGAGTTTAGGCAGGGAGATAATGAAGGAGCTCGGTGATCTGGTTGTTTCATATGCATATATAAAGAACAGGATAATTGATTATCTGGGTGCAGATTACCTTGAGAATTCTCCCATAAGGGGAGGGAGCGATGGTCTTTGCATGATCGAAAGCGAGATATTTACGGATGAGGATATAGTGGATATCGGGGTTACATACTCAGTCTCTCCGCCTATAGATATTGGCGGCCTGATGAGTTTCAGGATGTCAAACAGATATTATGCGCATTTGTGGAACGGATACCGGGTCGGTAAAAAAGAAGATGAGGAAGAGAAGGATATAACGGTCTATGTAACCAAAGACAGTGAAGTATATCATACCAGTCCCCGATGTACTTATCTGAAACTGGCTATCAGGCCGTCCACGATGTCGGCGCTTTCGTATGAGAGAAATGCCGACGGATCCAGATACCGAAGATGCCTGCTTTGTACATGGGATGATCCGCCGGATACGATCTATCTATGTGACGAGGGAGAAAAATATCATTTTTCAAGGAATTGTTATGCGCTAAAGAGAAGTTATTCGGCTGTAAAGCTCAGCACTGTGATAAATACCCACAGAGCCTGCAGCAGATGCGGAGGTTTTCATGGTTTTGGGAAACTTGATATCGGGGATAAGCATGGAGATCTGTTTGATCTTGCTTTCTGTGCCTGATCTTTTGAAAAAGAAGATAACTATATGGGCACTGACGGGAGCGGCTGTACCGGTTTTGTCCTCGTTGATATACAAGATCCTGGCCGGTGGGAATATATGGAAGATACTTCTTACTGCCGCAGTTGGTTCACTTCCCGGAGCAGTATTGATCCTGCTGTGGAGATTTACAAAAAAGGTGGGACCGGCAGATGGTATCCTCCTGTGCGCGATCGGAATGACGGAGGATTTTATCGGTGCGCTTATGGTTTTATGTATCAGTTCTTTTGTAATGTCCGTTCTTTCCATTATCCTTCTAATGCTTAAAAAGGTAAGGAAAGAGACTGCACTTCCCTTTATTCCATTTATGAGTCTGGGATATTTGCTGTGGAAGGTTGGAACTATCGGAGCCTGGTAGGAGGAGAAATGGAACTTAAAGGATATTTTACAGTGGAGGCTGCGCTGATAATACCGTTTGTTTTAGGGATTATCTTTCTTGTTATATATATGTTCTTCTATAAATATGACAGATGCCTTATGGAACAGGATTATGCTGAAGTGCTTGTGGAAGGCGTATATGCCCAGGGACTGTCTTCACAGGAGAGAGCAGATAAGATGGCTGCGGATCTTGGCAGCAGGTATACCGGTCAGTATTATGCCTGGGAGGAAAACGATCCCGAGATAATCGTAAGCGGAGGAAAAGCGCAGGTTAAAGGAGGGGGAACAATACGCTTTCCGTTTCCGGGGCTGAGATTCTGGGACCATAAAGATGAATGGGAGGCAGCTGTCTGCTATAAGGGTAGTGTAATAAAGAAAATGTTCGGGATCAGAACTTTCAGAAAAGTTTCAGAAATTTTTTAAGTAGACTAAAACGCTAGTGACAATTAAAGCACAAATACGTCGGTAAACCGACGTATACTAGGAGGAATGAGATGCTTGAGACAGAATTCATAAAAAGCATGAATTTAAATTTTGAGAGAACAAAGCTGGAAGAAAAGCCGGAAGAAAGAAGATACCAATACTGCATCGTAAGCCGCGGAGGGATCAGGGGACTGTTAGGCTGCAGCTTAAGATTCATAAACGGAGATGCTTTTCTGTACTATGATATAACTTCGAAACAGAGTCTTTCGCAGATACTGTTCAAAAAGAAGATTGACCGGGAGTGGCTTAAGGATTTTGCTTGGAATCTGAATCATATAAGGCAGGAAATGAGCCGCTTTCTGCTGGATGACAGCAGTGTCATATGGTATCCTGAGCAGATTTACAGGGATCTTGATGAGAACAAATGGAGCTTTATGTATTATCCATATTATGATAAGGAGAACGGCTTTAAGAGATTTCTGGAATTTGTGATAGAGAAGCTTGATTATGATGATGAGGTGCTGGTTGAATGTGCGTACAAGATATATGAGCAGTATGAAGCGTTTGGAGAGGCGTATTTGAAAGATAAATTCTTCGATGATATCAGGCTTCTTGACAAAAAGAAGAATCAGGATGCATCTGTAGTCTCAAAGCAGCCTCTGCTTCAGAATAATATAGACAAATCCGAGATAACGGACTATGAGGAGGAGAAAATGTATTCTGCACCATACGAGTCGGCAGATCCGGATATAACTGATGAGGAGGATCTTTCAGAGGATATTTTTCGGGAAAAAGAGCAGGAAGAACCTAAAAGAGGACTTTTTGCTTTTCTCAGCAGCGCAAGGAAAAAGGATAAGGAGACGAGAGAAAAGATCCATGCGAAAAATAGCTATGCCATGGAACTCGGGGATATACCCATGGTGGCAGAGAGTGATGAAGAATATGGGGAAGACGAGCCGGAAGAGGAATACGGAAGAACGGTATATATGGAAAATGTTGCCGAAGCGAAGGAAGATAAGCACAGACTGTATGACGAAAAGGGCGGTGTCCTGAGTGTGCTGGGTGAAAGCTCATTAGTAATAGGAAAAAAGAAGGGTGAGGCAGATGTGATCATAGACAATTCTACAATAAGCAGGATACATGCCAGAGTAACCTTTGACAACGGAGTCTACATGCTTGAGGACCTGAACTCCACAAACGGAACCTTCAAGAACGGCCTTCGCCTGAGGCCGTATGAGAGGAGAAAGCTGATGGAAGGAGATGAGATACGGCTGGGTGGAGTAAATATTACATATAAATAAGTTTTGTTGTTTATCCTGACTTATGATAAAATAGTCTCCAGACACAAGGAGGCTGTTTATGAACATTGCTATTTTTTATGGCGGAAGAGGAATAATAGATGATCCCACACTTACCGTTATCGGAAAGGTTCAGAGTGTGCTTGAGGAACTCAGGGTAAATGTGACCAGATATAACCTCTACGAGTATAAGAACACGATTCCCACACTTCCCCAGACGCTTGCGGAAACAGACGGAATAGTACTTGCGTCATCAGTAGAATGGTACGGAATGGGCGGGTACATGCTTCAGTTTCTGGACGCCTGCTGGCAGTTCGGTGACAAGGAAAAGATCGCGGATATTTATATGATGCCTGTTGTCATGTCCAGAACCTACGGGGAGAGAGAGGTTAAGCTTGACCTTCAGGCAGCCTGGGAGATACTTGGCGGAAAACCCTGCAGCGGAATATGCGGATACATAGAAAACGCCGTGGATCTCGAACTGAATTCCAATTATCTGGATCTGATCGAGAAAAAAGCGGAAAACCTGTACCGGACTATAAACCAGAGAGCAGTCTCACTGCCCGCAAGTAACAAGATAATCAGGCAGAAGGTTGCGCTCCCTCACACCGATAACCTGTCGCCGGAGGAATCCGCTCAGCTTTCAAAATATGTATCCGATGATACCTACGTTCAGACTCAGAAGCAGGATATTCAGGAGCTTGCAAATATATTCAGAAATCAGATGGCAACCGGAGAAAAGGGTGCTTATGATGACTATCCCGATGCGATAAAAAGGGCTTTTAAGGCAAAGTCCGGAATGGCGGGTTCTTTCCTTATAAAGATAGAAGGAAAGAGTGAAGATCTGATCATTAAGGTAACGGGAGTATCGATCGAGTGCGGATACGGTTCACTGGATAAGCCGGATCTTGTAATGGAGATCGCAAAACAGGTCTTTGAAGATATACTTGCCGGAAGAAACAGCTTCCAGCATGCATTTATGTCCGATGCGATGAAGATGAAGGGCGACTTCAGACTTTTAAGAGGTCTGGACGAAGTACTGAATTTTGAAAACAACTGATTACGGAGGATTTTCTCGATGAAAAAGGATGACTGTATTTTCTGCAAGCTTGCAAACGGTGATATTCCTACAAATACCGTTTATGAGGATGATATGTTTAGGGCGATACTGGATATGGGACCGGCTGCAAAAGGACATGCGCTCCTTCTGCCCAAGGACCATGCCGACAATCTTTTTGAGCTTCCCGATGATGTGGCCCGGGAAGCTCTTAAAACCGCAAGGGAAGTAGGAAAGAAGATCGTATCAAAGTTAGGTGCAGACGGACTTAATATCGTTCAGAACAACGGAGAGGTTGCGGGCCAGACGGTCATGCATTTTCATATTCATATAATTCCCAGATATAAGAATGACGGACAGAAGATCTCGTGGGTACCGGGAGAACCTTCTTCCGAGGAACTTGCTGCGATCTGCAAAGAGATTTGTGACTGAGGTAACAGATGAAAACTATTAATGTACGGGTTATTTCCGATACTATTTCGGAAATGTGTATAGAAGCCAATCATTTTCTAACGGAAGATATGAAAGAGGCTCTGGATATTGCTTGCAGAGATGAGGAGTCTCCCCTGGGAAAGCAGGTTCTTACTCAGCTTAAGGATAATCTTAAGATTGCAGGTGAGGATATGATACCTATCTGTCAGGATACGGGAATGGCAGTGGTTTTTGTTGAGATAGGCCAGGATGTTCATTTTGAGGGAGGCGATCTTAACGATGCAATAAATGAGGGAGTCCGCAGAGGATATGTAGACGGCTATCTGCGCAAATCCGTTGTAAAGGATCCCATAGACAGAGTAAATACGGGGGACAATACTCCAGCGATCATTCATTATGATATAGTACCGGGTGAAAATGTGCGTATTACCGTCGCTCCCAAAGGATTTGGAAGCGAAAACATGAGCAGAGTATTCATGCTTAAGCCTGCTGACGGGATAGAAGGAGTTAAAAACGCGATCCTTACCGCTGTTAAGGATGCGGGACCGAATGCCTGTCCGCCCATGGTTGTCGGAGTGGGTATCGGAGGTACATTTGAGAAGTGCGCGATCCTTGCCAAGAAAGCGCTGACCAGGCCTGTAAACATTCACTCGGATATACCTTATGTAAAAAAGCTCGAAGAAGAAATGCTTGAAAAGATCAATGAGAGTGGTATCGGCCCCGGAGGTCTTGGCGGCACTAAGACTGCGCTGGCTGTGAATATCAATACTTATCCGACTCATATTGCCGGGCTTCCGGTTGCTGTAAATATTTGCTGCCACGTAAACAGACATTCTGTAAGGGTACTATAAAGAAATAAAAGATACTATTTTTATCAGGGAAAGACATGGATCAGAATACTAATCGGAAATCAGAGCCTCTCCATATTGAGGTTCCGTATGACAGGGAAATTGCAGAAAAGCTTTGCATAGGAGATTATGTGTATCTTACGGGGACGATTTATACCGCAAGAGACGCCGCTCACAAGAGAATGTACGAGGCGCTGGAAAAGGGAGAACCTCTGCCTTTTGACGTGAACGGAAATGTTATCTATTATATGGGACCTTCTCCGGCCAGAGAAGGAAGACCTATAGGATCGGCCGGGCCCACTACGGCAAGCCGAATGGATAAATACACTCCGAGCCTCCTTGATCTCGGACTTGCAGGCATGATAGGAAAAGGAAAGAGAACGGAGGCCGTCAGGGAAGCCGTGATCAGAAACGGTGCCGTATACTTTGCAGCGGTCGGCGGAGCCGGAGCAATTCTTTCCAAGGCAATCAAATCATCGGAAGTAATAGCTTACGATGATCTGGGGACAGAAGCAATCAGAAAGCTTAAGGTAGAGAATTTCCCTGTGATAGTTGTAATGGACAGCAAGGGCAATAATCTGTATGAGACCGCCATCAAACAATACTCAAAAAATAGTATTTGACAAAAGGTGTACCCCTATGTATAATAAACAATGCGTCCTTTGGAAGACACTTCTTTAGGATATACATATTGGTAGGTTAGCAATTCAGATTTGGAGAAATACTCAAGAGGCTGAAGAGGCGCCCCTGCTAAGGGTGTAGGTCGGGTGACCGGCGCGAGGGTTCAAATCCCTCTTTCTCCGTTTTACTGTATGTAAAAGGAATGCAGATGCATTCCTTTTTATATCCTTCAAATACAGTAAACGATAATATGCTACATTATGTAGTATATATTTATAGAAGAACCACTATAGATATGTCGTTAAAAACAGCGTTTAAAAAATTTTGAAAAAAATTAAAAAAACTTGTTGACATTCAATTTTTAAAGTGGTATTCTAACAAAGCTGTCGCCGAGAGCGGCACAGCGAAAAGAAATGATCCTTGATAACTGAACAGCAATGCAACCCTGAAGATTCCTAAATCTCAAAACTCC
>JAEEGL010879803.1_pt1 | contig 22450 bp, 20 predicted proteins | sample 9134231 | NCBI WGS metagenome assembly JAEEGL01 (sample SAMN16246548, study PRJNA631951) | gut metagenome | biome: gut microbiome; feature: rumen; material: fiber-attached | host: Bos | place: Iran: Karaj | collected 2018-10
GGTTCTCATGGTTTAGAAGAAAGAGGATTATATAGAGTTCATCAATTTGAAAAACAAGAAATGATAGTAATATGTGAACCAGAACAATCTATGGATTGGTATGAAAAAATGTGGAGATACACTGTAGAAATATTTAGAAATTTAAACATACCAGTAAGACAATTAGAATGCTGCTCAGGTGATCTAGCAGATTTAAAAGTTAAATCATGTGATATAGAAGCATGGAGTCCAAGACAACAGAAATACTTTGAAGTAGGTTCTTGTTCTACTTTAGGAGATGCACAGTCTAGGCGTCTAGGAATAAGAATAAAAGGAGAAAAAGGAAACTATTATCCTCATACTCTAAATAACACAGTATTAGCTTCAACCAGAGCTCTAATAGCACTTCTAGAAAATAACTTACAAGAAGATGGATCTATAGTAGTACCTGAAGTATTAAGACCTTACATGGGTGGAAAAGAAATAATAAAAAAGATTAGATGAAAATAATAAAAGTATACGCTTATGCGTATACTTTTTTAGGTGGTAAAATGAGAAAAGTATTAGAGTTTATAGGAATATGTTTTTTATTAATAATAACTTTTTACCTAACAGATAAAACTGTTAAACTAGCAAATAAAAAAGATCCACTAATGATAAAAATAAAAGAAAATGAAAAGCACTTAAATAAAAATTGCATTGAAGGATATAAAACAAAAGATGGAGTAATCTTATCAACGCCTGGAAAAGAAGTAGACATATATGAATCATACTCAAACATGGAAAATAAAATATATGATGAATCAAAAATAGTATATAAAGAAATTAAATGCAAAGTAAGCATGGAAAACTCTAAAGATGATATTATAATAAGTGCGTCAAAAATAAATAAAGAACTAGCAATATTTATAATAATAGATGATATAAATAACTTTAAAAAGATAAAAAACAAAATTAACAATAACTATAGCTTATTAATAAATGGAAAAACACTAAAAGATAATATAGATTATATTGAAAAATTGTCAAAAGAAGGATATGTAATTAACTATATAAATGATAATAAAGATGATTTTATATTATTTGATCAATATAAAAATAAAATAAACACATCAAATATATGTGTAACATATTTAGATGATGATATGTCTTATTGTAAAGAAAAAGGATATACTAGAATAAAAACAAAATATTACTACACATCCAATATATATAATAATGTATTAAGTAATCTAGAAAATGGTTCATTCTATATATTAAGATCTAACGAAAAAACACTAGAAGAGATAGGTGCTTTATCAAAATATTTAAAAGCTAAAAACATAGATATAATGGGCATTTCCGTACTTTTAAAGTAACATTGTAATTAATTATGTACAAAAGTATTGACAATTAGAACTTTATATGGTACAATTTAATCACTAATGGGGGAATGGTTGATACTATTGGTGATTTCGTCTTCCTTATTAGGAAGATTTTATTATTCATAAAAAAGTGTTGACTAATTAAAAATTAATGTTATAATAGTTGGCACTATTCATGAAGGGGGTAAGATTATGAATAAGTTATCTAATGAATTGCATGATTTAATCGACGAAGTTACTAAAGAAAGAATAGAACTTAACGATGACATTAAAAGTGTTGAAAAAAAACTAGAAGAAGAAACAGATAAAAAAGCACAAAAAAATGCAAAGAAATATCTTGATGATTTAAACAAAAAAATCGAAGAGAAGAAAGTTCTTCTTGATGAACTTAATGAAGATATGAAACATGCAGTAGAGCTTGAAGAAACAATTGGAGAATTCCAAACTTCAGGTAGAAATGCTGAAAGCTTATTAGTTCAATATGCAGAACTAGAAAGAATATGCGAAGAAAAATATGGAATCGTAGCTGTAAGTGAAGAAGAATTAGCTCAAGAAGCTGAAGCTGCAGTTATAGATCCAGAAAATTCTGAAAGTGAATTCACTGCAGAAGACTTCCATGAAGTAGGAGAAGAAGCTCCAGAAAGAATGGAAGTAAAATCTAAGAAAGTTAAAAAAGGTGCTGTAATAACTGGTATTATCGCTTTATGTGCAGTAATCGGAATAGGTGGATACCTATTAGGAAGAAAAAACAAAGATAATAATGGTCCTATTAAAGGATCAACTGATATTACAACAACATTAACTCCAACAGTTGCACCAACTCCAACTGAAGTTCCAGTTGAAGAAAAGAAATTCACTGATATTAACGACAAAGAAATGGTTGAGCAAATAGCTAACGAAACTGTAGCATTCTTTGACGAAATCAATCCAGGACATGACTATACAGTTGAAGAAGTAACTGAATGGATTAACTGGATAAATGCTGGTGTTGTTAAAGATGCATCTAGAGAAGCTGAATTATTCTTTATCAACAGATTCCAAACTGTACTAAATAAAGAAAATCAAGAAGAAGTTGATGTACTATTTGACTTCAGTAAATTATTCTTAGAAGGTTCAAGAGGACAAAAATTAGCTAAATTAGTATTTGAAGGTAGAAAAGGAATTTTCGAAAACAAACAAACTATTAAAGCTGATAAGAAAGATTTCTCAGATCAATATAATGATGGTAGAGTAAATCTAGAAGAAGACAACGGAAATGTTGATGAATACATGAATCAAGTTTCAAATGATTTAACAGATGAATTTGATAAAAACAAAGACGCTGCTGCAACAAACTTCTACGAAGTATGGATTAATTCTTGGAAATTATCAGGAGCAAACAATACTCCAAGTATTAGAGCACTTGAAACTCCAGGAATGCAAGCTGCAATAGTAGCATCTATCTTCAACACTTATGCAATGACTCAATCTGAAGTAGATGAAGTTATAATGACAGTTGGTGGAGATGAAGTTAGATTTAGCATTAAAGAATTAGAACTTGAATGCAATAAACAAGACTGTGATATGGAAGTTATCGCTGACAATGGTGATGTAGTTAATAAGAAAGTTGATTTCCAATCAAGCGTTCTTAATAACTTATACAGATCAGCTAACTACATTAAAGAACAAGAAGAAGCTAAAACACTTAGCTTAACAAAATAGTTAATTAAGGGGGAAAAGGTTATGTATAATGAAAATAATAATGGAATAAATTTAAAAGATATTATTATTAAAGCAGTATTCTTAGTATTATTCGTTTTATTAATAGTATGGTTATTCCCAAAAGTTCCAAATATGAAAGCTTTTTATAGCAACGTATTTAGAGAAAACATCAAGTACATGCAAGAAGCAGCTGAAAGTTATTACACTACTGATAAATTACCAAAGAATGTTGGTGATTCTGTAGAATTAACTTTAAAAGAAATGATTGATAAAAACATTATAATTCCTTTCGTTGATAAAGACGGTAAAGAATGTGATGGTAAAAAATCATTTGCACAAATAACTAAAAACAAAAATGATTACACTTTAACAGTAACACTAGTATGTCCTAAAGAAAAAAATACATTAAAGAAAACTCTAGGATGTCATAATTACTGTCAAGATTGTGAAGCTCTAGAAAACCAATTCAAAAGACAAGTTTCTAGTAGCAAAAAAGTTTATGAATGTCCAAATGGTGGAACAGTAAGTGGGAGCAAATGTATAGTAACTAACACAACTTCTAAAAATGCTGATTCATCAACTGGTGCATCACAAACTGTATGTGATCAAGGTGGAAGCCTTGTAAACGGAGTATGCTTAGTTAGCTCTAACAGCCAATACAATGCAACTCCTATAACTACACCAAGTCAAACAGTATGTAATACAGGAAGTTTAGTAAACGGTAAATGTGAAAGTAGCTATAATGCTGAATATGTTCCTGGTGGAACAAGTAGTTATCCAGCTGAATTAGTAGTAGAACCAGGAGGAACTTATGCAGCTACTCCTAATACTACTACTGATATAGTTCCTGCTAAGAAAGAAACTACTTCATATACTTATCCAGCAACTGAAAAAGATGGAAGCTACATTTATGCAGCTACACAAACTACTAAATCAACTACTTATGAAGCAAGCTCAACTACAACTAAAGATTACTTAAGTGGATCATATACTACTAAACCTAGTGGTTATACTTGTTCTACTTCAACTGATTACATTTGTACATCAGCAAGTAACTGTCCAGGATATGTAACTGTATATAGTTCATGTTATAAAACTGTAACTAAATATAGTTGTAACCCTGGTGACACTAAAAACGACACTATGTGTACTCACACTGAAACAACTTATACTTGTCCAAATGGTGGTACTCAAAGTGGTACATCTTGTGTAGTAACTGGAACAATAACTTATAGTTGTCCAAATGGTGGAACTAGAGACGGTAAGATTTGTATCGTAAATGAAACAAATTATACATGTGCTGAAGGAAAACTAGATGGAACTAACTGTAAGATATCTAAAACTACTTACACTTGTAACAAAGGCGATGAAGTAAGTGGAAAGATGTGTGTAAAACCATCAAGTTCACATTATGAATGTAATAACGGTGGAAGCCTTTCTGGTAAGAGCTGTATTACAAATAGTACATCTGGTTACTATAATTGTCCAAATGGTGGAAATCTAAGTGGAACTAAATGTATTAAAACATCTAATCCAACTATAATACCAGGAACAACTTCATATAAATGTAATGGTAACGATAAATTAAGTGGAACAATTTGTACTTCTACATCTAATAGAACTTATAATCCAACTGTAATTCCAGGAAAAACAACTTATAGTTGTTCAACTGGTACATTAAGTGGAACTAAATGTATTAGTACTACTTCAAGTTCATATGATGCTAAAGTTGTAACTAAAACTGTAACTTCTTATGAATATAAGTGGTCTACTGAAGATTCTATCAAAGGATGGATTAAAACTGGGGAAACTAGAAAAATTCAAGCTTAATTAACTTAGATCCTTACTAGTGATAGTAAGGATTTTTAAAAGAAAGGGGTTAATATGGTAAAAACTAAAAAAGACAGATACACTTTATGCTTAGACGATGAGGTAATAACAGTAAACACTAACTATAATGAAGCCTTCGAACAAGCAGAAAGACTAAAAAAAGAAATATCTAAATTTAATACCAAAAAGAAAGAAGAATATTTCTATGGAAACATAAAAGTTTCTAATAACATGAAGATAACTTATCATAAATATAAAAAGATATCCAATACATCAACACTAAAAGCAATAGACTCTCTTACAATGTGCTATGAAAATGAAGAAGCCCTTAAAGAACATTTTAAATTACCAAAAAAGAGCTTATTCATAACATACAGAGCTAAAGGAGAAATAAGAACATTACCTTTGCTTTTCAGAGCTGATAAAGAACTATTTAGTGAACAAAAACTACTTAGCGAATATGTTGGACTAGCTTCAGATAATAGCTTCTTAGAATTACTATTAAATAATAAACATATTTCTTCATCAGCAAAAAGATGTGAAGATGAATTTGATAAACTAAGAAGACTTTATGAACAAAGAAAGTTTAATGTAACAAACTATGATGGTCGATCAGTAATGAGAGATTTCTTTATAAAATTCACTAAAGAAGATGGTATAATTAATTACCTACATTATAGATTATTAGTAAATCTACTACTATCATTTGAAAATAGAATGAAGTGTGAAGAAATAGCAGATATTGCTGTTACATGTGATCAAGAGGAAGAAGCCTCTATATATAATCAAGTTAATATGTTTGAATATGCACAAAGTTTAGGATACACAATAAAAAAATAAAAGCAAATAACTAAAAACGACAATTATTGTTGTCGTTTTTTTATATACTTTAATTGGTGATAATATGAAAGTATATATAGAATTTCTATTATTAATAAACTTTATGTATGATATATCTATTTTACTAACTGTATCGAGTATATTAAAAAGAAATGTATCAATAAAAAGACTAGCTATATCTGCATTAATAGGTAGTTTAACTACTTTTATGGTATTCTTTGAAATAACTAAGATTTATCTAATCTTACTTAAGCTATTAATAGGAATAGCTATAAACTTAATAGCTTATGGTTTTAAAGATATTAAATATTTTCTATTAAATATACTATCATTTTATAGTATATGTTTATTACTAGGTGGAATAGTATATTATTTAAATTTAGAAATTGCTACTAGTAAAATAGCTCCATCTTTAATTAATAATAATATTAAAATAGAGTACTTATTAATACTATTATTATCTCCACTATCTTTAATAGCGTATAAGCGTCAAATAAAAGAATTAAAAGATATTAATAACTATTACTATAAAGTAGATGTTTATATAAATGATAAAGTAATAAGATTAAATGCTTTTTTAGATACAGCTAATACATTAAAAGATCCTATAACAGGTAAATATGTACTCGTAACTAATTCTAAGGAAGTAAAAAAGATAGTAAAAAATTACTATTTAATTCCCTATGAGTCTATAAACCATAAAGGATTAATAAAATGTAGTAAAGTAAATAAAATATATATAGAAAATATTGGATATAAAAAGAATGTAGTAATGGCAATAACAAATAAAAAATTAAAAGTAAATAATGTAGATACACTACTAAACTATGGATTAATGAAAGGAAGATAAAATGAAAATAATAGAAATAATAAAAAAGCTATTATCAGATAAAGAAAAAATATTTTTTCTAGGAAGCAGTGATATACTTCCATCACCCCTGTCAAAAGAAGAAGAGGAAAGACTAGTAATTGAAAGCAATAATGGAAATATAGAAGCAAGAAATAAGTTAATAGAGCACAATGTAAGACTAGTAGTATTTCTATCTAAAAAGTATGAAAACACTTCTTTTGATTTAGAAGATATAGTGTCAATTGGCACTATTGGACTTATAAAAGGAGTTAAGACATATAAACTTGATAAAAAAATAAAACTAGCTACATATGCTTCTAGATGTATAGAAAATGAAATATTAATGTTTCTAAGAAAAAACAAAAGAAGAAAACTAGAAGTAAGCTTTGAAGATTCAATTAATCTAGATTCAGATGGAAATGAACTACATCTAGAAGATGTACTTGGAACAGAAGAAGATGTAGTAGAAAAAGAATATATAAACAAAGTTGATAAAAAAGTATTAAGTAAAGAAATAGAAAGACTACCAAAAAGAGATAAAGAAATAATGACTCTTAGATACGGACTAAATAATGAAAATGAGCTAACTCAAAAAGAAGTAGCAGACAAACTAAACATATCACAGTCATACATATCTAGAATAGAAAAGAAATGTATAAATAGATTAAAAGAAATAATGAATGTATAAAAAAAGAAAGCTATTAGCTTTCTACAAGTTTATGCGCTATCTTAGTAACATTTCCAGCGCCTATAGTAATTACTAAATCATTATCTTTAACATTATCTTTAATATAGTTAATAATTTTATCATAAGAATCAAGATAGATAACATTTTGATTCTTTTCTTTAATCTTATCAACTATCATATTTTCATTTATATTAAAAGTATTTATTTCTCTAGCAGCATATATAGGAGTAACAATAATATTATCAAAACCACTTAAAACATCTGCAAATGAATCAATATGTTCTTTTGCTCTTGAATAAGTATGTACTTCAAATATTGCATAGCTCTTACTATGCTTTACTTCCTTAGATGATTCTAAAGTAGTTTTAATTTCACTTGGGTGATGAGCATAGTCATCTATTACATAAGCACCATTAACTTTTCCAAGATACTCAAATCTTCTTCCAACACCTTTATACTTATTAAGAGCTGAAGCAATAATGCTATAGTCACTTATATACTGATTAGCTAGTGCAAAAGCAGCAAGAGAGTTATATACATTATGTTTACCATTTATAGACAGTTTTATATTAACAAGAAATTCATTGTTCTTATATAAATCATAACTGTAGTGACCAAGATCATCTTTAATTATATTTTTAGCAGTATAGTTAGCATCGTTATTAATTGCGTATGTAATAACTTTAGCCTTAGCATTTTTTTCAACATTTAAAGAATTAACATCGTCATTATTTTTGACTAAGAATCCATTTTCAGGTAAAAGACAAACAAACTTGTTAAATGAACTCTTAATATTATCTAAATTCTTAAAATAATCAAGATGATCATTATCTATATTAGTAACAATAGCTCCTGTAGGATAAAAATCTAAAAAAGAATCAGTGTATTCACAAGCTTCCATAATAAAGTATTCTTTATCTCCTATATGAGTATTACCACTTATCTCTTTTAAAATAGCGCCTACTTGAATAGTAGGATTTAGATTTGCTTCTAAGAAAATTAAAGAAAGCATACCAGTAGTTGTACTTTTACCATGTGTACCACTTACACATAGTCTATTACTATATGAAAGAGTTATTTTACCTAAAAATTCACTTCTTTCATAGCATTCTTTATTTAAACTTCTAGCCCTAGAAAGTTCTGGATCATCTTCTTTTACAGCAGCTGTATAAACTACTATTTCACTATTATCTATCATATCAGGATTATGACCATACTTAATAGTAATGCCTTTGCTTTCTAGATCTTTAGTAAGACTTGATTCATTAATATCAGAACCACTTATAATAGCACCTTCATTTAAAAGCAAAAGTGCTATGCTACTCATAGAAATTCCGCCTATACCTATTAAATGTATTCTTTTATCTTTAAACATCTATATCACTTCCTATATTAATTATATAACAAAGATTATTAAAACTAAAATAAATTGTATAAAAATATAAAACTACTATCAATATATAATAGGTGAAAGAAATGTCAAAGAACAAAGTAGAAATAACAGGTATTAATACATCTAAATTAAAAGTATTATCTCATGAAGAAATGATAGATTTATTTAAAGAGTATCAAATAGGTAATAAAAAAGCAAAAGATGTATTAGTAGAAGGTAACCTAAAGCTAGTACTATCTATATTAAAAAAATATCAAAACAAAACGGATAATTTAGATGATCTATTTCAAATAGGTGTAGTAGGTCTTATAAAAGCAATAGATAACTTTGATTTATCTTTGAATGTAAAATTCTCTACTTATGCAGTGTTTATGATAGATGGAGAAATTAAAAGATATATAAGAGATGATAAAAGTGTAAGAATAAGCAGAAGCATAAAAGACTTATCATATAAAGTATTAAACTATAAAGAAGACTATTTAAATAAGTTTGGAAAAGAACCAACAACTACTGAAATAACTAGAGATTTAAAAATAAGTGAATATGAACTATATGAAAGTTTAATGAGTTTAATGCCCCCTCAAAGTTTATATGAGCCAATATATAATGATGGAAGTGATACTATATATTTAATGGATCAAATAGAAGATAAAAAAGAGAATAAAGACTTAGATAGTTTACTTTCACTTAGAAAAGCTCTAAACAAAATAAAAGAAAGAGAAAGAAATATACTTATTAATAGATTTATAATAGGAAAAACTCAAACAGAAATAGCTATAGACTTAAATATAAGTCAAGCACAAGTCTCTCGTCTTGAAAAAACAGCTATAAATAATGTAAAGAAACTTATCAAGTAATTTGATTAAAACGTAAAAGTATTATATAATAACACTATAAGGTAGAAGGTGTAGAAATGAATAAGAAAGGTTTTACATTAGTAGAATTATTAGCTGTAATAGCAATACTAGCAATACTAATGTTACTTATAATGCCAAACGTATTAAATATGTTTAATGAAGGAAAGAAAGATACATTCAAAGTGCAAGTAGAAAGCATTATAAAAGCAGCTGAAAGACAAAACCAAGTAAATGTAATAGGTGGAGGCAGTAATAACAATATTTACTGTGATAAAATAGATTCTTGCACAAGTTCTATAAAGTTAGATGTAACTGATAGTGGAGTAAAGTATTTAGTAAAGCTTAATGCAAGCGGAGAAGCTTTATCAGTGGCAGTACAAGATACAAATTACTGCTACGTTACTACAAGATTAACTCAAGGGCTTCCAATTAGTGTTAACACTAACGACTTTGTAGCAAATGGAGAATTAAGCTGCACAGGTAATAATTGTGAGTGTACAGGAGCCAGATATGTATACTGGTCAATTACAGAAGGTGGAGACAACGTTCAATATGCATCAAACGCTAAACCATCAACTACATATAATAGTATATCAGGTTTAAGAAAGGCAAAACCTGTTGAATTTATAAAAACAAGGATTAATGATGCTGAAGAAGTAGTTGAGCATGAAACATGTCTAGAACATAGTAATGGAAAAGTATTCTGCATAAAGCCTAATTACTTTATTAGCGGAGATACTGACGGAACACAAACAAGAGATAAACTAAGGATAGATATGGAAAATGCTTTTGGAGTAGCAGCAACAAGCTGTAATGGAGCTAGTACATACGCTGATTGTATGTTTAATAATACAAGATGTGTTGCAGGCCCATCAGGCAACGTATATTGCCGTGTAGATAATGAAGCTTGCTATGTGAATGCTTCTGGAAAAGCATACTGTAAAAACATATAGAGCTATAAAAGCTCTTTTTTATTGTATAATCTAAAAACTTGATAATAATAAACAGGACTGATATAATTAGTTTGAAAATAGGGAGATATGTATGAAAAATAAAAAAGGATTTACATTAGTAGAACTTTTGGCAGTAATAGCAATACTAGCAATACTTATGCTACTTATAATGCCAAATATATTAAATATGTTTAATAAAGGAAAAGAAGATTCCTTCAAAGTACAAGTTGATGCAATTAAAAATGTTGCCGAAAAACAATACCAAGTAGATTCTATGAATGGAAAAAAAGTAACTGAATACTGTTATGGAGAAGAAAGATGTACTGAAGATATGCGACTAGATAAAGCAGATAAAGAACTTATATATTCAGTAAAACTTGACGCAAGTGGTAAAGTAAGTCAAATAGCTGTTCAAAATAACGATTACTGCTATGATGAAAGATATTATTTAAAAAAAGGTGAACTATCATGCACTCAAGGTGAATGTAAGTGTAATCCAACATTACCTAATGAATACTTATATTGGACAAAAGAACATAATAAAGTAATGGTAAAATATAATGAAAAAATTCCTACTGCAGTAAGCGCATTATCTAAGCTTAATTTAACTCAAGGTGATGTATATGTAAGAACAGTAATAAATGGTGGAACTGTTATAGGACAAGAAATGTGTTTATATTATAATAACAAGTCTTCTTGCATACCTCAAGGTTATTGGTATACAAATGAAGCTATAACAATGAACAATTTGAAAACTAAGATGGAAAGTGAGCTAGGCGTAACTGCCACCAGTTGCTATTTCGATGACGAAGAAGAAACTGCTACATGTGAATTTGGAACATCTTACTGCACACTATATCAAGGTGGTATACAATTTTGTGCTGGCAAAAACAATGTATGTGAAACATCTTTAACAAAAGAATATCATTGCTATTAAAGAAAACAATTTGTTTTCTTTTTTTGGTTTACATGTGATATTGATAAATATTCATAAAAATGATAAAATTTAACTGAATAGAAAGTAGGAATACAAATGAAAAGTAAAAAAGGATTTACATTAGTAGAACTTTTAGCAGTAATAGCAATACTAGCAATACTTATGTTACTTATAATGCCAAATATATTAAATATGTTTAATCAAGGAAAAAAGGATTCCTTCAAAGTACAAGTTGAAAGCATAATTAAAGCTGCAGAAAAACAAAAACAAGTTGATGCTTTTAATAGCTCAGAAACAAATATATATTGTTCTGGTATTAATGCTGCCTGCCAAGGAAATTTAAAACTAGACGTAACAGAAACTGGTGCTAAATATGTAGTAATGTTTGAAAACAATAAAGTAGTGGGAGTAGCCCTAGAAGACAGTAACTACTGCTATATAAATATGAGCGATGTAACAAATATTAATCCTGACGATTTTATAGAAAACTCAAATCTTGTATGCAGTGATACAAACTGTGAATGTAAAGGAGCAACAAGAAGTGTTTACTGGACGGTAAATGAAGGTGGTGCATCTACTAACTACGAAGCAAACTCTAAACCATCTAATACTAAAAATTCATATACATCATTAGGTTTATCTCAACCAGGCATATTTGTTAAAACAAGTATTAATAGTACTGATGAAGTAACAGGCCATGAAGCATGTATGTATTATAATAATAAAACATTTTGTCTTGCAAAAGGATATTGGGATACTAATGAAACCAAAACATTAGAAAAACTAAAAGCAGCTATGGAAGAAGCACTAGGAAAAACAACTAACAACTGTACCTCTGCTTCATCATACGCAACATGCTATATGACAAGTAATGCAAGATGTGCTTCATTTAAAACGGGATCAGTATATTGCCGTATAGGTAGTAATGGATGCACAGTTGAAGCTAACGGGAATACATCTTGCTATTAGAAAGGAAATAATAGGAGTATTTATGAAAGATAAGAGAGGATTTACATTAGTAGAACTTTTGGCAGTAATAGCAATACTAGCAATATTAATGCTACTTATAATGCCAAATATATTGAGCATGTTTACTGAAGGAAGAAAAGATGCTTTTAAAGTTCAAATAGGTAGCATAGTAAGAGCTGCGCAGGAAAAGAAACAAAGCGATTTTATGGAAAATGCTAATACTTATGTATATTGTGATGGAGTAGATGACTCATGTAATAAATTAAGCATTACTGAAAGTGACATAAAATACATGGTAGTATTTGATGGATATAATAAAGTAGTAGGAGTAGCTCTTCAAAACTCAAATTACTGCTACGTAAAAGGTGGAGACATATCAAATATAAACACAGAAGATTTTATAGAAAATAGTACACTTTCATGTACAGGAACTACTTGTACATGTTCTGGTGGCTCAAGCGTATCTCTTCCTTCTGGAGAAAGATATGTATACTGGGGATTAAACGAAGGTGGAAAAAATGTTCAATACGCATCTAATCAAAAGCCTGATACTACATATGATTCATATACTAGTTTTGGCTTTGACAATGCCGGATTATTTATAAGAACAAAAATAAATGCAAGTAATGAAGCATCAGGACATGAAGCATGTATGTTTTTTAACAATAAAATATATTGTTTTAAACAAGGCTACTGGGTTAGTGGAGACTCTGATGGTTCATCAACAATGGTCAAATTAAAAGCAGATATGGAATCTTCTTATGGGCAATCTACATCTTCATGTGGTAAAGACCCAACATATGCAGTTTGTCGTATGGGTAGTAATGCTTCAGCTGCACCAAGATGTATAGCAAAACCTACCAACCAATCATATTGCCAAATGGGTGATAACAACTGTGGAGTATATGGTAGTGGAAAAGCCTATTGTAATTAAAAGGAAACTAATGGTTTCCTTTTTTTATTTAAAGTGATAAACTTTAATTATGAGCAAGATAAAAGGTAATGTAACAAAACTTCTTTATGAATCATCTACTGGCTATAAAGTCGGTCTTTTTAAGGTGAAAGAAGCATCAGGACCAGACGTAGAAGAATACCTTAATAAAACTATTACCTTTACAGGTAACTTCATGCCACTTAACACTGAACTTACATACCTTTTTGAAGGAAGTGTAGTAACCCATCCTAGATATGGAGTGCAATTTAGCTGCACTTCATATGAAAGTGTTATTCCATCTGAAGTAGATGGAATAGTTATGTATTTATCTAGTGGTATATTCAAAGGGATAGGCCCCAAAACAGCTAAAGAAATAGTAAATACATTCAAAGAAGAAACTATAAATGAGATAAAAAATGCTAATCCACTTTTATCTAAAATAAAAGGAATGAATGAGAAAAAAGCAAGAGAACTAACAAGAAAAATACTTGAATACGATAAAGATGAAGAAATAATAGTAGAATTTAATAAACTTGGATTTACAACTGAAGAATGTCTAAAAATAGTAAACAAATATAAAAGCAGATGCTTTGAAATATTAGAAAACAATATATATTTACTAGTAGACGATATTAGCTTCTTAAAACTTGATAAAGTATTCTTAAAAATACATGATGAGTATGATGAAATAAGAATAAATGCACTAATAAAATATTGCATTCAAAACATATGCTATCAAAGAGGAGATACACTAGTAACTAAAGAAAGTTTATATTTGGAATTAAATAAATTCTTCAGTGCTAATTTAGACTCTAAAGTATTCTTAAAAAGCCTAGATAACTTAATAGAAACAAATGAAATAATAAGCCATAAAGAATATATAACAACTAACTATTTCTACGAAACAGAAGAGAGCATTGCTTATACATTAAATAATTTATCTAAAATAAAAGATGATATAAAAGAAGAAAAAATAGATAAAGAAATAGAAAAATATGAAATTAAAAATAAAATAAAATTTAATATAGAACAAAAAGAAGCTATAAAAGGCGCATTAATTAATAATTTATTTATTATAACTGGAGGTCCTGGAACTGGAAAAACAACTATTATAAAAGCAGTAGTAGATATTTATATTGAACTTAACTTTGATATAGAAGAAAAAGATATAACTCTTCTAGCCCCTACTGGAAGAGCTGCTAAAAGAATGAATGAAAGTGTTAAAAGAAAAGCTTCAACTATACATAAATTCTTAAAATGGAATAAAGAAACAAAAGAATTTACTGTTAATAGATTTAATCCAGTAAATACTAAACTAGTAATAGTAGATGAATCATCTATGGTTGATATATTCCTTCTAAATAGTTTATTAGATGCTCTTCCTTCTAATGTAAAACTTATTCTAGTAGGAGACTCAAATCAACTTCCAAGTATCTCACCAGGAAATATACTAGAAGACTTATTATCTTCTAAAAAAATAAACAAAATATATCTAAAAGAAATATATAGAACTAAAACAGATTCTTATATAATTCCATTATCTAAAGATATAAAAGAAAGAAAAGAATTAAAAGAAATACCTAAAGAATACACTGATTTTTCATTTATTGAATCAAGCGATATAAACATGAAAGAATATATAAGAGTATTATGTTCTAAAATAAAAGAAAAAGGTATAAGCCTAATGGATTATCAAGTATTAATTCCAATGTATAAAGGAGAAAATGGAATAGATAATATTAATAATCTAATGCAATCTATTTTTAATCCTGAAAGCGATAATAAAAATGAAGTGGTTATAAGAGATGTAACATATAGAGAAGGAGATAAAGTTCTTCAATTAGTGAATGATGTTGATAATAATATTTATAATGGTGATACAGGTATTATTGTAAGAATAATAAATGGAAAAGATACTACAATAATGGTAGATTACCAGGGGAATGTAGTAACATATAAAAAAGGTAAATTTGATGAATTTACTTTAGCATACGCAGTAAGTGTACATAAGTCTCAAGGAAGTGAATACGATAATGTATTGATATTAATTCCTTCAAATATGAAAAGAATGCTCTATAATAAATTAATATATACAGCAGTAACAAGGGCTAAAAAGAGTTTGGTAATAATTGGCAGCTTAGATAGCTTTAATTATTCAGTAATGCATGAATATGGCATGGAAAGAATAACAGCTTTAAGAGAATTTATAGTATAAAAACAATAAAATAGTAAATAATACTATTGAGGTGAAAACATGAGAGCTGTTAAAAATATGCTGTGGATGGCTTCCGGTGTAGCTGCAGGATTTCTAGGAGCTACATACTATAAAGATATAAAAGGAATGCTTAAAAAAGGAAAAAAAGGAATTGCTAAAACTATGAATAACATGTAAAGAGCTAAAAATAGCTCTTTTATAATGTAAAATAATGTATTTTTATGTATTTTTTAATAAAAATTTGATACAATTAGCTTAGGTGATACGTATGAAAAAGAAGGAAGTTAACGTAGAAGAACTAAATGAAGTAATCTCTACTGGAAGTAAAATACTTAAGATATTTTATATATTCTTAATAATAGCACTAGTTGCTGTAGGCGTATTCTTAATAGGATATATGAATGTACTTCCAATACTAGTAACTATAATAAAAGTTATGAGTCCATTCTTTATAGGATTTATACTAGCTTGGCTATTAAACCCTATAGTTAATAGATTAACTAGTAGAGGAATGAAAAGAGCAATTGCAGTTGCTATAGTATATCTTTTAGTAGCGGTATTAATATACTTATTCTGTTTATTAGTAATACCTAATTTAATAACACAAATGAACGAATTTGCTAAACAAATACCAGGCTATATTACAAAAATAACAAATTGGATTAATAATTTCTTTAATAAATTATCTAGAACTACATCAATTAATATGGATGATGCTAAAGCTAAATTCCTAGAATATATTAATGAATTAGGATCAGGTTTAGGAAATAATCTTCCAAATAAGATAATTAAAATAGTATCTGATACCATTAGTGGTGTAGGTAGATTCTTAGTAGGATATATCATCGGTTTCTACTTATCATTTAACTTTAACAACGTTAATAAGTTAATGATGAATATAGTACCAAATAGATTTAAAGATGATGCATCTAGATTAATAAGCTCAATTAGTGAGGTACTTTATAAATTTGTAAACGGAACAATATTACTATCACTATTATTATTCGTAGTAAGTTATATAGGATTCCTATTAATAGGATTAAATGCTCCAATATTATTTGCCTTATTCTGCGCAGTAACAAATATAATTCCTTATATTGGTCCATACATCGGTGCAGTACCAGCAATAGCTGTTGGATTTAGTCAAAGCCCATTAATTGGTATTCTAGTAGCTGTATTTATAATAGTTACCCAAACAATAGATGGAAACATATTAAACCCAATAGTAATAGGAAAGAAGATGGATCTTCATCCAGTAACAATAATTATATCTTTATTGATATTCGAGCACTTCTTTGGTATAATTGGTATGGTTGTTGCAACACCTATAGTTGCAGTATTAAAGATAATATATTTATTCTTTGATGAAAAATTTGACTTCTTTGGATTTGCCAAAGATAAAAGCGTTAAAAAAGAAATTAGTAAAGTATCGAAATCTAAATAGAGAGTTCTTAAGTGGTGGAAAAAGAACAAGATAAATACTTGAAGCTATTCTTTGAGTGGAGCTAATACCTCCCGGGTAAAACCGTTATATAATTAAGCAAAACAAAGGATGGTACCGTGCATAAGCACTCCTTAAATACCATCCTTTTTTCTTTTAAAGGAGGAAACATGAACATAAGAAATGATGAAGCAAAAGTATATATATTTGCAGGAGTAGCAAGAAGTGGAAAAGATACAAGTGCAGACTATATGAAAGAATTACTAGAAAAAGAAGGAAGAAAGGTAATAAAACTTCAATTCTCTAGTTATATTAAAATGTATGCAAAGGAAATAACTTCTTGGGATGGTTCTGAAGAAACTAAACCAAGAGAGCTCCTTCAAACTATTGGAACAGATATCATAAGAAATAAAATAGACTATTATTTCTTTATAAAAAGAATAATAGACGATATTAAAGTATATAGTTATTTCTTTGATACTATACTTATATCTGATGCTCGTTTAAAAGAAGAAATAACAACTATTAAAGAAAACTTTAAATATGTTAAATCTATATTTGTAGACAGACCTTCATTTGACAATAATCTAACTGATGAAGAAAAAGAGCATATTACAGAAACTGGGCTGGAAGGATATAATGATTATGACTATACACTAATAAATGACAGCACTATAGATGCTTTAAAAGAAAAAGTAAATAAAATAGTAAAGGAAGAGATGTAAAATGAATTTAAAAGATTTATATATTAATTATTTTGTAAGTAAAGGACACAAACAAATACCTTCAGCTCCAGTAGTACCAGAAAACGATCCAAGTGTACTATTTAACACAGCTGGTATGCAACCTCTAATACCATATTTGATGGGGCAACCTCATCCATATGGAACTAGACTAACTGACTACCAAAAATGTATAAGAACTAATGATCTAGATAATATAGGAGATACATATCACCATACTTTCTTTGAAATGCTAGGTAACTGGTCACTAGGAGACTATTTTAAAAATGAAGCTATAGAAATGAGCTTTGAATTCTTAACAAAAGTACTAAATATTCCAGTAGAAAGACTAGCTGTAACAGTATTTGCTGGAAACGATATACTTCCATTTGATGAAGAAGCATATAATAAATGGATAAGCTTAGGTATTCCAAAAGAAAGAATAGCAAAGACTAGTCTAGATAACTTCTGGATAGCAGGAGAAACTGGACCTTGTGGACCAGACAGTGAAATGTTCTACTTTAGAAGCAATGATAGTATTCCAACTGTATTTGACCCAGAAGATAATAGATGGGTAGAAATATGGAATGATGTTTTTATGGGCTATGAAAAAATGGAAGATGGCTCTATTAGAGAACTACCTAAAAAGAATGTAGATACAGGAATGGGTGTAGAAAGAACTGTTGCTATACTAGAAGGAAAAACAGATAATTACACTTCAAGTATATGGATGCCAGTAATAAACTTAATTGAAGAAATATCTAAAAAGCCTTATGAAGGTAATGAAAAATCTATGAGAATAATAGCAGACCACTTAAGAACTGCAGTATTTATTCTTGCAGATCCAGCAGGCATTAAACCATCTAACACAGATCAAGGATATATCTTAAGAAGACTAATAAGAAGAGCTATTAGGCATGCTAAAAACTTAGAAATTGATATAAATAGTAATTGGGAAGAGATAATAGCTTCAAAAATAATGGATAACTATGAAAACTATTATTCTGAAATAAAAGATAATAGAAATGTAGTACTTGAAGGACTTAAAAACGAAAAAATTAAATTTAATAGAACACTAGAAAAAGGTTTAAGAGAATTTGAAAAAGTATCTAATAAAAACATTGATGGAGAAACAGCATTTCATTTATTTGATACATATGGTTTCCCACTAGAACTAACTGAAGAGCTTGCTAAAGAAAAAGGACTAAGTGTAGACACAGAAGGATATAAACAAAAATTTAAAGAACACCAAGAACTATCTAGAACAGCTTCAGCTGGTAAATTTAAAGGTGGACTATCTTCTCATAGTGAAATAGAAACTAAGTACCACACAGCAACACATCTATTAAACGCAGCCCTAAAACTAGTAATAGATAATAATGTACACCAAAAAGGAAGTAACATTACTGAAGAAAGAATGAGATTTGACTTTTCTTGTGATCATAAATTATCAGAAGAAGAAATTAAAAAAGCAGAAGACATAGTAAATAACTGGATAAGTGAAGGACTAGATGTAAGATGTGATGAAATGAAAAAAGAAGATGCTATTGCTTCAGGAGCAGAATGCATGTTCATAGAAAAATATCCAGATATAGTAACAGTATATTCAATTGGTGATGTATCTAAAGAATTATGTGGTGGCCCACACGTAAAAAATACAAGCGAATTAGGTCACTTTAAAATAGTAAAAGAAGAAGCATCAAGTGCAGGCGTAAGAAGAATAAAGGCAGTATTAGAATGAGAAGTATATTTGATTTAACATTAGAAAAACTAGAAGAAGAACTAGTTAATAATGGCTTTAAAAAATTTAATGCTACTCAAGTATTTGAAGGAATATATAAACAAAAGCATACTAGTTTCTTAGATATAACAAATATATCTAAAGAATTAAAAAAGTATTTAACTGAAAACTATTCACTTGAATACTTAAAAGTAGAAGAAAAACTAACAAGCGACACTGCAGATAAATATCTACTCAATCTAAATGATTCATTTGTAGAAGTAGTACTTATGAAACAGTCTTACGGAAACTCACTTTGCATAAGTAGTCAAGTAGGATGCAATATGAACTGTGCATTCTGCGAAAGTGGAAGACTAAAAAAACAAAGAGATTTAACAACAGGTGAAATGATTAATGAAGTTTTAACTATTGAACAATATGAAAATATTAGAATAGATAATGTAGTAATAATGGGAATAGGAGAACCATTTGATAACTTTAATAATATAAAAGATTTCTTAAACATTATTACATGCAATAAAGGAATAGATTTAGGAAGTAGAAGAGTAACAGTAAGTACATGTGGTCTGGTTCCTAAAATAAAAGAATTTGCTGATTTAAATACACAAGTTAATCTAGCAATAAGCCTTCATGCAGCAGATGATGAAACTAGAAATAAACTAATGCCAATCAACAAGGCTTATCCTATTAGTGAAGTATTAAAAGCAATTGACTACTACACTAAAAAAACAAATAGAAGAGTAACAATAGAATACATATTACTAGACAAAATAAACGATTCAAAAGAAGACGCTATAAAATTAGCTAATCTATTAAAAGGTAAACTAGTATATGTAAACTTAATACCGTATAATTCTAATAGTACAGACTTCAAAAGAAGTTCTAAAGAAAGAATAGAAGCATTTTTTGATACACTAACTAAAAACGGTATAAACACACAAAAAAGAAGAGAAATGGGGAAAAACATAAAAGGAGCATGTGGACAATTAAGAGCCGCAAAAGAAAAACAAGGAGAATAACAAGGAGAATAAAATGAATAAATACCCATTTATAAAAGAATACTATAAAATATTATCAAAAGAATACCCAGAGTTTCTAGATGAATACATAAACACTTTAAGAATGCAAAAGCAAAAAGGAATAAGTGTATCATGTGGAAGATGCTATTCAAAAATGAATAGGATGGGCTTTTGGTATTCTTCACTAGATCACAGTATAGCAGTAGCTTTAATAGTATGGAACTTTACTCATGATAAAAAGCAGACTCTAGCCGCTTTATTTCATGATATTGCAACTCCTTCTTTTAAACACTGCATAGATTTTATGAATGGGGATAGTGAAAAACAAGAATCAACTGAAGATTTAACAAGAGCTTTAATAACTGAGTCTAAAGAAATAATGGCTCTTTTACAAAGAGATGGAATAACTATTGATGAAGTAGCAGATTATCATATGTATCCTATAGCTGATAATGATACTCCAATGCTATCAGCAGATAGACTAGAGTACACACTAATAAATGGTCTAGGCCAAGTTGAAGAACTATGGACTCTAGATGAAGTTAAAGAGATATATGACAATATAGTGATTGTCACTAAAGAAGATAATACTCCAGAAATGTGTTTTAAAAGTAAAGAGCTAGCAGAAAAATTCACAGATGTAATGAGTCAGTTATCACTAGTATATGTAGATGACAAAGGAAGGTTCTCTATGCAATTTTTAGCAGACATAATGAAAAGAATGTCCACTCTAGGACTAATATCAATAAATGATTTGTATGAACTATCTGAAGAAGAAGTAATAAATAAAATAAAAGAATGCGATAGTCAAAATATATCTGAATGCTTTAAAAAATGGACAGAAGCAGACGATGTATTAATAAGTGATGAACCAGTACTAGACAAATACTCAGTAAACATAAAAGCTAAAAAAAGATATATAGACCCTCTAGTACTTATAGATAATAAACCTACTAGAATAAGCAGTGTATCTACCAAAGCAAAAGAGTGTATTAATAACTGTCTAAGCTCTACATTTGATAGATATGTATATATGGACTTTAATTTTGAAGAAGATAAAAAACTAAGTAAAGTGTTATAAAACACTTTGTTTTTTTATCAAAAAAGCAAACAAATGATTGACACACAAAAATGCTTATGGTACATTAAATATAGGTGAATATTTATGACTAGGGAACAAACAAAAAAAGTCCATTCTTTAGAAGAAAGAATAGACTTAGTTTTAAACAATATTAATGAAAGAAATCCAGTTCTTTTAAAGAAAAACACTCCAAAAGTGTTAACAGATTTAGGAATAGATAACCTACCAATGTATGAAAACCCTTCACATGTAAGAAAAAATATATTGTCAGAAAACCAGGCATCTAAGATTAAATTAAAAATACACTATAATGATCACTATCATGAACTAGGGAAGAAACTTTTCATAAAAGTCATTAAAGAAATCAATAGCCCAAGAATGATATTAAAAAGTCAGAACGAAAAAGAATATCTAATAATTACCTCTAACACAGATAGTAAAGGTAATATTATTGTTATTCCAATAGAAGTAAATACTAAAACAAATATTGATAGCAGAACAATAGCCATTAACAGAATTAAGAGTATTTATGCGTATGATAAAAATCATCCATCTCTAATGGAATACATTAATTACGTCATTCTTAATAAGAAATATGAAAAAATATACGAAAAAAAAGAACAAGGTACGGGCATTAGCACCGCAGCAAGTTCTTATGAAAGTAGTATACCACAAAGATTCAAATAATTCAATGCATTAAACTGCCTATTGCTATTATATGTAGAAAAATAAAAAATATTAAAAACAGATGAACTAACGTAAAAGATATAATGGGGAACTTGGTGGTAGTACCTATTGAATTAAATGCTGTAACTTCTGTCAAAGGTAGATTAGTGAAAATAAATAGAATAAAATCTGTATATGCGTATGATAGAATTAATCCAGACTTAGTAAAATATCTAGAAGATGGGATAAATAGTGGTAGATTAGTTCGAA
>JAEEGL011393871.1_pt1 | contig 22448 bp, 19 predicted proteins | sample 9134231 | NCBI WGS metagenome assembly JAEEGL01 (sample SAMN16246548, study PRJNA631951) | gut metagenome | biome: gut microbiome; feature: rumen; material: fiber-attached | host: Bos | place: Iran: Karaj | collected 2018-10
CAAGGTAATGGTGAGTTTGTGTTCCGCTAAAGGAAAAGAGGCATTCTACGAGAAGTTCGGCTTTTTCAAGCGTCCGAATGAAGATACGGGATGCGGAATGTCCCAGTGGATATCTTCTGAGATCAAAGAAAGCGAGGCATGCTGATGAATATCACATACAGGCTAATGACAATCGAAGATTACGCCCAGGCATACGACCTTTGGGTGCTTTGTGGCAACGGTCTGAATAATAAGGACGATTCAAGAGAAGGGATCGATAAGTATCTCAAGCGCAATCCCACTACTTCTTTTGTTGCTGTTGACGGTGAAAAGATTGTTGGTGTGATATTATGTGGTCATGACGGAAGGCGCGGTATAATACAGCATGCATGCGTATCGCCGGATTACAGAAGGTATGGCATAGGCAAAAAGCTTGTAGATCTTGCGCTTGAAGCCCTTAAGGATGAAGGCATTACCAAAGTCCTTCTCGTTGCTTTCAAGAAAAACGAAGGCGGCAACGCTTTCTGGGAAGCGCAGGGCTTTACGCTCCGTGAAGATCTTAATTACAGAAACAAGGCTCTTACTGAGTTGATCAGAATAGATCCTGATTATGTAAAGGAGTAAATATATGGCAAAGAAAATGTGGGCCGGACGTTTCGAAAAGGCCACCGACAAAGAAGTAAATGATTACAACTCTTCTCTTCCCTTCGACTGTAAGATGTACAGCCAGGATATCGAAGGTTCGATCGCTCATTCCCAGATGCTCGCCAAGCAGGGTGTCATCTCAGAAAAGGATGCTGAAGATATAAAGAGCGGCCTTCTCTCGATCAAGGAAGATATTGAATCAGGCAAGCTTACTTTCGATTCCGATGCCGAAGACATCCACATGTTCATTGAAGAAGAGCTCACCAACCGTATCGGAGATGCAGGCAAGCGCCTTCATACCGGCAGATCGAGAAATGACCAGGTTGCATTGGACCAGCGTCTTTATATGGTCGACGAGGCCGGCGAGATCATCGAGCATTTAGATAATCTTCTTGATACTCTCGTTGATATCGCAAAAGCTAATACGGAGACATACATGCCGGGTTATACTCACCTTCAGAGAGCCCAGCCTATAACATATGCACACTATCTTTCAGCATATATCGAGATGTTCAAGCGTGATATCGACAGGATCAACGCTGCAAAAGACAGAGCAAACATCTCGCCCTTAGGATCCGGTGCTCTTGCCGGCACAACATATCCTTTGGACAGAGAGTTTGTTGCAGAGCAGCTTGGAATGAACGGAGTTACGCTCTGCTCACTTGACGGCGTAGCTGACAGAGACTTTGCAATAGAGTTTGCATCAGCATGCTCCATCCTTATGATGCACTTATCCAGAATGAGCGAAGAGATCATCCTTTATGCTTCACAGGAGTTCAAGTTCTATGAGCTCGATGATGCTTATTCCACAGGATCTTCAATGATGCCTCAGAAAAAGAATCCTGACGTAGCTGAACTTACAAGAGGTAAGACCGGCCGCGTTTACGGTGATCTTATCTCACTTCTCGTAATCATGAAGGGACTGCCTCTTACATATAACAAGGATATGCAGGAAGTTCAGGAAGCAATGTTTGACTGCATTGAGACGATCAAGGCAGTCCTCCCTCCTTTCACCGGCATGATCAAGACTATGACCATCCGCAAGGATAACATGGAAGCAGCAGCTCTCGGCGGATTTACCAATGCTACTGACCTCGCTGACTATCTCGTTAAGAAGGGACTTCCTTTCCGTGAGACTCATGCGATCTCCGGCAAACTCGTTCATTACTGCATCGAGAACGGCATTTCTTTGCTCGATGTGTCCCTCGATAAGCTCAAGGAATTCTCCCCTGCTTTCGAAGAGGACGTTTACGATGCAATTTCTCTTAAGACATGCGTTGAAGGCAGAAGCCTTATTGGCGGACCTGCCCCTGCTACCGTAAAGAAGTATCTTGACGAACAGTGATCTCAATAACAATTCAAATTAATGAGGCTGTCTCATAAGAGGCAGCCTCAACTATTTTAACTTTTATTATCTCATCCTACGGTCAACTTCAGCCTGTGCTTCCTTTAAGAACACATCGGGATTACATTTGTTATAACCCGAAACATAATCCTTCCAGGCGTCATCAAATTTCTTGGCTTTAACAAGCTCCGGACAAGCGGATTCTTTATATGTCTTTATATCACCAAATGCTTTTCCATAATCTGTTTTTGCATTAAGTTCGTTTGACCAGGACCAGAGCGGGAACCACTTACCGTAATCAGTCTTATATTCAGAACCGATGAACTCTACATAATTGCTTACACCATAAGCTTTAAAACAATTTTGTACCGGTTCTGGCAGCGAGGCCATGAATTCAGAAGGCTGTTCTGAAGGTCTCATATTGTTGATTCCGTCTTTACTCATACCCTTCCATTGCGGCATATAGCTGTACTCGCACACATGCTTAGCCAGATATTTGGGATTTTTCCAGTTGTTTCTCATTTCAGGTGTTCTATAGTAATTACCTTGATCATCGACAAGATAATCGACATCCCTTACGCCCCAGAAGCGAAGATCGTGAATCTCCTGTGAAAGGAGATCATTTAAGAACTTGAACGCCTTGTCAGGGTCTTTGCATTGAACAGTAACAGCAATACCGGATTCTGTATTTATGCTATCTTCATATGTATGCCATTGCTGCTTCATGCCCTGCTTAATGGTAAGGCCCAGCGGAACATAATCGCAGCCGATCTCAGAAAGCGTATAGGTATTTCCGTCTTTGCTTTTCAATGGAGTGCTGAAAGAAAAGAGATTATATCCGAAATTCCAGTACTCATCACTCATGCCCAGAACAGCTCCGGTATTAAGTTTTTCAATATACTGGTCGTATGTCTGGGAAGCAAAATCTTTATCGATAATGCCTTTATTAAATTCTTCGTTGAGTTTCTTATAGTATGCTTTCGTAGTATCCGAGACGTTATAGTCTATCACCTTGGGATTGTTCATTCCCTCGTCTGCATTCACGATAACGCACTGATTATTTGGAGCTCCGTCAAGCATCATCGGAGGCAGCACAAGACAGAAATTCTTCCAGCTCTCACATAGACATGTATAAGGGATAACCTTCGTGCCGTCCGGCATCTCAGGATGTTCTTTAGAATACTTTTCGAGCAGCTCGAAATACTGGTCAAGCGTCTCTATCTTGGGATAACCATATGCTTCAAGAACTCTTACCTGGATCCAGAAAGCCTGACCAATATGTGTTGTCTCGGTTTTCTTTCCATTATAACGGTCTAAAACATTGGCCCAGTAGATATGGCCGTCATCCTGTCTGAACATATCCCACTCTTCATCAGTGTAAAGGGATTTGAGATCAGGATAATTCTCAAGGTAATCATCCCAGGCGATCAGGATGCCATTTTTATATAATCTCGCATTATCTGAACCTGCATCGATAAAATCAGGATAAGCTCCGGATGAGATTATTGAATCAACGGCACTTTTTGCTGTTGTTTTTGAAGGAAGCCAGGATTCTGTTACTTGCACACCCGTAATCTCAGTTATCAGCTTACGGATCTCGTTATCCTGATCGATATCATCATGGGTCAGCGCTGTAAACATCGTAAAACTGGTAAAGACCGTCGGTGTCGGAGACGGGTGATCAGTCGGATATTGATCTGCAGGATCAGTCCAGGCTGCTGTCTCTACTTCCGTCTCAGGCTTGGAAGCTTCAGGACGCTTCTCTATTTCAGCACCTTTTCTTCTGCTGCCAGCACAGGAACAAAGAGATATAAGCATTGCAAGGATCAATATGCATGAAGCAAACTTCTTAAATCTTCTCATGACGTTATCCCCCGTTTCAAAATATCAGTTGTTTAATTCTCCGACGATGATGATCTGATCATCAGTGTATTCGTTTATAAGATCTTTATTATCATCCATTTCGCTCATCATTATCGTTGTGATCTTAACGCTTCTTAAATATGAGCCGGCTACATAATCGATCTGGAAAGGCAAGTAATTAGAGTCTGCAAGATAAGATTCGTCCCAGATAACAAGATATCTGGCATCGGTAAATTCCATCTTCTCATCGGCATATTCCGAGATTTTATTCCAGGGTGTGGAATCGGTAAAATTCTCGAATGGTGAATACTGCTGCCTTCCTTCATAAATATAGTTATAACCAAACATCATATGTCCGAAGATAATAGTCATAACAATATACCCTGCCATTTTTGCCGGCATCAGTTTATCTTCAGATAACGTGAGATTCCTCATAATGTGATATGAGAAAAATCCTGCAATAAATACGGCTATAGAGCCCATATATCTGTAACAGCAGGACAATATCTCCGCTTCATAGGCATTCATTGAAAACAGATATGTTAATGTCAGGAAGAATACATAAATTAAATAGACCAGAAATGTATACTTGAAAATGCCGGAATAATCAGTTATGCCATTCCCGCCTGTCTTCTTCAACTTTTTCAAAAGCATCAAAATGATCAGGACCGCGAAAATGATCCATACAATGGTGACCTGTGCATATGCTCCTGCAGGATTTAAAGCCATTGAAAATACGTTTACAATGGTGTTCGTTACAGATTCAGACGACTTTTGCGAGAATAACTGACTGAATCTTTCCAAAGAAACAGCCTGATTGCTTACATTAATATTTGCATAGATAAAAGAATTCCTGACTCTGTAAAGAAGCGTTATTACAACAGGCAAGACAAACACAGCCAACGCCGGGAGAAGCTTCTTTTTCTGCGCCTTGAACAGGTAAAGGATCAATATGAACAGTTCGAAAATAAGACCGGAGAACTTTGTCAGATCCATAAAAGCAAGAATAATTACCAACAAAGGAATGCTTATACGGTCCAATTTAAATCTATGGTCATACAGATAAAAGACGGCAACTAATGCGATCAAAGGAAGTGTACAGTCAACAAGAAGACTATATGTGCTTACATCAATTGAACAGAGCAGTACCGAACAGGCGCTTATACCTGCAAAGATTAAGGCTTTAGTAAGAACCGGCTTCTTTGGCGGGATCAGCGAGAAAAATGAACAACAACAGGCAAGATTAATAAGAGACTGAGCCCATAAGCAGTTTGGGACACTAAAGCCTGCCGCATTAGTAAAGAAATAGATCCATGTGGCAGTGCCGGGCGTGTATGTTGTAAATCTGATATCTATATTTGTCGGGAACGCATTATCACCATGCAATACCTTACAGATCTTATACCAATGGCTGAAATCGTCAGGATGTGATAATCCAACATTCCGAGTAATAACAAAAGCCCATATAAAACCTGTAAAAAGGAACAGCAAAGACGGTTCCATAAAAAGCTTAAATATATTCTTATTCCCTGCTTTTATCTGTTTGAATATGGCTAAAGGGATCAGCAAAATCCCGGCAGCTATTACGGCAAAATAACCTGCTTTAAGAAGTCCCACTAATCCGAAAACATACGAAATAACAGACGCACCTGCTATAAACAATATCGGAAATAAAGCAGGATTATCCTTAATAAATGTCCTGTATGAGAGGTAAAAACCTGCAAAAGACAGGACTGTTAAAATGGCAAAAAACAGATTCATAAGACTAATATAACATTTTTACCGGTATATTTTGCTGTCAGGTCTTTTGAATGTTCAGATATCCGATTCCTTGTTGTATTTGATGTTATAAGAGCAAAGCTCTTTACCTTCGCCGTCACAAAGCAGGAAATGTTCCTTGGTCCAGCCGTAGAATCTTCCATTTGCGGCGCAAAGATTGGAACATGTAAATTCAAAACTGAATAATTTCTTGTTTTCAGGCATTGAATACACGGTCATGACGTTATCTTTATTAGTTACGAAATAGACATCTCCGGTAACAAGATCACGGATAACATCAGCGGTGCCCTCACCTTTTGCGATCTCTTTGAGGTTCTTGTCATAGATAAACCACTTCTTTTGAGGATCATTACCGTTGCTGATATTATCTGCAATTATGAGGCCATATTTATTTGAATAATGGAAGCCTTCCTGCTTCTTGAGTTTGGCACCGGTTGTAAGATTGATTATCTCTTTAGTGCCGGAGATGGAGTCGTAATACATATTCCCTTCACCGGAATCGTACCAGTCCCTGAAATATGTACCGCCGCCAACACTGTAATCCAAAGTGTTTATAAGAGTTAAATCCTCGTCGTAAACACAAGTCTTATCTTTATAAACAACAGCAATCCTTCCAAAAGAAGTCATTACATCGACAGAATCAGGAACATCCAGCTTTTTAACGACATTCCAGTCTTTATCATAGAGATTGACCGTGCCGTTTATTACAGCCATATATGTGTCTGAAGAGACCATACCGCTCATCGCACTCTTATCTTTCAAAAGACAAAAACCGCTCATGTCATAAACAGCGATTCCCTTACCTGAGATATCCTGCTCAATGATCAGGTTGCCGAATATCTTGCAGGAACTGCCAAAACTGTTAAAAGAATAAAGAAGTTCACCGGTATTATTATCTATAAGCATCGTCTTGTAATAGAATTCGCTCTTGTTGATAATTACCGAGCTCTCTTTGTTAATATAAAGAACCGCAAGCTGTGAAGTCTTTGCATTCAATCCGATCTGATTCTCGTCTATCTTGATCTCCTTCGAATCAAGAATATTAAGATCACTGTCGACACCTGTTACCCAGAGATAACCGTCACTGTAATTCGAACCGTAATAAACAGCATTTCCGGTAACAACTCCCTGAGCAGTTGCCGCACCATCAAATATAAGACCAGTAAACTTTGAACCGTCAGAAGAGATCATTCCATATTTGGCTTCCCCGTTCTCGGTGCGCCTGACAAGATAAGAATCGGCATCTTCGTTGAAGCTTACAAGATCGAATAATGAATCGCAAACATATTCGCCATCAATAGTTATAAAACCATATGATGACGTATCCTTTTCCTTCTCCCACATATCCTCATTATATTCAGTGATATTGGGGATAATACGGCCTCTGTCAGCTATAGAAAACTCGATCTTCATGGGAGTTAAACTGGGACCGTCAGAAATTACAGCGTTTATCTCCTGTTGCTGGCTCTCACTTGCTGCGTATGTGTTCGAATATTCCGGCGCACTTGCAGAACTGCAAGCTGTGAAAAAACATGCTATTAAGATCAAAGATGCAAATAAACCTGCTGTCTTTTTCATGAATCGACCTCCATGTAAGGACATAGTTATCCTTTAGCTTATACTAAATACAGATAATAAAGAATAAATGTTGCACTTCTTTATCTTTCCATAAGCCAGATCTCAGATGAATACGGCTGTAATATTGAGCCTCCGCCAAAATCATGAATCGTTCCAGTGAGGAGTTCTTTTGCCTGTCCGCAGCCTGCATCGAAATGTGCTGTAAAGGGATTGGAATCCATATTTATTGCGACCATGACTCTCTGATCTCCTGAATTCCTCTCGAAGATACACTGCTTATTTGTCAGCAGGACGATCCTCAAACCGCCGTAATTAAGGGCATTGGAATTCTTCTTTGCTTCGGCAAGTCTGGAAATATGAGATGATAGTTCATTCCATTCGGGCTTATCAAAACAGGCACGGAGTGCAGGATCACCCTCCTCTTTTCTGGCCTTTGCGCCCCACTCAGATCCATAGTAAACGCAGGGGATGCCCGGCATAGTGAAAACAAGCGTATATACGAGCGGGAGACATCTTTCATCGTTTAAGATCGAAGCTATCCTTGTAACATCATGGTTATCAGCAAAAGATAACAGATGTGCTCCCCTGCATACTGTCCAGTCTTCAGGCCCGAAAAGTCTCATAAGGGAATGCATTATCTCAAACATGTTAGAAGAGTTAAACGATGAATATATTCCCTTATAGCACTGATAATTAGTAAGTGAATGCAGGTGCATTTCATTAAGCATCCTGCCATATTCGCCATGAAGGACTTCACCAAGCAGGAAGAAATCATTCTTCTTACTGTCAGTAAATTCCCTGAGTCTTCTTAAGAATTCATGATCCAGACTGTAAGCAACATCAAGCCTAAGTCCATCGATATTAAAGAAATCAATCCAGTAATTGACCTTATCAAGGATGTGATCGATAACTTGGGGATTTCGCAGATTAAGCTTTACAAGGTCATAATTGCCTTCCCAGCCTTCGTACCAGAATCCGTCGTTATAATTTGAATTACCATCAAAAGATAAATGGAACCAGTCTTTATAAGGCGAATCCCAACGCTTTTCCTGAACATCCTTAAATGCCCAAAAGCCTCTGCCTACGTGATTAAAGACTCCGTCAAGGACGACTTTTATACCTTCTTTATGAAGCTTATCTACTACTTTTTTGAAGTCTTCATTTGTGCCGAGTCTTGTATCGATAAGACCATAATCTCTTGTGTTGTAACCGTGAGTATCAGATTCAAATACGGGTGAGAAATAAATGGCATTAATGCCAAGTTTTTTCATATGAGGGAGCCAGTCCAGTACTTTAAGGATCCTGTGCTCTAATTTGCCGTCATTCTCAAAAGGTGCTCCGCAGAATCCCAAAGGATAGATCTGATAGAACACTGCCTCTTCATACCACATTTATTCGTTTCCTTCCTTCTTTTCCTTCGCTTTTAATCTGGCGCAGGTAATAAGCCCTGAAAGTCCCATCAGGAATATGATCGCAACGGCTACGATGCCGATGTATTTTTCTATCTGAACTGCGAAAGCAGAAATATCTCCAAGTTCTCTGTGAGATAATGCCCATTCGAGAGCAAGGCTTGAGATCATTGCATCGATAATGCCAATCTTTCTTAAAGCCAATACAGTAAGGGACTTTGATCTGTGAGCTCTGAAGATATTGATTATTGCAAGTGTAACTTTATAAATAACGTATACTCCGAAGACATAGATCAGAAAACCCGCATAGTTATGAAGCACATTGAACTTAACAATGAGGAACATATTTATTGCAATCACTGCATCAAAGAATATTATCTTCCATGAAAAATTCCTGTAATTCCTGATCTCGCTGAAATGCTTGCTCTTAAATACAGCTCCCCTTCCTGCCCTGTACAGGACATTGATCCTTATACAGAAAAGGAGAAAAGTGTAAATCGACATTACAAAAAGCCAATACGACAGAAAGACCACTGCCATTGAAAACAAAAAGCTCGAATAGACAATATCAAAAACAGCAGACGGCAAAGTCAATGCCACCGTCTGCCGCTTATAGTCAGTTACATACTCCCAAAAACGCTTGCCCTTAGACTTTTTGGTTGTTTCAGTAGCAACTTCACCGGTTGCTTCAACCGGTAATTCCTGCTTTTCCGGGATGGATGCTTTCTCCTTTTTCATATACGTCAGTTACGCATTGAATGGATAGGTGCCGGGATCCTTCCGCCCCTGTGGATGAAGTCAGCGCAAGAAGCTCTGTTTACATCCATGATTGGAGCCGTGCCAAGAAGACCGCCGAACTCAACGCTGTCGCCCACAGTCTTTCCCGGAACCGGAATGAGTCTTACGGCTGTAGTCTTGTTATTAAATGTACCTACCGCCATCTCATCAGCGATGATGCCGGAGATCGTCTCTGCAGTTGTATCACCGGGAATAGCGATCATATCAAGACCAACGGAGCATACGCATGTCATGGCCTCAAGCTTTTCGAGCTTCAGAGAACCTGATCTTGCAGCAGCGATCATGCCTTCATCTTCAGATACAGGAATAAATGCACCGGAAAGGCCGCCTACATATGAAGAAGCCATGATTCCGCCCTTCTTGACAGCGTCATTGAGCATTGCAAGGCATGCTGTCGTGCCCCATGTGCCGCATGTCTCAAGACCGAATTCTTCAAGAAGTCTTGCAACAGAGTCGCCAACTGCAGGTGTCGGTGCAAGTGAGAGGTCAATGATTCCGAAAGGAACCTTAAGACGCTCGGATGCTTCTCTTGCAACAAGCTCACCAACTCTGGTGATCTTAAAAGCTGATTTCTTAATGGTCTCAGCTACAACTCCAAGATCCTTGCCCTTAACGCCTTCTAAGGCATGCTTTACAACGCCAGGGCCGGAAATACCTACATTTATAACGCACTCGGGTTCGCCGGGTCCTAAGAAGGCTCCTGCCATGAACGGATTGTCTTCAGGCGCGTTTGCGAAAACAACGAGCTTGGCACAGCCAATGGCATCCTTATCTTTTGTAGCTTCAGCAGCTCTCTTGATAACGATACCCATATCGCGTACGGCATCCATATTGATACCTGTTCTTGTGGAAGCAACATTTACGCTTGAGCAAACAAATTCAGTTGCTGCGAGAGCATCAGGAATGGAATTGACAAGGACTCTGTCAGAATTTGTATAACCCTTCTGAACGAGTGCTGAGAAACCGCCGATGAAGTTAACACCGCAGGTCCTTGCAGCCTTATCCAAAACCTGTGCAAAAGGCGTGTAATCCTTTGCTCCGCAGGCTGATGCGACTATTGAAATAGGAGTAACGGATATTCTCTTGTGAATGATCGGAATACCATACTTCTTGCTGATAAGTTCACCTGTCTCGACAAGCTTACCTGCATATCTGCAGATCTTGTCATAGATCCTGTTGCAGGATTCCTCAACTGTTGGAGCAGCGCAGTCCATAAGAGAGATACCCATGGTGATCGTACGGATATCAAGATGCTGACTGTTGAACATCTGCATCGTTTCGATTATTTCGTGTTCGTTTATCATAAAAAGACCTCTAAAAAGAAAGGATCAGATGGTGTGCATAGCATTAAAAAGGCCGGTGTGCTGGATCGTGATCTGGACACCGAGCTTATTTCCCAATTCAGTAAGCTTGTCTGAGATATCGGACTCTTCAATGACAAGGTCCTTAAGGTCTACCATCATTACCATTGTGAAGATGTCGTCTAAGATAGTCTGGGAAATATCGTTGATATTGATACCGTAATCTGCAAGGAGACGTGACACGTCAGCTATGATACCGACTCTGTCCCTTCCAAGAACTGTAACTACGGCTGTATTCTTCTCATTACTCATATATGTTCCTCCTTCATAAAGAGTATTTCTGTCTATCGATATAATACCTCAAACTCCCGAAAATTCAGTAATTATCAGGAATCCAGCAAAGAAAAAGCAAGTTTATTGGCGCATTTTATTCCGTCTATCGCAGATGACATGATGCCTCCGGCGTGTCCTGCTCCTTCACCGCACGGGTAAATACCCTTAACCGCAGTACTTTGGAATGATTCGGGATCTCTTACTATCCTTACGGGAGACGAGCTTCTTGCTTCAACAGCAGTAAGAACAGCATCAGGATCATCAAAGCCCCTGATCTTCCTGCCCATTTGAGATACGCCATCCTTAATGGTCTCCAAAATATACTCAGGGAACACTTCAGACAGATCTGAAGATGTCACTCCGGGCATAAACGAAGGCTTTACCTTGCCGAAATTGCCCGTGGTCCTGTTTTCGATAAGGTCGCCATACCTTACTGAGGGAGCTTTTCCGGAGCTTCCGCCAGCTAAATAAGCCTTATGCTCAAGTTCTTCCTGGAATTTGATACCGTCAAGAACGCCGTCACCGTAATCTTTACTGTCCACAGGAACAAGGATAGCGCTGTTGGAATTAACATTGTCTCTTGCCCTTAAGCTCATACCGTTGGTGCAGACACTCCTGTCATCAGACTGTGCGGCAACAACTTCACCGCCCGGACACATACAGAAAGTATAGAGTTTGCGGCCGGTTTTAGTATCAACGGACAATTTGTAGATAGCAGGTGTAATATCCGGTGAATATACGGAATCAAAGCCAAACTGGGCTGTATCAATGTCTTTTTTCAGATGCTCGATCCTGACACCGACAGAAAAAGGCTTGGACTGCATATCAATTCCAAGACGGTTTAAAGCTCTGAAGGTATCCCTGCTGGAATGACCGATCGCAAGAATAAGATTATCGCAGGAGATCTCATATGTGCCGTTCGCATCTGATACAGTAATGATTTTAAGCTTACCCTTCTCCGTTTTATATCCAAGGAAAGTCGTATTGAATCTGACTTCACCGCCAAGAGAAATGATCTCTTCCCTGACTCCGGTAACAACCTTGCGCAGACGGTCTGTGCCGATATGAGGATGAGCATCGTAAATGATATCTGAAGGCGCTCCGTGAGCGATCATGGACTTTAAGACATAATCCTTTAATCCTGAACTTATTCCGGAATAAAGCTTGCCGTCAGAAAATGTACCTGCGCCGCCTTCACCAAACTGGATATTTGAATCAGGCTTTATCTTAGCCTTGCCTTCTTTATAGGCCTCAGTATCTCTGATCCTCTGGCTCATTTCAGGACCGCGCTCTATAACTATCGGCCTAAGACCGTATTTTGCCAGGATAAGGGCAGCATAAAGTCCAGCAGGGCCTGTCCCAACCACGACAGGTCTTTTATATTCTTTTGCAAGATCGAAGTTCAAAAGATACGGCAAAGCTCTGGAATTAAGTTCCTCATCAGCTGATGCCTTATCTTCTGGAGATATAAAATCGAATCTGTAATTAATTACCGCCCTGCCATGCCTTGCATCTATGAATTTCTTATTGATATCAAGGATCACAAGACCTTCTTCGAGCTTCCTAAGGCCCGAACGCATAGCTTTATTACCTGATTTTTTGATCTGTCTTATGATGAGAACCGAATCAGGAGTCTTTGTAAGAGATTTATCGTTATTTACTTCCGGAACGACTTTTATCTCAAACATTTTGAGATATTCCTTCCGCTGCAAGAGCTGCAGAAGTCCATGCCCACTGCAGATTATAGCCGCCGCAGATACCGTTAACGTTTACGGCTTCTCCGATAATATAAAGACCCGGACAATACTTCACCTGCATATTGTCATCAAGTTTGGAGAGCTTAAAACCGCCTGAAGATACCTGAGCCTTATCAACGTCACCGTAGCCTGTAACCGGTATCGGGAAAGCACACAGGAGATTTGTAAGGTCTACAAGCTGTCTGTCATTAAGTTCTCTTAATGTCATCTTATCTGCCTTCATGCCCATTTTCTTCATAACAAAATCAGTAACATTTCTTAAGAGCATGCCGGATAAGGCATCGGAACAGTTCCTGTGAGGAAACATCTGTCTTCTGATGTAGATCATCTGAAGGATCTCACCGCCTGATTTACCGGTAAGATTGAGCACTGCCTTTACATCTTTATCGCCTTCATCGAAAAGTCTGACTACACTGTCAGAAACATCCATAACACAGATACCTGAGATTCCGCCTTCCTTTGTAAAGAGGATTTCACCTTCAGATCTTGCCTTGATGACTCCGTCGCTTCCGACGATCTTGACGTCACCTCTGCACCTGATTCCGGCCATAGCCTTGATGCCGACCATATCTGATGAGAGCGAGGTAAGAGCAGGCTTAAAAGGGACAAAGCACGTACTGTCTGTAAGGCCTTCAACAAGCTTTAAAACATCACCTGTTGAACCTGTGGAAGGATATGTGATGCCGCCTGTGGCTATAACGAGATTCTTAGTAAGATAAGTCTTGTCAGCGTCTGTCTTAACTTCAAAGAGGTTTTCAGACTTAGAAACTGCTGTGACCTTCTCCTTAAGAGCAATCTCGACCTTGTTGTCTTCAAGATAGAATCTTAAAGCATCAACAACTGTCGAACTCTTAAGCGTCGCAGGATAAACAAGAGTTCCCTTCTGCTCAAGAACAACGCCCAAAACGTTCTCAAAATAATAGCTTGTATCAGTCTCGCCATATTTATTGATGCATGCTTCGAGCTTGTACTGGTCATCTGTGTTGTATTTGCTAAGATCGATCTCGGTATTAGAGAGGTTGCATCTGCCGCTTCCTGTAAGCGCGAGTTTGTTGCCTACCCTGCTGCCGCCGTCGATGATTAGTATCTTCTTACCTGAAAAGAATGCTGTCCTTGCAAGCTGTGCGGCACAATAAAGACCGGCCGCGCCGCCTCCTACAATGATGCAGTCATAATTACTACTCTTCATAAGCTATTATCCCCTTTTCGCCAATTCCAGAGTTCTTTGAAATTTACTTTTATCTAACGGGAAGCATCCGAACTCAGCCTTTATGAGATTGGATAATTCCGTAAGATCTTCATCACTGCCCTTCTCGAGCTCTAATTCAAGTTCACAGATCTCTTCAGATCCGGACTTATCCGAGTTATAGATAACACCGCTGTCAAAGCATGCCTCAATGAGGCTTTCCTTATATTCAAGCTTATAAGTCGTTCTCTCAAATGAGTTAAAGCAGAGGATCACAAGATCTCTGTCAGTAACATTTTCGAAAACCTCATCTAATAATTCCACCGGGTCCACACCTTCGGAAACGCCCTTTTTGAAATTCTCTATAACGAACTTGTCATCATCAGTCCTGAAATTCCACTCAAAACGTCTGTGAAGGCCGGCTGCAGAACCGCCGCCGTATTTAACGGTCTCTTCAATAAAAGAATCCTTGCCGGACACAAGCCTTCTTCTGACAGAGCCGTTGCGCTTTAAGATCATGTGATCATTTGTATCAAGATAATAGTTTTCGAGCATAACGGTATCCGGATCAGATGTAACGCAGAACATACGGAAAAGATCTGATTCGGCTACTCTGAAAAGATTCTCTTTATTCTCAAAACACAATTTAACTTCAGTTTCCATATGAACACCTTAATTAATTGTGTGAACTCCGCTTGTAGATACAACGCAAAGCTTATTGCCTGAAATGAAGTTCATTCTGATGATATCTTCGTCGACGGAATAGTCATTTGTAGTAACACCGTTCGTGTTATAGATAAAGACTCTTCTGTCGACGCATATAGCGTAATAACCCTTTGTCTGCGTAACGGAAACGATATTTGTACCGATGTGGGAATTGTAGATAATGGCGTCATTTGAATTGATGATAGCAAGCTTGCTGAGCTGGCTGATACCGTCAGAATAGGTAACGAACAGGTTTCCGTTAACATTCTTGACGTAGCTGATAGCAGAGAAATCATAGTTCATCTGCGACAGATTATTGTCCTTTACCTCATAAAGCGAGTTCGAAGTAAAACAGCAGAGCTTGCTTCCGACATAGCAGATACTTGCAAATATAACGCTGTCATCTGTTGTATAAACAGCATAATCCGATACTATATAGCCCTTATCACTCTTATTGATCGAGAAAACACGGACATATGGCTTAATAACAGCACCACTCGTGTTGATCGTTGAGACCGCAAGAAGCGTAGAGTCGGAATTAAAGGCACACGATACCGGGAAACCTGAATTATAAGATGTCCATGCAGCGATCTGCTCACCCTTACTGTCGTACAAGGTTACATCGCCAAATGAATCAGTGCCGCCCGTAATTACCGCTATATAACCGGCATCAGACATCTGAACCGACTTAACAGGGTTTACCGTAGGCTTGGAATACCATACGCCTTCCTGGTCAAGAACTGTAAAACTGTAGCCGTCACGGTCAAATACCGCAACCTTATCTCCAAAGATTGCGCACTGAGGGTTCTGATAGGATACATGCTGTGAGAAGATCTCAGATCCTGAAAGATTAAGATATGCGATTCTCTCGGATGTGACTTTGATTACGCCGTCGCCATAAGGATATAGCTTCTGCGCCTCTGAATACTCACATTCAAAACCACCCTGGGCAGAGAGCTTGATCTGGGCATCTGCGCCTGCAAGAGAATCGATCTTCCTGGATACGACAAATATCAGCACAATGCTGACAATGAGGACCAGAGTAAATATCGCAACAGCTATCGTAAGAGCTTTTATTATTGCAGCCTGAGAAACGCTTCCATTTTTCTTGTTTGCGGAAGGTTTCTTCTTATTAACCGGCTTGTTTTTTATCTTTTCTTTATTTTCCATCGCCCTATTCTACACTTTATAAGTCATATATTCCGTTCATATTTTCGGTAATTGCTTTACTTAATAACTCATATGCCTTCCAGAAGCCATAATTATAGGTATCTGTGCCGCCGTCATTAAAGATCTCCTCGGCATAAACATAGAAATGCATATATTCACCATTCTTGTAAACATAATAAGATGATTCATCCCTCTTATAGAAATCATAGACGGTCGTGTTATAGTTCTTATCCTGGAAAGATAAGGATAACTCCGGAGAAGAGGCGCCTAATTTAGGATTCATCTCAACACCGCCGATCTTAATGCAGGCAATGCTCTCGAAAAGGATCGAATAATAAGCTCTTCCATAGGAATCGGACACCTTGGCATTACGGCCGTCGAGCGTTATTGTTGAATTCTCGGAAGTAATGCTCTGGCCGTTGGGCACATCTATTTCAAACTTAAATGTCTGATCTCCATATTTGCCGTTAATGTACTTGATGTCATTTACATAGCAATAACAGATGTAAGGATCGATAAGGACGAGTTCCTGGAGATTAGCGCCATCAAGCTGATAATCGTAAATGGCAAAGATCTTATTAATGCCCTTAATATATCCGAAGCAGTATCCGTCATTCATCTTGCTGAACGATATATCTATAGTGCCGCCGCTGATCCTGGTAAAAACAAAATGATATGCAGGATCAGAAAGGCCGTATCCCGCAAGATCATTGGTATTAGTCTCAACAAATTCAGTTATGGTAAGACGTGCAACAGAATCAATGAGGTTGCCAAAATATCCGCTGGCCGGATGTACATAGGGTTCATAAATGTCGAAAACAGATATTCCGGAAGCTGAAACAGATACTGTGGCATCAAGGGATAATCCGTCAGACTTTCTTCCGAAATGGACCGACTTGATATCGTTGTAATCGATATTAAGTGACATCTCATCAAGGAAACTGACAGAAGTATACTGTGCGATAAGCACCTTTGTAGAATAGATCGTATAAATGTCATTTGAACCAGACACATTCGCATAAGCATAATTTTCGTCAGGTGAAGAATTACCGATATTATAAATGACAGTCTCGCCTGCTGACGTGCTGATAGTTACTGTGAACCTGGGATTATCAAGGCCAAAATCAGCAAAGTTGCCGTCAGAAGACACTTTGTCATCTGCGTAGATGTTAGTCATGTACTCAACATAATCTGCAAGCTTCGAACCGGAATATCTCTCACTGGGATCCACATCATCGCCTAAGAATTCATACTTGCCGGTTCCATCGGTATTAACTGTGCGGACAACCTTGGAATTATAACCGGTCACGTTGTTGTGAACGTTAACAGAAGCAATCTCGGAAGGTTCAAAGCTTACGATCTTAACAGAATCAATTTCCGACTCTGATGCTTTCTTATTGCGGATGCTCTCGATCGCAAAATAGACTATCGCAAAGACAGCCAGAAACAGCAGTATTATTGACGGAACAATAAGATTCTTAACAGACTTCATATCAGAGATTCTTCCTCTTTGTGTAAACAACAACTGCAAGAGCTACAAGCAGGATAGGTATGAGCATCATGAACACAACGAGAACAACTGTTGAAGCTGCAGTAGTGGATTTATCAGCATCAAGAGCGAAGTTCTCAACGTTCCTGGTGGGAACATTCAAAGTATTGAACTGTTTTGTGCTCGTAAGTTCCCTGATGCATGACTTAAAGAAATCGACATTTGTATCATTCATTCCGTAAGAAGAAATGTACTGGTCTGATGTGAAATTCATCGTACCGAAAACGAATGCCTTTGCAGGATCAGCTCCCTCACCTGCCGAATACATTGCCACATAGAACTGCTTTCCTGTTACCATTGAGCTCTCTATCGCATTTCCGTACTGGTCAAGAGCTGTAGTTGAAGCATTTTCGCTGGTCCTCAGGACAGGAGCCGTCTTAAAAGTATTGCCGGGAACATCAGCAGCCCTGACAGACCTTGCATTGGTGCTGTGAAGCAAAGTGATCTCAGCATAGTCAGAAAAGCCGTCACAAGCCTTTACAACGTGGTCAAGCTGGTATCCGCCGAGCTGGTATCCTGAATCATTCTCAGCGATGAGATAAGGATCTAATGCAAGATTCATCTCATTCAAAAGTTTGTTAAGTCTCTCGTATTTTTCAGTAACGTTGATAACGTTAAAATCAACAGCAACAAAGAGTTTTCCGCCTCTCTTAACAAATGCTGAAAGCTCAACATACATCTTCTCAGAGATATCGTTCTGTGGGCCGTTCATGATGATGATATCGCAGTCTTCAGGAACAGCAAAATTCTCGGATACAGGAAGTCCGACAGGCTCAATAGCCATTGATTCGAGGATCTTAGCAAGATAATTGCTTCCGTCCTCTTCAAGACCTGTAATGAGATATGCCTTGCATGAATATCCGTTTGTCAGGATATACATGGAATTCGTGAATGCATATTCAACATTATTTCCCGTTACGTAGAAATAACCCTGAGAAAGATAGGTCTCATCGAAAGAATAGCAGTCATAGGGATTGATGATCTTGATCTTGTCATTATATTTAACGACAAAATTACCGGACTGTGATGAGAGGTTAAATGAATTATTGGGATCGAGCTGGCTGATGATCGTAGGCTGATTATTGGGATTTATGTATTCAACAGTGATCTTACCTTTCGAATTCTTGACATAATCATCAAGGAGAGGACAGATGTACTGATATTCAGTACCTGAAACATCAGCGGGCTTGTCGAAAAGTCCGACTATACGGATCTTTGTATCCTGAGGAAGACCATTGATATAGTCGATCGATTCCTGAGAGATCGTGTTGGACAGCGCATCAGAGAAATCGAATGTAAGTGCTTTTCCCAGGATCTTGTCGAAAAGAACATTTACAATAATCACAATTGCGATAAGAATGATTACTGAACCGATCGAATAAAGCTTAAGCTTGCCGGAACGTTCGTCATTCTGAGGTTTATTAATGTTAGATACTGTCTTATTCATATAATCCTTCAACCTCCATCACGCCTGGCTCCAGCGTTTCTTTTCCAAAACCCTGAATGTTAAATAGAGGAAAAGGATTCCGACAGAAAAAACGAATATAAGAGCTGATACCGAGAATATTCCAAGACGGAAATCCTGTGTCTTAACAAAAGGATCAAACCATGAAATGGCAGCTGCTATAGCGTTGCCTGCAGCAATTGCTGAATCGGCCTTAATTGCTGAAAGAACGGATGTAACTGCCGTTCCTGCATAAGAACCGATCGTGCTTATGAGCTGGGTAACAAGGATAATGATAAAAGCTACGATAGCTGAGATTATCTGGCTGTCAGTGATTGCAGAAGCAAAAAGTCCGATAGCAATAAACATGAATGCCATGAAGAAGAAAACAATGATCGTACCAATGGAACCGACTTCGAAATCTCCTCCGCAGGCCAAAGTAACGATAATGTGGATGATCACGTTGATAAACATGACCGCATAAAGAGCAAATGCAGCAAGAACCTTACCGGTTACTACATTGAAAAGGCTGACAGGCGTCGTGTAATAAAGGACATCTGTTCCCCTCTTCTTATCTTCTGAAAGAAGTCCCATTGTGATGATAGGAACGATGATAACGAAGAAAGAACGAAGTGAGATGACTTCAGTAGCTATATTTACAGCGCCTGAAGCAAACTGGGAATAGAAAATAAATCCGGAAAGGAATGAAAACAAAGCTATAGCAACATATCCGACCGGTGATCTGAAATAGGATAAAAACTCTCTCTTGAAAATTGCTAACATAGATCAAGCCCTCCCCTTTCCTGAAGTGATGCTCAAGAAGACTTCTTCCAAGGTAGGATCCAAAGAACGCATTTCAAGGATCGGCCAGCCTTCATTGGCCATGAGATAAAAGATCTGTGTTCTGACCTCAGTTGTATCTGAAGCGGAAACGGTGATCTCAAGCTGCGACAGTTTGCTGTCTACAACACGCGGTACAGCAGCGGAAATGCCCTTGATCGTACGGATCTTTGCTGCAGCATCCTTAGCTGAACCTCTGAATGTAAGAAGGAGCTTTGACTGGCCTGATAATCTCTTGGAAAGGTCAGACAATGAATCAACAGCAGCGATCTTGCCGCGGTTGATGATAACTACTCTGTCAGCAATTTCCTGGATCTCGGAAAGGATATGTGAGCTTATAATGATCGAATGTGTCTTGGAAAGTGATTTGATAAGTCTTCTGATCTCAATGATCTGGTTAGGGTCAAGACCTACTGTAGGCTCGTCAAGAATAAGTATCGAAGGATTGCCGACCAATGCCTGGGCAATGCCTACACGCTGCTTATAGCCCTTGGAAAGGTTGCCGATGAGTCTGTCCTGAACATCCTCAATCTTAACCATAGATTTGATGTTAACAAGCTGTTCCTTACGCTTATCCTTGGCCACACCCTTAAGATCACAGATGAAGCTCAGATACTCATTTACGGTCATATCAGTATAAAGAGGCGGATTCTCAGGGAGATAGCCGATCTCTTTCTTTGCGAGTTCAGGTTCTTCAAGGATATCGTGACCGTTGACCTTAACTGTACCGGACGTAGATGATAAATATCCTGTGATGATATTCATTGTCGTGGTCTTGCCGGCACCATTGGGACCTAAGAATCCCAGGACTTCGTCATCATTGACAGTGAATGAGATACCTTTAACGGCTTTTTTATCGCCATAACTCTTCACCAGATTATTAATCTCGATCATTGCTACCTCCAGATAAGCTGATGATACAACTCTCTATTATAACAAAGTAAGAAAAACAAAAAAGTGTGAAAAGGCAAGAATTATTGAGAAATCAGGTGTTCCTCATAGTCAATTCAACGGCAAAGACCTTGGTATCAATGTTTTTATAACCGAACACGCTTACCTTGTCCCCGTCTTTAGCGATGAAAAGCTCGACCTTCTCGCCGGCTTTAACTTCACTGTTGTAATTGATAACGAGGTCTTCTATAAGAGATACATCATAACCGTTCTTAAAGAGTGCATCATAAGCCCATGCAGTATAACGCGAATTATTAACATGCCTGTTGCGGTCAAGCTCGTTATAGTCTGCATACTTGATGATAACGGGCTTTTCGGTCTCGCCTGCAATCTCATTACGTTCAGGGAAATGTATCTTGGGAGCTTTCTCATCAAATACAAGAACAGGATTCTGAACGACCGGGAGCGGCAATTCGGGCCTTTTCTGCGGGATCACTGGCCTGTGGGTATTCCAGTCGGCAAGTATCCATACAGATGTTGCCTTGCCTATCTGCCTGTTGTCAGAACTATAGATCTCAAATTCACGGCCGAAATAGAACTTATCAACATAACTTCCCCAAGTCCTGATCTTAAAAGTGTCATGCCAGGATGGAAGCTCGGTAAACTGAAGCCTCATCTTAAGGATGATCCAGCAGATCTCATTATCCTTAAGGAAATCCGTGCCGAATCCCATACTGTAGGAACCCCTCTCGGCAGCTTCCTGAAGGTCTCCTATCAGTGTGGAACAATAGAGTTTGTCGCCTATGCCGCATTCAGTAGCTTTGCAATAGACTTCCATCTCGGTAAAATCAGTTTTCTTCTCCATCGTTCTCTTCCTTCGGCGTGGGCTTTGGCAGTTTGTTCATAGGGATGGTATTCCTGGGATTATATCTTCTGAATACCTGATACATCTCATCCTTATACATGAAAACCACAACGAGCTTAAGTCCTTCAGTCGTAACAGCCCAGTACCAGTAATCGTCAGTGATATCAAAATTCTTAAAATCAGTCATCTTGAGAACATAATTGGCATTCTCAACATCACTGTTAAACCTGTCAGAGGTTACAGGTCCGATATAATCGCATTCCTTAATCGAAAAGCTTGCAAGATCATCACGCTTATTGTCGCCGTGTATAACCGCACAGTCGACAAGGTCATTGGAGATCTCAATCTCATAAATCTTCTTTTCGCGCTTGATGATGACAACAACACCAGCAACGATGCCGAAAGAAATGATGCCCGTGATAAACCATATATTCAGACCGAAAGTTATCGGAATGAAGTTAATGAAAAAAACGAGTGCGATCGCAGCGGAAATAAGAAAAGTATTGAAAAACACTTCTGTAAAACCGGTCTTGCGAACTACACTTGATTCAATAAAACTATCCTGTAACATGTTTCACCTCAAAACAGTACTAATTCTAACACAAAAGGCCGCAGATATACCTAGTAAAATGGCCGTCCAAAAGGACGGCCATAAAATTTTTAATCATGTAAGAAAGATATTGATTGCGCGAGCGATTCCGCACAAGCTCCGCGCGGAGGACTTAGCGAGCGCAACAATAGCGTTCGATTAATACATCGGCTGCTGAGGCATAGCAGGTGCTTCCTTCTCAGGAATATCTGTTACTACAGCTTCTGTTGTGAGGACTGTTGAAGATACGGATGCAGCATTCTGGAGAGCAGAACGTGTAACCTTGGCAGGATCTACGATTCCTGCTTCGAACATGTCAACATACTTATCGTTCAAAGCATCGTAACCAGTGCCGGGTGTGGAATTCTTGATCTTCTCGCAGATAACGCTGCCGTCAAGACCTGCATTTGCAGCGATCTGGC
>JAEEGL016359361.1_pt1 | contig 22448 bp, 19 predicted proteins | sample 9134231 | NCBI WGS metagenome assembly JAEEGL01 (sample SAMN16246548, study PRJNA631951) | gut metagenome | biome: gut microbiome; feature: rumen; material: fiber-attached | host: Bos | place: Iran: Karaj | collected 2018-10
TCGGTGCCGATAATCTGATGCTCGCGGTTGGATTTGTTCCATACCGGTACAAATTCATACGGGTATTTGCCTGCACCTTCTATGAGTGCCTCGAGTTGGGCCTTTCCCTCATGCGAGAATCTGTCACCTATTCCAAAAGAGTATTTTCCTAATATTTTCATAACTGTATTCGGTTTTTCTACAAATGTAATTGTTATTCGGTTACGTTGAATCCGGCTTCCCTCAAATATACAGAGGCACGGCCCGATGAGTCATCTGACAACTTTACAGTGAACGCGTTGAATTCACGTCTGACAGGGTAGGCTGACCGCAGTCTTTCAAACCGGCTTATATCCGCTCTGAGCATTGCATCATCCTTTTTTATGTCATAGGTGTAAAGGATTGCTTCTGACAGTATCTGTTGAGGAGTCTTCCCGCGAGTGTCTATGGTGAATTCAGATGGCTGTAAAGGTTCTGGCAATCCTGAAGTCTCCCAGCTGCGGCATGACAGGTCAAAGAACTGTCCCAGAGCCTGTACGCACATCATTGTACCGTTGGCCTTGCCGTCGGCCGAATATCCGGCTATGTGAGGCGTGCCGGTGTACAGCAATTCAAGCAGCCGGGGATCTATAGAGGGCTCATTTTCCCATACGTCCAGAGATGCGGCCTTTATTGAACCTTTCTTTAGGACATGCACCAGGGCGTTTGTGTCAATAACCTCTCCACGGGATGTGTTAATCAGGACTTGGTGGCGGTCCAAGGCTTCCAGACGGCTCTTGTCAAAGAGATGATAGGTGGAATCCATGCCGCCCAAGGTCAACGGGACGTGGCAGGTGATTATGTCACTCTCCTCTATAATACGGTCAATGGATACAAAACCGTTGTCACCCTCGCGTCTGGCACGGGGAGGATCGCAAAGCAAGACCCTGAATCCCAGCAATGATGCCAGACGGGCTACTTTGCCGCCTACATTGCCTGCACCTACAACACCCAAGGTCTTTTCCCTGAAATCAAAAGACATGTCCCTTGACATGCATGCCAAAACAGATCCCATGTATTGCTGTACAGAGCCGGAGTTGCATCCGGGGGCATTGGTCCAGGCAATATTGTTTTGCTCACACCATGCAGTGTCAATATGGTCATAGCCGATAGTGGCGGTAGCGACAAACCTGACTTTAGATCCTTTAAGAAGTGATTCATTGCATTTTGTCCTGGTCCTTACAATAAGGGCGTCGGCATTGCGAATCATATCCGGCCCTATTTCATTTCCTGGCGCATAGACCACATCGGCATACGGCTCAAGCGCGCCTCTGAGAAAAGGGATATGTTCGTCACATACTATTGTCATATCAGGGATATATTCAATCAATGGGCAAATTTATCAAAAACCTGATGAGTTTTTTGTAATATTTGTTGTAAAAAGCTAAGTTTGCAATACTCATTTATTCAACATGGGATTATCCGTCAGTAAAAAGGACCGTTTCCGTTCGGACAAGCGTCTCTGTACGCATGTAGGTATTTGTCTTCTGGTTCTTTTCCTTATCGGAATTACTGTTTTCCTGCCGTCCTCATGCATATCATATCCGGAAAGAAGAGGTGAATCCGACTTTACTGTGGTCGTGATACATTCATATAACGATATGGGGCAGGAGGGAAGCTATTTCAGGAACTATATGGAAAGGAGTTTCCGGCATCATGGCATGAACGTGGAGACACATCATGTATATCTGGACCTTATTCATACTGAAAAGCCATTTATCAACGATTCCGGCCAGGACAGGTTCGTGGAAACAATTAGGGGTTACAAGCCGGATATTCTTCTGATAAATGACGACCTTGCTTTCCATTATATTCTAAACAATGAGGATATCCTGCTCAAGACAATACCATCCGTATTCGCGGGAGTATCAGCATTTTCATATGTGCATCAGGATTATCCCCTGATGACTGGCCTGAGTGATCCCGTTGACCTTGCTGCAAACTGTTTCCTTTACAGGAATCTTGATTATCCGGGCAGTCCTATCGTCGAATTGGATTATGGAGATTACCAGGATCAGTTGCGTGAAAGGCTATACAGTAATATCTCCGATACCAGCGTGTTTGTCAATAATGAAAATTTCGCAATCGATTATTCCGAACTGTCATCATCGACGTATAGTGATAGGATAGTGGTGAGTTTTGTCACTATGGCGGATCCTGAAAGAAACCGCCCGGAAAGACTTGACACTGAAGACGATATTACTCACAATATAGGTCTTCACAATTCCGAAATTGCCAAATCATTCACGTTTGAAGGACGTCAGGGACATATACAGGTTAAGTATGACCTGTTCAGCAACAGTCTTATTGACCTGTCCCGTATCCCTCAGATTACAGCGGTACGTGAACAGTTCGGCAGTTTCAGCAACCTTCTTGGCAACAATGTGGTTACGGATGACAAAGAGAATGAGTATGAGCGTCCCAAATTCCTTTGCGGTTTTTTTGCCGGTATTGAGACTCAGATAGACGATCAGGTGTTAACGGCCATAAGGATATTGAATGGCGAAAGCCCGGCCGATATTCCGGTTCAGGCTCACAAGAAGGACTATTATATGGACTGGAATGCTATGGTCCAGATGGATCCTCCGCTCAGTTTCAATGATTTTAATGAACGTTTCAAGATTGTTAATGTGCCTTTTATGGTTGCAAGGAGAGGACTGTTTATGTGCCTTGTCGCCTTGGGCGTAATTCTTGTGGCTTCATTGTTGTCATGGCTCACAAGCGTGCGATTCCGCAAAAGGAACGGAGATCGTGAGAAGGCATTGGCTCTGCTCAAACAGGAGACGCAGCGCCGTCTGCTTGTCCTTGAAGGTAGTGATTCGATGTTCTATAAAGTCAAGGACGGCAGGATCAGCTTTCTCCACAGTTCGCAGATGGATTCTACCACCTATGGATGGGACGTGGACGAATATCGGGCAGAATATGTCTCCCCAGAGAGTTATGGCTCTTTTGATATCTGCATTGGTCTTGTACCGGCCGATTCTGACAAAGCCAAGGTAAGGGTCCGTGCCAAGATGCTGAACGGGACATGGCATTGGTGGGAGGTATCATTCCGTAAGAGCGAATCGGACGGAATGATAATAGGTTTTGTCATCAGTGTGGATAAGATAGTGGAGTTTGAAAAGACACTTCAGGAATCCGCTATCAGGGCAGAGGAAGTCATCTCCAAGGAAAATTTCATTGCCAACATAACTCATGACATACGTACCCCTCTGAATGCCATATCAGGTTTTGCGCAATTATTGGTCGAAGGATGTAGTCCTGAGGACAGACTGTTGTTTACCAGCCTGATCCGTGACAACACCGAGCTGTTGCTGGACCTTATTGATGAGGCTGTCCGTAAGCCGTCAGACAGTACGGATTCCATGTCATTCAAGATAAGGAGCATAAGTACGGCGAAACTGCTTAATGACAGCTATCATACAAATCGTATACTTTGTCCGTCTCATCTCAAGTTCCGGTATGAACCATACGACGGGCCTGATGCCGTTATTCTGGCAGACCCCATACGTACCAGTCAGGTTATCAACAATTATTTGAGCAATGCGTTCAAGTATACTCTTCAGGGATCGGTAACATTGGGATGGATAGTCCCTGAGGATGAATCCGGCTGGATAGAAGTCTATGTTTCCGACACTGGTATCGGAATCAGCGAGGAGGACAGCACCAAGGTAATGCAGCGTTTCGGCATGGCCAAGGGTAACTACAAAGGTACCGGTCTTGGCCTGGATATCTGCTGCTCTATCATAGAGAAACAAAACGGAAAATACGGTTTTACAAGCAAGCTTGGTCAGGGTAGCCGGTTCTGGTTCAGATTGCCGGTTGACAGTACACCTACGGAACAGTGATATGAGATACAGGATATACATAATTGTTGTGGCGTTGTGTATGACGCTGTTCTCCGGATGCTTGAGCAACCGTGTCACCGGCCATACGGATGGCAAGACATATAATGTACTTTGTCTCTTTGTTTATGATTCCATTTTCCGTAACTACAGGATTTATGAGAAAACGTTTGCTGCTTCATTGAGGGATAATGGAATAAAGGCCGATGTAAGGAATGTCTATTCATCGGGCCATCTCGACATAGCCCAATCTGAAGCATTGGAGGAGTCATTCAAGCGTCTTAACGATGACGGATGGGTGCCTGATCTGGTATGCTGTATAGATGACCGTACATTAAGTCTTTATCTTGAGGGCCATTACAGCAAATGGTTACCTCCTGTTGACAGCATTCCGATGGTGGCTGCAGGGCTTCACTGTCCGGACTGGGCTCTGATAAGACGCAGCACGAATACGGCGATATGTACTGATCTTCTGAATTTCCAACGGAATATTGAGCTGGCTGTCCGTATGGCGAGCTATACAGCGGTGCCGGGACAACCGATGTACTCCAATGTGGTGGTTATAGAGTTGGATACTACTGATTATGACAAGCGTATCAGGGAAAGGCTTAGCAGTGATCTGAACCGTCCACCTTACGTGAACAACATGGATTATCATATCAAGGATCTTCCTCTTGACCAGTTGGCGGAACGCTTCAGGGATTCAATATTCATAAACGTATTCTCAAATGGATCGCCCGAGTTGAACAATTACCGCAGTGACGGTGACTATCACAAGCACAGGATAAAGATCCTTAACAGCCTGACCATGACTCCGTATCTTACCGTCAAGCGTGATATTGAGAACGAACAGGTCCTCAGCAAGACACTGAAACCTCAGTTCTCGGCTGTCCGTGACGGATTCGGTGACGGGTCCAGACGTTCACTGTGCGGTTATTTCGCTTCATATCAGACGGTAGCGAATGATCAGGCTGCCTATGTGGCACGTATCTTGAACGGAGAGAGTGCCGGAAGTCTGCCTATCATAGAGCATAAGGCCAATTATTACATGTCCTGGAGGGCTATGGAACTCCTGGATATGAATTATAGCGATTTCAGTGACAGTTTTGTCGTGGTAGGGGCTCCATGGCGCGTTCAGCATCCTGCACAGTTTATTCTTCTGATTGTCTTGGGCATATTCTTGCTTTTGGGATTCCTGTTCATGATTCTGTATCTGCTGTTCAGAAAGAAGGATATCGAGTTGCAGAATGCTCTTGTGGAACTTGATAACGAACGTATCATGCTTGATATGGCACTGCAGAATGCAGATTGTATAGTGGTAAGTTCGGCCGATGACCTGATGGCCCTTGAACCCAAACTGCATCCGGATGATGCAGATGTCCTTTCAGATCTTCTGGCATCAATGGCTGCCGGTAAACCTTTGGCCTCCAAAGATTTCCGAATAACCAAGGATGACGGCAACAGTTATCGTTGGTGGCAGTTCAGACCCAATACCAAAAAAAGAGCCGAAGATCACATGCTGGGAACTCTTTCGGGTATTGTCATTGATATCAATGATACGGTACTGTACAATGAATACATGACCGAGGCTGCCATTGTGGCCGAAGAGATTACCAATAAGGAGACATTCCTTATGAATATCAGTCATGAGATACGTACTCCGCTCAATGCCATTTTGGGATTCGCACAGCTGCTCAGTACGGATGACGGCATGTTGAGGGGTGAAGAGAGGGAAGAGATGGTGGAACTGATCCGTGACAACTCCAGCCAACTTGGAGAGATGATTGAGGATATTCTCCAGTTCTCCCGTTTTGAAAGCGGTAGGGTTGATGTGAATCCGGTTGAGATAGAGATTGCTCCGCTTGTCGAGAGAATATTCAATGAATGGAAGACTTCAGTCCCATCCGGTCTGAGTTTCAGATTGGAGCAGGGCCGTGACCATGTATTCGCAATGATTGATCCCATCAGGGTAGAGGCTGTCATGGGGCAGTATATCAAAAATGCGTTTAAGTTCACGGATAAGGGTACGGTGTGGGTCGGATGGCGGTATAATCTCAATGAGGAGAAAGTGGAACTGTTTGTTGCTGATACAGGTTGCGGTATTGAGCCCCGCAGGCATAATAAAGTGTTCAACATATTCTGGAAGGATGATATGTTCAAGACAGGAGTAGGACTCGGACTGACTATAGCCAAGATGTTTACAGAGAAAATGGGTGGACAGGTAAACGTTGAAAGCAAGCCTGGTATAGGCAGCCGTTTCTATTCGACCTTCAATGCATATGTAAAGAGTTGACCTGATAGTTGATTTATGAGACGTTTTTCAGTTTTTTTGCTTGTGTGCCTTTTTTTTGTCTGCGCATCTGCCCAGATAAGAAACCGTCTCGGTGTAGGTGATGGGCTGTATCTCAAATATGCCAACGGCAGGATAAGGCAGTTTGATGAGTCCAATATACTGTTGGCCGATTCCATCTATTGCTATGGGATACAAAAGAGCGATTCAAGGATAAGAATGCTGGCCCTGTCGCTTGAATTGCCCCCAAGATTCATCCGGAATGATTCTTTGCGAGTCAAGGAGATAGTCTCTGAACTAAAAACGATGTCCGGATACAACTCCAGAATGCGCGAGTTCTATTTTCTGACAATGCATGACTACTGCAATATGCTGATTCTGGCAGGACGTATCTCGGACGCCATGCTGGAAGCAAGAGACATGTCGGCCAAGGCTGCCGGATCAGGAAGCAGTTTGGGTCAGATGTATGCCCACAGGGTAATAGGCCTTATACAATCATTCCGTTCCAATTCAGAACTGGCAATCTCAAATTTCAGTCAGGCCGCCGAATTCAGCATACGTGCCAAGGAAGAGCAGGAACTTCCTGTCATCTACAATCTGATAGCCCGCGAGTATATCAAACTTGGGCGATATGATGAGGTGGAGCGCTATTGTACATTGGCCGAGGAGTTTCAGGATTTCTATCCATCTCTGAGAGTCAAGACTTTGTTGACCAAGGTATATCTTTATGATGCCCAAGGTAAGAAAGATGAATTCAATAAGACATACCAGGAATTGGTGAGTAACCCTTTGTACCGCTCTCAGACAGACCGTGATACGAAGCTGATGATAGAAATATGCCGGCTGCGTTCTTGCGGCATGCTGGAGGAGGCTATTCTCAAGTCCGATTCCCTTACAACCGACAAGGAACGATTCGGACAGAAGCATATCTTATATGCAATCGGGGGTGATTATCAGAATGCCTACAATCAGCTTAACAGTCTGATGGAGACTAAGGATTCCATTTATATTGCTGTCCAGAATGAGGATATGGCAATCCTGGATGCCGAGCTGAATAATGCCCGTCTCAGACTGGAAGCGCAACGTCTGAGATCGCAGCAGGAGATGTCAATCATGTTTGGATTCATACTGCTGTTCCTTATGGTTACGATGGCGATACTTTTCACACAATGGAATCTGGATAAAAATCTGGATTATTTGCGTGAAAGGAACAAACGTGAACTGGAGGCACGAAATGCCTATCGTAAGGCTATTGATTCAAAAGAGGTGGAGAATGAGATGAAGACAAGAATAATTCAGAACAGACAAAACATTAACCAGATATGAAAACCGGAATCAAGAGTATTATCGTTAAGAACCGCTATCTATTTATTGCTGTATTGTGTTTCATGGTTGGCGGAGTGTTGGCATTGATGGGCCTGATTCAGAAGGTGCCTTTGCTGTTGGGGGTTCTGGGAGTCTTCATACTGACAGGAGCCATGTTCTATTATTGCCTGAAACTGGTAACAGAAAAGTCTTATAGGGAGTATTATGAGGACAGCTACAGGATTGAACATGAAACCATAGAGGAGGAGATAAAGAAATCAGTGACATATCATAGGTACCAGGAGGCTGTCCTGAACAGATATGAATCGGCATGCCGTGATCTTGGTATGAGCAACGAGCAGCGGGAATGGCTTCTTATCCTATTGATGGAAGAGAAAAAGAAGGCAGATGATGAAATGAGAGAGAAAGGAATTCACATCTGATTATTTCTCAGACAATTCGACCAATTGCAGCTGGGTTATCACACAGCTTGTCAGTTTTTCCAGAATAATAGGCTTTGTTATGAAGTCATTGGCCCCCATGTTGAAGCCTTTGACAATATCTTCATTTGAATTCAGCGCAGACAGTATCACTACTCTCAGATCTTTTGTTTCGGGGTTCTCCCTTAGGCGCTTCAGTACTTCATAGCCGTCTATTTCCGGCATCATCAGATCCAACAGGACCAGGCTGGGCTTGTTCTTAGATATGAAATCAAGTGCTTCCCTACCGTTTGAGGCGGTGTTTATGGTTATGTTAAGACGCGACAGTATTTTGCTTATCAGAAGCAGGTTCATCGGTATGTCGTCAACTGCCAAAACTGTGTGTTTGGACAGATCAATGTTCTTTATGTCGGTCGGTGTCATAATTATTAGTCCTTTGTTGATTGTGCAAATATATGGAAATTTGATAACAAATCAAATCTTATCAAGCTCGGCTGTGACACTGGACAGCAATAAATCCATTATTACGGGTTTTTTGATGAATCCGGATGCGCCCAGTTTCATGGATTGTTCTATATCTTCGGATGATGTGTAGGCTGAAACTATTATCACGGCGGTCTCTTTCAGTTCAGGGTCTGCCTTTATCTCCTTGAGTACTTCCCAACCGTCCATGATTGGTATCTGTATGTCAAGAAGAACAACATTTGGCCTCAGGTCACGCACGGTATCGAGTGCTTCCTGGCCGTTTATTGCTGTGAGAATCCTGACATTTGTCCTGGCCAACATCGTCTTGAGAAGGATGATGTTGATAGGTATGTCATCAACAATAAGTACGGTGTACTTTGAGTAATCTTTGTTGTTGTCCATATTCCACTTTCCTATTTTGATTGCCCTGATCTGGTTGCCAACCATATCTTTGGGGTCACTCCTGTTATTTTTTTGAATACATTATTAAAAGCAGATGCGTTCGGAAAGCCGCATGCAGCAGCAATGTCGGATTGTTTGGCTTCCCTGTGGTGAATCAGATACTGCTCGGCATAGTCAATCCTCAGCGTGTTTATATAATCCGAGAAACTCATGTTGTAAGTGTTGTTAACCAGTCTGGAAACATAAGTCCTGTTTGTTTCAAGCATTGAGGCTATATCCGATATCCTGATTCCCTGTTTCAGGAACAACTGCTCGGTTACTATGAGGTCTTCGAATCTTATTCTCAGGTTTTCCTCCTCTATCTGATTTTGATGGGACTCGATTATCAGATTGTCGGGTTCATGCGGTTTCTGAATGGTCTCAGCCTCTTTCTTTATTTCGTCAGGGACAACAGCTTTTGTATCCGTCGGGAACAATTGGGCATATGATATGCTGAATATTGCTGCGGACAGCATAACTGACAATGCTGCATAAAGCCAGGACTCCTTCAGACCGGCTGTGAGATTAGCCGTTTCCATTGCAGCAATGATCAGAATCAACGCTGAGCAGAAATGAAAATGTCTGTTAAGTGATTTTTGTGATAATCTCCTGACGGTTATAACAGTCCAAATAATCACTTGTAATGCCAATATTGAATAAAAAACCGTGAAAGAACAGATATGTATGATTTTGGCAGCTTTGTCAGTCCCGAGTTCCAAGGGAGAGTTGTTTATCCCGTGCATGACAATGTCTGTTCCGGAGAGCATTAAAATGATTGATTCGGCAAAAAGCAATGATACGGGTACTGCAATCCATGCCTGGTTAGCTGGCTTGAAAACCATGCCTGGGGTTAGTTTTGAAACATACAGCAGCAAAGCGGGGATCAGGAGAAGCATAAAGAATTGTCTTGCAAAAAAGCAAGGCAATACCAAATCATTTTCGCCGTAGAGTATGACGGTCTGAGCAAAAGATATTATTCCGAATAAGGACAGTAGATACCCGAGAGTCCTGAACTCCTTGCCGTTTTTATTAAGCAAAAGATTCAGCACCAGCCAAAACAGGCACGTTATGAAAGGAATGAATGAAATAACTTCAATCAGCATATTAAAAGTCAGAAAAAGTCATTGTCTTCATATATCTTGTTTTCTCCCCATACGCTGTTCATGTCTACGGCGTAACTGTTGTTCCAGTCTCCGACCGTTGCTGAAAACTCTATCGGCTGGTACAGTGTTCCGAGGTCCAATCCAAGATGGAAGGTGTATTGTTTGCCGCATATGTAGCTGTTTCCCGGCAGAACTCCGTAAATGGGGAACAGTTGAACCTGATTCTTGAGTTCCTTCATGTGCTGTCCGTTATAATCAAAGGCGTCCACGTCAAAAACAACCTCTATATACTGTTTTCCCATCTTTATCTCATCGGGGATGGAGTAGTAGCGGCTGCTGAGTCTGCGCTCTGAAACGAGGTTGTCAGATCCTACAAACAGTTCATTCTCAGTTCCTACGCCAACGCGTGCGTTGCCTTTGAAGACCTCAAGCTCATCACATATTGCTCTCTGTACCCATCTGCCGCCATTGTTTCCCAGAGAATCAATGTAATAACCTTCCGTGGCAACGTTGTGTGCGGACAGCTTGCGTATCCTGATATGTCCCTGAAGGGCCGGATCATATGTTATGTCGCAAATGCGGAAACCTATGTCATTCGTGATGTGACGGAAAACAAGTGGTATTACATCCAGGTAGGATGTGCTGCGCTGTACTGGCATAGAGACAAGTGGGCCGGCTTTTGTGTCTTCCGGACGATAGGGTATTATATAGGCTCGGTTGCCGGATAGGAATTCCGTCTCTTCCACATGGGGGTAATATGCGCTTAACAGAATTGTCTCTGCGCTGTGCCAACTTTTGGAATTGAATGTGGCGGCCCTTATTCCGGATCTTTCCAGGACTCTCTCATTGTTGATCAGGATGGAGTTGTTATTGGGGTCAATACCCATAAGACCAAACGGCTTGTTCGGGTCAAGTTTGGCTTCCTGGTCAGATTCTGTAACAAGGTTGTCGTATCCTCCGTCTGCTCTGGTTCCGATGCGACCGTCCTTTGAAATTACGACATCAAAATTAACCTCCTTTTTTGTCTCGAATGATGCGAAGGTATCAGTGGTTTCGTCTACAGCACATGAAATGATTGCGAAAACGACAATAGATGCGATAGTCCCTTTTGCGATAATTCTGTTCATATTATATGAGCTTTACGATTGCAAATATATAAACTATTTACGATTTCGCAAAAATTATTGCAATTTTATCAAATAAAAGTTTTTCAAAATCGTAAAAAACAAGCCCGACCATGCGGCCGGGCTTATCGGGTATGTCTGAATGATCTGGATGATTGCCGGATCAATAAGCGAACATCGGGTAATTTTTCATCATTTCATTTACACGTGAACGAACATTTGCAATAACTGACTCATCCTCCGGAGAGTTCAGAACCTCTTCAATGAGTTCGGCAATTATTACCATCATGTCTTCCTTGGCGCCACGTGTCGTGATGGCCGGAGTTCCAAAGCGCAGTCCTGATGTCTGGAATGCACTGCGGGAATCGAACGGAACCATATTCTTGTTTGCGGTGATATCAGCGGCAACCAGTGCTTTCTCGGCAACCTTTCCTGTCAGGTCCGGATACTTGGAACGAAGATCAACCAGCATACTGTGGTTGTCTGTACCTCCAGATACTATGGTAAATCCGCGCTTGGTCAGTTCTTCGGCCAGTTTCTTTGCGTTCTTTTGAACCTGGATCTGATAATCCTTGAACTCTGGCTGGAGTGCCTCTCCGAACGCTACTGCCTTAGCAGCTATGACATGCTCCAGAGGTCCACCCTGAGTGCCTGGGAATACTGCTGAGTCTATAAGCTGTGACATCATCTTAGTCTCTCCCTTCGGAGTCTTGCGGCCACGGGGATCCTCAAAGTCCTTTCCGAGCAGAATGATACCGCCGCGAGGGCCGCGGAGTGTCTTGTGGGTGGTAGATGTGACAATGTGTGCGTATTTTACAGGGTTTTCAAGCAGACCTGCTGCTATAAGACCTGCCGGGTGAGCCATGTCAATCATCAGGAGAGCGCCTACCATATCGGCGATCTTGCGCATGCGTGCATAATCCCATTCGCGTGAGTATGCCGAACCGCCGCCGATAATAAGTTTGGGCTTAACCTCAAGCGCCAACTGCTCCATTTTGTCATAATCCACACGTCCGGTTTCAGGATTCAGGTCATAACCTACAGCATGATACAGAATACCGGATGAATTGACGGCCGATCCGTGTGAAAGGTGACCGCCGTGTGCCAGGTTAAGTCCCATGAAAGTTTCGCCGGGCATTAGGACAGCCTGAAGTACAGCTGCGTTAGCCTGGGCGCCGGAGTGGGGCTGGACGTTGGCGTATTCTGCACCGAAAAGTTGTTTGATGCGGGCGATGGCAAGTCTTTCGGCCTCATCCACAACTTCGCATCCTCCGTAATAGCGCTTTCCGGGATATCCTTCGGCATACTTGTTGGTAAGACATGATCCCATGGCCTGCATAACCTGGTCACTTACAAAATTTTCTGAAGCAATCAGCTCAATGCCCTTGGCCTGACGCTGGTGCTCGCGCTCAATGATGTCAAAAATCTCTTGGTCTCTTTTCATAGTTTATGTATGGTTGGTTTTAAATTTCAGAACATGATGCCATAGGAGAAAGATATGATTCCTATACGTCTGTCCAGCCTGTATCCTGGGACAGGGTCAGCTCCGCTTAGGTCGCTCAACGGACTTGTTATGTCGTTTATCGACTGTTCATACTCAAAGTCAAAAAAAGTTCTTCCTATCTGGAAGCTCATCCCGATTGTCCAACTGACGATAAACTTTTCGGCAGACTCGGTAAACTGATAAGGATCCAGGTTCTCTATTTTTGTAGAGAACAGTTTCGGCGGTGTATACCTCATACGGGGTCCTGTAAACACAGACATGTAATAGGGGCTACGGTTGATGATGTGGTATCCGGCGTGAATCGGCAGCGTTAAGGAATGCAAACTGTATGAGCAGTAGATGTCTTCGGCTGTTCCTGTTCCGGAATCCCGATACTTGCTGTCGATGGAGAATGATGATTTGTTGTGGCTGATTCCCAATCCGGATTGTATCAGAAACCTGTTGAAGTTCAGCCTGAACTGGAGGGCAAAGAAATGGCCCACCTGGGTGTCTTGCGTATATTCTGTAATTCTTTTGCCGTCAATATATGCGTCTGAAAGGTATGTACCGGTCGCGGCAAAACCGATCCTGCCTCCCCATTCAAAAGATGAAGCGGCGGTCTTGTCCTGCTCCTGCCCGACGGCATACAGTGCCATCGGATAGAGGCCGATCAGTATCAGCGCATACTTTTTCATTGTCAAAGAAGTTTTATGGCATCTTTGTAAATATCCTTGTTGCAATATCTGCAGCGCAGTGTGCCGTTGTTCTTGTCAACCACGTCAAACACGGTCTGCATTGGTTCATGATTGGTTATGCATTTGGGATTGCCGCATTTTACAATGCCGCGCACCTCATCCGGCAGAGAGATACGCTTCTTTTCCACAACCTCGTAATCGCGGATGCTGTTAAGGACAATGTTCGGAGCAATCACAGACAACTTGCTGCATTCATCTTCCGAGAAGTATCTGTCGGCTATCTTGATTATTCCTTTGCTTGTCATTTTACGGCTGCTCAGATTGGCGCCTATGGTTATGGGGGTGTTAATGCCGGTCAGCCCCAACAGGTTGACTACGTCAAAAACTTTGTTTGACGGGATGTGGTCTATAACAGTTCCGTTCTCAAGGGCTGCAACGAGCAGTTCTGATTTTTCCGATTTCTCCATAACTGTCATTTAAGTAGGTTCAAGGCATTGCAGATAAGAGCTTCACGAACAAACAGACCGTTTTTGGCCTGCTGGAAATAGTATGCTTTGGGGTTGGCATCCACATCCTGGGCTATCTCGTTCACCCTGGGGAGCGGATGGAGTATCCTCAGATTCGGTTTTGTCTTGCGTAACATGTCGTTTTTCAGGATGAACATGTCTTTGACGCGCTCGTATTCCATAAGATCGGTGAATCTCTCACGCTGGACCCTTGTCATGTACAGTATGTCAGCATCGGCAATGGTATCCTCGTCAAAACTGGAGTGTTCCTCAAATCTTATTCCGTTATTGCGGCAGTATTCCTTATACTCATCAGGCATCCGCAACTCATCGGGTGATATGAAATGGAACGTAGGATTGAAGAATCTCATGGCGGTAAGCATGGAGTGAACCGTGCGGCCATATTTGAGATCACCTACAAGATAGATGTTCAGGTCATCCAGGCGTCCCTGGGTCTTAAGCATGGAATAGAGGTCAAGCATAGTCTGTGACGGGTGCTGGTTCGCTCCGTCTCCGGCATTGATGATCGGCACAGGCGATACTTCGCTGGCATATCGTGCGGCACCTTCCAGGTAATGCCTCATTATGATAAGGTCGGCATAGTTACTCACCATCATGATGGTGTCCTTTAGGGTTTCGCCTTTTGAAGAACTTGTAGTCGCTGCGTCCGAAAAACCTATTACGCGTCCACCCAGACGGTTTACTGCGGTTTCAAAACTTAACCTTGTCCTGGTCGAAGGTTCAAAGAACAGGGTGGCTACTATTTTTCCGTCAAGGATCTTGCTGTTCGGGTTTGCCTCAAAACGGGCGGCGTGCCCAAGGAGCCACAGGATATCTTCTCTGTCAAGCCCCTCAAGTGAAATCAGACTTCTGCCTGTTTGGTCCATTTGTATACAGTTTGTTCGGGAGGTCAAAATTACTAATAAAATACCAACTTGAAGAGTGCTTGTTCATAACTTTCCGTAAAAACCCAAATTTTGGCTTAAGAGTATTATCCATAACATGTTTTTATATTAAATTTGTACAATATAAATATAACTCAGTATCTCGTCGTACTGCAGTAGAACAGTGTCATTCAAATGAGCAAGACAGTTAAGCGTATAATACTCGGATTGTGGATTTTATTCTTTCTAGGAATCATTTCATTGTACCTTTTCTTTACAGGTATCAGCAAGGGGTGGATAGGTAATGCTCCTGCCATTGAAGACCTTGAGAATCCCATAGATAAGTTCGCTACTCAGATTATATCATCCGACGGGGTCGTGCTGGGTTCTTTTGCCCGCAGTGAGGACAATCGCATATGGGTGGATTTTGAGGATCTGTCGCCTTATCTCGTCCAGGCCCTGGTGGCTACTGAGGATGTCCGTTTTGCCGAGCACTCCGGAATTGACCTTAAGGCGCTGCTCAGGGCAATAATAAAGCGCGTCATACTTCAACAGCGCAGTGCCGGTGGCGGCAGTACTATTACACAACAGCTTGCCAAACAGCTCTATACGGAACACGTTGCAAGCGGGTCGGTTCAGCGTGCCCTCCAGAAACCCACGGAATGGGTGGTGGCTGTCAAACTGGAGCGTTATTATACAAAGGAGGAGATCCTTACTCTGTACCTTAATAAATATGATTTCGTAAACAATGCTGTAGGCATATATACGGCTTCCATGACTTATTTCGGCAAACTGCCTTCAGAGTTGAACGCCGAGGAATCGGCCATGCTGGTGGGAATGTGTAAGAATGCATCACTCTATAATCCGCTCCGAAGGAAGGAAAGGACAAGGGAACGCCGCAATGTGGTTCTCGGACAGATGGAGAAAGCCGGATACCTGACCGCTTCTCAGACCGATTCGCTGCAGGCCACGGATATTGTGCTTAACTATCACAAAGTTGACCACAAAGTGGGACAGGCTACTTATTTCAGGGAGTATCTCCGTTCAATCATGAGGAAACAGAAACCTGAACGAAGCAATTACCGCGGATGGCAGATGCAGCAGTTCTATGAGGATTCATTGGACTGGGAGCAGGATCCCCTGTTCGGCTGGTGCAATAAGAATACCAACCAGAACGGTAAACCTTATGATTTGTATACTGACGGGCTTAAGGTCTATGTGACGATTGACTCCCGCATGCAGCAGTATGCCGAAGATGCAGTAGCGGCACAGTTACAGGGTTATCTCCAGCCTGATTTCTTCAAGGCCAAGCAAAAGGTAAAGACCGCTCCGTTTACAAATAAACTGTCAACCGATGAAATAAACCGGATAATGAATCGCGCTATGCAACAGACAGACCGTTACCGCGGCCTTCAGGCCAAGGGGGTAAGCGAGGATTCAATCCGTAAGGTCTTCAATACTCCGCGCCAGATGACCGTATTCTCATACAACGGAGATATCGACACCGTGCTGACACCGCTGGACTCAATCCGATATATGAAATTCTATCTCCGTACAGGATTCATGTGTATGGAGCCTAAGAGCGGATTCGTACGGGCATATGTGGGAGGTCCTGATTATCGGGCATTCCAGTATGATATGGTAACCGCAGGACGCCGTCAGGTAGGTTCTACCATGAAACCGTACCTCTATGCCCTGGGCATGGAAAGCGGTTATTCGCCATGCGACCAGGTTATCAACCAGACCCAGACAATCCTTACTGAATCAGGACAGATCTGGCAGCCCAAAGATGACGGCAAGCAGATGCTGGGGCAGCTGGTCACTCTCAAGTGGGGCCTGTCACGTTCAAATAATAATGTCACAGCCTGGCTTATGAGCCAGCTCAGTCCATATGCGTTCGTCAACCTGCTTCATGAGTTCGGACTCAGGAACCAGGCTATCGAACCTGTTTATTCGCTCTGTCTGGGTACTTGCGACGTTTCAGTCATGGAGATGGTCAGTGCATATACGGCGTTTGTAAATCATGGAATACGTACTACTCCGCTATTCGTGACCAGGATAGAGGATTCAGAGGGTAATATTCTGGCTCAGTTCTCGGCACGTAGCAATGAGGTGGTAAGTGAGGAGACTTCTTTCAAGATGATTGACATGATGCGTGCCGTAGTTAATGAAGGAACAGGAACACGTCTGCGCAGCTCACGTCTGTTCCCGACATTCTTCAAGGTTGACTGTGGCGGTAAGACCGGTACTACCGATAATCACTCGGATGCCTGGTTTATGGGATATACGCCTGACCTTGTGGCCGGATGCTGGGTAGGAGGCGAGGACCGTGACATCCATTTTGACGATATGGATCACGGCCAGGGAGCTCATGCGGCACTGCCTGTATTCGGTATGTTCATGGATAAGGTTTATGCCGATTCGGCCAGGTTGGGTTATTCACCAAGCGCCAGGTTTGAAATCCCGGTCGGATATGACCCTTGTGCCGGTAATGACGTTTTTCAGGATGATGTTTTTGAAAACTATACGATAGATTCTTTCTGATGGTATTTGCAGCAATAATTCCTGCCCGTTACGCTTCGACCCGCTTTCCTGCAAAGCCATTGGCTGTCCTTGGAGGAAAGCCTGTGATAATACGTGTTTGCGAGCAGGCCGGTAAAGTGTTTGATAATGTTTTTGTAGCAACTGACGACGTACGCATCTTTGATGTCGTCAAAGATTACGGTTTTACTCCCATCATGACTCGCAGTGACCATAAGAGCGGTACAGACCGTTGTTATGAGGCTTATGTCAAGTGCGGGGTGAAAGCCGATGTCGTGGTCAACATACAGGGTGATGAACCGTTTATCCAACCGTCACAGTTACAGACCATCAAGAGTCTTTTTGAGATTGACGATACCGATATAGCCACCCTTGTAAAGCCGTTTGCTCCCGATACCACGTTTGAGAAGATCTCGAATCCCAACAGCCCCAAGGTTGTGGTCGATGATAACTGGAATGCACTCTATTTCAGCCGCAGTGTCATACCTTACCTCAGAGGGGTACCCGAGAATGAATGGACTTCCAGACATATATACTATAAGCATATCGGATTGTATGCATTCAGAGCCGCGGTTCTTGAAACTGTTACGGGACTGCCTCAGGCTCCTTTGGAGAAGGCCGAAAGTCTGGAGCAGTTGCGTTGGCTGTCTGCCGGTTATCGTATCAAAGTAGGATTAACCGATGTAGAGACCATCGGTATTGATACTCCGGATGATCTGGCTGCCGCAGAGTTATACCTTAAAGAGCATAATCTATGAGGTACATACGGAATATACTGATTCTTGTCCTGATTGCATGTCCTTCAATGAGGGCGCAACACGCCAAAAATCCTGTCGTGCTAAAAGACGGTACCGTATATACAGGTCAGATGAAACTTGGTAAACCCAACGGTACCGGACGTACGGATTATGTGAACGGCGACGTATATGAAGGTGCATTTGAAAAGGGGCAGCGTAAGGGGGTCGGCATATGCCATTATGCAAATGGAGATGTATATCTGGGCTTTTGGGACAAGAATGTCCGTTGCGGTGAAGGTGAACTTCAATACTCATCCGGTGATGTATATAAAGGAACCTGGGATGACGGATGCCGTCATGGCAAAGGGGTATATATGTGGGTTGATGGCTCTTATTACTCCGGTCAGTGGGATAGGGACCTGAGAGACGGGACCGGAACCATGAGCTGGAGTGACAGTTCTGAGTACAGAGGTTCATGGGTCAAGGGACTTCGTGAAGGTCAGGGAGAATTCAGGTCTGTCAATTACAGTTATTCCGGCTTATGGAAGAATGATCTGGAAAATGGAAACGGTATTTGCACCTTGCCGAACGGTGATACATATAAAGGTCAGTTCAAAAACGGAACAATATCAGGTAAGGGTGATTATGTATTTGCCAACGGGGATTCCTATAATGGATCGTTCAAAGACGGGATGGCTGACGGAAAAGGCGTTTTTACCTGGGCTGAAGGTTCTGTCTATGACGGAGAATGGAAAGAAAACCGTCGTGATGGAACAGGCCGGATGAAGTGGGCCAACGGTGACAGTTACGAAGGTGAATGGAAGGATGATGTTCCTTGGGGAAACGGCTCCATGATACTGGCTGACGGTACAAAATACTCGGGGAGTTTCGTAAACGGAGTGGTTGACGGAAAAGGTGTTGTTAAGGAGGCTGACGGAACCCTCCTTGAGGGCGTCTTCAAAGAAGGTTTCCGTACCGGAACATTCATTGTTAAGGATGAGTCCGGAAAAAAGATAAGAACTATTATTTATTGACTCTATGATACTTGATACGCTTGACAGATTAGAGAATTATGCCTATCTGAGTCCTCTGATGGGAAAGGTGGTTGAGTTCTTCCGTAACACCGATCTTTCTTCATTGCAACCTGGCAGGATTGAACTTCAGTCCGATGACCTTTTTGTCAATGTTAACCGACAGGATGCACAGACCCGTCAGCAGGTTCCGATAGAGGCCCACCAGGAATATATCGATATACAGGTTCCTGTCTCCTGTGATGAAGAGATGGGATTTATCGCAGAATGTTTCTTGCCGTCTCCTTCCGTGCCTTATGACTGCGTCAGGGACGTCGCCTTTTATTCGGGCTTGTGTGATTCTTATATTAATGTCCGAAAAGGTATGTTTGTTGTGTTTTTCCCTGGCGAAGGACACGCTCCGGCCATTACCGATACCGGTATTCTCAAGCTGGTGATTAAAATCAGGAAGTCATGTTAAAGATAATAGAGAATGATCCTTGGCTTTCGCCTTATCAGGCAGCCATCGAAGGGCGTCACAAGCATGCTCTTTGGCGTGAGAATGAACTTACAGGAGGTAAGATCAGCCTTGTTGATTTTGCATCGGGCTATTTGTATTATGGCTTGCAGCGTACAGTTGACGGCTGGGTGTTCCGTGAATGGGCTCCAAACGCTACGGAGATTTTCCTTATCGGAGATTTCTCTGGCTGGAAGGAAGAGGATCGTTTCCGCCTTCAGCGAATAAATGATGCCGGTGATTGGGAACTCCATATTCCGAACGGCATGATATCGCATGGTCAACACTATAAGATGCGTGTCAAGTGGAACGGAGGCCAAGGGGACCGTATTCCCGCATGGTGTCGCAGAGTGGTTCAGGACAACTCTTCAAAGATCTTTTCTGCTCAAGTCTGGAATCCAGACAGTGAATTTGTATTCAGACATAAGGATTTTAAGCCCAAACAGGATCCTCTGCTGATTTACGAATGTCATGTGGGTATGGCACAGGAACGTGAGGGCGTAGGCACATACATCGAATTCAAGAATAACGTATTGCCGCGTGTAAAGGAGGACGGTTATAACTGTATTCAGGTTATGGCAATCCAGGAACACCCGTATTACGGCAGTTTCGGATATCATGTATCCAGCTTTTTTGCTCCTTCTTCGCGCTTTGGCACCCCGGAGGAACTGAAGGATCTGATTGATACAGCTCACGGCATGGGAATATCGGTAATTATGGACCTGGTTCATTCCCATTCTGTCAAGAACGAGTATGAGGGCCTGGGTAATCTGGCCGGAGATCCAAATCAGTATTTTCTCCCCGGTGACCGACATGAACATTCAGCCTGGGGTTCGCTCTGTTTTGATTACGGTAAGACCCAGGTACTCCATTACCTGCTCTCCAACTGTAAATACTGGCTTGATGAGTTCCATTTTGACGGATACCGTTTTGACGGTGTAACGTCAATGCTTTACTATAGTCACGGATTGGGTGAGGCTTTCTGTAACTATGATGATTATTTCAATGGCCATCAGGATGATGATGCCATCTGTTATCTGATGTTGGCTAATCGTCTGATACATCAGTTTAATCCCAAAGCAATAACCATAGCAGAGGAGGTAAGCGGCATGCCCGGTCTGGCTGCTCCTTTTGATGACGGAGGTTACGGATTTGATTACCGTCTGGCCATGAACATCCCTGACTATTGGATCAAGACCATCAAGGAAAAGAAGGATGAAGACTGGTCAATGGCAGGAATATTCTGGGAGGTGACCAATCGCCGAAAGGATGAGAAGACCATATCCTATGTTGAGAGCCATGATCAGGCTCTGGTAGGCGACAAGACCGTAATATTCCGTCTTGTCGATGCCGATATGTACTGGCATTTCACCAAGGACGGCGGTAATGATGTGACTGCACGGGGCATAGCCCTGCATAAGATGATAAGGCTCGTAACTGCATCAACCATAAACGGCGGCTACCTGAACTTCATGGGCAATGAGTTCGGACATCCGGAGTGGATAGACTTTCCGCGTGAGGGAAACGGCTGGAGCCATAAGTATGCCCGACGTCAGTGGAGCCTGATAGATAACAGGCAGTTGGCTTATTCCTGGCTGGGTGATTTTGACAGGGCATTGATGAAACTGATCGGTTCTGTCAGGAATTACCAGAACAAGGATGTAGTAGAGTATTGGCATAATGACGGTGACCAGGTGCTGGCTTTCGGACGCGGAGACCTGGTGTTCGTATTCAACTTCAATCCCACGCGATCATTCTCCGATTACGGATTCCTGGTACCAAGAGGCTCTTATAAGACTGTGTTGGACAGTGATAGTATAGAGTTTGGCGGATACGGACGTGTAGATGACAAAATGGAACACTTCACTCTTATGGATCCTCTGTATAAGAAACAGCGCAAGGAGTGGCTCAAGCTATATCTGCCGGCCCGTTCGGCACTTGTTTTGAAGAAAGTCAGGGCAAATGCAAAGTAAGTCAGATGATAAGATGGCCAGATGGTTGTGCGGGATACTGTTTATGGCTTTCGCACTCTCATGGCTATGCCTGTTTCAGGCTGATCTGCTTGACGAACTTTACCAAAGTCTGATGCATAGGTGGGGTTATGATGGAATTGTCGGTTACGGAGAATCAAACTTTCATTATTATGCCATTCCCGTTGCATTGGCTCTTCTGATTACACTGTTGGAGATACCGGTTGCCCGCCTGTTCAGATTCAGGGACGGGTTATATGCCTGTAACTATCTTATTTCGGCTCTCCTGTTGGGGGCGGTGACAGGATTTGAGGACTATAATTGTTGTATGATAATCTCAGGTCCTGACACGAAAGTATGGATAGCAATAGTCATATCCTGTGTGGTTTTGTTCATTGTCTGTAAGTTTATTCAGAAAGTGCCGCGTCAGTCGCTTCTTAACGGACCGCGCATAGTCTCAGGTAATCTGTTAATTATGACATTGCTGTTTTGTATCGTAGGAATCCTGGGTAATACAGACGAGAATCTTCACCGGGCCCTGATGATAAACAGATACACGGCCAATGGCCAGTTTGAGAAGGCCCTGCAGGTAGGAGAAAATGAGGAAGAGGCAAACTATGCAGTTTCAAATGCCCGCCTGAATGCCATGCTGAGACTGGATGCCGCTAATCCCGGAACAGGAATAGGGGAGCACCTTTTCAATTATCCTATAGATAATAGGAATAGGTATTCCATGCTTGATTATCTGCTGTTGGCCTCAGGCAATGTTTATGATTCCCTCTCGGCAGTTATTGCCATGTCAATGATTAATTGTGAACTGGAAAAAGCGGATTCCCTTATAACACCATATATATATAAAGGCAAGGTCCCCAAGTTCTACATGCAACTTCTGGTCCTGACTGATAATAAGGAGGCAGCTGACCGTCTGCCAAAAGAATATGCTGCCCAAAAGGAGATTCTGGATAAATTCAGGGAATCATTGGAGGATCTGAAGGATCAGCCGGAGCAATTCCAGGCCAACAGTACCTACATCAAATTCCACAAGACCTATTTCTGGTATTATAAGTTCAGCAA
>JAEEGL017458551.1_pt1 | contig 22447 bp, 22 predicted proteins | sample 9134231 | NCBI WGS metagenome assembly JAEEGL01 (sample SAMN16246548, study PRJNA631951) | gut metagenome | biome: gut microbiome; feature: rumen; material: fiber-attached | host: Bos | place: Iran: Karaj | collected 2018-10
GCCTCCACATTATCATTGGGCTGGCAATCGGTGGTTGCTGAATCAGCAATATGAATAACACCAGCCGCACCACCTACTGCACCCTTCACAATGGTCTTGTATGCATTCTCCTGTCCTTTGATCTTTACATTCTCATCAATGGTAATGGTACAAAGCCAGTAGTTAGAGTCATACTCCCCTGTTGACGGCTGAGCGTGTACCTTAATACCAGGTACATCTTTCAGAAGCTCCTCATACATCTTCTGAACCTTCTTATGATGGGCAATGTGATCATTCACCACGGTCATCTGCCCTCGTCCAATACCAGCACAGATATTCGACATACGGTAGTTGAAGCCGATCTTTTCATGCTGATAGTAAGGGTAACTCTCGCGGTACTGTGTGGCGTACATCATGATCTCCCGCCATTCGTCCTCGTTAGCCGTCACCAACGCGCCCCCACCAGAAGTAGTAATCATCTTATTGCCATTAAAGCTCAGCACGCCATATTTGCCAAATGTGCCCAGCACCTGACCGTTGAAACGGCTGCCAAACCCCTCTGCCGCATCCTCGACAACGGGGATTTCATAACGATTGGCAATTTCCATGATGCGGTCAATCTTGTAAGGCATACCGTACAGCGCAACAGGGACAATTGCCTTGGGTTTCTTGCCTGTCTTGGCTATTCTATCCTTTATGGCTTCTTCCAATAGATCAGGATCCATGTTCCATGTATCCTTCTCGCTATCAATGAACACTGGTGTAGCACCAAGGTATGTTATAGGATGAGAAGAAGCGCAGAAAGTAAAGCTCTGCACACAAACTTCATCGCCAGGGCCGACGCCGCAATTAAGTAATCCAAGATGAACAGCTGCTGTTCCAGAAGAAAGGGCCACCACCCTCTTTCCTTCACCAACGAACTCTTCCAAGTCCTTTTCAAATCCGTTCACATTTGGACCAAGAGGCACGACCCAATTAGTGTCAAACGCTTCTTGGATGTACTTTTGTTCAATTCCTGCATCGCTCATGTGGGCGAGGCAAAGATAAATTCTTTTATTTGCCATCTTAAAAAAATTATTATTCTTTTTCTACTGATTTATAACAAACATCACTGCACGGTATGTCCAGGGAGAATAAGACATCGGTTAGTAAGTTGCAGAATTCGCTCAACAGACTCGTAAGCCAGTTTGCGATTAGAGTGAGGGAAGCCAGTGAATACTTTCACTCCAGGGATGTAGGCATCACCTGTGAAAGCTTTTTCTATCATAATAAAGGTTATACAACTTGGGGCGTGTCCAGGCGTTTCATACACATGAACCGTTTCTCCTAACACTTTTAATTCGTCTCCTTCTTTTAGGATTCTTACATTTTCTGGTGCATCAATAGAGATGTCCGGGTACTCAGTATGATAATGGGATAAATTCAATCTGGGGTCTTTCAACGTATCAACGCCTGCGGCATTGGTGTATACTTTAACCTTTGGGAACAGCTTAATCAATTCTTTCAGCCCATAGATATGATCAGAGTGAGCATGAGTGAGCAATACTCCCTCAACGCTTTTTTCTCCAATCATTTCCAATACTCGGTTGGTATCGCCACAGTCCACTAACCACACCTTTTCGCAGTCCTCTTTAGCGAGGATATACGTCCGTGAGTTGAAGAATCTGTTGGTGATGAAATCTATTGTCAGCATTATCTGGCACTGAATCCTCCATCCACAAACAGGTTGGTACCTGTTACCCAACGGCTGGCATCGCTCAACAGATAGATACAGGCGTTGGCTATGTCCGTGGTCTCTCCCAAGCCCAGCAAATGTTGTGCTTCCAGTGCTGCCCGCTTCTCAGGATCTTTCATGTGGGGAAGGTTCATATTGATGGGGGTGCAGATGGCTCCGGGAGAAATAGCATTAACTCTGACGTTCTTCCTCGCCATTTCACAGGCGAGGTGCTTAGCCAAGTTCAGCAGGGCAGCCTTGGTCATGCCATAGGTGGATTTACCCACCTCGCCAAAGCTTCCTGCCACAGAGGAAAAGAACACTATGCTGCCGCCTTCTTTCGACAGGTTGCCCATCTTGGTGCATTCCTGAGCCAGAAAGTAACCCGTATAGACATTCACGTGGAAGAACTTGTCTAATTCCTCTGGCTTGGTCAGTTTGAATAAATTAGTGGTGGAGATTCCGGCACAGTTCAACAAACCGTTGATGCGGCCAACTTTAGCGACTGCCCCCTTGATTATCTCTGATACCTTGTCGTATTCAAGCAGGTTAACAGACGCCCAATAGTGTTCTTCCGGCCTCTCAACCAGAGACATCGTTTCTTTCAGGCCTTCTTCGTTCAGGTCCAAAAGAATGAGCGTGGCCCCCATTTGGGAACAACTGATAGCGCACTGACGGGCTATGCCTGACGCAGCTCCTGAAATTACAACTACCTTACCTTCAAGCGAGAAGGGATTAAACTGCTTGTCCATGCTCTACTTCAACTATATCACTAATTCTACAATCCACAAAAGGAATCACCCCCGTGGCCCAGGTCATGCCAACACCAAAGGCAGAGAGCAAAAGATCTTTCTTACCGTCCAGCTTGCCTTGCAGTTCACTGACTATGGTCAAAGGAACGGATACAGAAGAGGTGTTACCGAATTTGGCAAAGGTAGTAGGAATCTTAGTCATATCCAACTTCATCTTTTTAGCAATGTAAGTATTGATGAAGTTGTTAGCTTGGTGAAATACCACGTAGTCAAAGTTATTGATTTCTTTACCAGCAAAAGCCACAGTATTCTTTATGTCACGGGGAATTTCTCGGATAACGAAGTTGAACACGTCGCCTCCTCTCATATAGCCTTGTTCTTCACTGCGCATGTTGCCAAACTCATCAATCACCTTCTCAACTACAGTCTCAGCGGAACTCATTTTTCGGTAACCACCGGCAGGAATCATAATAAGGTCGGCACGGGAGCCGTCAGTATTCAGCGAAAAGGTGCTCCTGCCAAACTTGGGGTCGCGTTCAATAAGAGCGGCTACGCCACCGTCACCAAAGAGGAACGCACTTCTGCGGTCACGGGGAGAATAGACCTTTGATCGAGTTTCACCATCCAAAAGCAACGCCTTTCTCAAACCACTGCGCTCCATCATGCCGTATACTACAGACAAACCATAAAGGAAAGCGGAGCAACCCAAGGTGATGTCAAAGGCAATGGTACTATTGGGGAGTCCTAGACGATGCTGCAAGGTGCAGGAAGTTGCGGGCATTCTATAGTCCGGGGTCTGGGAGATGAACACCAGCAGGTCAATTTCTTCCTTGTTGACGACGTTGTCCGCAATGAGTTTTTCAGCGGCAGCGTAGCAGAGGTCGGAGGAGCAGGTTTCTGCATCAGCGAAACGACGCTCTTCAATACCTGTTTTCTCAACTATCTCGTTGGCTTCTTCTGCACTGAACACATCTGTGTAATCCCGGTTTTTGATAACATGTTTGGGAACGGCCGATGAAATAGCAGTGATGCCAACGCCTTCAAACTGAATATATGCCATGCGTGATTACTTGTTAGTGCAAGCGTCGTACACAGCCTGTACGGTGCGCAATTTCTTGAAATCGGCTTCTTCTATCTGTACATCATATTCTTCGTCCATCATGGCAATGACGGAAAGGTATGCGATAGAACTCCACTCGTCATAGTTGCGGAACTCGTCTTCCATCTTGATCTCGTCTTCACGCTCAAGCGCCTCTGCGAATAATTCGATAAATTTTTCCATTTTGATTGTATATTAAATGTTGAACAATAAATTCTAGTCAATAGTCACTTTCTTTGCGGGATTTCCCATATAGAGGCCTCCGTCTTTAATCTTCCTAAGTATATAGGAGCCTGCTCCAAATCGGTTTTCATTGCCGATTTTTAGGCCTTGAGCTGCGAAGCATCGAGAGCCGAAATAGTTCTTGTTACCAATAGAAGTTTGACCTGAGATTCTTACTTCTGGAAACAGCATATTATAGCTGCCCAAAACAACGTCATGGCCGAAACTGATGCACCCGTCCAGCACATTGAAATCACCTATATGAATATTACAGCTGAAGCGACAGCCGAAGGTGATGATATTGCCTTTGCCCATATAAATGGATTCCTTGTCAAAGTAGAAAACGTTGGGGGCAATGATGTTGGGGAAGTTCACCAAGGGATTCGTTATCTTTGAAGGTAATTCTTCCAAGTATTTAGGCGAACCAACTGCTATCACCACATCAACCGGGTTCTTCCATTCATTAAGCGTCTCTATGTTCCCTAATACTTTACCGTATTTACACGCAGTGTCCACTTCAACGCCGTCATCAATATAACCCACTAAATTCCATGTAGGTTTAATGGCATTAATATGATTGATGATACAAGCCACCTCGTGACCAAATCCACCAAAACCGTATATCAAAATATCCTTCATTATTATATCCGTTAAATGAGAGCTGTTTGTATTCAATTATTACCGTTAAACGGAGGCATGGTTGCTGCCGCATCAGAATTAATGTCCTTCCGCATCAAAACATTTTTGATTGTTATGAATACTACCTGTATGTCGGTCCATAATGTACAGTGATCCACATACCATACGTCCAGTCTGAACTTCTCTGACCAAGTAATGGCATTACGTCCGTGACATTGTGCCCAACCACTGATTCCTGGCCGCACCTCATGCCTTCTAGCTTGCTCTGGGCTGTACAATGGTAAGTATTTTACCAACAGTGGACGTGGTCCGATCAAAGCCATATCACCTTTAAGCACATTTATCAGCTGTGGAAGTTCATCGATAGAGGTACTTCGCACAAACTTCCCGACCTTCGTCAATCGCTGTTCATCGGGCAACAAATTCCCTTCTGCGTCACACTCATCTGACATCGTTTTAAATTTAATCACTTTAAATATCTTAGCATCTTTGCCTGGCCTTTCTTGAAAAAAGAATGCCCCGGCACCCTTGTTGGCAAAGTGCAACCATATGGTGACAACCAAGAGTATCGGGCTGATGAAAATCAGTGCTATTAGAGAGATGAAAAAGTCGAATAGTCTTTTGAAAAAATGCTTGTACATATCTCAGATTGTTCTTGTTATTGACTCAGAATTTCACTACCGTTGCGTTATTCCAATCAAATATTTCATCTGCCTTCTGAAGTCCAATAAAGTCATCGCTATCTACAAGCTTAATCATCTTCTCAAAGGCACCTTTTTTCCCAAAGTTATTCTTGATATGACGTACTATACGGTTCTTCAGTGTGCCGGGTTCTTTATAGTATGCCTCATACTCAATAGGTGATTTCATTTTTAAGTTCTCAGGTGTCAAGTCCCCAATATGAAAATAACACATATTGTAATCGCTTTGCAGCATCTTCTTTAGTACAAATCCTATCGGAAAAAAGCGGAAGAAACCACCTCCACTATAAGCCATTTCTTTCCCCAATATCCTGGTAGTACAAATAGGAAATTCTTTCATTCTAATACCATTATATTCCACGAAACATGGAGTCTTCTGACCGAATTGAGGGAATCCGCCAAAATCACGTGCGGTAGGATAGACTGAAGCATCGCGTTCGATACCATTTTCCGCCAATATTTCGAAAACCCATAGATTATGTTCTCCAATGCTAAAAGCCGGTGCTCGATAGCTACGCACCTTCTGTCCCATACATTGCTCTATAGAGTCAACCGCACGGTGTGTATCTTCGCGGCATTCTTTAAGGCTCATCCTATTCAGCCATTGGTGACTATCTGAGTGACAACCCACCTCATGACCTCCGTACTGGATTTTGCGAATAACCTCGGGGAATAGCCGTCCCATCTCACCAAGGCAAAAGAAAGTGGCCTTTATATCATGTTCGGTCAACTTGTCGAGAATGGCGCTAAGATAAGAATCTAGCTCCGCCATCTTCTTGGGCTTCGAACCTCGCCCATACTCAAAGAACCACTCTTCTATGTCAAAAGTTAAAATATTCATGCAACATCAAAATCCATTAATTGAAAGAATACGTTTTCTTTTGTCATTTTAGGTAACTTTCCATTTGTCAAATCTAAGAAAATAAGATGAAACGGCGACCGTTTGATAAAAATAGGAACATCCTTATAGCCTAGTTTTCTGGCGTTACTACCTAAACCCACATACAAATTAAAAGGTCTAATTAGATGCCCTGTTTTTGAGATGTCAAGACAATCAAGCATATCTTTAGATAAATGACCCATAAAAGTATGCAACAATGGAGCCGACTTGAATTTCCAAACAGAATGCTTCCCATAAACAGCATTTGCATCTTTTGAATATTTTTTTCTCCCAAGACGCCATTGTATTGTTTCTTTGCTCCAATACATTCTGAAGGTTTTATCCTTTTCGGCTTGTATCTTTCTGCTGCAACCGATCAAAACATCCAACATGCCTACATCCTGAAAATCGAAATACTTTATGAAACCTGGATAGCTGTTGGCATTAGCCACTCCAATAACAAACTCAAATCCGTTAACTGCCGCATAGTCATATGACATTTGGGCCAATCTCTTAAACAAGCCCTTCCCTCTGTGTTCTGGATGAGTTACTGTAGCCATACTTAACAAACCCAATGTCACCCTTCCCTCAATCTCCATTTTTACAGGAATGATTGCATAATGAGCAGCAATGATTTCACCATAAAAAGCATTAAATGACACTACTTTTCCATTGGGATTATCCAAATACCAGTATTTAAGAGTGTTGTTGTTGAAGACAAATCTCCCTGCATAAACTGTATTCTGTAAATCCACAAGTTTTTGCATGTCAATCGGATTAGAGAAATCTAATCGTTTAATAGTGTATTCCTGTTCCATCTTATGCCAATATATGTCAAAGGAAGCCTCTTGTTTTAATTGTCAATCATAACAATTAATCAATTACAAAACGATTTGCTAATTCTGAAGTATATGATTTTGCAGTCTCGGAAGATGCCTCCCTAAACTTTCTCAAGCGTTCTGGATTCTTATACATATCCAAAATAAAGTTAACCATTTCATCAACTTGATCTCTAGAAAAACTCTGCCCTATCTCATGTTTCTTGACAAAATTAGAAATATCTGAGTTAGGTTCAGCGATACATAAAACCGGCTTGCCTAATCTTATTAAGTCAAAGGTTTTACTCGGTATGCAAACCAGTCCGGTTTGTTTATTAGTAGAGACAACAGAAATATCCGAACAAGACAAGGAATAAGGAAGAATCGATTTATCTTGATAGGGTAACATTAATACATTTCTCAAACCATATTCTGTAATCTTTTTCTCAATAACCGGTTTTAAGTATCCCTGCCCCACAAACAGAAACAGGATTTCCTTATATTTCTTGAGTTCATTAGCGACATCTATTAAAATATCCAAATCATGTCCTTTGCCTATATTACCAGAATACATGATAATGAATTTACCAACAATTCCATTTTCGATAAGGAATATATTCTCAGCCTTTGGCACATTTAAAATCGGCAGGTTGGAATCACCCCACAATTCGACTACTTCAATTTTCTCTTTGTGGCAATACTCGCCAATGGTTTCCTTCATGCCTTCAGTGATGGTATAAACATGCTCGGCTTCAGCAAGAAATTTTATATTACGCTTAGCCCATATCCGATAGATGATATTACTCTTTTTAACGAATCCACCATCTGAAAGGCCATTAGGATATACATCATATATCAAAATGGAGTATTTGTTCTTAAAATACTTTACAGAGAATGCGATAGTAGGTGGATTAGAGACAAGAAATAATTCGTAGTCTTTATAGTTCTTCCTAACTTCCCGGACAATCTGCATGGCTCCTTTTACCCATGATGTGAAACGAGACTTAAAAGAATTTCGTTCGTATGGGTACATCCCCACAACATCTATCCCGTGGGTCCTTACCCTATCAATATTATCCGGATTACCAACCATCAGCACCACCTTCTCATACTTACCTGAATTTTTGAAGGCACGTGCAATATCTTCCATCAAATAGTTGGCACTTTGGTTTACTATCAGCAATTTTTTCATTTTCTGGTTTTTATTAGGTCTCCCAATTCTACCGAAGTCATAAACTCCACATCCGGCCAACGTTTAATGATTTCCCCCAACAGTTGGCGCAAAGCTTTCAATCCCTTTTCACGGTTTTCGGGATGCAGGTAACCGATATAGTTCACGCGGTGGCTGCTTATAGTGGCCGGCTTGTGCCAACGGAAAGCTATTTCGATTTCTTTGAGACAGTAATTCTGCCAGTCATAATTATTTGATACCTCATAACCTGTGGCAGCGGGTTCAAAGAAACAGTTACGAGTAAGGTAAATCTGGCCAAACTGGTTTTTATCGCCCACAAAACGAGTATTGGTTTTGTATTGACCGTTTCCTAAAGGCTCGTGTTGCTTTTTAGCTGTATCAATATACATCACACCGCTCTCGAACAAATCCTTTTCAAGGCTATTGTTAAACCATCCATTGGTCGGAACAAAGAATTTTGCTCGATAGCCATACAACTTCTCGAATAATAATGCCCCTGTCCTGATTACTTCTTTCTGATAAGGAATATCTTCAACGGTGTCAATCTGAAAAGCAGCCTGAAAGTTAGGGACACTAGCTCCTCCTATTCCTTTTCTCGGTATACCAGTTACTCTTTCTTTGAAAGCGGCCAGTGTTGAAGGGTCTCCATTTCGCAAAGCTCTCATCCAAAACTGAGCGTTCAGATGTTCACGGCCATGCAAAACTGGGACAAATAGGCGTTCCTTTATGCCTTGTTTCCAAAGATCGTAAACCTTGTCGTGACCGGGATACTTTTCACATGTATTAATATAGGGTTCGTACACATACTCAGTAAAACCATTGTCTTCAATAGCCATGAAATCAGGATTCGCTACGACATTCACACCTGTCATTACAGGATGCCGACCAGTTGCGTCCTTAAACTGGCGCAATGTATCAAACAACATCTCGAGATCCTCGTTTGACTCCAAGGCATCGTTAATATTGTAATGGTCTGTATCGACGGGAATTCCTGCCTTTTTTAGTCGCTCAAATGAATCAAGCGACGACATTCGTACACTACCCCAGTCGTCACTCTCAATGACCACTATATGTCGTTTTGTGCGCCAGCCTTTAATATTACTCAGGTTGACTACTATCTTCGATTTTAGATCGTCCCTATACATAACCTTACTTTTTGTATGCTTTTAGCTTTCTATAAAAATCATCTCTTCTCGCCTGTAGCAATGATGCCTCGTACTTCAGACTATTGTTGAAATTGTCAGCACTGGCTTTCTCATATACCTCTTTCATGCTAACAAGTTCCTCTATTCTGGCAACTAATGTCGTTACGTCATAATAATCGACCAAATAATGCTCCGATAGTAATTCCGGATTGCCAGAAACAGGTGTGGATATGCAAGGTAAACCTTTTGCCATTGCTTCGATAATGACACGAGGAAGTCCTTCTGCCTTAGTAGGCATGACATAGATATCAGCTGTATCTAATAATTTGCTTAACTCCTCACGGCTAACAAACCCTAAGAAGTTCACCTGATTGCCCACGCCCAACGATTGAGCATATTGTTTCAGTTTCTCAATACCGCCATTATAGTCTTTCCCAGCAAACGAGGCATTTACAATAATGCCTTTTTTTTTCAAGCAAGCTAGAGCTTCTATTATCTGGTTAATACCTTTTCTGCCGTTGAAGGCCACCTGCTTTGCCACATGAGCAATGGAAAAGTGTTTTCCTATTGGATAATCACGCGTCCCAGTATAGAACCCCTTGTCCAACGACAATGATGAATAGTGGGTAGAAAAACCATTTTTGATCTTAGAAAAATATCGCTGTTGGAGATAGTGCTCAGTAACACACGATATGCCTACTGCCGAAAAACATGCCCTTTGCATGTCATGGTGAATTTTCATCCACAGCAACTTATTTACTAAGTTGGTGGAAGCTGCGATGCCGTCCTTAGCATCATATACTATCTCACAAGCGTAGGGTAACTTGGTTTTCTGAAACGACTCCCATACACGGAAAGCCACCGTTGACGGCAGACGAAATACGGCACAGTCGCAACCCACAACTGCGTTCTTCACTTCCCTGCCAACTTGAAAGTATTTAGAAGCATATTGTTTAGGGCGGTGGAAATCCGTAATACGCACAACCTCTATACGTTCGTCATCCAGAAGTACACGTTTCGCTTTTACGGGTGATTCTTCTTTGCATCGACATACTATTCTCAATTGCTCAAAAACTCGCAGATAACGTTGGAAGAAATCAAAACCCTCCTGGTTGGCCACATAGAATAAACCGTTACTATAATATATAGTTTCGTCGCACGATAATAACAACTTACTCATAAGCTATCAATTAACTCTTCCACTACTTTGATTGTAGTTGAAGGATTAAAAAAATCTTTTCTTTCTTTTACCTTGTTTTTATACTCTTGCAATATCGTCGCATCTGACAATACCATCTTCAGGCCCTCATAAAGTGCTTCATCAGAGTTTTCCACTATGATACCATATTCATTGTTCTCACCTAAAATCTCATCCATCCCGGCACAACGAGTTGTAAGCGTTGGCACCCCAAGAATAGTTGCCTCTGACACAACTCCGCTGAACCCTTCAGTATATGAAGAGCATATAAACATATCGGCCTTCGACAAATACTTGTATGGATTCTTGTCAAATCCGAAGAAAGTAATACTATCGCTCATCCCTTTTTCCTTCGTCATTGATTCCAACTCCTGCCTTTGCGGGCCATCACCAACAAAATACATGTGGAATATTTTGCCTTCGTTACGTAAGATTGCCAGTGCGTTTATAAGTCGCGCATAACCTTTTACATTATACAATGTTCCTATACTAATGAGTTTCAGGATATCCTCTCTTTCCATCTCCGGGACGTGTTCCATCGCCCCTGAAATAATGCTATCAAAGTCTTGAATGTTATATATTACTTTAACATTAGCTTTATCGCAGCCCGTTTCAATAACTTTCTCTGCGACATATTTCGATACGCATGCTACCGCCATCGACTTTCTCAATATGTTCGTTTTTTCAGTCTTGGAACGGAAAATTCGCTCTGGGTGGTCAAAGTTGTGTATCCATGTAATAATAGGAATATGTTTAGGCGCGCCACCTACTATCCTTGTACATACACCTTGGAGAAAAGACACTTCCACGTCAAAAGCTTCTTTGACAATATATTTATGCAGAAGAGATGACGGAAATAGTTTCACTATATGAACATAGCCTTTGGGGGCTTTTCTGTATACTCGCTTTACACGGATATTCGGATTTAGAAACTGTTTGTTCACTCCATCACCAAACAAGACGCCAACGGTTATGTCGTATTTCTCTTTATCCAATTTGTTCACGAGGTTTACCAGCACTCTCTCGGCACCGCCACCTCGTAAGCTATTAATAAGAAAAAGAATTTTCTTCTTTTGCATCATTTTTAGATTTAGTTATAACTTTTTTCCCGGCAATTCGAAATACGAACCAAACAACTCATCGTATGAATGTGGTTTAAATCTGACAAAACCATCAAAGTGGTAAAAAGTTAGCTCTCCTATCATGATTTTGTGGTTCTCGATATAGAAGTCAACTCTCACATGAGGGAAATCTTTCGAGACAATGCGGCATATCCCTATTATCTCCTCTAATTCTTCTGGTCGGGCAATGGGTGCTGAGCTGTTGGGATGCCCCTGCAATACCGGCAAATGGTTCCACTCCAAATCAAAGAAATCAAATTTCACATGGTCGCCTACACGTTCCGAACCGACGAAAAGCATTTTGGGCTCCCCGTTGAAACAGAAGAACTTATAATCTTTTGGAGGCAGTCCATCCTCGGTATGAATAAGTTCCTCACAAATAATGCGAGGCTTTATGTTCTTATATGCCCACTCATATCCTGCACCACACTGATTTGTCTTAAGCCAAAATCTCATTTCTCTTTGGGCTTTAGCTATATCAAGTATCGATTTGTCTTTGCAGACAATGGTTTGAGCCGTACCATGCGTTGATTTTATCACAAACTCTTGTGGCAATGCGTCAAAGTCTATATCATCAACATTATCCCAAACGCCATAAACTGTATTTTGGTATTTCTCAAGCCCCTTCTCTTGCAGATAACTGCGCATCTCATATTTATCAGCACAGCGGGTCATCAAAGGGTCATGATAATACAGTTTATACCAATTCAACTTTTCATTGAATGTTTTGGGATTATCCAAATTGGGCCAATACCCTGCGATTCTACGAACCTGGTACTTTAGCAATGCTTTGGGTGAAATAGCAATTGCCAACTGATAAAACGTATTCTTGAAGTAATACGTAAACTCTTGTTTTGTCATTTCTTATTTAAACTTACCGTTTCATCCCATTTTTCTCCCACCAATGGATAGGGTCTTCCTTGATTATTATAGCTGGAATACCTGCAATCACTGAATTTGGCACTTCATAACTTCTGTTCACGACAGCATTGGCTCCGATATAACAACCGTCTGCAATGGTAATATCGCCATAAATAACCGCACCTGGTCCTATATAAACATCCCTACCTATTTGTGGCGCCTTTAAACTTCCGCTATTTGCGCCTATATTAACATTATTCATAATACAGCAATTTTCCCCAATATGGCAGGCGGCATTAACTACGATACTACCAAAATGATAAAGCGTTAATCCTTTCTCACATGTATTCTTGGGAATACTGATTCCCGTTTTTAATGAAATCGAATAATAACGCAGATATGCGAGCAAGGCCATCATCTTATTAAATATACCCTTTTGGTTATAATAGTATTCTAATCTCCTCATCGCCTTAACATATCGCAAAGATGGGCTCAGCAACACTTTGTCTTTCAGTGATTTACCCCCCCCCATCGCCTTTACTTCTACTTCAAGATAATCTTTATAATCCTTTCTACTATTTATCATAACTATTATCTATTAATTTACCTAGTTGATCTGAACTCATAAACTCCACATCGGGCCAACGCCGTACCACTGTCTGAAGAAGTGTCTTTAGGTCAGCAAGGTTTTTTGTTCTGTTTGATTCATCTAAACTACCAATAACATTCAGGCGGTGCATGCAAATGATAGCAGGCTTATTCCAGCGAAATGCAATTTTTATACGGTTAAGACAATCGTCCAACCCCTCAGCTTTTTGCGATGGCTCGAAATAGCAATTACGCGTAATATATGTCAGACCTGCGGAGCTCTTTCGACCTGTAAAATTGTCTTTTTTCCACGTAAAAGTGGTATCATCATCTTGAGGAATATGCTGATGAACCATTCCTTGAAGATATCTAACACCATTTCTGGCAAGTATTGGCTCAATCTTAGGATTCCATGTATAAGTAGTAGCAATGAACGATTCCGACTTGTAACCAAATAATCGCTCAAACAATTGCTGACCTTCCGTAATAATTGTATTATACTCCAGCAAATCTTCGTCAAGTCCAGAATTGAATGCCCCCATATAGTTTTTCTTAATATGAGCATCAACTGCAGAGGTTAGCCCAAAAGTACCAAGATCAAAAGCTAATCGTGTCGTTTCATCACCTGTCTGAAGTGTACGCAGCCATTTCTTTACGTTTAGATGTTCACGCCCGTGAAGTTGCGGATAGAACAATCTTGCTTGTATACCTTGCTGCCACATCTCCCAAGCACCTTCATGATTAGAGCTCCGTTTCAAAGTTTCAGTGAAAGGCTCATAATAATAATTCTTGAAATTGGACGCCTTTATCTTATCAAATACGGGATTAGCCGTTACTGCATTCGCAGTTACAACTGCCGGATGACCATTAAAATCCTTGACAGTTTGCAGCACATCAAATAGGGCAGACAAATCTTCTGCAGTGGCAAGTCCATCGTAACGACAATATGGGTCTCTGTCAACCCCAACACCATGCCTGATAAACTCATCATACACCTTCTTGGATGGCATACGGATACTACCCCAGTCATCTGATTCAATGACCAAAATATGCCGTCTGGTATGCCAGCCAGGGATATTAAGCAAGTTATGTGTAATGACGCTTTTCAACATTATTCTTTAGCATTATACTGATGCGACAGTTATTAATAAGTATAAGTTATATTATAATGAACAATTCGCATAACTAGTATTCTGAAATAATCTTTGCTTTTGATGCATATTCTACCTTATAAGTTCCAGAAACTGCTGAGCAACATTCTGAATATCATATCTTGAAATATCAATTGGGGCGTCCATATGGCAATAATTACCATTAAGAAATTCCATCAAAATATCTTTTTTAATATCATTCGACTCAATTGTCAATATTGGACGTTTTGACAATGTATAGTCTATTAGTTTGCTTGGAGTTTGTACTTTTGTACCGTTACCGATATTGATTAAAAAATCCATACTGGCAAGAATTGGAAGTAAACGATTTCTTGGAATAGGATTTTCTATTAATAACTTGTTACCCAGGCGCTTTTGATACGGTTCCATGAATTGACGAACATTGTTCCCATATGCTATAAAGCGGAAAGGGACATCCAAGGTAGATAAAAAATCAAGCAAACATCCAGGATCACGTTTACCCTTAATAAAACTACCAGCAAATGCAAAAGTTGGTATTTCGTTTTTATTATAAACTGGCAATATGACATCATCAAAATTGAAACCTTGCGGAATCACGCGAATCTTATCTCTAAACTCGGGATAATATCCTTGATATGAGGCATCTGTCGGTACAGCAATATAATCGCATTGGCGACACCAGCGTTTTTCAAGAGGTTTAAACCATAACGGAGGCTTTTGTGCCACACTACCAGCTAACATAAAAGGATCACCACAATCAGCCACCCATGTTTTTGCTATTTTATGTCCTTGGGCATAAACCTTCCCTACGGCCCAATGAATAAAATGAGGAACGGCAATGGTTATCAAAAGGTCGTAACCCGACTCGTTTTGTGCCGCTTTTTCTATTACTTTCATGTTTTGAAGCGATGGTCTATCTATCAACCAATGCTCATAATGAAAAATAACTCTGTCAATAAAGGGTGAGCCAAAGAATTCACGTCGCTCGCCAATCGCCTTATAATATTTGATAGTAACAGGGAATTTCTTAATAAACTCAGAATAGTCATATTCTGAATTGGGGATATAAAGGGTGACTTCATGCTCTAAACGAGAAAATTTCTTGACCAATTCTGTGGTCCGGAACGATCTTGGCGTATTTGCCGGGAAAAAGGCCCCTGAGATAATCAGTATTTTCATACAATTGGTGTTATACAAAATATTTATGGCTACGATTCATATCGCGAACAAGCAAGAACAATGGCATAACATAAAATATAACTAATGCATAAATTATTGCATCACTACTAGTCGTTTTATAAATACTATTAATGGTGTATTATTCTCCCAGAAAAATACGGTAATGAAATTACCCAATAACGCTGTGATGCTAAAAAAGTCCAATAATTTACGTATATCAAACACAAAAGGGATGATTAGTAAAACTAACGCAAAGTTAACGAATTTGCGAAACAACTCATTATGGGGTATATTCATTACTACCAATAGGATAAGCGGAACTTTAAACATTTGTGACAATATTTGAAAACGGCCGCCACTTGGAATCAGAGCCGTAATATTGGCAAAAGCCCCTAAGAGTAATGAAAAGACTAACAACTGCATCAATCCGGCGTCTTGTTTAAAACTCCGTTTCATACAGGGAAACATCGCTATCAGAAGTAGGTTATAAACCCAAAGTTTTATTGTATCTGAACCTACCACATACCAATTATTCATGGCACTTAGTAAAGCATTTCTCTCTAGAACATCTTGGTTAACATATCCTTCAATTCTGTTTTCATAGCTTTCTGGTGAATACTCTTCCAATACACTACCTACAGCATCAAGATTCAGTGAATTTACTAATAGAGAAAAAATAAAAACTGCAAGGGCCAGATACAACAATAAGCCTCCATTAGTCTTAAATCTATAAGGTATCAAAATAAAGGCAAGGGCAAAGATGGCAACATATAAATATGAGAAGTGAAAAAGCGGCGTAAGAAGCACCCACCATAGTTTTGACTTGTCTCTTTCCAATAAGTACGGCATCATACCATAAACAAACACATGCAAGGCTGTCCACATGCGAACGCCATTAATTTGAGTAATGGGGCATATCAAAAAATACAATGTTACAAGTATGAAAAGACCACCAAGTTTTTTATAAGGTAGTTTATTCAATATGTACCATGTGTTTCGAGAATAAAAGAAACCGAAAACCAAGGCGTAAATTGCAAACAACACATGACCGTTATCTGTAAACCTTGAGATGATATATGTCACCAGCGGTTGATAAAGATCCATCGTGTTCTGGTCGATTAAATATTGCCCAATCAGAACTTTAATCGAAAGATTGGACTCATACATTTTCATCAACTCAAGAACATATCGTCCGCCATCTGATCCCTCACCTAAAACGGTTCCCTCTGGCCAATAGATAAATACGGCCCCCAAATATATACAAGCCAGCCAAAAAGTATTTTTAGCCCAATGCTCCCTCCAGTGGTTTAAAGAATATATCAAACCACCAAAAGGAAAAATAAGGGTAAGAATGAAAGCTGTAATGTTATGTCTATCGCTTCTAATTTGCATGGCTAATCACAAATCATATGATGATAATACTTGTTTTGTTTCATGTGTATTTTTGCAAATCCCAGGAAATACTTTTGCGGAACAAACTCATAATACTATTCCTCGAATTACGTTGGAATAAAATAATCCTTAATGTGTTTTGCGGGATTTTCGATTATCCCACTAAAGCCATCTGGAAAACTCTCTGTAACCAAACTGCCCGCACCGACAACAGTACGTGACCCAATAATTCTCTATTGCCTTGTAATTGGGTTCCAGCATTAGAATGAATTCAGATAAATAAATGTTTGCTCATGTCGCTTCGCCCCATAAATGTTACATATTGATTTACCGGGATATAATCGGTTTACGATTTATAAAAGAAAGATACTTACAAATTACTGTTTACATTTTTTTTACTTATTAATGGCTTTATTATATCCAAATAATCCATTTTCATCATTTGACTGTACACAAAAAAAATAACAACATAAATAACAAAACTAATTATTAATACAAACATGGCTTTCATTTGACAAAAATCCATCAGTATCCAACGTTCCAATAACAATAATAAAATAGAAGGAATTAAAATTTGAAGAATGATTTTTACTGGGAAAAGTTGGTAGATTTTTATTCCAAAATAATTAGCAACAAGCCAGAGAAATGCGAAGACTTTTCCTATTTGGCATAATGTAGAAATCCAACAAATTGCGAATGGAGAGCTTATAGTTTTAACACTTAAATATTCCAAAGCGACCACTATTATAGCTGTGATCATATGAACGTTTGAATAATACTTGACTTCACCAATATTAATTATTAGCGGAGCAAATATGATAATGGCAAAAAACTCCGTGATTAATTTGATTTGGAAATAATACCCAGATATAGCATATTGCTGTCCATACATCACCGCCATCACGACATCAGCGAAAATCAAACAATAGATTACCAATGGATAAATTAATTTAGCAGACTTGTTGAACACGCTCATCCATAAAGGATAAATATCTTTCATTGGATCCACTTTTTCATGACTCATTCGTGAAAAGATAGGCGAGAGGACTGTAGCTGTAGCTCCAGTAATCATTCCTATAAATGGTAAAGACAACCAACCATTAGAAAACTCAGCAAATACTTCATTTCCAAAATAACGACTAATAAAAAATTGGTCTACAGATGCAATTATCACACCCCATATACTAGCTGTTAGCAATGGTATTGAAAACTTAAAAATATCCTTATATGTTATTGTACATTTTTCGTTAGCTTGATTCTTAACGGGATAATATTTGAAATACAAAGCCAATAAGAAGGTTACGAATGAAGCAACTACAAATCCCAATATAGCCTCTGTATAACTCAAATCCCATATCATTACTGGCAACGCCACACAAATAAGTTTAAATACATTGGTCAGTATATTGTATAAAGCAAGGAATTTTGTTTGCTTAAAAGTCGCCAATATACCGTCCAAACCCATAGTAGGTAACAACAGAAAAGGAACTACAGCAAACACTCTTAGTGCTTTCGTTAAATCGGGATTATTTAGGAAACCAGCAATCTGAGGAGCGAATATAAGTAATATTAATGTGAAAAAGCCACCCAATAAGAAAAATAGTCGTGTTATCTTATTTATTAGATTCTTTGATTGAGACAATTCTACTCGAGGTAAAAAATAGGAAAATGCTTTGGGCAAACCCAACGTAAAAACCATCAGCAAAGTGTTGTACACATACATCACCTGCTTATAAGTTCCATAATCAGCCTTATTGAAATAACGGCTTAGAATCATGGAACTCACAATTGAAAAGCCAAAAGAGCACAAACTCCCTATCGCCACCCAAGCTGCCTGTTTGGTGTTATTGGTGTTAGACATTCAAGAAAAAGAAATGAGTAAATATGCTATAAAAGTACTTGATAGAAATGCGATATTCAAGCCTGTCCTCCCCTCTATCGCCCTCAAGGCTCCAACTGCGCATAAGACTAGGTGAACGCTATTGTTGTTTCTTGTCTTTCACTTTTTGGATTATTGCATCCATTTGAGCAGCGGTATACGTTGGTTGCTCATCCACATCCAGCTCTTCTAGTATCTTCTTCAAAAGAGTCTTAGCTGAATATAAACCATGTTTGCCTCCAGTCAAAATACTCACCTCATCCTTATAGGGCATGAATGGCTGATATAACTTAAAATATGTAGGTCCTATAGCTCCCTCAAACAACTTCAGGTCTGGTTGTTTGAAACCTGCCGCTATTATATGCTGCCTGGCTATACCTGGATACGGATCAATATACACAATCTGACGGATACCAATCTGGTAAAGCTTCTTGGAACACAACTCACAAGGGCTGGCAGTTACATAGATTATCCCGTCTTTTAGTGCTTCTCCTCCATACTTCGACATCTGGATAATGGCATTCTCTTCAGCATGAAGAGAACGAGTAAAAACTTGATTCTTTTCCCCCTCATAAAGATTATGCAAAGACTTGAAGCAGTATGAGAAAGGAAGCCCATGAAGTCTGATAGGAGTATTTAAATCGGGGCCAAAATCATCTTTAAGTTTATCTATGAATGTTTTTCCATCTTTATATCGGACTGTCCCCATCAACTCAAACTCGCTATACGAGCACTTGGCACATTCATCTGATTGTTCAATGCCATCAATCGTTCTTAACGAGCAAGAAACTTGACCATGAGGTACTTCATTCCAGCCGATTGAACGGACAGAACCATCTTTATTGGTAATGGCCGCTCCCACTTGTCGTGAAAGACAGCCTGAATTTAACTTAGCAGTATATGCGACAGCCATACAGCGCTCAGCTGTTGTGGGTGTAACTAATCCCGGATGTAAAATGAGCGCCGCATATCGAATCCACTGTTCAGCCATATATTGCATAGACTTTTTCTTAGGTTCTTTTGCATCTACCCATTTATTCTGTATATGCAACTCTGCTCGTTCAATGACACGGTCGGTATCAGGTGATGAAAATAATCCTTTCTCAAAATCATCTTGTTCAGATTCAATCTTATTTAACTTAGCCAAACACTTTGAGAACAAATCAACTATTTCATTAGGGTAGTCGTGATGATTATAGAGAACTCTAACTTTATCATCTAAATGCCCAATGCTATTCTCATCATGGATTGCGACCAGATAGAAACCTGAATAACGTTCACGAAGATATAATGCCTCTGCAGAATTGCGGATGGAATCAATTACGATACGTCGATGATAGCCCTTCTCGCGTCTGCCATCAAGTAACAGCACAAACAGGCGTACTACATCGTACAAATGGTCACAAGGTTTATCATCCGCCTCAAACCAATCATTATAGCAAACAAAAGGATCTGCTATGGAACGAACCTGCGTAGCCAAACGATGGTAGAAGAAACAACTTGAATAATAATCAATTTCTGCAAGACATGTAGTAAAATGCGTCACAAAACTGATGAACACTTCATCCTTAAAGAAGATCACAGCCAACTCGGCTTTATTATCTCTAGATTCATGTGGATCGAAACTCTTTGCAACCCAATCAACTTGTATTGTTTCGAGTACTGCTGCCAGAGCATCCCATTTTCTAAATCCACCTATCAATGATTTAATTTCCTTGGCACGTTTCTCACTCGTATAACCAGTTGCATTTTTCAATTTTTCATCATGTTTAACGCTGGGTGTGAATTTATCAATCAAAATACGACATACCGCTTCAGCCAAAGAATCACCTGTCAATTTGGGGTCAACATGCTTCACATAAAGAAGCAGGTAAAGCCATAAAAGTTTCGTATACTTAACGACTTCGTATTCTTTATAGTTCGCTTGAAGATAATTGTAACATATCTCGTACTTTTTCTTTATTACAAAATCTGACAACGATGCATTTACATCAAAGTTCTTTATTATTTTCTGCTTCTCAGAGTTCTTTTCTTCCGGATAATTAACAACCAAATATTCTTCTGGTGTACGAGCAGCATTAAACAACAATTCTCGATTCCTAAGCAGTTCTGCAAACGTTGAGCAACCACTACCAGCTACGCCAGTCAATCCGATGATTGCGTATTCTGATCTATCCTGATAGAAATAGTCTACCGGTACACGTGCAACCTCTTCACTCATAATTCGACCTCCTGATTTATACCAAAAGTTGTATCATTCGGAGAATGAGCTACGTATTCATTATTATAGAAATCTATGAATATTTTCCCGTCGAGAATATACTTCCATAATAATCTGCTCACGCGAGTATATTCTGAGGGTTTCAATTGAGGTGACTGATAGTAAACTTCCTTCTTTGCTCCTAAAAGACGGTCCTCCTGTAAAGCAACACCTATCAAAGAACGACATAGTTTAAGGTATGTAAACATGCTATCCTCTTTTTTTGACTTTATGTAAGTCAAAATCTTATCTCCTAACTCCTTATCCGAATAGGACAGGATAAAACTCACATCACCGTAAATCGTATATTCAAAAGACATAATTGTACTACAATTGTATTGTTTTTAAAACTAAAATAATCTCTCCATCATCTGCCACTTCTCATCACTTCTAGCATCGACTTTCGCTCCTTGGAACCGGCTGACGTATGCCTCCCACTCAGCCTGCCTCGGCAAGGTAGCCAACCGTGCCATATCACGGGCAAAGTCAAACTCATCAATTGTATCCATAATCATAAAGAGGCGGCGGTCTTTGCGGTAGATCTGCATATCAAGAATCCCTACCTCTCGCTGGCCCTGGATAATCTCTGGCCATACGTGGGCGTGAGCGTCAACGTACTTGGCAATCATCTCCTCGTCATCAACGAGGGTAAGTGTTTGGCAATACCTCTTCATTATCAGGAATTAGAGAATAGCGTATTATTCTTGGCTCTCGCGTCTCGCGGTAAACAAAGCGCGTAGCTAAGAACCACTACAAAACATCCCAGCGGCACAAGGTAGCTGACATTGATGTTACCCGTTGCGTCGCTCACCATGCCTTGGATGGGGGTTAGCAAAGCACCACCCAGGATGGCCATAATGAGACCGCTGGCACCAATCTTCACATCGCCAGGGTTCTTCTGAGATTCCGCATCAAGTGCGGAATGACGAGTTTGGATAAGTGAACCCAGCGCTATTCCATAGATGGTCGGGAACATCAGGCTCATAAACACGCTTATCAGTATCAAGGCCAGCACAGCCACCCAACCACCTGTCAGGACCACCAGCAAAGAGCAGACGACACTCAGCACAGCGCCAATGGCCAGCAATCGCTGCGGAGCAAGGTATTTCATCAACCAGGTGTAAACGAATCGTGAGGCACAGAATCCAATGATAGAAATCACGTAGATTGTTGCGGCCTGCGCTTCAATATAGCCCAACTCCTTCATCACCAAACGGATGGTGAAACTCCAAACACCAATCTGCGCTCCAACATAGAAGAACTGGGCCACAACGCCCCAAATATAGCGCTTATTCTTAGCCAGTCTCTGAAATGTAGCCCTTAGAGAGTCCTGTTTCGCACTATCCTTCCCCTCAGGCATCCTGACAAACAGCATCACCACCATGATAGCGAGAAGGACAACGCCCAGAGCCGCATAGGTACCACTTATCGAGTAAAGCGAAATATCTTGTAGGATAAAGTACTTGCTCACCAGTATTCCCAAAATGGAGCCAATCGGGTTGAAACTTTGCGCAATATTCAGTCTTCTCGTTGCCGTTTCCGCGCTTCCCATAATCATGATGTACGGGTTGGCCGTTGTTTCCAAAACCGAGCAACCCGCTGCGAGAATGTAGATGGCAATCAGGTAGAAAGCATAACTTTCAACCTTTGCCGCTGGCAAAAACAACAAGGCTCCTGCGGCATACATTATCAGGC
>JAEEGL010722843.1_pt1 | contig 22446 bp, 16 predicted proteins | sample 9134231 | NCBI WGS metagenome assembly JAEEGL01 (sample SAMN16246548, study PRJNA631951) | gut metagenome | biome: gut microbiome; feature: rumen; material: fiber-attached | host: Bos | place: Iran: Karaj | collected 2018-10
AATTGGAAAAAGAGCTAAAGGTGCTCACGGTGGAAAAACTCTACCGTTTCTTTTCTGACCCTGAAAACCAGCTGGAAGAGTTGGAATATGAAAAGCTGGAGCGGGAGTTTAAGCTTGATGACCATGGCTTTTGGCTTCGTCTTCAGGACAATCAGTCAGAGGATCAGGAGGAAAAAGAAAAGCCTCCGATAGATGAGGATATGGACAGTCCGGAAGGAAAAGAAAATGAACCGGACGAAAATGGGCCCAAGAAGGAAAAGTTCATTAACCCCAGGCGCCTTAAGCAGATAGAGAGAAAAGAAAAAGACTGGGATAAGGAGGCCAAGCGCCTTCAGACAGAGATAGAGACCATAGGAAAAAATGCCAGTGATAAGCTGGGAAAGCTGGACTGGATACTAAAGTTCCAAAATACCTCCCGTACAGACTACCGCGAATTCCTTCAGTGCTTTAAGGTACTACGTGAGGAAGGCGGAATAGATATGGACAGCTTTGATTACGGAATGTATTCCTTTGGCCTTTCCCACTATGGTGACATGCCCCTAATAGAGGAGAACGAATTCAGGGAAGTGAAAAAGATCCAGGAGCTTGTCATCGCAATTGACACCTCTGCTTCATGTAAGGATGAGCTGGTTCAGCGCTTCCTTGATGAGACGGCAGCAATCCTTCTAGGAAAGGACAGCTTCTTCCAGCGGATAAAGATCCTGGTTATTGAGTGTGACGATCAGGTTCAGCGCATAGAGACCATCACCTCTGTAGATGACATGAAGAAGTATTCCGGAGGCATCCACGTAGAGGGTGGCTACGGCACAGACTTCCGCCCGGTTTTCGAAAAAGTAGAGGAGCTGAAAGCCTCCGGCGAATTCGAGAACCTGAAAGGCCTCATCTATTTCACAGACGGCTACGGAACCTACCCCGAAACACCGACAACGTACGATACAGCCTTCGTTTTCGCCGCTGACCTTGACTACGAAGATGAAAACGTGCCTTCCTGGGCATTGAAACTGTACATATGATGGTTCTGCCGGTCTGCCTTGGGCCTTTGCCCCGGAGCTTGGGAAAATGTTATGTGCAAGGAGCGATTCTCCAGCTCTATGGAGAGAAGACAGGCTCCCAGCTTGGCTTCTCGGAATGACCAGAGCTCTGAGCGACGGTACATACATTTTCCCAAGCTCCGGGGCAAAGGCCCAAGGCAGACCGGCAGAACAACAACCATGGAACTACAAAGAAAGGAACATTTTCATGAACATAAATGAAGCGAAAGAAGAAGTGAAGAATGCTGTCAGGGCTTATCTGGAAAAGGATGAGGCCGGGCAGTATGAGATCCCTATAGAGCGTCAGCGCCCCATCCTTTTGATGGGACCTCCCGGAATCGGAAAGACCGCCATCATGGAGCAGATTGCCCATGAACTGTCCATAAATCTGGTGTCCTATACAATCACTCACCATACCAGGCAGAGCGCCATCGGACTTCCCAAGATCTCTGAAAAGAAATATGGTGGGAAGACCTATTCTGTCACCGAGTACACCATGAGTGAGATCATCGGAGCAGTGTATGACCAGATTGAAAAATCCGGCATACAGGAGGGCATTCTTTTCTTGGATGAGATAAACTGCGTATCGGAGACACTGGCACCTACCATGCTTCAGTTCCTGCAGTATAAGACCTTCGGAAGTCATAGGATCCCTGATGGTTTCATTATCGTGACTGCGGGAAATCCGCCCCAGTACAATAAGTCCGTAAGGGACTTTGATATAGTTACTCTGGACCGTGTAAGGCAGATCAATATTGAAGAGGACTTTGATGCCTGGAAGGATTATGCCTATAAGGCCGGAGTTCACGGCTCCATTATGGCCTACCTCGAGATCAAGAAGGACAACTTCTACAGCATCAAGACCGATGTGGATGGAAGGACCTTTGTAACAGCCAGAGGCTGGGAGGATCTTTCAAGAGTCATAAAGGTCCATGAAAAGCTTGGTATGCCAATAAACGAGAACCTTACAGCCCAGTACCTTCAGAATAAGGAAATTGCAAGGGATTTTGCTACCTACTACGAGCTGTATCAGCGCTACAATGAGCTCTACAAGATCCCGGATATCTTAGAGGGAAGATTCCCTGAGGATAAGCGCGCCATCAGAGAAGGCTCTTTTGACGAAAAGCTTAGTATCATAGGGCTTCTCACAGATAAGCTCATGGATGAGTTCAGGAGCTATTCAAGGCAGCAGGCTGTTCAGAAGATATTGTTTGAAACCATCAAGGAGTTTGGAAGATTCTCTGAGACAGAGGAGACGGAAAGGGTAGACAGCATCCAGTGGTTTAAGGACAGGATGGGAATCATGGAGTACAGGCTGCAGGAGGAAAAGGAAGCAGGTCTTCTTGACAGGGAAGAGGAGAGAGCAAGGACCACAGCAGTAAATTCCTTGAAGGATTGCATAAACTATATGGCCACGGCAGCAGGTGCAGAGCCAGATCTTAAGGGTGCCTTTATACTTGCAAAGAACTGGTTTACCAAGAAGGAGAACATCCGACAGGAAAACATAAGGGTCACAGGAAATCACCTGACTAACAGCTTTGAATTCTTAGAGCAGACTTTTGGAGATTCAGAGAGCCTTTCCGGAAGCCAGGAAATGGTCATCTTTATCACGGAGCTTTCTAATGCATATCATAGCCTTAAGTTTGTCAGAGACACAGGAAATGATGCCTATTACAAATACAACAAGCTGCTTCTTTTGAACGACAGGAAGCAGGAGCTTATGGAACTTGCCAAGGAGCTGGTTTTTTAAATGAAAAAAGATTCCTTTATAAGGACCATGGCCATAGCCGCTGTAGCATACTTTGTACTGATGATCATCATTCTCACAGCAGTATGGTGGAACACCTCCGGGACCCTGGAAGAGGGCGCCAGTGCAGCTCTGATACAGGCAAGGGGAATTGGTAGCTACGAGATTGATGAGGTGCTAAAGGCCAACGAGCAGGCGCTGGCTACTATCCTGCAGAACAATGAGAATATACAGGTCTTTGAGTACGGCAATGAGAACCAGAGGGCAATTGCGGCCCAGAACCTGTTGCAGATCCTTCAGCGAGCCGCCATGGCCAGCAGTGATGTTCAGACCATCGTGTTCTACGATCTGATCGGAGATAACTACATTGCAAAGACCGGGGCCGGAATCACCTATGAAGACTCGGTGCAGATAGAAGAGGCAGTGCGGACCCTGGAAGCAGGGACCCCGGGAAATATGCCGGCCACATGGTTTTGCATGACAATAGGTGAAAAGAACTATCTCCTTAGGATGTACAAAAACAAGAAGCGCATGCTTGGTGCACTGGTTGAAACATCAAGCCTTATCGATGTGTCGTCTTCAGATGAGGCCATATCCTATAACCTGGTTGCCGGGAATGGAGACATCTTTATGCGCTATGGATGCGAGGAGGCGCCTGAAAAAGAGATGCTATCTGATCTCTATATTGGCAAGAGTGGATGGACCCTTGGAAAAGAGTTTTTCGTAACGGGAACAGATTTTGCAAAGGGGGATTTCGAGCTCTTTCTTGCCATGCCAAGAAGCAGAGTGTACGGAGGCTTCCAGCTTCTTCAGGTTGTAATCTTGCTGCTGGTTTTTTCAGCCATAATTATTCTGGTATCCATGAGTCTTTACGCAAGGAAGGTTGTTTATGCACCTTTGTCTGAGCTACTGTCCTCCATGAAGAAGATCGAGGATGGAGATCAGACCATAAGACTTCCTGAGGATGCACCAACCCAGGAGTTCCAGCAGATCAACACAAGCTTTAACAGAATGATGGATACTATCGTGAACCTTAGAATGAGATCCTATGAGGAACGAATTGCCTTTGACGAGGCAACATTAAAGTACGTACAGCTTCAGATCAAACCTCACTTTTTCCTAAATGCCCTTACAACCATTCACAGTATGTCTTTTCAGTCCAGAAACGAGGAGATACGTGAATACATAGAAAGGCTTTCAAGGAATGTGAGATATCTTTTCAAATCAGGACTTCACACCGTACCCCTTTCTGAAGAGATAGAGCACGCCAGGGACTACATGTCAATGCAGGATATTCTTTACCCGGGATCTGTGTTTGATTTTATTGATATAGAAGAAGGACTGGAGGATTACCCTGTTCCACAGCTCCTTGTCCACACAATACTTGAGAATATCTACAAGCACGCAGTTTCTGTGGATAAGCTCACCTCGATCCTTATCTCTGCCAAGACCCGGGAACATGATGGTGAGGAGATGTGCCACATTATTGTGGAGGACGACGGTGAAGGCTATCCGGAAGAATTCCTGAAAGATGTGACGGATGGAAAGGTAAAAGTAAGAGAAGATGGCCACGGAGTGGGCCTTTGGAACCTGAAAAAGACACTGAGCCTGATGTACAGAAGGGAAGACCTGATAGATTTTTCCAATAAGGATCCCCATGGAAGTCGTGTAGACATTTGGCTTCCAAAGAGAGCAAAGAGGCAGAGCAGACTATGGACGCAATCGTAATTGATGATGATATCTCCACAGTGGAAGTCATTTCCTCCAACGTGGACTGGGGCAAATTTCATATAGATAAGGTTCACACCGCCTACAACATCGCTGCTGCAAAGAAGATCTTTTTGGAAAATGACATCAGCATTGCTGTATGCGACATTGAGATGCCCATGGGAAGCGGGCTTGACCTGATCAAATGGGTCCGGGAAGAGAAAATGGATACTGAGTTTATCTTCCTGACAAGCCACGAGAAGTTCGACTATGCCAGAGCTGCCATTGAATACAAGGCATCAGGATATGTGGTAAAGCCCTTTAACGCTGACAGGATGGAGGCTGAGCTTACCACCGCTCTCCAAAGACTTAATGAGAGAAAAGAGATACAGAAAGCTTCTCAGTTTGAAGAGCTATATGCCGGAAGCCTTGAATACGTTGAAGGCTCTTTTTGGGACGATGTGCTTCAGCAGAGGATCCATGCCGACAGGGATGAGATCAAAAAGGAAATGGCTGCAAGGAAACTGAACATCGATGCAGACAGGATGGGAGTTTTGTATCTGATATCCAGTGGAAACCTGGAACAGATAAGGGAAAGTTATGGTGACAATGCAGTGGGGCAGTATGAAAATGATCTCACGGCCTTTATAGCAAAAAAGCTGGAGAATAAGGTGCCCATGGGCAGGATCATCAACTATCATGTGAAGAACCTGCTGTACACCGCTGTTATCTGTGATGACAATACGGACAAAATAGATATGGAGTTTATTCAGGAGGCAGAAAAGACCCTTGGGAACACTATAACCATTTATATCAGCAATCCCTGCTATGTGGAGCAGCTTTACGAAGCCAGGATCCACATAGAAGAGCTGGATAGAAACAACGTGGCATCCAAGGGTAGGATATTCCATGAAAATGATGAGATAGTCATGGCTTCTGACCAGGAGCACATCCTGGATCAGGAACAGATACGGCTTCTTCTCAATGAGAAAAAGAAAAAGGAGCTCCTTAACCTTCTTAAGTTTAGTATGGAGAGCCTTGCAAGCCAGAAAAAGCTTGCAGCCTCAACCCTGACCATAATCAAACAGGAGCTTTTGCAGATAGTTTTTGTATATCTAAGCAGTAAAGGGATCATGGCGACACAGCTATTTGCCAACGAATCCTCCGTACTTATGGAAAGTCAGGCGACGGATTCTCTCATGAACATGATGCGTTTTCAGGTACATCTGATCTCTTCCACCATAGACTATGTTTCTGAGGTTGAACAGTCCGACTCCATCGTCCAGAGAGCCAAGAACTATGTACATGAGCACTATGCGGAAGATATCTCCAGGACAGAGATCGCAGAGAGTGTATTCCTGACTCCCGAGTATATGGCCAAGATGTTCAAGAAGGAGACCGGCGTCAGCCTTAAGCAGTATATTAGCGACTACAGAGTCAAGGTGGCAAAAGAGCTTTTGGCAAGCCCCGGAGTAAGGATCAGCGATGTGGCTTCGGAAGTGGGCTTTGACAACTTCTCTTACTTTTCTACAGTATTTAAGAAGACCACAGGTTACACCCCAAACGAATATCATGCCATGACCACCGGCCAGAATGAATAATTCTTAAATAAATCTTAAAATTGAAAATAGAAGTCTTGTTTTTAAAAGAACGAAAAAACCTCCCTTTGTATAATTGGCTTAACACAAATACAAAGGGAGGTATTTTATGTTTAAGAAAATTGTCAGCACTTTACTAGCGGGAGCAATTGTGCTCTCACTGGCAGCTTGTGGATCAGAGACATCTTCAGCTCCTACTGAGACAGGTAGCGGAGCAGCTACAGAAGCAGTAGCAGATGGAGACTATGCTCAGGTCACATATGCATTTGTAACTTTCAATACAGTTCCGGACGACACAACAGATGTTGAGGAGGCCCTGAACCAGATCACAAGAGAGAAGATTGGTGTAGAGGTTCATCTGATGCCTCTTTCAATCGCAGATTACACACAGCAGGTAAGCCTTGCTGTACAGAATGGTGAGATTGATATCTTCCACACACTGGGCGACCTTGGAAATGATATCGCCAGCGACATGTGCTACGACATCACAGATCTTATCGATACAGCAGCACCTGAGACAAAAGCTCTTTTCGAAGAGGAGTGGCTCAAGACCACAATGCAGGACGGAAGACTCTATGCTATTCCTACACTTAAGCCCTTCGCACTTCAGCCAATGCTTCTTTACAGAAAAGACATTGCTGAGGAACTTTCACTTGATATGGATTCAGTAAAGTCTGTTGAGGACCTGACAGATATCTTCGCACAGGTTAAGGCAGCACATCCTGAGATGACACCTCTTGCTCCTGTATCACAGGGCGACAGCGGTCTTACAAGATGGATCAAAGAGATCGACTGGCTTGGTGATTCTTTTGCATCACCTACAGGTGTTCTTCAGGGAAAAGACATGACAGTAACAAGCTACTATGATCTTCCTGATTTTGAAAAGTACGCTTCTTTGATGAGAGACTGGTACAAGAACGACTACATCATGAAGGATGCAGCTACAACAACTTCTGCAGCAGCAGAGCTTATGTCATCAGGCAGCTACTTCGCATACTCAGCTTCTTACAGCTATCCTCTTGAGGATACAGCAGCATCTCTTTCAGCTCCTTCAGGCCACGAGCTTGGAGCGATCGCTCTTGCAGATGCTTACCTTGATACATCTTCAATGAACGCAGTAGCACAGGTTATTGCTTCAACTTCTGAGAATCCTGAAGCAGCTATGAAGTTCCTTAACCTTACATACACAGATGCTGATGTTATCAACACAATGCTCTATGGTATCGAGGGCAGAGACTACGTAAAGAACGCAGACGGAACAGTTTCTTATCCAGAGGGACAGGACGCTGCAACAGTACCTTACACAGCACAGCTTTCCTGCGGTGTTCTTGGTAACTTCTTTATCCAGTGGCCACTTGAGGGATCAGGCTCAGCAGAGTCTCTTGCATGGGAGGATGAGCAGAACCACAACGCTCCTTCATCACCAGCTATGGGATTCACCTTTGATGCTTCTTCTGTTCAGACACAGTACACAGCAGTTAGCAATGTTATCCAGCAGTATCTTCCTGGAATTGCCTGCGGTTCTGTAGATACAGATTCTGCACTGGATGAGTTCAGACAGGCGCTTAAGGATGCTGGTTATGACGACATCCTTGCAGCAAAGCAGACACAGCTTGATGCATGGTTACAGGCTCAGTAATAAGGAGCAGTAAACATATAAACCCAAGAAGTGCAGGCCGGTAGATCTTTTACTGGCCTGTACTACTGAAAAGAGAAGATGAGGAAATCTAGATGTCTGAAAACAAGTCCAAGACAAAAAAAGCAAAAATTAAATATGCAAAATCCGGGCCACTTCTTCTGATAGCTGCGCCAGGTCTTATATATCTTTTTATAAATAACTATATTCCCATGTTCGGAATATTCCTGGCATTCAAGAACTTCAGCTACAAGAAGGGAATATGGAAGAGCCCCTGGAATGGTTTTCAGAACTTTAAATTTCTGTTCCAGACCAAAGATGCTTTTATCATGACCAGGAACACCATTCTTTATAACCTGGCATTCATAGTGATAGGTACCATCTTCGCCATTGCAATCGCTATTTTCCTGAACGCCTTGGGAGAGAGCATAAGGACCAAGTTCTTCCAGTCAGCTCTGCTTCTTCCAAACCTTATGAGCTGGGTAATCATCGCCTACATGGTATATGCGTTTCTTAACTCCGACAGCGGATTTGTAAACAACACTATCCTTGCTGCCCTGGGAAAAGAGGATGTGGCCTGGTATATGGAACGTGGCTACTGGCCATTTATTCTGATCATAGTTTATCTGTGGAAAAACGCAGGCTACATGTCCATCATCTATCTGGCAGCTATCGCAGGAATTGACAAGTCAGTGTACGAGGCAGCAAGCCTTGATGGAGCAACCAAGCTGCAGCAGATCTTCAGGATTACACTTCCACTCCTTAAGCCAACAGTCATCATCATGACCTTGATGGCAGTAGGAAGGATCTTCTTCTCAGACTTTGGTCTTTTCTATCAGGTTCCTATGAACTCAGGAGCACTATATGCTACAACCCAGACCATTGATACCTACGTATACAGAGGCCTCATGGAGCTTAACGATGTAGGTATGAGTGCGGCAGCAGGTCTTTTCCAGTCAGTTCTGGGATTCATAATCGTTGTATCCGCTAATGCCTTTGTTCGCAAAGTTGACAGCGACAATGCACTTTTCTAAAGGAGTTTAAGATGGCTAAATTAAGCACTGTAAATAAATCCAAAGCAACCGGTGCGGAGCACGTATCATCAGATGCCAAGAAGTTCGAAATAGTAGCCACAGTAGTGCTTACTATATTGGCGGTGAATGCTCTTTTACCAATAATACTGATAGTTATTGCATCCTTCACTGATGAGACCACACTTCTGCGGAACGGATATTCATTCATTCCCGCCAAGTGGTCAACAGATGCCTATGTATATATGTTCCAGCAGGGAGCAACAATCTTTAGGGCTTATGGCGTATCCATTCTTGTGACTGTTGTAGGAACACTCATAAGCGTTCTTATCACCACAATGCTGGCTTATCCCATGAGCAGAAGGAACTTCAAGTACAAGAACATACTGGCATTCTTCGTGTTCTTCACAATGCTGTTCAACGGCGGTGTTGTTCCTTCATACATGATGTGGACTCAGATGTTCAACATCAAGAACACTATCTGGGCTCTGATCCTGCCTAACTACCTGTGTGGAGCCTTCAACATTTTCCTTGTAAGGAACTACTACGCTAACAGCATTCCTGAGGCTCTTATCGAGTCAGCTCAGATTGACGGCGCAAGTGAGCTTACGATCTTCTTTAAGATCATCTTCCCACTGGCAGTTCCTACTGTTGCAACAATTTCACTTTTTACAGCACTGACCTATTGGAATGACTGGGTAAATGCGCTTTACTATATTCAGAAACCTCAGTACTACGGAATCCAGAACCTGCTCATCAGGATCATGAACAACATTCAGTACCTGAAGAGCGGAGCAGCCAGCGTGGCTGTAGGTACCGGCGCAGTATCACTTCCAAGCAACGCTGTCAGAATGTCCATGGCGGTTATTGGCATTCTTCCTATTGTGGTTATTTATCCTTTTGTGCAAAAGTACTTCATAAAGGGCGTTGTAGTTGGCGCTGTAAAAGGCTGAGCTTCGCATAATATCCTTATAAAAAATGGAGAATTATCTATGAAAATTTCAGAGATTTTAGAAAATGTGGCAGCGTATCATCCCGATCTTGGCCCTTCCTACAACGGGTGTGATGGCATAAAGTGTGGTGATCCGGGCAAAGAGTGTACCGGCATTGTATCGGCCCTGGTACCAAACGTGGATGTTATCAGAAAGACTATTGAACTTGGAGCAAACCTTCTTTATGTCCACGAACCCACAAGCTACCTTACTCCCGATGAGGCGGGCTGGAAGGCAGACTTTAAGTGTGATGTATACGATGAGAAGATCCAGCTTTTAAATGACCATGGCATAGTTGTGTACAGGGATCATGACCACATGCATGCCCACAGACCTGACAGCATCTTTACAGGTGTTCTTAAGTACATGGGTTGGGAAAAGTACCTGGTGAATGCCGGAAAAAGTATTCCCTTTGGTCACCTTATTGAACTGCCGCAGGCCATTACGGTAAAAGAGCTTAATCAGGAACTTATAGAAAAGATCGCCCTTCACGGAACCAGATATATAGGAAAACCTGATGCAAAGGTTAAAAAGCTGGCGCTGGTTGGTCATATCTATCCCGGAGCTTTCATCCCGGAGACCCAAAAGGAAGGTTATTACACCGACTACAGCACAGAGATCATAAGAGCTATTCAGAAAGAGGGCATAGATGCAGTGCTTCCCGGGGAGATCATCGAGTGGAACCTTCTGTCCTACATAAGGGACGGAATCTCTCTTGGAAGGAATCTGGCCTGCATAAACATTGGTCACTTTAACTGGGAGGAGCTGGGAGCAAAGTATGCTGCTGACTGGCTTAAGGACCTTACAGATGGCAGCGTGAAGATCACCTATGTTCCTATTGGAGATCTTTGGAACTATCAGCTTGCCTGAGAAGTGACCCGGGAAAAGAGATTTTGAAAGGGGATTTGCGATGAATACCGCATTATGTTTTAACGATGTCCTTTGTTATGACGAAAGGCCCAATCCGCTTGTGGAAAGGGATGGAAAGTTCTATCTAAGGCTTCAGGAAAAGGGTGCAAAGACGGTTCAGCTGTTTTTTGCTGAGGCTCTCTATGATTTTAAAGAGGTAGAGGAGGGTATCTGGGAGATCCTTCTTCCTTTTGACACAGCCTTCAACTGCGTGCAGATAAGGGTTGATGGCAGAGATACTTTATCAGCCCTGCTTCCAATAACTTATGGCTATTCAAGACCTTACAACTATATTGAGCTTCCCACAAAGGACAGTGATTTCTATGAACTAAAGGACGTTCCTCATGGATCTGTAAGGCGGGAATATTTCTTTTCCCAGGTTACAGGAGAGTGGGAGTCCTGTCTTGTATATACTCCTGCGGAATACGATGAAAATCCGGACAAGATATATCCTGTGCTGTATCTTCAGCACGGCCACGGTGAGAACGAGGTGGGCTGGACTTATTCGGGAAAGGTTAACCTGATACTGGACAATCTTATCGCAGAGAAAAGAGCTGTTCCCTTCGTTATTGTGATGAACAATGGCATGGTACAAAAGGACCACAAGGTGGATCACCTTTTGTTTGAGCCTATGCTCCTTTCAGATGTTATCCCATTTATTGAAAAGAAATATCACGCAGGAAGAAGCAAAGACAAGAGGGCAATGGCCGGGCTGTCCATGGGATCCATGCAGACTTCCATGACAGTATGTAACCATCCGGAGCTCTTTTCAGAAGTTGGAATATTCAGTGGATTCCTTCGGGACTGGATCAGCGGAAGCGAGCTGGATATGAGCTGCCATGAGTCTAGTGCTGACACTCATTTGAAGGCCTTTGATGATGCTGACAAGTTTAACAGTTATTTCAACACTTTCTTCAGGGCTATGGGTGATGAGGACCCATTCTTTGAACATTTCACAGGTGATGATGAGCTTTGCGAGAAAAAGGGCATCAGAAACACCCGTAAGGTTTACAAGGGAACCCACGACTGGAACGTGTGGAGAATGTGTATATATGATTTCGCACAGATGATTTTTAAAGAGAAGAAAGGGGAGTAAAAATGGCAACAGGAAGATTACGCTTTTTTTCAATGGCGCAGAACGGACAGGTTAATATCTCATATGTTATACCCAACGACGTTCCCGAGATCATGACAGCAGGAAACAAGAACTATCAAAGACCCATGAAGACACTGTATCTTCTTCATGGCATTTCAGGAAATGACTGCGACTGGGAGTACAACGGTATAGCTGAAGATGTGGCCTTTATGTATAACATGGCAGTGATCATGATCACCGGAGGCAACAATTTCTATCTGGATAGAAAGGCTACAGGCTGCCAGTTCTGCACCTACGCAGGACAGGAGGTTGTGGATTACACAAGAAAGCTCTTTGGCCTTTCAGACAAAAGGGAAGATACCTTTATCGGTGGCCTTTCCATGGGAGGCTTTGGTGCAATCCATACAGCTCTGGCTTTTCCTGAGACCTTCGGCGGAGTAGTAGCTCTTTCATCTGCTCTTGTTATCCATGATATTGCAGGTCTTAAGCCCGGTGAGCCAAGAGAAGGACTTCTTGCAAACTATGAATATTACAGGGAAGTGTTCGGAGATCTTGACACAATTGAGAAGTCCGATGCAAATCCTGAGGTGCTCTATACAAGGCTTAAGGAGACTGGAGCAAAGATCCCTCCTATCTACATGGCTATTGGAACAGAGGATTTCCTCTACAAGAATAATCAGGAATTCAGGAAGTTCCTTGAAGACAACGGTGCAGATTTCACCTACGAAGAAGGCTCCGGAATCCATGACTGGAGATTCTGGAACGCTTATATTACAAAGGGCGTTGAATGGGTACTTGAGAAAAACTAAGGAGAGATGAAATGTCTTTTGCAGAAATACACTTTCTATCTGATAGCTTGAAACAGGGAGTTTCAGCTGCAGTATTCATGCCGGAAAAGGGCCCTTTTGGGTCTGATGCAGAGCCTCCCTACAGGACGGTTTATCTGCTTCCCGGCTATAGCGGAGATTACCCAAGTATCTACACCATGCTTGGTATAAGGAAACAGGCTGAGCTTAAGGGGCTGGTGGTTGTTATCCCCAACGGTCAGAACGCTTTTTACATTGACCATCCTGAGCGAAATGCCAATTACAGCAAGTTTATCGGGGAAGAGCTCATTGCCAGAACCCGTGACATGTTCAGGATTTCAGATAAAAGAGAAGATACCTACATCGCAGGTATATCCATGGGTGGCTATGGAGCTCTTTTAAACGGCCTTAGATATCATGATGTCTTTTCCAAGGTGGCAGCCTTTTCACCGGCTACCAATCCCTTCACTCTTATGGAATATCCTGAAAGAGGAGGCTTTGGGGCAGGGGAGTTTGCCAACATGTTCAGCTCTAAGGACGAATATGAAAATAGTGAGTGGAACATCGTAAAGGGCTATAAGGAAGCTGACAAGGCTGATATCCCGGAGCTATTTATCGGTTGCGGAGACAAAGATATTGCAGTGGACTCACAGGTAAAAGAGTTCAGACAGACTCTGGAGGATGCAGGAGTTCCTTATAAGTATTTCGGCACCACAGGAAATCATGATTTTGATACCTGGGAAAAGATGCTGGATCCAGCCTTTTCATTCCTTGCCGGAATACCGGAGGGGTCAAGAAACAGACTGGCTATACCTGATATGGAGATCTGATTTTTGCAAAAAAAGACAACAGCCGGGGTAAGAATTGCATAGTAAAGAAAAACTGCGCTACCTATAATCAGATTCATAAGTGGAGGTAGATGCAGTATGAAATGGATAAGTACATTCAAATATATGTCCATAGGTTATGGCGAGAACATAGCTTATGCCGAGGATGTTACCCAGAAAGTGACATTCATAAATAATGTGGACGGCAACAGAGTCAGGATACGCTTTACAAACCGCTATGGGAAAAATGATCTCAGGATCAAGAGAGCTACCATAAGCAAAAGCAAGGCGCCCTATATGGTGGACTTTAAGGATATAACAGTAGGTGGCGAGAAGGAGATATGTCTTTTGCCGGGGCGGGAGGCTATGAGTGATGAGATAGGGTATGAGCTCTGGGCCGGGGATAAACTGGTAATAAGCCTCTACTTTGAGGAGAGACAGGACATCGACTCCATAAGCTGTTTTTGGGCTGATGGCGGAGCGAAGGTGGCCACATTTAAGGGGGATGCCACCAAAGATCCCGATGGGATATCAAAGGATCTGCAGGTGACAGCTGACTTTATCAGTGAGGATCCAAACTTCCACATCATGAGGATGTTTACAGGGTTTGATACAGTGCAGGTGCTTGCAGATGACGAAGTTAAGGTCATTGCGGCTTACGGTGACTCCATCACCCACATGTCTTTTTACACCAATGCGCTTCAGAAAAGGATCAACGAAGAGGCCTTTGGAAGAGCAAGCCTTATTAACTGCGGAATAGGCGGGAACAGGCTTTTGGCGGATGCAACCTTTGTTGAGGAACTTGGGAAGCAGCTGGTGTTCTTTGGAAAAGCCGGAGTAGAGCGCTTTGAGCGTGATGTGTTTGAGCTGGACGAAGTCGATACCGTGCTGGTGCTCATAGGAATCAATGACATTATGCATCCTGTACAGTTCGAGGGAAAGACAAGGACTACAGAGCCTGAGGAACTTATCGAGGGCTATAAAAAGATAATTGCCTGTGCTCATGACAACGGGGCAGAAGTCTTTTTTGGAACAGTAACACCATGTGGAAACAAGGATTATCCACCGGAGTGGCTGTCTGAGTTTGAGAGAGTCAGGCTGGAAGTGAACAGATGGATAAGAAAGGCTGAGGCCATAGATGGCTTCTTTGACTTTGATGCCCAGGTGGCTGATAAGGAAAGACCCGGATACATGGTGGATTCCTATCATATAGGAGACGGGCTTCATCCGGGAAGTCTGGGAGGAAAGAGGATGGCCGACTGTGTGGACCTTAAGACCATTCTTGGCTAAAAGTGCTTTCTGCAGGGGGATTTGAATGGCAGAACATTACGAGAGCGAGGCATTTATTTATAATCAGGTGCCCGTTCGCATCTTTAATCACAATTTTGATGGGACGGATATCTTTACACCGCTCCATTGGCACAGAAATATTGAGTTTAATCTAACTACAGGTGGCAGGATCAAGATGAATATTGACGGCGAGTCGATACCTCTTTTTGCAGGCTCCTGGTGTGTGGTGAACAGCGGCGAGCTACACTCCAACCACTGGATAGAACCTACAGATCATTTTGAGGGGATATGTGTTCAGATATCTAAGAGCTTTATGGACAGATGGGTTGGAGAAGGGAAAAGATTCGAACTTCCAGGAAGTCAGACTGCCAGAGACGAGATCAGGGATATGATCATTAAATTTGGTCAGTGCCAGAAGGATGGAGCCAGTGATCTGAAAAAGATGGAGCTTGTCTTTTCCTTCCTCAATCTCATAAAGGATCATTGCATCTGTGAGGGCAGGGCTTCAGATAAGTGTAGCGACGACGGCGATTCAAATATCAAGGCTTTGATAAATTACATTGATGAGCATTATATGGAGCAGATGGACCTATCTTCCATGGCTGCACATTTTAACTACACACCCACGTATCTTTCCAGAATGTTCAAGGAACATGTGGGCAGAAACTTCTATCAGTACCTTCAGAATGTTAGACTTATGAACTGCGTGGAGGAGATGAAGGATGATGACAATGTAAGGCTCATGGACTGTGCACTTAATCATGGATTTCCTAATGTGAAATCATTTATACAGACCTTTAAAAAGACCTTTGGATGCACACCTTCTGAATGGCTAAAACAGGGGAAAAAAGCGGAACTTTTGGCGCAGTAAAAAAAAGACAATTACACAGGCAAAAATAGGAAAGCCTCTCTTAGGGTGATGGGGTATGCTTAAATCACCAGAAGGGAGGTATTTTTTTATGAAAAAAAGAATAATCAGTTTAATGTTAACAGGTGTGCTTGGTGTTTCTCTTCTTGCAGGATGCGGAAGCAGCGCATCAACCACATCAACAACTACAGATCAGGGAAGCACTGAGGCTCCTCAGGCTACTGAGACACAGACTACAGAGGCTGCTCCAGCTGCTACAGCAGAGCCTGCCGGAGAAGTAGCAATCTCTTTCTACACAACAGAGACCGGTAAGGATGATATGTATCTGGATCTTATCTCAGACTTTGAAAGCAAGAATCCCGGCATAACAGTTGAGTACATCGCAGCCGGTGATGATCAGCTTCAGCAGTGGATGGCTCTTTACGCAAGTAATGAAGGCCCAACAGTTTCTCTTATGGATCCTATCAATATCTGGGAAAACCAGGAGAGAATGCGTCCTCTTTCAGGCGAGGCTATGTTGGACAACATCACAGAGTCTTCTCTTTCAACAATGACTTTCAACGGAACAGTTTATGCGGTTCCTATGTCAGCTGCAGGTATCGGTATTCTTTACAACAAGGCTGTGTGTGATGCAGCGGTTGGTGGAAACTTTGATCCCAGCACAATCAAGACAAGATCTGATCTTAAGGATCTCTTCGATAAGATCGAGGCTACAGGTGTAGCAGCTACCTGTATCACAGGTGTTAACTGGTCACTTGGAGCTCACTACCTCTGCCAGGCCTACGGCGAGGCTATCGGTGATACAAAGGCTCGTGTTGACTATGTAAACTCAATCATTGCCGGCGAGACAAAGGAAATCGATAATGACGTATTCAACGGCTTCATGGATACTCTGGACATGATGGCACAGTACAACTACAACAAGAATGATCCTCTTGTTGGTGATGTAAACCTTGATGCTATGGCTCTTGCAGAGGGCAAGTGCGGAACATGGTTCATGGGTGACTGGGCTTGGACATACATGGCAGAGCTCGTTGAGGATGGCGCTGAGTTTGGCCTTATGCCTGTTCCTCACAGCGATGATGCAAACGATGTAACTAACCAGTATCTTCCTACATCTTTTGCTAAGGGTTACTGCGTAGATGCTAGCCAGAATACAGAGGAGCAGCAGCTTGCAGGACTTAAGTTCATCGAGTACATTTCATCAGACAGCTACTCAGAGGAAGTTCAGGCTAAGAGACTTGGACAGGCTCTTCCTTTCAAGAACTGCACAGCAACTATCGAGAGCCCTCTTGGAAATTCAACAGCCAGCTACATTGCAGCAGGCAAGACTGTAGACTTCTACGGAACACCTAGCCTTTGCCCTTCAGACATCTGGTATGAGTGTGGTGCATATATGTGCGAATACTTAACAGGTGCCTGCGACAGAAAGACACTGGCAGACAAGATCGATGCTTACTGGGGCAACCAGGAAAAGAGAGAGTACTAATATTTAAACTTTTGGGGGAGGGATGATTCCCTCCCTCTTTTTACAAGGAGAGAGGAATTATGCACGGTAGGAAAAGAGCTATTACAAATGCGCTTGAATTTTCATTGTTCGGGCTGCCATCTTTTCTGATCTGGTTTTCTGTTGTTATCATTCCGTTCATCTACGGATTCTGGATCACATTTACAGACTGGAACGGACTTGCACTTAAGATCAATTTTATCGGACTCGACAATTACAGACATATTTTGACGGACCCAGCCTTCTTGGGGGCTTTTGCAAAGACCGTTATCTATGCGCTGTTTACGGTTATATTAAGTAATCTGGTTGGCTTTATTCTGGCACTGGTAGTTACCAGTGGAATAAAGGGACAGAACCTGTTCAGGACCGGATTCTTCACACCAAACATCATTGGTGGAATTATTCTTGGTTATATCTGGAACTTTATCTTTTCATTTGGTCTTACAAAGCTTGGAGAGAATACGGGGATTTCCTGGCTTCAGACCTCATGGCTTACAAATCCTACAAGAGCTCTGATGGCCCTTGTTATTGTAAGTGCATGGCAGCTTAGCGGATACCTGATGGTTATCTATATTGCCGGGCTTACTGCTGTTCCTGCAGATCTTTTGGAGGCAGCAAAAGTTGACGGTGCTACCACCTGGCAGACCGTTACAAAGATAAAGATACCTATGATAAGAGGAACTATTGCAATCTGTGTATTTCTTTCAATCTCAAGATGCTTTATGTCCTTCGATACAAACCTGTCACTGACAGCCGGCGGACCATACAAGTCCACTGAGCTCATTGCCTACAAGATCTATCAGACAGCCTTTACCAGCATGGACTTCGGCGTTGGACAGGCCCAGGCCATTGTGCTGTTTGTGATCGTGGCTATTATTTCACTTCTTCAGGTTTACTTTACAAGGAAAGGGAGGGTTGATGCATGAGAGCAGAACGTAACAGAAAAGGCGTGACCTTCGTGATAACCCTGATAGTACTGGTACTTTTCATGGTGCCTTTCTATATGCTGGTAGTAAACTCTTTTAAGCCTACTGCCGAGTTTTTGAAAAACCCATTTGCACTTCCTAAGAGTTTTTATGTAGACAACTTTATCACTGCCGTAGACAGAATGAATTTTATGAAATCTCTTTTCAATACTGCATTCATAACAGTTACGGCAGTAATAGTAAATATGCTGGTTTCAGCTATGACAGGGTACCTGTTTGCAAGGAAAAAGTGGAAGATCAACAAGATCATCTTTATGGCTTTTCTTGCATCAATGGTTGCACCCTTCCAGGTATATATGATCCCTCTTGTAAGGATCTACGCCGGAATCTTGGGATTTTCAAACAACCTTTCTATGGTTGCCTACATTGCAGTTGGACTTAATGTACCCTTTGCTGTTTTCCTTTATTCCGGATTTGTGGAGGGAATACCTTCAGAGCTGGATGAGGCAGCGCTTATCGATGGATGCGGCTTTACCAGGACGTTTTTCCACATTATTATGCCCCTTTTAAAGCCTATTATCATCACTGTTACAGTGTTTGTGGCCATGGGTGTATGGAACGATTTCCTTATGTCCAGTCTCTTCCTTACAAAGGTTGATACCAAGACCCTGGCAATCTCCATCAAGACCTTTTTGACCAACCACTCAGCGGAGTATGCGCCTATGATGGCAGGACTTCTCCTTAGTGTACTTCCGGTTCTGATTTTCTACCTTATCGGCCAGAAATACATCATCGAAGGCGTTATCGCCGGTAGTGTAAAGGGCTGATGCAGAGAATATATACTGGGTATTAAATGATAATTAAAGTTTTATAATATTCCCCACAAGACCATACGATTTGCAGTAAAATTATATAACCAAAATTGGCTTTTTTTATGAGGTGCTGCCATGAAGAAGGGATATAAATTTACTGCATTCTTTTTGTCTTTGGTTCTGGTATTTACCAGCATCAATCTTTTAACTAAGGCGGCAGATGATAAACCTGTTCCGCCTAAGATTGTTTCGTTTGCCGTCCTTCCGGAGAATGTCCTGGAGCAGACGGTATATGTGGGTGATGATATCAGCAAGGTGGTTCTGCCTACTACGCTGACTGCCACAGTGCAGACAATTAGGAAGGAGGAAGAGGCTGAAAAAGAGCCTGAAACGTCTCCTGCAGTTATTCCTGCGCCTGTGGAAATTGAACCTTCGCAGCTGGAAGCTCCTGTGGTGCCGGAATCTGATCCGGCGTCTCAACAGCCCGATCCAGTCCCTGAGCCAGCAGTGGAACCTGCGGCAGAACCTGAACAGCCTGTAGCTCCTGCTGAACCTGCGGTTGAACCGGCTTCTGACCCTGCACCGGAACCGGATCCTGAGCCCGCGCCAGAGGTTACACCTGCGCCTGAAAGTGACGAATCCTCAGAAGGGGACGTAAATGGCGAGGCTGGAGATTCATCTGCATCTCTTATGAAATCTCTTTTCCCTGCTACAACTGTATATGCTGCTGAGGATGCTGAAGATCCGCTAATGAATACTGAGCAGCTTTCTGTAAGTGTAATCTGGAAGATCGATCCACTTAAGAGCAGTGGAATTAAGTTCTCCTCGGAGATTGCAGGAAACAAATATATTTATGTTCCTGAAGTAAAAGGTGACTATGAAGTAAAGGCTATTCTCCCCAGCATTCTTGTGAAGGTGGAAGAAAAGCCTGAAAAGGAAAATGAGGTAAAGCCGAAAGAAGAGGCTGAAGTAAAGCCTGAGGTCAAGCCTGAAGATAAAGCTAAAGAGAAAACTGAGGAAAAAGCCGAAGAAAAGAAAGACGAAAAACAGGCTGATAAAGATAAAGAGAAAGAAAAAGATAAGGACAAAGATAAGGAAGCTGCATCTCCTGCTTTTGAAAAGGTTGAAACTGTAGCAGGATACAGCATTTCCATAGATGCTCCCAAGGGAGTTTTCCCTGAAGGAACCACAGCCAAGATCCAGGCGATATCTGAGTCAGAATCCCTTATTGAGGGACAGGTGGATGGCGACAGGACCATTGAAAATGTTATGGCCTTTGATATCTCCTTCTGGCATGACGGAAAAGAGATTGAACCTGAAAACGGAAAGGTTAACGTTTCCATCGAGCTGGCTTCAGATATGAAGGAAACTCTTAAGGAAGAGGATGCTCAGATTCAGGTCTTCCACGTAGATGATAACAGTAACGTAGAAGAAGTGGCTTGTACCACGGATGGTGAGGAGGTGGTATTTAGCGCGGAATCATTTTCGCGCTATGTACTGGTGACATCCTCCGGCGCAACAAAGAGAAAGCTTGCTACGCCGACTCCATCATGGGATACAAGTCAGGCCCTGACTCTTACATGGACTGCCATTGAAAATGCAGGTAATTACCTTCTTCAGATAAGTGTGGGTGGTTATTCAGATACTCTGACCACTTCAGCAACAACAGTAAATCTTGTTCAGGTTGTAAACAATCTGGAGAACGTTCACCAGACTTCATTTAATGGACAGGACGTTTCTGTTACGGTTACAGCTAAGGTCGATCCTTCAGCATCGGGAAAGAGCTATCTGTATTATGACAGTGATCCCAGTGGTGTAGTATCAAAGACCTATACATCATCCGGGACAAAGACCAAGCTTGCAACACCGGCAAATGTTGCATGGGTAGATGGACAGACCCTGACTCTTTGCTGGGATCCGGTAGCAAATGCAGCCCAGTATGAGGTGTCTATCATCGTTGGCAGTCATACCTGGACAGGTACAGCTACCAGCACCACGACACAGCTTGATCTTGTACAGACCATAAATACATATGAAAACCAGTATCAGGAAGACTATAACGGACAGACAATTAAAGCCAAAGTAAAGGCTCAGGTTGATTCTTCCGGTACGGGAACAAGTCTTTTATATTACGACAGTGACTATAGCGCTCAGGTCGCAAAGACTTATGTCCGCGCTAATCCTAAGACCAAGCTGCCTGCACCTGCAAACGTAAGGTGGATCCAGGGACAGACCCTGACAGTAGCCTGGGATCCGGTTGCTTATGCAGCTCAGTACGTAGTTCAGGTTCAGGTTGGTTCCAATACTTGGGCAGAAAAGGTTAATACTACAGCAACTACAATGGATCTTGTAGCTGTTATCAACCGGTGCGAAAATACCTATCAGGCTGATTATTCAGGACAAGTTATTAAGGCAAGTATTCAGGCTCAGGTTGACAGAAATCTGACTGCCGCAAGCCTTTCCTACTTTGACAGCGATTTCAGTCAAGTGGTAACCAAGGAGTACTCAAAACCTGCAGCAGTAGTTACCGACTCAAGGCTTGGCATTGCAACGACGGATGACCTTCTGAGAGTTCTGGAGGCAAGTCTAACAGCTGCACAGAAGACAGCAGCCACAGGAAAAGAGCTTGAATTTGATTTCTCATATACTTCCGGATCAGTGCCAAGTGATGCGGCAGCAGCTTTCTCCAATTTTGCCAAGGCGAACGGCTATCTGGTAGGAGAAACCTTTGATCTCAGCCTTACAGTTAAGGCAGATGATGCCTCTATTGGTAATATCACAACTACTAATTCGGAGATACCGATAGCAGTAAGTATTCCTTCCTCTATCCAGAAAGATAACAGGGTGTTCCTGATCCTGCTGTATCATGGCGGAGTTTTAGCAGCTCCTGGAAGTGGAACGGGAAGCGCTGTACTTATAAGGACCAAGCAGTTCTCACCTTATGCGATACTGTATTATGATCCTCCGGAAAAGAAAAAGCATAGCGATGACAATAATAACAACAATGACTCTTCAGATTCATCAAGCACCTTCTACTATGATGCTATATGGAGACCAAGCACTCCTGATGAATTAAAGAGAGCAGCAGTGGTAGGAAGAGAACAGCACCTTCCTTACTACGATGGAACATCAGGTTATGGTGTCACCATAAAGAATGTGATGCAGGGACCAAAATGCTGGGTATCCTTCGAGGCAGCACAAAACGGCTATACTATTGCAAGGACCTATGATTTCTGGCCTAATGGTCAAAAGGTGAGATCAGCGCCAAAAGAGATCACGATAACCTTGAAGATCCCTGATTCCCTTGTAAGGGCAGACAGAGACTTCCGCATGATCTGTGTAACTACCGGAGGTCAGCCAATAGTCCTTAAGGACCTTGATACCAACCCGAATACCATAACTATAAAGACTGATAAATTCTACGCCTTTGCTCTGGTCTTCAGAGATCCTGTAAAGCCGGATCCTGCAACTACCCAGACCACAAAGACAACCAAGAAAAAGAAGAAATAATCAAAACAGATGAAGCTCCCGGGAAACCGGGAGCTTTCAGACTGTAGACAAAGTCCGCGGCGATGCCGCGGATTTTTCTTATGTAAAAGAACCCCAAATCCAGTATTTATCTGAGATTGAGACGCTTTTTATAGTATAATAGAAGTATCAAAG
>JAEEGL012158956.1_pt1 | contig 22446 bp, 11 predicted proteins | sample 9134231 | NCBI WGS metagenome assembly JAEEGL01 (sample SAMN16246548, study PRJNA631951) | gut metagenome | biome: gut microbiome; feature: rumen; material: fiber-attached | host: Bos | place: Iran: Karaj | collected 2018-10
CCAGCACACCCCCGTGGCAAGGCGACAAAGACCATACGCCGGTTTTCACACGGCCAATTTCATGATTCGCAGAGATTTATTCTTAGACAATCCGTTTCAGGAGAGTTTCAGCGAATATGGCTATGAGGATGTGCTCTTCGGTGCGAGTTTGGAAAAGAGAGGGACAGACATTCTCCATATTGACAATCCGGTGGAGTTTCGCTATTTTGAGTCGAACAGCCGGTTTTTGGAGAAAACAGAGGCAGCCATGCGCAGCCTGAGCGACCACCAAGAAATCTTAGGCCGTCACTCGCGGTTGCTGGCATTCTACCATCGTCTGAGGTGTTTCGGGTTACACAAGGTTGCAGCCGCTCTTTACAGACTGAGAGGCAATTCGTGGCGACAACGGCTCGCAGAGGGTACCAAGGTTTCGCTCCGCATCTTCAATGCCTACCGTTTGGCCTACTTTTGCCATTACCTGGACAGGAAGCGATAAATAAAACCTTAAAAATACAACAACCAAAAATACAAAGCAATGAAAAAGCAATTATTATCCGTATTGGCCATGACACTGTTCATGTGCTGCCCCACAGTGAAGGCGCAAGTGGTAACCGAACAGCCCACACCAACAGAGCAGATCAATGCTGAGCAAACCCGTCAGCAGCAGATAATTCAGGCTCAGAAGGAGCGCGAGGAAGCCGAGAAAGCCCGCAAGGCAACAGAAGCCAAGGAAGCCCAGGAGCGCGAACAACGACTGAAAGAAGCTGAAAAAGCACGCAAAGAAGCTGAAGAAGCACGCGAAAAAGCCGAGAATCACGAGAAAGAGATGAAAAAGCGCGCTAAAGAAATGAAGAAGAGCGAGAAAGAAGCCAAAAAACGTGAGAAAGAGGCCAAACAGCGTGAAAAAGAGGCAAAGAAACGTGAGAAAGCCATCAAGAAAGAGCAGAAAGAGAGAGAGAAGCGCCTGAAAGAGGAGCAGAAACTGAAGAAAGCCGCTCAGAAGGCCGAGAGAAACCGTCTGAAGGCTGAAAAGAAGGCCCAGAAAGCCAATGAGCGTCTTCACAAAGCTGGTCTGAAATAATATCGGTGCTATCCCCAGCATACATCAACCATCAATTTTGAACAAATAGCCTATGTTTGGAATGGGAATGCAAGAAGTGCTCGTCATCGCACTCATTGTCCTGCTGCTCTTTGGCGGTAAGAAGATACCAGAACTGATGAAAGGATTAGGCAAGGGTGTAAAGAGCTTCAAAGACGGTCTGAACGACTCTGACGATGAAAAGTCGGAGACCAAAAAGGAATCAGAAAAGACCGACAAGGAATAGTGACATGGAAGAGGCCACCGGTACATTCTGGGAGCATCTGGATGAGTTGCGCAATTGTCTGCTGCGCATTCTCGGCATAACGGTGGCTGTGGCAGTTGTCGCATTCGCCTGCAAAGAGTTGCTCTTCGATGTCGTTTTGGCGCCAACCCGCAACGATTTTGTAGTCTATCGCGTTATCGGAGCCACAAACTTCGACCTGAACCTCATCAACACTGGACTCACCGAGCAGCTGATGATGCATCTGAAAACAGCCTTCTATGCCGGTCTGCTGTTGGCCTCACCCTACGTCACCTACGAGTTGTTCCACTTCATATCACCTGCCCTGTACCGTCAGGAACGCCGCTACACACTGATGGCTACCGGCTGTGCTTACCTGTTGTTTATAGTGGGCACTATTGTAAACTATTTTTTGATATTTCCATTCACCCTCAGATTCTTAGGAACCTATCAGGTGAACACAGATGTGACCAATATGCTCACATTGCAGTCGTATATCGACACGTTCATCAATATGAGCCTGATGATGGGTTTGGTTTTCGAACTTCCCGTACTGTGTTGGCTGCTGGCCAAGATGGGTGTTCTCAGAAGCAGTATGATGCGAGAATACAGGCGCCATGCTATTGTAGCCATACTGATTTTGGCTGCCATTATAACCCCTACCACCGATGTTTTCACGCTCGCTGTGGTATCTTTGCCCATTTGGGGGTTGTTTGAGTTGAGTATCCGAGTCGTTGGAATGACGGAGAAAAGACCTCAGACCAAGTGCTGACAAATAACTGAATATTGATACAAAAAAAGTCCTAAAAATGTTAAGAAAAATCAGAATTGTCCTCGCCACATTTTTCTTTGTTGCCATCACCTTGCTTTTCCTTGATTTCTCGGGCACACTTCACCATTACTTCAGTTGGATGGCCAAGATACAATTTCTTCCGGCCGTGCTTAGTCTGAACGTTTTGGTGCTGGTTGTTCTGCTGCTGCTCACCCTGGTTTTTGGGCGCATCTACTGCAGTGTGATATGTCCGCTTGGTGTGATGCAAGACCTTATGGCCTCCATAAGAAGAAAAAAGAACCGCTACAGCTACTCACCTGCAATCAGCTGGCTCCGCTATCTTATGCTCGCAGTGATGGTGATGGCCATTATAGCCGGCATCGGGTCATTAGTTGCACTGCTCGCTCCCTACAGCAGTTTCGGACGCATCGCCACCCATCTGCTGCAACCCATCTACATCTGGGGCAACAATCTGCTTGCCGCCTTCGCTGAGCGGATAGACAGCTACGCCTTCTATTCTGTCGATGTCTGGCTGCGCACACTGCCCACACTCATCATTGCCGCCGCCACGTTTGTGATTCTCTTTATCTTGGCATGGCGCAATGGTCGTACCTACTGCAACACTATCTGCCCTGTGGGCACCGTGTTAGGATTCTTTGCACGCTTCTCTTGGTTCAAAATCCGCTTCGATTCTGAGAAATGCCGCAACTGCAGCCTCTGCTCCAAGAACTGCAAGGCCGCCTGCATTGACTACAAGACCCATACGGTGGACTACAGCCGCTGCGTGGCCTGCGGCAACTGCCTCGAGAAGTGCAAGTTCGATGCCCTGCATTATGCTCCGGCGCGCAAGAAAGCCGTCACTGGTGAGGAAGCGCCCAAGGATCTTCCCGACCAGAGCAAGCGCACTTTCCTGCTCACCACCACACTTGTCGGCACTGCACTCATGGCTCAGGAGAAGAAAAAAGTGGACGGAGGCTTTGCCGTTCTCGAAGAGAAAGCCATCCCCACCCGTCAGACCCCAATCACACCGCCGGGTTCTCTGAGCGCGCAGAATATGGCCCGCCACTGCACAGGTTGTCAGCTTTGTGTTGCCGAATGTCCCAATCAGGTGTTGCGTCCCGCTACCGACATCACCCATTTAATGCAGCCTGAGATGAGCTATGAGCGCGGCTACTGCCGGCCCGAGTGCACACGCTGTTCTGAGGTCTGTCCCACTGGTGCCATCAAGCCCATCACCCCCGAGGTAAAGAGCTCGACACAAATGGGTCACGCCGTTTGGATAAAGAAAAACTGCATACCTCTCACCGATGGTGTGGAATGCGGCAACTGCGCCCGCCACTGTCCTGTGGGAGCCATCGAAATGGTACCTTCCGACCCCGATGACGACGAGTCGGCCTATGTTCCGGCTGTCAACGAGAGCCGCTGCATAGGGTGCGGTGCATGTGAGAATCTGTGTCCGTCGCGTCCTTTCCCCGCCATTTATGTGGAAGGTCACGAAGTGCATAAGGAAGTGTGATGTTTATGGAGTAATACATGAAGAGACAATGAAAGAAAAGAATAAAAAAGCGCTCAGCCGCCGTGATTTCCTGAAACTGCTCGGTGCCGGTTCGGTAGCCACCGCTGTGGTTGCCACTGGATGCAAGAAACCCGAGACCACAGCAGAGAACGAATACAAACAACAGGTGGAGCCACCTGTAGGCAAGATGACATTCCGCGTGAATCCCAAGACCAAGGACAAGGTGTCACTTTTAGGTTACGGCATGATGCGCCTGCCCGAGATATCAGGCAAGGAGGAGTACGACCAGGAGATGATCAACAAGCAGGTGGACTACGCCATCGAGCATGGTGTGAACTACTTCGACACCTCCCCCGCCTACTGCCGCGGTCTTTCTGAGCGCTGCACAGGCATCGCCCTGCACCGCCATCCCCGCAGCAGTTACTTTGTGGCCACCAAGCTGTCGAACTTCAGTCCTGAGACCCAGACCCGCGCCGGTTCCATCGAAATGTACCACAATTCGATGAAAGAATTGCAGGTAGACTATATCGACTACTATCTGCTGCACAGCATCGGTGGTGGCGGCATGCCGGCGTTCAACGCCCGCTATGTGGACAACGGCATGCTCGACTATCTGGTGGAGGAGCGCGCTGCCGGACGCATCCGCAACCTCGGTTTCTCCTACCATGGCGATGTGGAAGTGTTCAATTACCTGCTCTCCATGAACGACAAATACAAATGGGACTTTGTGCAGATAGAGCTGAACTATCTTGACTGGGACTTTGCCAACGAAATAAACGGCAGCAATACCGACGCACGCTACCTCTATGGTGAACTGCAGAAACTGGGCATCCCCGCCGTTGTCATGGAGCCATTGCTTGGGGGACGCTTGGCCAACCTGCCGCAGTTTATCATGACCGAACTGAAACGCCGCGACCCCGAGAAAAGTGTCGCCTCATGGGCTTTCCGCTACGCAGGCACCCCGGAGGGCGTGCTCACTGTGCTGAGCGGAATGACCTTCATGGAACATCTGAAAGACAACCTCCTCTCCTACTGCCCTCTTACACCGCTCACCACCGAAGAACAGGAATTTCTGCAAGACGAGATAGCCCACAAGATAGTGGGTGTGGAGAACATCCCCTGCAACGACTGCAAATACTGCATGCCCTGCCCGTATGGTGTCGATATTCCAGGCATCTTCGTCCACTATAACAAATGCAAGAACGAGGGAACCCTTCCCAACGACAAAGAAAGTAAGGAATACGCACGCCTGCGGCGCCGTTATCTCATCGGCCTGGACCGTGCGGTTCCCAAGGAACGGCAGCCTGCCCACTGCATTGGGTGCGGCCAATGCGTGGAGCATTGCCCACAGAACATCCGCATCCCGCGCGAACTGCAGAAACTGGACAAGATGATAGAAAGTCTGAAGACCGACGGGGTGGACTTAGGCAAGGACGAGGCCACCGCTTAAGCCGTGTATCAGACCCTGAAACACTTTTCAGGCGGTAGAGACAATCAAAATCAAATGCAAGGAGAAGACACAGAAAAGATGCAGGCGTCTTCTCCTTTTTTGCATTCTTTTTTAATCATTTTACATAGGTTAACGTTCAAAAATTGTAGCCAGAACTGATTTATATCAAGTAATTTTGCATCGTGATATTGTGTATACAGGCAACTCCACTCAGACTATTCTACTGACAAACTGCTCAAAACAGGAGATTGAAGTATCAAAATAACCTAAAAAACAAACATGAACTATCAAAAGCTATTGAAGGAGACAGTGATGCCCGTCGCCATCGCATTGGCGGCATTCTCACTCAATCCCCTTATCGGAATGGAAGCCTCGGCAGCACCGCAAGAGCTGCAGCAGGGCAATCCCATCACCGGTACGGTGTATGATGAGACTGGCGAGACTGTCATTGGTGCTACTGTGATGGTTGTCGGAGGCAACGCTTCGCAGGGAGTGATTACCGATTTGGACGGTGTGTTCAAAATCGACGTGAAACCGGGCACACAACTTCAGGTCTCATACGTGGGTTATGAGACCGTAACCGTCGTTGCCAAAGACGGAATGAAGATTGTGCTCAAGGAAGAGGCCAACACGCTGCAGGCTGTGGAAGTGGTGGCCTACGGTGTGCAGAAGAAAGTGACCGTAACGGGTGCCCTTTCATCCGTAAAGAGCGACGACCTTGTACGTACCCCTGTATCATCTGTGAACAACGTGCTCGCCGGTCAGCTCTCCGGTGTGACCACCGTGCAGTATTCAGGTGAGCCGGGCAGCGATGCAGCAAGTATCTTCGTGCGTGGTCAGGCCACATGGGTCGACTCCGCCCCCCTCATTCAGGTAGATGGTGTGGAGCGCGAGATGTGGGACATCGACCCCAATGAGATAGAGAGCATCACCGTGCTGAAAGACGCTTCGGCCACTGCCGTGTTCGGTGTGCGCGGTGCCAACGGTGTGGTGCTTATCACCACCAAGCGAGGCAGCGAGGGCAAGGCCAAGATTACGGCCAACGTGTCGTTCTCGGCGCTGACCCCCACCAAGATGGTGGAGCAGGCCAACTCGTACGAGTATGCCAATTTCTACAACCAGATGCTTGCCAACGACGGTGGCGCCCCGCAGTTCAGCGATGCCGTGATAGAGCGTTTCCGCACCGGCAGCGACCCCATCCGCTTCCCGAGCATCAAATGGGATGAGTATATTATGAAAGATGTCACCCTGCAGCAGCAGCACAACGTGAACATCACGGGCGGCAACAAGACCGTGCGTTACTTCATCAGCGCCGGTATGTTCACCCAGGACGGTATGTTCAAGGAGTTTGGCAAGTCATGGGACTACGGCTATGAATACCAGCGTTTCAACTACCGCTCCAACCTCGACATCAACGTGACGAAGACCACCCAGCTGAGCTTCAACATCGCCGGTAAGGTGGACGACTCTGCCAAGCCCCGCACAGGCCAGGGTTCCGGCGGTATGATCAAGGCTATCTATTACGCTACTCCTTTCTGCAGCCCGGGTATCATCGACGGACGCTACATTGTGAACAACATCCAGGCTGCCGACAATGAAGACGGTATCATGCTTCCCTTCGTAGGCGACTCTCCTATGACCTACTATGCCTATCAGCCCGGTGCTATCCAGCAGAACAACAACAAGCTGTCGATGGACCTTATCATCGACCAGAAACTCGACTTCATCACAAAAGGCCTTTCCGCCAAGCTGAAAGGTTCTTACAACAGCGGCTACGGTGTGACCAAGACTCTGACCGCCTCTGTGGCCAGCTACACTCCGGTGGTGCTGGCAGAGCGTGATGCCGAAGGCAACAAGATTGTTGATGCCAGCGGCAACATCGTGACTCAGCCGATGCTCTTCCGCAAGAGTGGTTCGGATGTGGAGCCCACCTACGCATATGGCTACGGCAAGAGCCGCGACTGGTATGTGGAAGGTTCGATGACCTACAACCGCACTTTTGGTGACCACACCGTGACAGCCCTCGCCCTTTACAACCAGAGCAAGGAATACTACTTCGGTTCTCAGGCTACCTATATTGATATCCCGCGTACATACGTAGGCCTTGTGGCCCGTGTGACTTACGACTGGAAGAACCGCTACATGGCTGAGTTCAACTTCGGTTACAACGGTTCTGAGAACTTCGCTCCCGGCAAGCGTTTCGGTTCCTTCCCCGCCGGTTCTATCGGTTGGGTGGTGAGCGACGAGCCCTTCTTCAAGCCCCTCACCAAGGTAATCAACTTCCTGAAGCCCCGTGCCTCATGGGGTCTCGTAGGTAACGACAAGGTGAGTGCCTACCGTTTCATGTATATCGCCGACCCATATAATGTGAACCAGAGCGCCCTGCTCGAGCGTACCGGTATGGACACCGGCGCCTTCGGTTACAACTTCGGTATTGAGAACGGCACCGTGACCAAGGGTGCTGTCGAGGCCGCCAAGAACTATCCCGACGTGACTTGGGAGAAAGCCTTCAAGCAGGACTATGGTGTGGATATCTACTTCTTCGACAGCAAGCTGCGCACCACCTTCGACTACTACAAGGAGCACCGTACCAACATTCTCGCACAGGATATGACCGTGCCCGGCATGCTTGGTTTCACAGTGCCTTACACCAACTTCGGTATTGTGGACAGCTGGGGATGGGAATTGTCGCTCAACTGGCAAGACCGTATCGGCGACAACTTCCGCTACTGGGCCAAGCTGAATCTTTCCCACAACCAGAACGAGATTGTAGAGAACCGTCAGGCACCTCAGAAGAACGAATACATGTACACCAGGGGCCACCGTATCGGCTCACGCGGTCTGTACAAGTTCTGGAAATACTACTACACCGGTTGTGAAGCCGACTATGAGAAAGAGTTCGGTTCACCCTTCCCCAAACAGATGGTAGCCAACCTTGAGCCCGGTGATGCTGTTTACGTGGATATGGACAAGGACGGCACGGTAGACGGCAACGACATGGTTGTGGGAACCGGTTATACCGACGACCCGCAGTACATCGCCGGTCTCACCCTCGGTTTTGTTTGGAAGCGTCTGTCGTTCAACGCCCAGTTCACCGGAGCTTGGAACGTAAGCCGTCTTATCAGCGATGTGTTCCGTCAGCCGTTCCTCGCCGCCGGCAACAGCACCATGGGTGGTCTGCTGAAATACCACCTCGACAACACCTGGACTGTTGACAATCCCGACCAGGGTGCCGAATATCCCCGTGCCACCTGGAAGAACAATGCCCAGAACTACATCAACAGTGACCTCTATGAGAAGGATGCCAAATATCTTCGTCTGAAGACCATCCAATTGGCCTACGACTTCCAGTTCCCGCTGATGAAGAAGCTTGGTCTTACCCAGTTGCAACTTGCGCTGAGTGCCTACAACCTCTTCACCATCAGCCCGTATCTGTGGGGCGACCCCGAGACACGCGCCAGCAACTCTCCCTCCTATCCTTTGCAACGTACATACACGGCCAGCCTGAAGATAGGCTTCTAACCCACTATATAAATATAAATTAAGGTATAAAGCATATGAAACTATATCATAAATTATCCTCCGGAGCCGCACTCCTTCTGATGGCCGCCATGCAATTCACGTCGTGCACCGACGAGATTAAGTTGGGTGATGCCTTCATTGAGAAAGCCCCCGGCGGAACCCAGACTATAGATACCGTATTCGCCAATGCCGAATACACTCGCCAGTTCCTCACTGGCGTATACGCCCTGCAGTACTACGGTCTGCCCTACAGCAACCGCAGCGGTCTGCCCCACAGCCAGAATCCCTACAATGGCAAGTTGGATGCTCTGACCGACTGCTACCAGACCCACTACAACCAGACCGCTATATTCAATTCCTTCTATTCAGGCACACTTACCGCCAACAACACCCCGCTCATCAGCTATACCGGTGACAAGGTGTGGGAAGCCGTTCGCCAGGCATGGATTCTCATTGAGAACATTGACAAAGTGCCCAGCATGGACGACTCTGAGAAAGCCAATCTTGTGGCCCAGGCCAAGTGTCTTATCGCCGCCCGTTATTTCGACCTTTTCTCCGTATACGGCGGACTTCCTATCATCGAAGCCTCTTTCACGGGTGGAGAGACCTCTTTTGAGATGCCCCGTGCCACAGCCGATGAGACAGTGAACTTCATTGTGAGACTGCTCGATGAAGCCATTCCCAACCTGCGTTGGGCCTACAACGGCACCACCACCGACACCGATGCCGCCAACAACACCGGCCGTTGGACTGCAGCTGGAGCCATGGCGCTGAAAGCCAAGGTATTGCTTTTCTCCGCCTCACCTCTCTACAACGACTCGAAAGGCTATTTCGACGGCAAGTCGGAAGCCGAGCAGCAGCACCTCGTATGGCACGGTGGCTATGATGCCAGCCGCTGGAACAAAGTGCTCACCGCATGTCAGGACTTCTTCAACCGTCTGAACAGCGAGGGCTACTACGAACTGACACAAGCCACTACCAAGAATGCCAACGGCTACCGTCAGGCTTACCGTATGGGCTACATCTACCAAGGCAGCAAAGAAGTGCTTCACAGCACCCGTGTGGCCACAGTATACGGTTCACAGGGAACCTACTGTTGGTGGAACTGGGGTAACCCTCTGAACGGTATCAACCGTACCACTCTGCATCCCACTGTGGAATACATGAGCATGTTCCCCTGGAGCGACGGTACACCGTTCAACTGGGAAACCGACTCACTGGCCGGCCGTATCACCGGCAACAACGGCCGTCTGTTCTACCGTTACCGCGAGTACCGTGGCAGCATCATCAAGGAGACCTCACGCGACCCGCGTCTGTATGAGAACATCCTTGTGAACGGCACCACTTATCAGTTTGACTGGACCTCCGGCACACCTACCAATAATGCTTACGAACTCTGGGTAGGCGGTTACGATGAGGGCAAGCAGACCATGACCTTCACTGTGAACGCAGCTGCCGGTGACACCATTATGGCACTGAATGAGCAGCTCACCGCAGCCTTCTCCACCGGTTTCGGTATGATCAAGTATATTCTTGGTGAGGAGTATCACCGTAAGTTTATGCACTGGGTATATCTGAGTCTCGACGAGATGTATCTGATGTATGCCGAGGCACTTGCCCAGACAGGCAACCTGACCGAGGCCATCAAACAGGTCGATGTGGTCCGCAGCCGCGTGGGTCTGAGTGGTCTGAGCACCAAGAACCCCAGTCTGCAACTCACCACCAACAAGGACAACCTCATCAATGAGATTCTTCGTGAACGTGCCTGTGAACTCGGTATGAGCAACAACCGCTACTACGACATGATACGCTACAAGCGCACCGACTGGATGACGAAGCCTCTACACGGTCTTGTGACCTTCCGTCTGATCAAGAACAGTAAGGGCGAATGGGTGAAGAGCCTCGAGCCCTGGAGGGGAGCACATCAGGATGCCGGTGTGGTGGAGCCCTCACGTTTCGACTACAACCGCTTCGAGCTGTTCAACCGCCGTCGCGTGCAGTGGGATATGAGTGAGAGTGACCCCAATCTCCGCAAGTGGCTCCTCTTCCCCTTCCCCATCACCGAGATCAACAAAGGCTATGGTCTGGTACAGAACCCAGGCTGGTAATACTGATTGACCATTCATTATTGACGATTCACAATATACAAATCAGAATATGAAACTATATCATAATATATATATGCTCGGTATGCTGACCTGCTTCGGTCTTGAAGCCTCAGCACAGACCGACAGCACAGCACTGACCGGCAACGCCTTTGTTGACCAGAAGATAGAGATTGGAGCCAACAAGGACTTTTCCCGTGCCCAGTCTACCGCCTCTGTCTCGGTCATCGGTACAGAAAGCGTCGACAAGAGCGGTGCCAAGAACATAGGCAACTCCATCCTGGGCCAGGGCAACGGACTCATCTCGCTCGACGGTTCAGGCACCTATTACAATGTGAACCCCACCTTCTATGTGCGCGGTCTGCAAAGCACCAGCTACAACACCCCGCTCATCATGGTAGACGGTATAGAGCGCGACATCACCCTGGTCAGCCCCGACGAGGTAGACCATGTGACCATTCTGAAGGATGCCGCTGCTGTGGCACTCTACGGTTATAAAGGCGCCAACGGTGCCGTAAACATCGTGACAAAGCGAGGCAAATACAACTCCAACAGCATCCGTGTGAACTACGACCATCTGTTCAACTCACAGGTGGACCGTCCGAAGTTTGTGGATGCCTACACCTATGCCAACGCCATGAACGAGGCCCGTGCCAACGAGGGACTCGCTGCCCGCTATACAGCCGATGAACTCAACGCCTATCAGAACGGCACCTATCCCAACCAGTATCCCAACGTGAACTGGGTAGACGAGACCTTCCGCAAGAACGGCGTGACCAACAAGTATGCCATTGAGTTCCGCGGCGGTGGTGAGCGTTTCCGCTATTTCACCCTTGTGAACCTGCTCTCCGACAAGGGCTTCATCAAGAACTTCGCCGAGAACGACGGCTATTCGACCCAGGACAAATATGTGCGCGGCAACCTGCGCACCAACCTCGACATCGACCTCACCCCCACCACCGACTTGAAGGTGAACCTACTGGGTGTGCTGAGCGAGATGTCGTGCCCGGGCAGCAATGCCAACCTCTGGGACATTGCCTACAGTCTACCCGCCAACGCCTTCCCTGTAACCAACGAGAAGGGCGAATGGGGCGGAACCTCCACCTATCCAGGAACCAACAATATCGTAGGTCTGTCATCAGATGCCGCCTACTACAAAATCCATGAGCGCGCCCTCTTTGCCGACATGACCATCTATCAGGACCTGAAGTACTGGATTGAAGGTCTGAGTATGACCGCCCGTTTGGGTTACGACACCTTCTCCACCCTCTATGAGGACCACAGCCGCACCTTCGTCTACGGCAACTATCCTGTCACAGGTTGGGAGAACGGAGCCCCTGTTCTGGGTGACTATTGGAGTGGTGGTGAGCGCACCGAGATGGGCAAGAATGCAGCCACCAACAACTATCAGCGCCGCCTCACTTTCAACGGCGGTCTGAACTTCAGCCGTCAGATAACCGACAACGACTACATCTACTCACAGCTCCGTTACGACTATGAGTACAGCAACACCACTGGTGTGAACACCAGTCTCTACCGTCAGAATATATCGTTCTGGGGCCACTACGCCCACAAGAACCGCTACATCGCCGACCTGGCTGTTGTCTACTCGGGCAGCAACCGTCTTGCCCCCGGCACCAAGTGGTCGTGGTCACCCACCCTCTCTGCAGCCTGGGTACTCTCAGAGGAAGACTTCCTGAAAGACAACGAGATGGTGAACTTCCTGAAGTTCCGCGCCAGCGCCGGTATCATCAATGCCGACTATCTGCCCGGTGACAATGTTTGGACTTACTACACCCAATCCTACTCACAAGCCGGTGGCGGTTATGCCTTCGGCAGCGGTTACGACGCCGCCCAGTATGGCCCTGTCACTCTCGGTCAGATGGCAGCCATCAACCCCACACATGAGAAAGCCTACAAATACAACTTCGGTATCGACGCCACACTCTTCGGCGGTCTGAATCTCGAACTCGACTACTTCATCCAGAACCGCAAAGACATCTGGGTGTCGGGTGACGGCTACTACTCATCACTCATCGGTTTCTCCGCTCCCTATGCCAACGAAGGCGAGGTGAAACAGAACGGCTTCGAGGTAGCCGCCAACTACACCAAGCAGTTGGGTGAGCTCACCCTGAACGTGGGTGCCAACATGATGATGTACAGCAACAGCATCGAGAACATGGCCGAGGAGCCCCGTGCCTATGAGAACCTCGTCCGCACCGGCGACCCTGTGGGTTCTACCTACGGTCTCATCGCCGAGGGTCTGTTCACCAGCGAGGAAGAGATAGCCAACAGTCCCGTGCAGACTTTCTCGACCGTATTGCCCGGTGACATCAAGTACAAGGATGTGAACAAAGACAACAAGATTGACGCCAACGACGTGTGCAAGATTGGTTATTCCACCACCTGCCCCGAACTCTTCTACGGTTTCCACGCCGGTATGGAATTCAAGGGAATCGGTTTCGACCTCACCTTCCAGGGTGTGGGCCGCTACTCAGCCGTGCTCAACACCAAGAGCATGTACTGGGGTCTTATCAACAACACCACCCTTTCACAGTATGTGTACGACAACCGTTGGAGCCAGAGCAACAACAACGCCAACGCTATGTTCCCACGTCTGAGCTCAAGCACCAATGCCAACAACTACCAGACCAGCACCTTCTGGCTGCGTGACCGTTCCTATCTGAAGCTCCGCAACGTAGAGGTGTACTACAACTTCGACAAGAGCCTGCTCTCGAAGACCAAGATCATCGATGCCGCCAAGGTATACGTGCGTGGTGTGAACCTCTTCACATTCGACCATCTCGACGAGGTGGACGCCGCCTCCTATGGCGCCACCAGTCCGCTCACCCGCAGCGTAGTGGTCGGTCTTTCGCTCACCTTCTAATCCAACCATCACAATTCAACAATCACAATTGAAGATTATGAAACTGAATAAATTTTTCATCGGTGCCTTTGCAGTCATGGCTCTTGCCTCTTGCGAGGAGAAGATGGACTACCATGAGTACAAGGTAGACGGTGCCGACTATATCAAAGAAATGTTCAGCCGTGTGGGCGGTCTGACCACCACCATATACCAGAATCTGGACAGCGACTTCGGCAACTATTCAGGTGCCATGCTGAGCAGCGCCACCGACGAGTCGGCCTACTCACATCCCGGCAACCAGATAGAAGACTTCTACAACGGAGCCTGGAGTCCCACCAACGCCAAAGGTTCCATTTGGACCAGCTGCTATCAGGGTATCAGCTACTGCAACCTGCTGCTCGACGAGTTCCAGGGCCTTACCTTCGACGACTACCGTCTCGATGTAGACTACCTGAAGGAGATGTACCAGTATCAGAACTACCAGTGGGAAGCCCGCTGGGCCCGTGCCTACTTCTACTTCCTGCTGGTGCGCCAATATGGTGGTGTGCCCCTCAAGGTGAACAACATGGAGGCCAGCGAGGCCAACGCCCTTCCACGCAACACTGCAGAAGAAGTGTTCAAGTTCATCGACGATGAATGCGCCGCTATTGTCGACACCATCATCGAAGACTACAACAACCTCGGCAATATGGCCATGTCGATGGCCGAGAGCGGCCGTGCCAACAACCTGGCAGTGATGGCTCTCCGTGCCCGTGCAGCCCTCTATCATGCCAGCCCCCTGTTCAACCCGAACAACGACAAGGAACTGTGGCATCAGGCCGCCCTGCGTTGCCAGGAGTGCATCTCCGCCTGCAAAGGACGCGGTATGGGACTCGTGAACGATTATATGTCGCTCTTCCAGTCTGACAACTATAAGGATACAAAAGAAATCATCTTCGCCCGTCGTCAGAACTCCACCTCTACAAGCAACAGTTTCGAGAAGTACAACTTCCCCATCGGCATGGAGAATGCCGGAGGCGGCAACTGCCCCACCCAGAACCTTGTAGACGCCTTTGAGATGACCAACGGTATGGCTATCGATGAAGCCGGAAGCGGTTACGACCCGCAGAATCCCTATGCCAACCGCGACAAGCGCCTCAGCTGGATAGTGGCTGTGAACGGAGAGCAGTGGCCCAACGCCAACCCCAACCCGCTGGAGCTCTACTATGGCGGCGCCAACGCAGCCCCCATCACTTATGCCACCCCCACAGGCTACTATCTGAAGAAGTATCTCAACCCCAGCACCGTGATTGGTGCCACTGGAGCCAACGCCTTCTACCACAACTGGGTTATCTTCCGTCTGGGTGAGATGTATCTCGACTATGCCGAGGCCATACTCAACTACACTGGCAGCGGCTATGAGACCACTTCCGACCTGAATATGACAGCAGCCCAAGCCATCAACTTTGTGCGCAAGCGTGCTGGCCAGCCCGATATCGCCACCGATTTGAGCTTTGACCAGTTTACCAAGCGGTATGAGAATGAGCGCTTTGTGGAACTTGCTTTCGAAGGCCACCGTTTCTTCGATGTTCGCCGTTGGAAGAAGGCCCCCGACTACTTTAAGACTATCCGCAAGATGAACATCACCAAGAACGGCGAGACCATCGAATACGCTCCCGCAGCTCTTGAAACCCGCCAGTGGGAAGACAAGATGTATTTCTTCCCCATCCCACAGAGCGAAATACAGAAAGCCGGTAATCTGGAGCAGAATCCCGGCTGGTAAAAACAGACAAGCTACCCCTGGGGCAGCCAAAACTGCCCCAGGGATAACCTAATAAGAAAAGCGTTAATCAACCTAATATTCACTTTAAACAATCAACGTAATGAGAAAGTTTTACACGTTATGTGCAGCTGCGATGGTGTATGCCTCCACTGCAATGGCCGGAGTCTTCAATCTGGTGAGCCAGGACTTCGAGACCACAACTGACCCTGCCTCTCTTGGTTGGGCCTCCAACAACTTGGCTGCCGGTATGAGTATTACCGGTGACGAATATGGAAACTATTTCCAGTTCAACCTGGGCGGCAACAACGGCCGTAACTGCTACTGCCTCTGGGGTGCTGACGTTTATGAGGGCAAACTCATCGACGGAACCTACCACATCGAACTCGAGTGGAACTATGCCAACGGCTCCAACAACCAGTATGGTACTGAGCTGACTATTTTCTCCAATGACGCCTGTGTACAGCACAACGGCAGCTATGTAGGCAATGCCAACGCACAGTGGCTGTTCTCAATGACCGAGCTCGACGCCGACCGCAACTTCAAGGTGAACAACGATGAGACCAACACCTTCATCGTGACTCCCGGCAGCTGGATGAAAATCAGCCTCGACGTGAATGTGAACGACCGCACCGTGGCCTACACTGTGACCGACATTTTCGGTTCTGTGGTTTATACTGAAGGTATCCGCAACGTTCCTGAGGAGATGAGCATGTATGCCACTGGTCTGAACCAGTACAATGCCCGTTATCAGAGTATCGTTCAGATGGACAACATCAAGGTTCAGGTGATTACCGACTACGACATCGCCAATCCTCCCACCGTGGCTCTCGTTGGTGTAAACGGTACTGAGCGCAGCTACAACATCAGCTTCCTCGAGGAAGAAGAGCTGCACGTGAAGGGTACCGATGGTGTTGAGAGCGTTATCAGCTATATGGACTGCGACGGCACATATAAGTATACCACCAGCACAAGCGGTCAGCTCCAGGCTTGGACTGTTTCCGGTAGTGCCACTTCTGAGGTTGTAAGCATCGACGTAGAGTGCGTTGAGATTTCTCTGCCCGCCGCCACCGCCGCTATCACTGCTGTGGAAGAAGGCTATGCCAAGACCTACACCCTGAATGTTGACAACAGCGAGGTTCCCACCAAGCCGACCATCTTCCTTGATTACAAGTTTGTGAATGAGGATGGTGTGACCGAGGCTTCCGGTTCCGACCGTTTCTCTGGCGAGAAAGTGACTGTTCAGTCAAAGGGTACTCTTACCATCACCAGTATTGCTCCTGGTTTCGCTTCCACCACCACCAGCATCTACAACGGCACTGAGTTTGCTACTTCCGACAAGGTAGACTTCCAGCACAAGACTCAGGAGGAACTCGTTGCCATGGGCTTCGAGGCTATGGAAGACCTTGACAGCAAGAACACATCAGGTGAGAGCAACTGGACCGGCCGTCAGTATCTGTACATGGAGATTGCCACCGGCGAGGTTGACGAAGAAGGCAACCCCACCTATACCAAGTATGTGATGCACGGTGCTTCTGAGAACGGTCAGACTCCTATCAAGCGCAGCCGCTACCTCCAGTCGAAGCTGAACGAGGAGACCGCTCACTCACTGTTTGCTCCTGTCTACACATGGTATCTCACCACTGGTGTATCTCCGAGAGCTTACTTTGAGGAAGACGGTGTTACTCCGCAGGTTGACCCGCAGGGCAACTTAGGTGGAACTACCAACCTTCAGATTAAGGGTGACGTAGGTCTGGTATTCTCCGGCAACGTAGGCGATACCGAGAGCTTCAACCCCAACAGCATCAGCTATGCTCCTATTCTTATCAACTACGTGACACTTGGTGTTGACGGTCTGACCGATGAGGACTTCATCGTTGTAAGAAAGATGACCAACTATGGTCAGAACTCACTGCATCCTCAGTATCCTGCCGGCACCGATGTTGAAACAGCTACTGCCGACTACTTCGCAAGTGACCTTGGTAGCGTTGTTGAGGTTTATACCGGTCTGAGCACCTTCGACCTGTACCGTGTACAAGACGCTATCACCAGCGTTACTGTCATGAAGGCTAAGAACGACGGTATTGAGGAAGTGAACACCGGTAAGGTAGTTTCCGACCACAATGCTCCTATCTACAACCTGAACGGTATGCAGGTGAACCCCAACAGCCTGCAGCGTGGTATCTACATCAAGCAGGGCAAGAAGTTTGTTGTCCGCTAATCTTGATTTTCCAATCACTTACAATAAGCCTTCCGCTTCGGCGGGAGGCTTTTTTTATTGCTTACTTAATTGGTAAAAGAAATGTGATAATTGACCGCAATCAACGAGATATAAGGAAAAATCATTATATTTGCAACATCTATGCGTGCGCCCCAAAGGAGCGGAGGCATATACCCGACAACTACTGACAATCTCAAGCATTCAACCCTTCTAAAATGAAATCAAGACATTTACATCCGCATCTGCTGCGTGGCTGGATTTTGACAACCGCTCTCGCCACAGGCCTCACTTGTGCAGCCCAGCAGCCCAACACCCCTGCATCACAGATGGAGCATTTGGACCGCGGTTTGGTAGTGATGCCCCTTGTATCCGGACAATACCTTGTGAGTTGGCGCCTTTTCGGCACCGATACTCCCTATACCACTTTCGAACTGCTGAGAAACGGTATCTCGCTGAAAAAAGATATCTACCAGACCACCTCGCTAAAAGCTTCGGGCAGGGCCTCCGACACTTTTCAGATAGTGACTGTTCAAAGCGGTGTTCCCACCGACACCACCGCCGCTGTAAGCCCGTGGAGCAACTATTATCTCTCCCTTCATCTGGACCGTCCTGAGAAACAGAACAACAAGGCCTACTTCCCCAACGACTGCTCGGTGGGCGATGTGGACGGTGACGGACAATATGAGATATTTGTAAAGTGGGACCCCGAAAACTCGAAAGACAATTCGAATACGGGCAGCAGTAATCCCGTGATTTTCGACTGCTACAAACTCGACGGCACCAAACTGTGGCGCATAGACCTGGGCATCAATATCCGTGCCGGTGCCCACTACACCCAGTTTATGGTTTATGACTTCGACGGCGACGGCCGTGCGGAGATGATATGCAAGACAGCCCCCGGCTCCAAAGACGGCAATGGCGAATACGTATCGTATGCCGCCGACGATGCCACCATCTTAGGCACGAGCAACACTGTGGACCTGCGCAACGGCCAAGGACGCATTCTCTCCGGCGCTGAATACCTCACCGTGTTCGAAGGACAGACGGGCAAGGCCATTCACACCACCTGGTATAATCCCAACCGTGCCGGTCTCTTCAACCAAGTGAGCGCACACCCTGAAAAAAGTTTCTGGAACGACGATTACGGCAACCGTGCCGACCGCCATCTGGCCTGCGTGGCCTATCTTGACGGTCCCGGCAACAATCCCAGCGCCGTGATGTGCCGCGGCTATTATACCCGCGCCTATCTGTGGGCTGTAGACTTCGACGGCAGCAAACTGAAGCACAAGTGGCTTCACGCCTCTGTGAACCGCAACACCGTGGAGCACTATGACGCCGATTGGAACAAGACAACAAAGACTTACAGCGAGAACACCAGCCGTGTGGGCAGCAACTACACCATGTTCGGCAACGGCAACCACAACCTCTCCTGCGGTGATGTGGACGGCGACGGCTGCGATGAAATCATCTGGGGCAGCGGTGCCGTTGACAACGACGGAAACCTGCTCTACAGCGTGGGCTTCGGTCATGGCGACGCCATACACTTGGGCGACTTCGATCCGGACCGTCCCGGCTATGAACTGTTCGACGTGCATGAGGAAGCCATAAGTTCCTATGGCTGCGATATGCATGATGCCCGCACCGGCGAGGTGCTCATCCGCCGCACCCGCGAACGCGACACCGGCCGAGGCATAGCAGCCGACTTCGACCCCAACTATCGTGGTGCCGAATTCACCTACGCCACCCAGACCAGCAGTTACAGCATCAGTGGACAAGCCATATCCGACAGGAATCCCGGTATGAACTTCCGTATCTTCTGGGATGGCGACATATATGAAGAGTTGTTCGATGATGTGACCATCAACAAGTGGGAAAACGGTGAGACAAAGGCTCTCGGCCTCGGTTTCAACCGCAATGCCCTGAATTCATTCGGCAATCCCGCCTCATGCAACGGCACCAAGTCGACCCCCAACCTGATAGCCGACATCTTCGGTGACTGGCGTGAGGAAATCATTTTGTGGAGCAAGACCGACAGCGCCACCATCAATATCTACACCTCGGCTTATGTGACCGAGCACCGTGTGCCCACCCTGATGCACGACCACCTATACCGCATGGGCGTGGCATGGCAAAACGTGGCCTACAACCAACCCCCTCACCTCGGCTATTACCTGCCCGACTATGTAGACAGTTTCTGCGGCATATCGACCACCGGCATCAAGGGTGTATACGACAATGAGCCCACCACCGACCGTATTGTGAGCCGCACCTACTATACAACCGACGGCAGCCAGATAGAAGCCTCAAGCGTGAGACAGGGCATCTATATTGTGCGAACGCAATATGCCGACGGTCGGTGCGAAACACGCAAGATAACCCTGCGTTGAGAACGAGATTCAAACTTAAAAACAAAATAACAAACATGTTGAAGAAACTCATTATGGTCTGTATGGTACTGACATTGTGCCACACACAGGCCGATGCCCAGCGCGCCACAGACAACCTCGACCGTGGACTTGTGGCTGTAAAGACCACCAACGGTGTATTCTGCAGTTGGCGAATTCTGGGCGAGGAATACTATGATGTGACCTACAACTTGTACCGTGACGGTGTGAAGGTGAACGACGCACCGCTCAGTGTGTCGAACTACACAGACGCCAGCGGCACCATCTCCAACCAATACACCGTGCGTGCCGTGGTAAAGGGCCAGGAGCAGGCAGCAAGCCACGCTGTGACCCCATGGGCACAGGACTATCTTGAAATCAATCTTACCCACGAAGGTCTGTCGAGCAGCTTTGAACCCAATGATGCCTGCGCCGCCGACCTTGACGGCGACGGAGAACTTGAGATTCTGCTCAAATGCTGGAACCTGAGCGACGCCAACAAAGGCTATCTGCCCAGCGGTTACAACGGCGAGTACGACGTAATAGAAGCACTGAAACTCGACGGCACCCGCCTCTGGTGGATAGACGCCGGTCCCAACCTGGCCGATTTCCAGCACAACGAGCTGAATATCGTGGCCTACGACTGGGACGGTGACGGCCGTGCCGAGGCTGTGATGCGCGCCGCCGACGGCACCATCATCCACATGGCCGACGGTACGACACAGACCATCGGCGACCCCGCCAAGAACTACCGCAACCCATCAGGCAGCAGCGGCCAGTGGTTTGTTCATCAAGGCGATGAATTCCTCGTCTACCTTGATGGTCTAACAGGAAAGCCCTACCAGGTGATGGAATACCCTCTGAAGCGTCTTGAGGCCGGAGAGACCGACCTGAATGCAGCCTGGGGCGACGGCTACGGCCACCGTTCCACCAAGCACTTCTTCGGTGCTCCCTGTCTTGACGGCCGCAAGCCCAGCATCTTCCTTGCCCGTGGAATCTACACCCGCCACAAGATGATTGCCCTTGATATAGACCCCGCCACCCACTCGCTGACAGAGCGTTGGCGCTGGAACTGCTCTACTCCCGGCAGTCCCTGGTACGGACAAGGTTACCACAACTATATGGTGGCCGATGTAGACTGGGACGGCCGTGATGAGATTATCTTCGGCTCGATGGTCATCGACGACTGCGGACGCGGTCTCTCCACCACAGGCTTAGGTCATGGCGACGCACAGCACTGCAGCGACTTCAACCCCTATATCCATGGTCAGGAAATCTTCGCCTGCAACGAGGATCAGCCCTCCAACAACTACCGCGATGCCACAACCAGCAAGATTTACTACCGTATGGCAGGCGGTTCCGACGACGGGCGCAGCATGGCGGGCAATTTCAGCAACGACTATCCCGGTGCCATGGCATCATCCGCCCATGACACCCCCATCAGCTGTGTCACTGCCGACCATATCGACGGTGTTGGCGGCGGCTTCGACCTCAATTTCCGTATTTACTGGGACGGTGATCTGCTTGAGGAGACCGTCAACGGCACTGATGTGCGCAATTCAGCTCCACGCATCTACAAGTTCGGCAAAGGTTCGCTGAAGACTTTCTACGGCACACTGACCAACAACGACACCAAAGCCACCCCCTGCTATCAAGGTGACCTTTTCGGCGACTGGCGCGAGGAACTGGTGCTCCGCACAGGCGGCGGTAACCTCCGTATCTATATGTCGACCGAGGAGACACCGTGGCGCAACTACACCCTGTGGCACGACACGCAGTACCGACAGGCCATGGTGTGGCAGATGTGCGGCTACAACCAGCCGCCCCACACCAGTTACTTCATTGGCGAACTGGAGGGTATCACCATGGCTCCCCCACCCCTCACCAACACCGGACGTGAGGAAATAGCCAATGGCGGCACCATCGGCAGCGCCCTTAATGACGCCCATGTGATGCTTGCCGAGACCAACGACATGACGGTCAGCGTGGCCGACGGCGCCTCTCCCTATATTCTCACCGTGAACACCCCCACATGGGTACAGGGCCATGACAACAACAACAATATCACCACCGAGACCTTCACCCATACGCTCACAGGCGGTGCCTTTAGTGGCTCCATGCGTCTGGTGAAACAGGGCGACGGTGTGCTCTGTCTGCCCAATGTGTCACAGACCTACAGTGGCAGCACAGATATTTGGGCAGGCACCGTGCGCTTTGACGGCACTCTCCAGAACAGCCATGTGTGGATGAGCCGTTTTGCCCAACTTGAGAGCGACGGCGGTCATTTCAACAAGGGTATCGAGATGCAATACGGCTCTGTGCTGCGTCCTGGCGGCATCAACAAGGCAGGAACCATTACGGTGAGCGACCTGCAGTTAGGTTTCGGTAGCCGTATCGCCTTCGACTTGATGTCCGACGGTGCCAAAGACAATATCACCGTGACGGGCACCATGAGCATCGAGAAAAAAGACTGGCAGTACGGCCCCGAATACGATGCGCCCGTTTTCCAGGTCATAACCCATTTCACCAAAGCCGACGAGATTCTTGCCG
>JAEEGL012263164.1_pt1 | contig 22446 bp, 19 predicted proteins | sample 9134231 | NCBI WGS metagenome assembly JAEEGL01 (sample SAMN16246548, study PRJNA631951) | gut metagenome | biome: gut microbiome; feature: rumen; material: fiber-attached | host: Bos | place: Iran: Karaj | collected 2018-10
CACAAATAGACAAAACTTTAGACAAAAAAAGAGATGCAATTTGCATATTAAGAAAAAAGAAACTACCTTTGCCCTCCGATTCCCGAACAGATAGGAAAACAATAAAAATATATAACGATGAAAAGAACATTTCAGCCTTCCAACAGGAAGAGAAAGAACAAGCACGGATTCCGTGAGAGAATGGCCTCAGCCAACGGCCGCAGAGTACTTGCTTCACGCAGAGCCAAGGGCCGCAAGAAACTGACAGTATCTGACGAGTACTGCGGAACCAAGAAGTAATACTTAACCGGATAAGGTCTAAATAATGAAGGGTCGGACAAACGTCCGGCCCTTCATTATTTCTTAAGACTGTAATCTATAAAACAATAGCCGGGCCACAAGACCCGGCTATTGATTTATAAAGCAGATTCAATAATTACTGCTCAGGCATTGAATCCCATACGATAACGAATTCATCATCATCCTCAGGGAATCCGGTTCTGCGATAACCTGCAACATAGTAAGTGGTTCCAAAAGGATCCGGATTACCTAAAGCATCCTGATCATCTTCAAACTGGATGAAGAACTCAATCTTGTCACACTTGGTTCCTGAGCCAGGAGCAACAGCAGCATCATAGGCAACCTTACCACCCCATATCTTCTGCAAAACTCCGTTATACTCATCGGTATACTCTGCACCAGCCTTTCCAAAAGTCTTAGCATTGGCATCACAGTCTATCTTGCAGAATGTTCCCCAAAAACCCTCTTGGTCATTAATCCACATCTGTGTAGAAACATTATCTGCAGTATTGTAAGTGATAAACTCAGCGCCCGTATAGGGAGTCCACGCGATGCTGTCTATCGGTAATTCCTGATCAAGAGTATCTGAGTAGAAGATAGTGCACATCCAGTTGCCTGCAAGGGATTCCGTAGCAGTATTTTCAACCTCAAACTTAGGACTGCAAGAGAGCAGCGCAAATGAGGCCACGATAGCTGATAATAATATCTTTTTCATAACAATGATCTTTATTTATTGTCTTTGCATTACGACATAGAAATCCATGTCTGCGTAAGTAATAACAAATGAAATGGTCTCAGTTGCAGGATCATAACTTGCATTTGATAACGGACCAGCATAATCGCCCCATGCTCCGACATAACCACCGGATACCATATCAATCGAGTTATCAGGGTTCAGGCTCCAGTTCGCATCAGCAGAGAAATCATATGCGTAATCATACTTGGGTCCGTATCCAACGTACTCATTATAGTACTGACCAAGCATATCATCAATAGAGAAGAATCCCGGGCATATCTTTTTGATCTTTACGGTGAAACCGGCATACGGTGTCTGTTTACCCTGTCTATTGTCGCGATATGTACCGGCTATGGTTTTATATGTACCCTCGATATTTGTTGTTACAGAAGGGTTACAAACATAAACGGTCCTGGTTGTGGAATTTGAAAAGCCATCCTTGTTGACATATTTATATTTGACAACATAAGAACCTATTGTAGTTTCATCTACCTCATCTTCAACTATTACCTCGGATGAAACGTCTTTGCCGTCAACAAGAGCCTTTACTCCAGGATCGGTCCAAGCTGTTCCAATAGGAAGAATATAAGGAGTACCTCCTATTATCTCAAAGTCGGCATAAGACTCAACTTTGAGATTCTCGGCATGTTGCTCCTTCTCACAGGATATGAGTGAGAAAGAAGCTACAAGCATTGCAAGAAATATAACTTTTTTCATATTAGTCATGTTTGAATAATAATAAATCACTTGGCCCAGAATACCTTGTCAGAAGCATTCTTCTGCTTGGGTACGTTTGAGTTTGTAGTACGTGAACTTGTAACGTAAGGCAGACGGCCCAACAGGGTGTTTGCCTCAAGGCCTACAACATACACAGGAGTAAAGATTGTACCTGTGGTATAAACGCCGGCATCAATCAAATCCTGTGCAAGGGGAGTAGGATTAGGCTTACTGGCAGTTACATTAGCAGTAGCCAATTCATCCCACTTTGCATAAATCTCGGCACCGGTCTTGGCATTAAATGCGGGATAGCCCAGACGACGGAGCTCGCACCAGCTCTCAAAACCGTTGATACATGCAAGAGCAACCCACTTCTGGATACCGATAAGCTCAGTAGCCTTTGTTGCATCCCATGCATACTTCTTACCAGCACCGTAGATATTGTCAGCACCAGTTACACCATGAGTGGCGAATGAAGCCTCAATAGCAGCCTCGTAATACTGCTTAGCCTTGGCAGCGTCATTTCCGAGCTCTGCATTTGCATAATACTCAGCCAGGAAGAAATCTGTCTCTGCTACAGTAAGGAAGTAAACGGGAGTATTGAACTTAAGGTTAAGTTCTGCAAAAGTATCCTCACTTACCTTCTTGGCACCAATCTCCTTTGACTGCTGCTCGTCGATGAAATTACCCTCAAAGTTGTTGAATCCTACAGAGGGAACGAACTTGGCAGCCAGACGGGCATCGTTAACCTCGTTCATGGTAGCTGTCAGAGCCATATGAGCGCAAATCTCAATGGTACGTCCGGTATTTACATCACCTCTCTCGCGAACAACCTCTGAGTATACGGGATTGTCCTTTCCGGCCTGGTTGGTCCAGAAACTTGAACCGAACAGGATGTCCTCGGTGGGGAAATTATCCTGAGCTACGAGAGCAGCCAGTTTATCCTTTACATTTACCACACCACTCTCACGCATAAGGATCTTAAGCATAAGGGCATTGGCAAACTTAACCCAGTTATCTACATTGCTGCTGCTTGCAAACAGCATATTGTCACATACCAGGTCTGATGCTGAAACCTTTGACAAAGCATCTTCCAGGTCTGCTACCAGTCCTGCATAGATATCCTTGCCATCATCATACTTAGGTGACAGTTTTGAAACATCAAGAGCCTCTGAGTAAGGAGTCTCGCCAAAGGCATCAACCAAGAGCTGGTAGTTATAGTCCAGGAGAACAGTTGCTGCCAGATAATCTCCCCACGCGCCAGCCTCAGATGCTTTCTTTCTGATATTGTTGGCATTGGTGGCAACTTTCTGATAAGCGGAAGTGTAAAGGCGGTTAGACCAGTTAGAACCTAATGTACCGTCTTTAGTATCCCAGTGAGAAAGACCGAGGTACTGAGGACCACCGGGCTTGATAGCATACTGCTCAGCATAATATGAACCAAGAAGATGTCCATAGAAACCGGTGACGCTCATAAGGTTAAGCTCAACTGAAGGAAGAACAGAACCGTTTTCAACTTCAGTTACGGCATTCGGATCGTAGTTAATATCCAACCAACTGTCGCATGACAATACTGAGAGCGACATGGCTACTGCAAGAAATGCTGATATCTTTTTCATAATAGTACTCATTTAGAATTTAATCTGGGCATTGAATCCGAAGTAACGGCAAGGTACTGTACAAGCAATCTCACCGAACATACCGTTAAGGTCAGTAGTATAACCCTGATCAGGATCAATGTAGCAGTTGGACTTGGGAGTCCAGATATAGAGGTTGCTTCCTACGGCAGAGAGTGTAACATCTGTCAGATGTGCCTTTCTTACCAGATTTGAAGGAAGTGTGTAAGAAACAGTCACGTCACGCAGTTTGGCGTATGTTCTGTCAACAAGTTTACACTTACCACCCTCAAGAGGATAAGAGTTGTTACCGTTCATGTAGTACTGATAGGTTGACTCATAAAGGGTAATAGGAGTGCTGTTCTCAATGAACTGTCTGTTGCCTTCTGCATCGAGGACTTCCTTTCCGCTGGCATCAGTCAGTACCATTACAGAGTTGGGAACTACGAATGCCTTACGGTCATTATAGGTATTCTCGATTGAGTTACCGGTGAACCACAGCAGAGTCTTGGTACGGCTGTACATGTAACCACCCCAACGTACATCAAGTGTAGCACCTACAGAGAAGTTCTTATACCTGATAGAAGTATTTATACCTCCGGTCCAGTCATTCTGAACGGTGTAACCGGTGTACTCATACTCTTTACCCTGAAGGGGAAGACCGTCAGGACCAACTATGATCTTGCCGTCTTCAGTATACTCAGGCAGGTTGGTGTAAAGGGTTCCCAGAGGTTTGCCGACCTCAGCATACATGTAAACATCATCATAGTTGACAAGTCTTGACTTACCGCCATCAAGGCCATCAGGCAGACTTACAACCTTGTTGTTGTTCTTGGTGTAGTTGAAGTTGATATCCCACTGGAAATTACGGGTCTTAACGGGAGTTGTTGAGAGCAATACCTCAATACCCTTGTTGTTGACCTTACCGAAGTTTATAACCATGCTTGAATAACCGGTGGCAGGATCAGAGGGCAGAGTGAATATCTGCATGTCTGAAGTTCTGTCATAGTAAGATACGTCCAAACCTAAGCGTCCGCTGAAGAAGCTTACGTTTGCACCTACCTCAAACTCAGTGGTCATCTCAGGCTGGAGGCTTGCAGATGCCAGAGAAGCGGTAGCCTGGTATGCATTGTAACCGTTGAACGGGAACTCAATGTCATCGCCCAGATACATGGCGGCATAACCCTGAGTAAATACAGGCTGTGTGAGATATACGCCAGGATCGTTACCGGTCTTACCGTAAGCGACTCTCAACTTGCCGAATGTAGCATCATCAAAGCCGAATGAATTTGAGAACAGCCAGCTGAGTGTTGCACCGGGATAGAAGAAACTGTTGTTATCCATAGGCAGAGTTGATGACCAGTCGTTACGTGCGGTCAGGTTCAAATAAACCTGATCGTCCCAACCCAACTGCAGGTCACCGAATGCACCGATGTTGCGGCGCTTGGACTGACTCTCACTTGCTGTAGGCTGCTTTGTGGTGTTGCTCAGATCCCAGAAACCGGTATCGAAAGTAAGACCCTTGACACCAGCTGAGGCCTGGGTGTTTCCGCGCTCACTGATGTTGACACCAGCGGTAGCGTTAACCTCAAAGTCACCGTATTTATCCTTCCAGTTTGCCAGGAAGTCATTGTTCAACTCATAATATCTTCCATAGTTGACTGTAATACTACCCTCCTGGTTGGTTGAACCTGCGTTGGCATATGAAGGATCCATTGCAATCTGATACATAGTGGTCTTGCCGTCATAGTCTGTGTAGTCAAAGCCATAACGATATGACAATGTCAACTGCTTGATAGGAGTGATGTCGGCCTGAATCTTACCGAATACCTTCTTGGTATCAATCCTGTTATAAGAGTTGTCGATAATCCAGTAGGGATTGGTGATACCGTAAGGAGTATACCAACCCTCAGGACGGTTGAATATGCTTGACAGGTCCTTACCGTCAATAAAGGCGATATCGCGACCTGCCTGATACAGACCCTCAATCATTGACTTCTGGCCAGAGCCTTCACTTACCTGATCAGTAACCTGCTTTGATACGTTGATTGATGACTCAATGCTCAACCACTTGTAAGCCTGATGGTTGCCACGGAAGCTCCATGTATCCTTCTTATAGGTATCGTGATCCATAGGCAGGATACCGTCATCATTCAGATGTGAATAAGAGATGTAGTAACCTGTCTTTTCGTTACCGCCACGCATTGAAACGCTGGTGTTGTACTGAATGCCGGTATCATAGAAATCACGGATGTTATTAGGTATGGCAGAATAGTTCTTGGCGCGCTGCTGGTGGTTTACAATAGGACCGTAAACGCGGAACTGGCCATTACCGATAGGACCCCATGAACCATTCTCATCAAGAGTAAGGTTACCGTCCCAACCGGTCAGGAACTTGTTCTGGAACTCAGGAAGAGTGGAAACAGATGAGAACTGTGTTCCGAAGTTAACTGAAACCTCAGTCTTTGAGTTCTTACCGCTCTTAGTATTTACTATGATGACACCGTTTGAAGCACGTGAACCGTAAAGGGCTGTAGCGGCAGCACCCTTAAGGATGGTCATGCTCTCAATATCATCATTGTTCAATGATCCTATACCAACACCAAGGTTTCCGTAACCTTCGGCAGTGTTGCTGATTCTAAGAGACTGCATGGGCACTCCGTCAACGATGTAAAGAGGCTGGTTTGAACTACCGATAGAGCTCAGACCACGGATGATAACGGACTGCTGTCCACCGGCGGTTGTTGCTGATGATGAAATTGATACACCGGCAACCTTACCTGCAACTGCATTAATAACGTTGTTCTGCCTTGCAGCAATCAACTCGTCGCTCTTGATTTCAGTAGCAGAATAACCCAGAGATTTCTCTGACTTTGAAATACCCATGGCAGTAATCATAACGTCGTCAACCATAATAGAGCCAGGCTGAAGAGCTACGTTAATAACTGTTCTGCCATTCACGGGTACAACGGCATCGTCATAACCCAAGAAAGAGAAAACAAGTGTACCATTTGATGGTACTGAAATTGAATAGGCACCGTCAAGATCGGTAGTAGTACCTCTACCAGTACCCTGAACTGCCACTGCAACTGAAGGCATAGGATCTCCGTCCTCGGCCGAAGTTGCAATTCCCGTAACTTGCACATTCTGAGCAAAGGCAAATCCAGCGCTCAAAATAGCAGCCATCATTAAGAGAATTTTTCTCATAGACAATTTATTTAGTTTGACAATAGTTTGTGTCGGGCACATATCTCTTTTAATCAGTCCAATACCATTCCAAGAACGGTCTGGACAAGGGTTCGTTGCAAAAAGAATAAGTTTTCATCATTCCCTTTTAACTTGGCAAAGTTAAGCAATGTGTGGATAAAGTGTGCATATTTCTGAAAAAAAAGTGAAATATAACCTTATTTTTTTGCATTATGAACGCAATCTGATATCCACAAAAGCCATTTTGGTACCAAAAGACGCATAATAGCAATGCATAAAAATTGCATATTCCAACACATCAACATACATAGTCATACATTCCACCTCTTATTATATGGGTAACCCATGTAAAAGTCCGCAACATTTCAATTGACTTGAGGTGAATTTTAGCTCCAAATGATTAATTTTGTAGTTTGAAATAGATTAAACCGAGAAATGGCGAACAATAAGCTTAAGAAAGGACGCGGAATACTGATTATCCTGCTCAATGTGCTGGCGATGATGGCAATTGCCGTGATATTGCTGCTTGTCACTTTCCGATGGATCAAGTCATACACCCTTCACGGAGAATACATAGCCGTACCTGATGTGTCTGGCATGTATGAAGAGGAGGCGGGAAAGGCGCTTGCCGCCGTCGGTCTCAAATATGAGGTGTTGGATTACAAATATGACAAGATGATGGTTGAGGGCGGCGTCATAGAACAGAAGCCCAAGCCCGGTGCTTATGTTAAGGACGGCCGGAAGATATACCTAACGCTCAACTCCGGAAAAGTCCCCACCAGAGCCATACCCGATGTAGCCGACAACAGTTCTCTGCGAGCTGCCGAATCAAGACTGAAAGCAGCAGGATTCAAACTCGGGAAGACGGTTTATATAGACGGTGACCTGGACTGGGTTTATGAGATAAGGTATCAGGGCGAAAAGATTGAAGCCGGAACAGAGATACCTGAAGGTTCCATGCTGACTATTGTAGCAGGCAACGGAAACCCGGTTGAGCGCATTGAGGAAGTTGATTCAACCGCCGTTATTGACTCAGATTTCTTTGAGTAATCCTTATGACAGACCTCGAAGACGAGATAGAAGAGTCTTTGGATGACCTTGAGCCCACTCCGGACTCAGCGGAACTGTACGAACATTTCCGTGTAGTGGCCGACAAAGGACAGAGTCTGCTTCGCGTAGACAAGTTCCTCTTTGACCATCTGGAGCACTCATCACGCAACCGCATACAGAATGCCGCCGATGCCGGAATGGTGATGGCCAACGGCAAGCCGGTAAAAAGCAATTATAAGGTAAAGCCGCTTGACGTGATTACGGTCATGATGGACCGTCCGCGTTACAACAGCGATATCGAACCCGAGGATATTCCTCTGGATATAGTTTATGAAGATGACTGTCTGTTGGTAGTCAACAAACCGGCAGGTCTGGTGGTTCATCCCGGATGCGGCAACTTTCACGGCACATTGGTAAATGCCGTGGCATGGCATCTCCGAGATAATCCCGATTATGACCCCAACAGCCCGCAGGTGGGTCTGGTACACCGCATCGACAAGGACACATCCGGTCTGCTGGTGGTTGCCAAGACACCCGACGCCAAGACCTGTCTGGGAAAGCAGTTCTTTGACAAGACCACCAAACGTGCATACCAGGCTCTGGTATGGGGAGTTCCCAATCCGGCGGAGGGCAGGATTGAAAGCCAGATAACCCGCAACCCCAAGGACCGTCTGCAGATGGCGGTGTCATTTGACCCCGAGGTAGGCAAACACGCCGTTACCCATTACACGGTTCTGGAGCGTTTCGGTTACACGTCACTGGTGGAGTGCCGTCTTGAGACCGGACGTACGCATCAGATCAGGGTGCATATGAAACACATTGGACACCCCCTGTTCAGCGACGAGCGTTACGGAGGCGACCAGATACTCAAGGGCACCACTTTCAGCAAGTACCGTCAGTTCGTACAGAACTGTTTTGAGATATGTCCGCGCCAGGCCCTGCATGCCAAGACACTGGGTTTTGTTCATCCCAAGACCGGAAAGGAGATGTTCTTCAACTCCGATCTTCCTGCCGATATGCAGACTCTGATAGAAAAATGGCGGGACTATGTAAGTTCAAGAGATTTTGAAAAATAGATATAAAGAATGAAACGCAAGATTGCAATCGTAGCAGGCGGCGACTCAAGCGAGAACCCCGTATCACTCCGCAGCGCCGCAACCATCCTTGAATACATGGACAAGGATAAGTACGAACCATATATTCTGGAGATTGAAGGCAAGAACTGGCAGGTTCATGTCAGCGAAAGCATATCGGCCCCGGTGGACCGCAATGATTTCAGTTTTACCTGGCAGGGAAAGAAAACCGTTTTTGACTACGCATATATCATCATACACGGAACACCCGGCGAGAACGGCGTGTTTGAGGGTTATCTGAGACTTATGCGCATACCTTTCTCCACATGTGACGTGCTGCCGTCGGCCCTGACATTCAACAAGTTCGTGCTCAACAAGACCATGAAGAGCTGCAAGGTGAACGTGGCCGATTCCCGCCGCCTGCGCAAGGGCGACAAGATAGACCCGGACAAGATAATAAGCAAGGTTGGTCTGCCCTGCTTCATCAAGCCCACTGACGGCGGTTCCAGTTTCGGCACCACCAAGGTCAAGACACGCGAGCAGATCATTCCTGCCGTTGAGGAGGCGTTCAAAGAGAACAGCGAGATCATGATAGAGTCATTCATGCAGGGTATTGAGGTTACCAACGGTTACTACAAGACCCGCAAGCATGAAGTGAAACTGCCGGTTACCGAGGTGGTTCCCAAGACCGATTTCTTTGACTACGACGCCAAGTACAACGGCAAGGTTGAGGAGATCACTCCCGCCCGCATACCAGACGATCTGCGTGACCGCATCCAGGATCTGACTGCAAAGATTTATGACCTGCTGGGCTGCCACGGAATAATCCGCAACGACTATATCATTACTGACGGCGACAAGATCAACCTGCTGGAGGTGAACACCACCCCGGGGATGACCGCCACCAGTTTCATACCTCAGCAGATCAGGGCAGCCGGCCTGAACCTGACTGATGTACTTACCGAAATCATAGAGGACAGTTTCTAAGGATGAAAACGACAGATATTCCCGCTGAATTTGAGAAAATGCGGTCCCTTGAGGACGATGAGGTGCGCGGCGCCGTGCTCTCATTGCTTGATGACCCTGCCTTTGTAAAGATCGTGAAGGGTATGATCAAGGGTGTGCCCATCTGGGTGCACAAACTCTATACCAGACGGTTCAAGACCGTGAACAGTTTCCAGTTGGGTATGATTTGTCCGTTCCTGAACAGGATACTGAAAAAGGCCACTACCGGTTTTACAAATGATTTCTCGGCACTGCCCGGGGGACGCGAGGATTTCATCTATCTGTCCAACCACAGGGACATAGTACTTGACTCGGCATATCTGGATTACATACTCATTGTGCTGAACGGCAAAAAATCAGTCGAGATAGGAATAGGCAACAACCTGCTTATCCACCCCTGGATTGAGACTCTGGTGCGTCTCAACCGCAGTTTCGTAGTAAACCGCTCGGCCACCGCTGCCGAACTTCTGGAATCATCAAAACAACTCTCCAGATACATACGTTTTGTTATTGAGGAGAAAAAGAGTCCCGTATGGCTGGCCCAGCGTGAGGGACGCGCCAAGGATTCCGATGACCGCACCCAGAAGAGCGTGCTCAAGATGCTGGCCATGTCGGGGTCCGATGATATGTCACTGTCAGAAAAACTGCAGTCACTGCACATCTGCCCGCTTACCATCAGTTACGAGTATGACCCGTGTGACTGGCTCAAGGCCGCCGAGTTCCAGCTCAAACGTGACAACCCCGACTACGTAAAGAGCGAACAGGCCGACCTGGACAACATGAAGACCGGCATATTCGGATTCAAGGGACACCTGCATTATCAGGTATCGGCCCCGATAGACAAGGAGATTGCCGCACTTGACAGCGCAGTACCGCGCAACCAGTTCCTGGACCAGGTGGCTAAGATCATAGACAGGCACATATTCGAAGGTTACCGCATCTACCCCTGCAACCGCATTGCACTTGATATGCTGCGCGGCGACAATGCCGAGGCCTCTAACTACACGCCTGAGCAGAAGCAGGCTTTCCAGACCTATCTGGACGGACAGCTTGCCAAAATCGACATTCCCAACCCTGATTGGGATTTCCTCAGGGAGCGCATACTCACCATGTATGCCAACCCGCTTATAAACAAGAAAAGCTTATCCGAGCAATGAAAAGAACCGTCTTGTTACTGACCCTGGCCGTCATTCTGATGCCGGTAGTCACTTCCTGTATCGAAAAACAGGGAACTGTTGGTACCTTGATATCCGGATTCATGACCGGATATACCGACAGTGAAGGATACGTCACCCTACTGAAAGATGACTTCGGCACAGAGTATACGGTAAGTAACAAGTCCGATAAGCTCGCGCCCGACACACTCTACCGAATGGTTGCATCGGTCATCCTGAATGAGGATAAGACGGCTCGCATAGGGCAGATGGTGCCCACCTTATCATACAGAGCCCCGGCAGACTCAACGATACCGGATTCCATTAAAGTAACTGATCCGGCAGAGATTATCAGCATGTATATAGGAGGCGGTTATATAAATATCTACCTGGGCATCAAGGTTTCGAAAGAGGATACTGCCCACAGACTGCTCTACTCCCAAAAGGACAGCATAGGAAAGAAAAAGTTCACCATCTACCACAACGCCTACGGAGACCAGCCGGTATACACCAAACATGCATACCTTTCAATTCCCCTTCAAGGTTACGGACTCTCCAAAAACGACACAGTCTTCCTGAGCTGCAGCGGCTACAAGGAAGACTATGAACGTAAGTTGGTTATAAGATAAGACTATTTCAGTCCCTCAAGTATCTTCTTAAGGACAACTGTGGCCGATATCTCACGGTTGGCGGCCTCGGGTATTACCAGTGAGCGGGGTCCTTCTATAACATCATCCGTTACAATCATATTACGGCGTACCGGCAGACAGTGCATGAAGAACGCATTGTCGGTGACTGCCATCTGACGGTCACTGATGGTCCAGCTGCGGTCCTTGCTGAGAACCTGGCCGTAATGCTCGGGACTGGTGCATGACCAGTTCTTTCCGTAGATGAAGTGTGCACCCTCAAAGGCTTTCATCTGATCATACTCTATACGGGCACCTGCGGTGAACTTGGGATCAAGCTCATAACCTTCAGGATGTGTAATGACTACATCATAACCGGCTGCAACCATCCACTGAGCGAATGAATTCGGAACAGCCTGAGGCAATGCCTTGGGATGCGGAGCCCAGCTCATGACTACCTTGGGACGCTCTACGGTCTTATGCTCCTCAATGGTTATCCAGTCGGCAAAGCTCTGGAGCGGATGACCTGTGGCGGCCTCCATTGAGAATACGGGACGGCCTGAGTACTGGATGAACTGATTGAGGATCTTCTCCTCATAGTCATCCTGGCGGCTCTCGAAACGGGCGAATGAACGGACACCTATCACATCGCAGTAGCAACCCATAACGGGGATGGCCTCGAGCAGATGCTCGGACTTGTCACCGTCCATGATCACGCCACGCTCGGTCTCCAGTTTCCAGGCACCCTGGTTGACATCCAGCACAATCACGTTCATGCCAAGATTGAGGGCGGCCTTCTGGGTACTCAGACGGGTACGCAGGCTGGAGTTGAAGAACACCATGAGCAGGGTCTTGTTACGTCCCAGCTCTACATATTTGAAACGGTCTCTCTTTATCTCAAGGGCCTCCTGCAATGCCTGATGCAGATCGCCCAGATCCTTAACGCAAGTAAAGTGTCTCATCATCTAAAGGATTTATTGTCTTGTCTGGCCATCACCGTTGATAAGCCATTTGTAAGTTGTAATCTCTTCAAGTCCCATAGGACCGCGGGCATGCATCTTCTGGGTGCTTATGCCTATCTCGGCTCCCAGTCCAAACTGTGCGCCGTCAGTGAATGCGGTTGATACGTTCACATAGACGCAGGCGGCATCAATGTACTGCTGGAACTTGCGTCCGTGCTCTGCGTTCTCAGTTACTATGCACTCGCTGTGATGTGAAGTGTTGACGCGAATGTGCATCAGGGCCTCATCATATGAGGAAACGGTCTTGATTGACATGCGGTATGCCAGGAACTCCTTGCCGAAGCTCTCATCGGTGGCGTGCTCCAGCAACTGGGCGGGATACTTGCCTTCAAGAGCTGCGTATGCCTGCTCATCGGCCTCTATGACGACGTTCTTGTCGGCCATCCGGATACAGAGCTCGGGCAGGTCCTTGAGGCGGTCGGCATGTATCACCAGTGAGTCAAGCGCATTGCAGACGCTGACGCGGCGGGTCTTGGCGTTGAATATGATATCGGCTCCCTTCTTAAGGTCACCCTCCTTGTCAAAGTAAGTGTGGCATACTCCGGCTCCGGTCTCGATGCACGGGATCTGAGCCTGCTCACGTACTGACTTGATAAGACGTGCGCTGCCGCGGGGAATGAGCAGGTCAACCATGCCCACTGCCTTCATTAGTTCGGCGGCTGCCTCATGACCGGCGGGAAGAAGTTCAACCACATGGGGGTCGATGCCCTTCTCTGCCAGGACGCGGTGTATCAGGTCAACTATAGCGCAATTGGAGTCATATGCGTCGCTGCCGCCTTTGAGGGCGCAGGCGTTGCGAGACTTGAAGCAGAGCGAGAATACGTCAAAACTTACGTTGGGACGGGCCTCATATATGACGCCTATCACACCGAACGGAACACGGACACGTGTCAGTTTCATGCCGTTGGGGCGTACACGCTCATCGATGACCTTACCCACCGGGCTCTCCAGTTCAGCCACGTGGCGCATATCGGAGGCTATGCCCTTAAGGCGGTCCTCGGTAAGCAGCAGGCGGTCATAGACAGGATTGCTGCGGTCCATACGGGCCAAGTCCTTGGCGTTGGCCTCAAGCAGTTCGGCTGAGTTGCTCTCAATGGCATCGGCCAGTGTGAGCAGCAGGTCATTTATCTGATTCTCCTCCAGCACGGGAAGAGAGTAAGATGCATCTTTAAGGAGTTCAAGGGTTTTCTCTATCATGGTTATTTCTTTGAAGCATGGAAACGTGTGCAACGGGCATTCTCAGGATCGGAAAGGACTTCAATGAGCACATCCTGACGGCGTCCGTTGGCTATGCGGACCTCAATACCGTCGGCGGCTACGCCCAGGGCGGTCTTCATCTTGGTCATCATACCGCCGCGTCCGTATTGGGACTTGCTGCTGCTTACGCATGACGAATAGTCGTCATCGGGGTATACATCATGTATGAGTTCTGATCCGGGCTCATCGGGACTGCCGGTGAACACACCGTCCACATTGCTCAGGATAACCAGTATCTCGGCCTCCATCATACGGGCTACAAGACCTGACAGTTCATCGTTATCGGTAAACATCAGCTCCTCGACAGATACGGTGTCATTCTCATTGATTACGGGTACCACTCCGTTGTCAAGCATTGCGGTCATACAACGCATCTGGTTGGCGTGAAGGGTCTCGTTTGTGAAGTTCTCCTTTGTGGTAAGGATCTGTCCTACGGTTATTCCGTACTCTTGGAAAAGGTCATAATAGTGCTCTATCAGCTTGGCCTGGCCCACTGCTGCGAAAAGCTGGCGGCTGGTCACGCTCTTCTCATCCTTAAGCATGGGTAACGCTCCGCGGCCTGATGCAACGGCACCCGACGAGATGAGAAGCACCTCGATTCCGCGATGTCTGAGCTCGGCTATCTGATCCACCAGAGCGGCCATACGGGCCAGATCCAGACGACCGTCCGGACGTGTAAGCACATTGCTGCCTACCTTGACAGCTATACGTTTGGGGTTATTCATTGTTCCTTTAAGAGTTGTTCTGCACGGTCCCTGTCCTCAGGATTTACCAGGACGCTTACCGGACCGGCCATTACGGTATAAGTTGAAAATATAGCACTCATGGAATTGTTCATGATCATGGCCGGTATTCCGTCTGCCTCAAGACGTGACCTCACTACCTCTGCTTCAAAGGCCTGACCCTTGAAAATACATACCAAATCCTGTTTTTCATTCATGATTACTACGGATTATCTGTTGTGAACTCGCAAAGTTAATGATTTTTCCATACCTTTGAGTCGATATGTCACTCAAACGCTTAGTTATACTCTCAATATTGTCTGTAAGCTTCCTTGTAGCATACGCTTCAGATCAGAACGACACCACGCCCCAGGACACCATTTGGTTTGATGACGGCTCATGGTATGCAGGTGAGATAGCCGATTCCATGTTCAACGGATACGGCAGGATGTTCTATCCTGACAGCACCGTATATGAAGGAGAATGGAAAGACGGACTGTGGGACGGTGAGGGAAAGGTATTCTTCCCTGACGGTGATTCATACAGCGGAGATTTCAAAGAGCATCAGTTCAACGGATACGGAACATACCGTTACTCGGACGGTTCCGTATATGAAGGCAACTGGCTGAACGGACAGTTCAACGGCGCCGGCACCATGAATTATGCCGACGGCAGTCTCTATGCGGGTGAATGGAGAAACGATATGCGCGACGGACCGGGTGTCTTTTATGATTCCCAGACAGGAGTACTGCAGGAAGGATATTTTGCCATGGACATGTTCATGGGTAGAGTCCAGAGCAATGTCAGCAGCCATAACAATAACAGCGGCAGCGCATTCGGCGATATGGACTCCTGGAGTGCCTACTCTTTCAACACCCCGCAACGCCCCGATTCATGCTGGCATTATCCGGGAGATGCATATGTAAGCCTGACATACGGAATAAACCATATACTCTCTATTCATGCTGACTTCAGCATATCCAAACGTCTCTTTGCCGGATTCTCTCTGGGATTCAACCTGGCCAGCCACAGGATCGGCGAGACGTCGGTCACATATGATGAAGATACGGGCGAAAAGAACACTCTGGTAGGTTGGGACTGGTACATGGATGAGATCATGACGGAGAACACCTACAACATGTTCAGGCTGAACGGCGAAATAGGAGTCAGTTGGGGCTGGTTCTCTCTGGGTACGGCAGCCGGCGTATCTGTCAGGAATACCATCCGTAACTGCCGAAGCCTGGAGCACAACGACAGTTACTTCGAACCCGGAACCCTCTATTATCGTGAAAAGGTTACCGGAGCAAAGTTTGCCTACGACATATTCTCAGACTTCATCATCAGCCGTTCCATTCCCAACATCCATTCATGTTCCGTGCGGACCGGCTACAGCAACATTGACGGATTCTATATGGGCGCAGGATTAACCTTCTGACAGCAAGCCTTATGTCACTGCGTAGTTTATCATTCTTAGTCCTCTCCTTAGCCACCTGCCTATCGGGGCATGCAGGAAATCCCATTGACTACATATCGGCCGATACCGTATTGCTGGAAGACGGCACCCTTTATATGGGTCAGATAAGCGACTCGTTGTTCAACGGCACGGGAAGGTGCATCTATGCCGACGGGACGGTCTATGACGGCGAATGGAAAGACGGACTGTGGGACGGTCAGGGTACAGTGATATACCCCGACGGTGATATATACCAGGGTGAATTCCGCAGCAATATCAGAGAGGGCAAAGGCACATACACCTACCACTCAGGCGCCAGATATGAAGGAGAATGGAAGAATGACAGATTCAACGGACAGGGATTACTCATCTTTTCTGACGGGGGCCGATATAACGGTGCCTGGAAAGATGACATGAAGCACGGATACGGACAGCTTTTATCAAATGACGGTGAATCAAACGTGGGCTTTTTCTACAATGACGAATTTCTTGGCACCCCTTTGGACACCGAAATCAACAAGGACAGCACTTTGACCGAGGAGCTCGAGAGTTGGGGATTCAAACACGAAGAAAGCAGAGAATTGACCAACCTGGAATGGGGCTTCTCATACAGCATCAAAGGAATGCTAACTACAAGCATGTGGCATAATGCCAGTGACCGTTTCTTTTACGGCTTAACCATCGGATTAAACATAGACCCACCCACAAGAGGTATTCAGGTAGGAGGAATGAGTTTTGTCAACTTCCTGAAAGACATACACCTTACAGGCGACTACATCTCATCACAGTTCCTGTTTGATGCAGGATACAAATTCCTGGACAGATACGCCGTATGCGGCAGTTTAGGTATGGGTATCAGAACCGCTTACATGAACTGCAAGGCCAACTCATCGCCTGAAATGTATGATGCATACTGGATCAAATACGGTGACGCGTATTCGCGCAGAAGCTTTGACAAACTGATTGTGGCATACAGAGCTTTTTTCAAGTACACGATCCAAAAAGAAAAACCCAAGGCACTGCTGTACCTTGGGTATGGTAATGCCGACGGCCTGTTTCTGGGAGTCAGCTATTATCTGTAAAAACAGTCTTAGACCAGATGTCTTACAAGATCCTCCCTGTCACCGTAAAGATAATCGATAACGGGAATCTCAATCATTGTATAGCAACCGGGCTTCTGGAGCATTGAAGCTCGTGCGGCGCAAACCAGAATCTGACCGGTGAGAGCCGGGTTGTTGATTTTCATATCAAATTCAAAGAGCTGGTTCTGGGTCTTGCCCGATACACCCTTGCGGGTCAGGTTGACACCGTGTCCCATATCCTTGAGAGCATCGACTGACTCAACCTGCATTACATGGGTCTCATCATTTACAAAATAGGGATCAGCCTTGATTGCAGCAGCCACATCCTCAAAACGGTAACCGTCAAGAATCTCAACATATACCATACGACGATGAATACCGGTACCAACGGGAATTGTCATTGAAAGAGCTGCCTTTACACCGGGAATGGCCTTTACTGCAACTGAGTGGCCCATTGACATTCCGGGGCCGAAATTGGTATAGCTTACACCCTTGGGGGCCATGGCCTGCATGAGGGCGCGAACGATTGAATCCGATCCCGGATCCCATCCTGCAGATATCACAGCAACCTTTCCGGCATCCTTGGCAACCTGCATGAGACGCTTGCGTGTCTCAGGTATGAGTGTATGGATATCAAAGCTGTCAATTGTATTGATACCCAAAGGAAGAATCTCTTTTGCATACTCCTCGGTCTTACGTGAGGGAACGCACAGAATGGCAACGTCAGGCTTGGGAAGTTCTGAAATATTCTTTACAATCTTATAGCCCTCAATCTCCTTGGGGCAGTCTGCTGCACCGTTGCGGCGAACTATGCCGGCTACCTCAAAATCAGGGGCAGTCTCAAGAGCTTCAAGCACGTATTTTCCAATGTTTCCATAGCCTACTATGGCTGCTTTAATCTTTTCCATAAGGTTTGTTTTTTTGATTCCGGCTGCGAAATTATTAAAAAATCCGCTCTTATGTATACGCGCACGTGCAATAATCGGCCGTTTAATGCGTTTAAATACAGTAACTGAAAAAACATACGGAAATGATAGAATTCATACAGGGAAAGATTGAGGAACTCACACCCACTCAGGCTGTTCTGCTCACACAGGGCGGCGTTGCATATGATCTTAACATATCCCTTTATACATACTCAGCCATCCAGGGCAAGGACGAAACACGTCTGTATGTCTATGAGGCCATACGCGAGGATGCGTACGTCCTTTACGGTTTCAGCGGAAAGCAGGAGCGCGAGCTGTTCCTGATGCTCATATCCGTATCAGGCATAGGCGGTGCATCGGCCAGGATGATACTTTCATCATTCACCCCTTCTGAACTTACAGGTATCATCAGTTCCGGAAACGACTCTCTGCTCAAGAAGGTCAAGGGCATAGGTGCCAAGACCGCACAGCGTATCATTGTGGACCTGCATGACAAGATCGGTGTCACCCAGTCCGATGAGATGCCGCTCGGCCTGCAGACCGGCGTACAGGCCGGACAGGTTGCAACCGAGGCCGTCACTGCTATGGTTACCCTGGGATTCCCGCAGGCCGCATCACAGAAGGTTGTACAGGCTATCCTTAAAGAACAGGAGGGACTGTCGGTTGAGGCGGTTATCCGCGAAGCCCTGAAACGCATCTGAAAACATCCTTAAAACCTGATGATTAAGGGAAGAAACCTTGCTGCAGCACTGCTGCTCATGGGCTCCTGCTTATGCGGGAGCCTTGACTCTCTATATGCACAGGGGGTCCAGAGGACTCTTCCCAATCCCGAGAACATCAAGGAGGAGATTACCTATGACGAGAATGACGAGACATTCAGCATAGGCAACAAACTTGGTGACTATTACATCGAGGTTCCTACGGTCATGACTCCCAATGAGTACAACCGTATGATGATGCAGCGCTCCCTGCAGTCATTCTACCGTGAGAAATATAATGAGGAACTGAAGGCTCAGGGCGACAACAAGTTCGACTTTACCGATATGAAGTTTGACCTGGGACCGGCCGAGAAGATATTCGGCCCCGGAGGAGTTCAGGTCAAGACAAGCGGATCAGCAGCCATCAAGTTCGGATACAACCGTAACAAGGTGGACAATCCCGCACTGTCAGTCCAGAACCGTACCACTGGCGGTTTTGACTTTGACGAGCAGATAAACCTGAATATCAATGCGCGTGTGGGTGACAAGATCAACATGAATCTGAACTACAACACAGAGGCCACCTTTGACATTGACGCCAAGACCATCAAACTGCGTTACGAAGGTAAGGAGGATGAGATAATCCGACTGCTGGAGGCCGGTAACATAAGTTTCCCCACCAACTCGTCACTCATACAGGGCGCATCATCACTGTTCGGTGTCAGATCTGACCTTCAGTTCGGAAAGCTCAAGCTGCAGATGGTCCTCTCACAGAAAGAGTCGACATCATCATCGGTAAGTTCTCAGGGCGGACAGCAGATAAATGACTTTGAGATTGACGCCAGCAGCTACGATGAGAACCGACACTTCTTCCTGGCCCATTTCTTCCGCGACAACTATGATGCCAACATGGCTATGCTACCCAGCATAGTATCTGGCGTACAGATAACCAGAATAGAGGTCTGGGTTACCAACAAGAAGAGCAACTATGACAACCCCAGAAACATAGTGGCATTCACCGACCTGGGCGAGAGCGGTCACATAAGCAACAACACATGGAACTCCAACGGAGGCCCCGCTCCGGCCAACGCAGCCAATGACCTTTACAGCCGTATAGTCAACGACTACCCTGCCGCACGTGACATCGACCAGGTGGCAACCACACTTGGAGCCTTCCTGGAGGGAAGCACCGACTACGAGAAGATATCAAATGCCCGCATGCTTAGTGCATCGGACTACACCCTTAACAGCGAGTTGGGTTACATCTCTCTTAAGAGCACGCTGGCATCCGACGAGGTGCTGGCCGTGGCTTTCGAGTACACCTACGGCGGCAACAGTTATCAGGTGGGTGAATTCTCATCGGACAAGACCGATGCCAAGGAGGCACTGTTTGTCAAACTGCTCAAGTCCAATTCCAACTCACCGGGAAGCGGCACATGGGATCTTATGATGAAGAATATCTACTCCATCACACAGGGCAATATCCAGAACGCGCAGTTCAAGCTGGGCATATACTACAACAGCGACAGCACCGGCAGTCGCCTGACCTACATACCCGAGGCGGAACTCAAGAACACTCCGCTGCTGCGTCTTATGAACCTGGACCGTCTGGATGACAACAACAATCCCCACCCCAACGGCAAGTTCGATTTCATAGACCGCTATACGGTACAGGCATCAAACGGTAAGATCATATTCCCGGTAGTAGAGCCGTTCGGAAGCCATCTGCGCAAGGTGATAGACAATGATGCCGTGGCCGATAAATATGTATTCCAGGAACTCTACGACTCCACACGCGTGGTGGCCAAACGTATAGCCGACAAGGACAAGTTCATGCTCATAGGCCAGTATTCGGGAACCAGCAGCAATGTCATCCAACTGGGTTCTTACAATATCCCGCGCGGCTCAGTCAGGGTGACGGCCGGAGGAACGACCCTGGTGGAGAACAGTGACTACACCGTGGATTACAGCATGGGAACGGTGACCGTCATCAACCAGAGCATCATCGATGCCGGCACAAGCGTCAATGTCCAGCTGGAGAGCAACACCCAGTTCAGCATGCAGCGCAAGACAATGGCCGGCGTCAACTGGATGTATGATTTCACACCCGAATTCCAGATGGGAGGTACTTTCATGCACCTGAACGAGAAGCCGCTTACCAGTAAGGTCACCATGGGTGATGAGCCTCTGGTCAACACAATGTACGGACTCAACCTGAACTGGAAACATGAGAGTCAGGCGCTTACCAAGATAATCGACAAGATTCCTTTTGTAAACGCGACCCAGCCCTCGAGCATCAACTTCAAGGCCGAGATGGCCGCCCTGCAATCGGCCGTATCCGACAAGGTACAGGGAAGCGCATCATACATAGATGACTTTGAGGCGGCCGAGAGCGGCATAAGCATCTTACAGCCTTCAGCATGGACCCTGTCGGCTGTACCCAAGGGCATGAAAGGATACGGCAAGTCCGGACAGGTTGAGGCGGGATACAACCGTGCCCTGCTCAACTGGTTCACCATTGACCCGCTGTTCACACGCCGCAACTCACCGCTTACCCCGGCCCACATCAAGACAGACCTGGAGCAGCTTTCCAACCACTATGTACGTGAGGTATATGAACGTGAGCTCTACCCTAACAAGGAGTCCACATCAAGCGAGTCAACCACACTGCAGATACTCAACCTGGCATATTACCCCAATGAGCGCGGACCGTACAACCTGAATCCCAACCTGGATGCCGACGGTCACCTGCCCGACCCGCAGGATAACTGGGGCGGTATCATGCGTCGTCTCACAACCACTGATTTTGAGGTTGCCAACATAGAGTACATAGAGTTCTGGATGCTGGATCCGTTCATCTATAACCAGAGCGCTGCCGGCGGTGACCTTTACCTGAACCTGGGTGAGGTATCTGAGGATGTGCTTCTGGACGGTAAGAAGTTCTTTGAGAACGGAATTCCCGTTGACGGTGACTCGGCCAAGTGGGCATCGACCGTATGGGGAAAGATACCTACCGGCAAGAGTCTGGTCTATGCCTTTGACAACAACGCCGCCGACAGCCGAGACCGTCAGGATGTGGGTCTGAACGGACTCTCATCGGACGAAGAGCGCAGTTGGCCTGCATATGCGTCATATCTGAGCCAGATACGCTCCAAAGTCAAGCCGGAGGTTTATCAGGCAATATATGATGACCCTGCCGCCGATACCTATCACTACTATCGCGGGGCCGATTATGACGATGCACGTCTGTCGGTCATGGACCGTTACCGCAAGTACAACGGCACCGAGGGCAACTCGCCCAATTCTGCCGAGAGCGGCACCCGCTATGACCAGTCGGCCCGCACCACTCCGGACGTGGAGGATGCCAACGGCGACTACACCATGGATGAGTATGAGAAGTTCTTCCAGTACCGCGTTTCACTGCGTCCCGCTGACCTTGAGATTGGACGCAACTATATATCCGACAAGCGTGAAGTGAAGGTCAAGCTGCGCAACGGCAACACAGAGACCGTGAACTGGTATTGCTTCCGTATACCTATTAATGAATATGAGAAGGCCGAGGGCGGAATCCGCGACTTCAGCTCCATACGTTTCATGCGTATGTACCTGACCGGATTCAATGAGGAGGTTCATGTACGTTTCGGCTCGCTGGAACTCATGACCAGCCAGTGGCGTAACTACGAGCAACCCATATACAGCGCCACCAACCGCACACCTTCCATATCAGGCAAGTTCTCGGCCACATCGGTCAACATTGAGGAGAACGGTGACCGCGCTCCCGTGAACTATGTGGTTCCTCCCGGCGTGACACGTATCCTTGACC
>JAEEGL014430596.1_pt1 | contig 22446 bp, 19 predicted proteins | sample 9134231 | NCBI WGS metagenome assembly JAEEGL01 (sample SAMN16246548, study PRJNA631951) | gut metagenome | biome: gut microbiome; feature: rumen; material: fiber-attached | host: Bos | place: Iran: Karaj | collected 2018-10
ACAGCCGGACGCCAGGAGACGCCAAGCGGCACGAGAGGACGCACGTCAGCCGGCATGCGGCAAGACGGGTCCGGGCGGGACAGATCGGTCCAGCCGCAGGAAGGGGACGCCTGCGGCAGGGACATCCCTGCCCCGCCGTCAGGCAGGCTGCGCCCGCAAGGGACTAGGCGCCGCCGAAGCGGTCCGCATAGGCGAGGAACTTGTCTGCCAGCACGGCAACGGCCATGCCGGGCCGCCTGCCGGCTCGGCAGTCGAGGCTGCCTTCCAGACGCAGGGGCTCGCTGCGCGAGGCCATGGCACTCTCGCGCTCGAAGGCGTCGCGCAGCCTGGCAAAGGACTCCTCCACCTCAGGGTAGCTGTTGTCCTCGCGCCAGGGCAGGCGGAGGCTCTGCGGCCAGAGCCTGCCCTTGTGGGAGACAATCTCGAGCTCGTAGGTGGGCTGGCCGCAGGGGCTGTAACCCTCGGCGCGCTCGTGCTGCCCCGGATAGCAGAACTCGGCGAAGGCTTCCTCGGGCTTCGGAATGGTGGACTGGACGCGGACGGGCGGAATGGCCATCTCGCGCTCCCAGGGCTCGACGGCAAAGGAATAGGTGAGCATGGGGCGCAGGTTGCCCCGTTTCTTGACGATTTCCCAATGGATCTGCATGCGCGCCCCCTTTGGCTCGGCTGAAGCGCCGGCCAGGGTTGAAGGACAGGGTGAAGGAATGGCGACAGAACAAGACGAAGGGCCGGGATGAAGAGCCGGAATGAAGGACCAGGATGAAGGGCCGGAGTGAAGCGTCGGGGTGAAGGGCCGGGTGATAGCCGGCGCGACGACGCAGCGGCGCAAGAGACGGCGCCGCGGGCAGACGGCATGCGGCGCGCCTTAGGATTCACGTCGAGATCAGGACAATCTCGCCGAAGGGCGGAGGAACGGCCGGCTCGCGCGTCGCGCACCAGAGCACGGGGTAGTCCGGCTCCTCGGGAAAGGCGTCGCACTCGAAGTCCGTGAACCAGACAAGGCAGGCCGGCCTGACGCCAAGGCGCGCCAGCTCCGGGGGCACGGGCCTGTAGTCCGTGCCGCCCCCGCCTTTGGGCGCAAGCTTCAGCGGCCGGTCGGCGCGCGTGAAGCGCTCGTGCCCCGTTGCCGCGGCATCGTGGTAGACCACCCAGAGCTCGGTGTCGAAGTGGTCCAGAATGCCAGAAAGCTCCTCGCAGAAAACGGCCAGTTCCCCGGCATCGATGGAGCCGGAGCAGTCCACGGCAAGGGCAATTCCCGCGATCGTCTGCTCATGGCGCGAAGGCAGGTAGAGATCCTGCCAAAGATAGCGCCTGTTGGGCATGGTCCAGGCGTAGTCGGCGTCGGCGCAGTCCTCGATGAAGCGGCGCAGCGCCTCCCGCCAGTCCACCTTGGGACGCACGCCCCCTTCGACGGCGCGCCGCACGCCCTGCGCAAGGCCGGCCGCGCCCGGCGCCGACTGGAGGGAAAGGGAAATGGCGATGTCGGCCTCGCGCTCCGCCCGGCGCCTGGCATCCTGGGAGGCCTTCTCCATCAGCAGGGGATGGTCGCGCACCTCGCCGGCAAAGCGGGGCGCTTCGGCTTGGCGGCTTCCGCCCTCGGCATCGGCGCTGGCCTTCTGGGGGACAGCTCGGGACCGGCCGCCGGCGTCCTCTTCGCCGGGCTCGCCCGACTTCGCTTCCGGACGATCCCCGGCAGGCGCGCTGGCCCCTTCCCGGCCGCCGAGTCCGAGGCTGCCCGAACTCTCCTGCGCCGCCCCCTTGGCCTTGGCATCGCGTGCGCCTCCGCGGGGCCTGCCTTCCTGCAGGCGCTTCATTTCCTCGTACACGGCATCGACGCTCATGCCGGCGTACTCCTCCTCCACGGGCCAGGCCGAAGGAAGGGCAAAGCCGGCCTCGCGGAGCAGGTGGTTGACGGCGACGTCGCAGGCCCTGTTCCAGAGCTTCCCGTCGCGGCCTCGCCTGCGCAGGTTGTGCTTGAGGGCGATGTGCAGGGCTTCGTGGGCCTGGGCGCTCACAAGGTGGCGCTCTTCCTGGGAGGCCGCGTAGACGGGGTTGAAGCCAAGCGTTCTGCCGTCGGTCCAGACGTCGCGGCAGGCGGGGTCGGCCTTGAGCTCGAGACGCAGCAGGAGACTGCCGAAGAAGGGCTGGGCCAGCACCAGCTCGGAACGGGCCTTGCGCATGCGGAGCAGGGCCTGCCCTTCCAGATCGCAGCCCAGGCCGCTGCCCGGATCGCAGCCCGGCCTGCCGGCGCCGGCCGGCGCACTGCCGGGCCTGGCCTTGCCACCAGAATTCGCTGTGCTGGCGGAACTGGCCGAAGCATGGGCCTCTGCCCGCACCCTGCCGTCGATTGCGCCTGCCATCTAGAGCAGCACCTCGGCGTTGGCCTGCGCCCAGCGGGCGAAGCCTTCCGTCTTGACGAAGTCCCTGTCCCGGCACACGCAGCCCCGCATGAGCAGCACGCCGAATTCCGGCGGAAGGCGCAGGGCAAAGCGGCCCAGGGCATCGGCGCACGACGCTGACGCCCTGGCTGCCAGCGCCTCGCACAGGGCGTAGAGCACGGCAGGCTCCTGGCTCAGGCCGATGTCATCGGGATGGGCCAGCACCTCGTCGATGCCCGGCAGATCCCGCCAGACGGCAAGATAGCCCGTGAACTCGGCCGCGACTGCCATGCCCACGGCACCGATCCACAGATCGTCTTCGATCTCCCTGCCGGGGGAGGAGGAAAGCATCCTGGAGATGAACTCCCAAGCCCTCGGCGAGGCAAAGGTGCGGTCTGAGGACTTGGGGTCGAAGGTGTGCAGCAGGGTGGGACGAAAGCGCAGAAAGCCCGTCACCTCGGGGCGGATGCCGTGCTTCTGGGCCCAGGCAAGCCAGTCGTCGATGTCGGCTTCGAACTCCAGATGCACCATGCGGTTGGCGAGCGCCGTCGGCATGCGGTGCACCACGGACCGGTCCTGCTCGCGGTTGCCGGCAGCCACCACGCTCCAGCCGGCAGGCAGCTCGTACTCGCCGATGCGACGGTCCAGAATGAGCTGGTAGCAGGCAGCCTGCACCAGCGGCGTCGCCGCGTTGAGCTCGTCCAGAAAGACCACGCCGCGCCCGAGGCTGCCCTCAGGCGGCAGGAAGGCCGGCGGACACCACTGGGCAAGGCCCTTCTCCGTCACCCGGGGCAGGCCCCGCAGATCGACGGGATCAAGCAGCACGGCGCGCACGTCGCACAGCTCCATGCCGCGCGCCCTGGCGACTTCGGCCACGACCTGGCTCTTGCCCACGCCAGGCGGCCCCCACAAAAAGACAGGCTGCTGGATGTCGAGCAGAAGATGCAGGGCCTTGACGATGTCTGACGGCTTCATGGGCGTCCCCCTTGGCGTTGCTTGGCTGTGCCTGAGATGGGACCTTGTATCAATAATGAATTTCAATGTCAATTTCGTGTAAAGCGTCTGGCTTGCGCGCCCAGGGCGGGGACGGACGGAAGGCGGCAGAGCAAGGGCGGCTTCAAAAGGCGGCTTCAAGGCAGGCTTTCAGCGAAGGGCGGACACGAGGCGCATGCAGTCCCAGCCGGCCGCCGCCTCAAGACAGCCCGCGGCCAGCGCAGCCCTACCCCGCGGCGGCAAGGCACGCCGGCCCCCAGAGCCGCCATGCGGCAAGCGAAAGCGCAGGCAGGCTGCCGGCAGAGACAGACGCCGATGGACGCCGGCGCGCTACACCTCGAAGAGAGAAATCTGCCTCGCCCGCCTCCAGGTGCTCCGGATGCGGCAGGCCAGATCGGGCCGGGCCATGATGGCATCAAGGGCGCGGACAAAGGAGCGCTTGTCCATGACCTTCCACATGTGCTCGGCATGGGGCAGATCCTTCCCGCAGTGGGCAAAGAGCCAGGCAAGGGAGGGGCTACGGAAGGCGGGAAGCCTGTTGAGCATGCCGTGCACGGAGCGCATGGGCAGGGCTTCGGCCAGCGCCCTGCGCACGGCCGCCGGCACGTCGAGGGAAACCTCCATGCTGTCGAAGAGCATCTCCGCCATGTCGAGCGCGTCCGGATGCGCCTGCCAGGTCTCGGCAAAGACCTGGCGGAGACGCTCGAAGGCCGACTGATCCGCGGCGTGGGAAAGAGCGAAGAAATCCTTCTTGAAGCGGGCACGCTCTGCGCCGGCCTTGAGCCTCGGCAGCACGGCCCGTGCGGCCTGGGCGACGCCGCAGACGACCCGGCTTCCCGGCAGCTCCTTGCCGAAGGCCTCCTGCCAGAGCGTTTCGTCCTCGAAGTAGAACTGGCCAGAGAGCATGTCGAATGTCGCGAAAAGCACATCGCGCACGCCGCGATCCTTCAGGTCCCCAAGGATGGCTTCGTGCACGCCGTCGCAGGCGCCTTCGCCAGCCCAGATGCCGAGCAGCTCCGGCACAAGCCCCGGCCCCAGGCCCACGGCGCAGAAGAGCGTAAAGACATGGCGCTTCCAGACGCCAGCCTGAAGCCGGAGCTTCTTTGGCGCGCAGAACCAGACCAGCGGCCACTGCGCCTTGAGGGGACGCTCCAGAAAGTCCTTGAAGCCGCCGAGCAGCTGGGCCACGGTCTGCTCGCAGCCGGAGGGCGTCAGGCGCACCCCGCACTCTTCGCGAAGGGCGTCGAAGGCGTCGCGGGAGAGGTCTCTGGCAGCCCAGTGCTTGAAGGCCAGATGCTCGCGCAGGGCCCGCTCCGAAACGTCCGGCAGCGCCAGCGCAGTGCTCGCCTTGCGGACAAGGCGGGCCATCTCCGTCTGGCAGCGCTCGGCCAGCGACTGGAGGCTGGCGCGACAGCGGATGAGCGCCATGCCGTCCTCGTGCCGGGCCCCGCCGGCAGCCTGCGGGAGCAGCTTGACCAGTTCCTCGTAAAGGTGCCTGATCTTGGCTGAAGCGTGGGCATGCTCGAGGAAGGGCGCAACGCTGCGCTCGAGTTCGGCAATCTGGTCTGCCGTCTGCATCCAGAGGTCTTCATTGTCCATGAGCTGTCCTTCCCGCACGGGCCAGGCGCCAAGGCGCCGGCCATGGGGCATCATAGGCCGGACGGCGGGAAAAACCAACGGGGAAGCTGAGCGCGGGCACGATGCCGGATCCCGCTCAGTCGTCGCTGTCGGGATGAACGCCCATGAGGTTTTCGAACTGCCGTATCGTTGCCAGATAGGGGCTGAAGTCAGTCATCCTGTGGCTTGTGCGGGTCACCGTGCAGTCGGGGAAGATCCGGCGCACCCGGTCCGCGTTGCCCTGCAGGAGCTCGTCGATCTCGGACACGTAGACCTGGACGGGGACGTTGCCGCCCGGGCCGGCGACGCGCTCCGGATAGGAGTCCAGCATGGCCTCGGTGAAGTCGTAGGCCTTCTGGGTCACGAAGTTGACGTTCCTGCCGAGGAACTGCCTGAGCTGCTGGCGGGGCTCCACGACGGGATTGAAGGCGACGCAGGGCGTCTGCAGAGCCTGCGAGAGCATGAGGGCGTAGAAGCCGCCCATCGAGGTGCCGACCAGCACGTCGAAGCCGTCGGCGTGCCTGTTCACCTGCTGCTTCAAGCTCTCGAAGTTGTCGGCGAACAGGCCGTCGGAACTGTACTCCAGGCGGTGGACCTTGGCGCCAATCTGGCGTTCCAGGAGCTTTCCCGAGGAGCTGCCCGCACCAGAATTGAACCCATGGACATAAAAGATCATCGCAATGCTCCTTGCACTTCGCCACCCGCAGCCGCATCCGGGAACGGCGTCCGTGCCGGCATCTGGAAGCGGGTGCCATCCGCCGTGCCTCCATCTGGACGCGCTCCCATCCAGACCTGCCTCCATCCGCAAGCGCTTCCTTGGCAGAGCGGAGTCTCCCTGCCCTGCAGGCATCCCTCCGGACACGGCGCCTTCGGCGGGACAGGCCAACTGTGCCTGCCTTGCACAATGATGTCAACGAAGGAGAGCGGGCGCGGCAACGGACCTGGCCGCGGCGTCCGCACGCCTGCCGCAGGCCCTGCTGGCTCCATCCTGCAGACTGGCCGAAGCCGTTCCCGCGCCCTCCTGCGGCGCCCTTTGGTCCTTTGCCCTGCATTGCCTCTTAACCAGAAAGGCTATACAGTTCAGCCTCTTCTCAAAACAAGGGACGCTCCCGCCCTGGGGCATGAGAGCGCCTGCAATCCCGGCCTTCCGCCTTGCGCTGAAGCCCCGGCCCCCACAGAGGATCCGACCGACATGATCAATAAAACGCGCCTTCTCACCCCTGGCCCCACACCCCTGCCCGAACGCGTCCGTCTGGCTCTGGCCAAGGACATGATCCACCACCGCAAGGGCGAATTCCACAAGATCATGAACCATACCCAGGAGCAGCTGAAGCTGCTCTTCGGCACGACCCAGCCCGTGCTGACGCTCTCCTGCTCCGGATCCGGCTCCATGACCGCCACCGTCTACAGCCTCTTCAACCCCGGCGACACGGTCATCGTGGTCAACGCCGGCAAGTTCGGCGAGCGCTGGGGCGAGATCGCCAAGATGCGTGGCCTCAAGGTCGCTGAAATCAAGAAGGAATGGGGCACTGCCGTCTCCGCCGAGGAAGTGGCCCGCGCCATACAGGAGAACAGGGACGCCAAGGCCGTGCTCGTGCAGATGTCCGAGACATCCACCGGCGTCCTGCATCCCATCGAGGCCATTGCAGCCGTCACCCGCGCCACCGACACCCTGCTCGTGGTCGATGGCATCTCTGGCGTCGGCATCTCCCCCTGCCCCATGGACAAGTGGGGCGTGGACTGCCTGCTCACCGGCTCCCAGAAAGGCCTCATGCTGCCCCCCGGCCTCGCCCTCCTCGCCCTCTCCGAGCGCGCCTGGAAGGTCTGCGAGGACATCAAGCCCGGCTGCTTCTACTTCGACCTGCCGGCTGAGCGCAAAAAGATCCTCGGCAAGTCCGAGACCCACTTCACCACGCCCGTGAACCTCATCGTTGGCCTGGAAGAAAGCCTCGGCATGCTCCTCGAAAGCGGCCTTGAAACCGTGTACCGCAAGCAGTGGGCCCTCACCCAGTTCTGCCGCCGCTGCGCCGATGCCATGGGCCTCAAGCTCCTCGCTCCCGAAAACTACACATGGGGCATCACCAGCATCCTCCTTCCCGATGGCGTGGACGGCGTCCAGGTGGTCAAGGACTGCGCCGAGCACTACGGCGTCTACCTTGCCGGCGGCCAGGACCAGCTCAAAGGCCGCATCGTGCGCGTCGGCCACATGGGCTGGGTGGACTGGGGCGACGTCGCCGCAGCCATGTACGCCCTGAACCAGTGCATCATCGCCCGTGGCGGCTTCTCCGGCTGCCGCGACTTCCTCGAGCAGGGCCTGGCCACCTACAGGCTGGCCCTCCAAGGCAAGCCCGGCGAACCCGTCGACGAGGTGCACGACTAGCCGGAAGGCTAACCTTCGCCCCCAGGCATGCTACGCCCCCGCAAGCCCTTCAGCCTTGCGGGGGCGTTTTTCGGGACAAAGCCAAAAGTTCCACAACGCCTTTGCTAGCTGACTTGCCGGGGGGCAACGTGCCAATGCACGCCAGCAGAGAATGGCTATTATTCTGAATTTACTATTTTTTTCTACAACTCAACAAGTTAGAAAATCTTTGTTCTAGGCAGATCCGTGTTTTTCTGGTAGGTAATATTTTTACTTTTACCATATATGATTTCATTTAAATTTTTTCTATGGCATGATTTCATCTTCGGTTCCTCGATATTTGATGTGAGGTTGATATCTCTTGACTGTATTTTTGCTATAGATTTTAGCTTTCATTAAAGTAGAGATAATTATTTATGATAACTAATAAAATATTATATCATATCTATTATATTTTGTTATGTTGCGCAAAAATATCCGGCGTAGCGATACAGCTGGGCGTTGGGGTGGAGAGGAGAGGAATTTCTCATGCTCATGCCAGAAACATCGCTCGACGCAACCAAGAATGTAGCCGAACGAATCCGTCAACAGTTCGCCAAGGGGTTTAAATTGCCTAACGGCAAGAATGTCACCGCCAGTCTCGGCGTGGCGGAGTTTAATTTACAGGGATCCTACATGGATTTTTATAAATTTCTGGATGCCATACTCTACCGTGCCAAGAACGAAGAAAAAAATCGATTCTTCGTAGCGGAATGAATACTAGGCCAATTCCATGAGAATTATTGCTAAAATGAGCTAGATCGCGATTTCCTTCTACATTTCATAGATTTTCTCTCCTGAATAGCAGTTTTCTTTAAGTAAATTTGCAGTTCTCTTTGTTCGTAATCGAAGGACATTTGCGTCTGTATAATCATAGTAAATCAGTATTATCAAAAAAGCGTAGAAACAAATTGACAAGATTTACAAATTAATAATTCAACTGTACAGAAAACATTCAAGCAATAACACAAAATACAAAAAAAATACACAACATTTAAAGCGACAAATATTAAACTGTCCCGCACTTCCATCTGAACGCCTTACATTCCTACGTGAAGAGCACGATATCAACGTTCAGGCAAATTAAACGCCGTTAAGCGCCTAACTGCCCACGTGATATTTTTCGAGACGCTCAGGCAACGTGTTGCTTCAAGACACGCTGCACGCGATGTCGCTAGCTGCGTCACTGATGGTCATGATCGCAATCGCAGGAACCATGGTCATGGCTGTGATTATGGTGCCCGTGCCCATGACCATGGTCGTGGCCGCAGCCGCAGCCGCAGTGCTCGTGGTCGTGATGGTGGTGCGCGTGCCCCTGCCCGCGATCATGATCGTGGTGATCGAGCCCGTAGCCGCAGGCACCGCCCTCGGCATCGGCAGAAGCGTCCTTGAGCCCGTCAAGCGCCATGTGCCTGCCTATTTCGAAGGCCTTGCGCAGGTCGAGGGGGAAGAACTCCTCACGGCGACGCTGCTTGGCCTTCTCGTCGAAGCAGGGCGCCACGTACTCGCTGTAGTCGGAGAACTGCAGGGTGTCGAAGCACCAGAGGGTCTGGGGCGTGGAGAAGATGTTCCCGACGAAGCGCTCCATGAGGGCAAGTCGCTGGGGCAGGCCCCACTGCCCGGCCTGCGCTTCGGTCACGTTCATGGCGTAGAAGAAGGCCGTGGGCATGCGCTTGGGCGCAATGGACGTGCCCTTGCCGTCGTAGACAAGGTAGGGGAAGAGCAGGCGCTCGAGGAAGCTGCGCATCTGGCCCGAAAGATCCATGAAGTAGATGGGGCTGCCAAAGATGATGCCGTCGGCGCAGGCGAGCTTCTCGAGCACCGGGCTGAGCTCGTCCCTAGCGCCGCAGCGCCCGTAGGAGGGGCCGTCCTTCTTCTTGCAGGCAAAGCAGCTCCTGCAGCCCGTGTAGTTCAGCCGGTAGAGGTCGATGATTTCTGTTTCCGCGCCGGCGCAGGCGTTCTCCACGCCCTCCATGGCCCACTTGAGCAGGCGCGCCGTGCTCCCCTTGGGACGGGGGCTGCCGTTGATGCCGTATATCTTCATGAGCGTTCTCTCCTTCATGCAGGCAAGGCGGAAGCGCCCTGCCCCTGACGTTCCTGCTGGTCCAAAGGCTGCCTCGGCATGGCCTGCGACGAGGCCACACGGTGCCTGATTCCGGACGGCAACGAGTGTAGAGGGCTGGCTGGCCGGGGTCAAGAAAATTAATGTGTTACTCTTTTGCTTTCGTTCCTCATGAATAATCACCGAATTCTGATTCTGAATTCAGATAAAATACATAGCAAGGCATATTATATCGAGTCTCTATTCAAATGGAATGCGTAAAGGTCAGGGCTAGCAGTCCATCTCGACCGGTTTGCGGCAAGCGTCCCAGCTCTCTTGAGCCCCATTGTCACGGCATTTACCCACCTCCTTGGCGATGCGAAGGTCTCGCTGGACTCCCTGGCCGCTGGCGCACAAGACGCCCAGGGTTTTCTGATCTCCGCATGTCCCTGCGCTGCAGTCTTCTCCCGCCAGGCTCGGGGCTGCGCGTCGTCCTAGCGCACGCCTTGGCCCTTGCCGTCCATTTCGCCGTGCCTGCACAGCGGCGTTGCATCGCCCTGGTCGGCGACCCTGCCGCACCCTTCCAGGGACTTGATCCTGCCCTTCTGCACTGCGAGGCCGATCGCGCACCTGTCGCCGAGGCTGGCCTGCGCCCGCCGATGCTGAAGCAATCAGCCCACCGTTAGAAAAGCGAGCAATAGAAGGCCACCCAGAAAGGCACCGCAAAGTCGAGCGCCATGCCATGGAAGACGCACACGAAGGCCCAGTCCATGCCGAGGGTGCGCACGAGCACGGGGAAGGAGGTGTCCAGGGACGTGCAGCCGGCCATGCTGACGACGGCGTGGCCTGGCAGGAACCTCGCGGCAAGGGGAATGAGAACAAGCGCAATGGACTCGCGCAGGATGTTGCTGACAAGGGCGACCGTGCCGAGTTCGACATGGCCGGCCTGGGCGATGAGCACCGAGGAGAGGGAGTAGTAGGCAAAGCCGGACCCCACGGCAAGGCACTGCAGGACGGACCAGAACATGAAGGGAGCGCAGACGGCCGCGCCGAGAAAGGTGCCGACTGTCGTTGCCAGGGGGAAGAGCAGGAGGCGGGGCGAGATGGAGCGCAGGACGCTGCGCAGCCTGCCGCCTGCGCTCATGCCGATGCCGACGGTGAGCATGAGCGCCAGCAGAAACACCATGCAGACCTTGTTCGTCACCCAGCCCTCAGGCAGGACATGGAAGAAGCCCGAGAGGATGCCGAGCGCGAAGATGCCCACGAGGATGAGGCTGGCCTTCGCGGACGACCCGCCCGGAGCGTCGTCCCCTGCACTGCCGCTGCCAGCCCCGCTGTCCGCGGCGCCATTCCTGAAGCATCCCTTGCCCCCGCCCTTCGGCGAGGGCAGGAAAGGGCTGATCAGGCAGACGCAGAGCACAGAGCCCGCGATGGTCGCGACAGCCAGCATCAGGGCATGGACCCCGATCATGGGCAGATGGGCCATGAGCTCGGCATTGCCACCCGTGACATAGCCCATGGCAAAGAGCAGGACGCAGACGATGGGCATGAAGAGCGTGTCGGCAAGCGCGGGCAGAACCGTGCGCTTCGCAAGCAGGCCAAGGGCAATGCCGATGAAGATGCAGGAAAAGGGGAGAAACATGCGGGGGCCTCGCGGTGGCGTGAACGGGAAAAGGACAAGGAATGCAGGGGATGTACGGCGTGGGCGGGCGCATCGTCAAATGCCTCGGACCCAAGGGCCCAGGGGCCCAGATCCAGGCATGGCGGCCGCAGCTTCGGCATGCAGCCGGCCAAGGGAGCCCTGTGCCATGCGCCTCCACGCCCTTCCGTGGCGCCGAAGCCGCGGATGCGTCTCCAGCAACCTGACGAAGGAGCCGACGGTCTTCATCCTGTGCTGGAAATTCCGCAGAAACTCATAGCGCATGCTCTGCCTCCCATTCTGCCGCAGTCACAATCTCCTGGGGGACGCGCCGCCCTCCTTCCAGGATGGCCCGCATCGCGCTTGCAAGCGAAGCGGGGAAGAAGCTGAAGAACCTGGGGCAGTCCTGCGGCCGGTGCCTGCTCTCGGGAAGCGTGCGCCCTTCCGCCATGGCGGCCATCTTCGCGTAGGCGGGGACGAAGGGCTCGAGGACGCCATGCCCGGCAAAGCCTTTGGCCACGGCTTCGTAGATGCCAAGCCCCTCCCAGTCGAGGTCGCCGAAATAGTAGAACCTGCAGCCCCTGTCCCGGAGGTAGGGCTCGGCGCTTGCGGAGAACAGCCGCAGCGAGGCGGCCACGCTCTTGCCGCCCCCGTAGACTATCGTCCCAAACCGCGTCCCGAGCAGCGGGCGCGGTCTTTCGGCAAGGATCCTGCGCAGAGAGCAGAACGCATCGAGATTCTCGAGGACGAGGACATTCTGCGGGGCGCTGCGGCAAAGCGCGAACGTCGCAAGGGGCTCCGCCGTCTGGAAGGCGTTCAGGCCGCCTTCGCCAAGGACGATGCCGCAGCGCCGGAGCAGCTTTCCGCCGCCTTTCCGCTTCAGGAACTTCTCCCTGCCCCATATCTGGAAGCTGCGCTCGTTGACGGAGGCCGGCCTTGCGAGCATATCCCTCCTCCCCGAGAGGAAGGCGCTCAGCTGAAGGACCTCTGCGCGGTCCTTCGCGTAGGCCGCGGGATGCCCCCTGTAGAACTGCGTCTGGATCAGGGGATGCAGCCGGTAGTTCAGTTCCTCGAAGAGGACCGCATCGTCGCGTTCGCCGGCCATCCGGCGCCACCACTGGACATGCGCGCAGGGCGCTTGCCGTTGGTCGGCGACGACTTGACGGCCCAGACGGCTCCGGCGACCGCCAGCGCGTCAATGCGCGCGGCCTGCTCCGCATACGGAGCCCCCTCGAGGCCCTCGGACCGCAGGAGCTCGTCGAGGGAGACCCTGCATCTCTTCCCAGACGCCGCCTTGGGCGCCATGCCGGCCTTGGGGGCGCCCTCCTGCCGGCGACGCGCGCGGGGAACCTGTCCTTCAGACTGGATCCGGTTCAGCGCCGCAGCTGGCCTGCCTGCCATCGTGTCAGCCTGCCTGCTTGCCATATGTCCTCCTTGCGTTCCGTTCTGCCTGCGAAATCCGGCGCAGGACGAGCCCTGCTCCGCCCAGCTGAAGGGACGGATCCAGCGGCTGCCCTCCCTTGCCGGCCGGCGGGAAGCCCAGCCAGCCGCGCCACCGTGCATTCGGCCCTCTCCCCTACAGCCTCAGCTGGCGCAAGGCCGCATTGAGAAAGGCCGCAACGTCCCCCAGTCTCGACGGCCGCTCGGCGATGCGGAAGAAGTCCCAGACCATGCAGAGGACGATGCCGTTGCGAACGACCCGGTGCAGAGGCCGCATCTCCTCCTTCGGCAGGCCGATGGCAGTGCTGGCCCGGCTGCCCATGGCAACGACCATGCGGACGCCAAGCTCCCGTGCGCCGGACCAGAAGAGGTCCCGGCTGACCGCAAGAGCGCCCTGCCCCGGTCCCGCCCCAGCAGGTACGGCGCAGGGCCAGAAGGTATTCGTGCCGGCGGGACGGCGCAGGGAGGCGATGATCTGCCCGAGCATCCGCCTGCGCACCGGATCCGCCTCTCTGCAAAGGTCTTCGCCGAGTTCCCAGTACGTCCAGCACAGCCAGCCCTTCTTCATTCGGGCGCTCAGCTCCTGCCAGGGCGCGGGCCAGGCTTCAGGGGTGGTGCGGATGAAGGGGATGGGAGGCGCCGCGCAGCGGGCCTCCGACGTTTCCTGCCAAGCCGGCTTGCAGGACGCAGACCGCTTCGAAGCGGCACCCTGGGATGGCACCCCGCCCGCCTTGGCATCCGCCTGCGGCCGAGCTGCCCGGGGCGCCAGCCATGGGCCCTCAATGGCGCTGGCCCCCCGCCACAGGCGGATTCCGCCCATGGGCTTCCAAGCCTTCTTCTCCGCTGGAACGCAGCCGCCGTGCCCCGCGCAGGCGAGGCAACACGCCCCCTTCGCCGTGCTGGCAAAACGGCCTCGGCAGCATCCGGCACAGCTGACGTCCCGCGAACATCCTTTCGGCCGCTCGGACGCATCGACATCTGCCTCCCGGCTGGAGCGCAGGCCGGAAAAGGCCTTCCCGGCGCGGGCGAGCGCCGTCTGCGTCCCCGCAGGCCGGGGGCCGGCAAGCGGATCCTCCAGCCCCTTCGGGACAGCGCCGGCTTCCTGCCTGCCAGGCATGCCGTCCAGGCCCGGCGCAAGGGCTGGCCCGGCGGCACCGCAGGGCGATGCCGACATGAAGGACATCTTCCCTGCCCTGTCTGTCGCCCTTTCGACCCAGTCCCTGATCCAGGCCCTGCCGCAGGCGCAGTCAGCCGCAGGGCTCCTGTCTGCGTCCGTATAGACAAGGGGCGATCGCCATTCGTACAGGCAAAGGCGTCGCCTGCCGGACGCATCCGCAAATCTGGCTTCTCCGGCGCCGCCCGCCGTCCTGAAGAGAACGACGCGCTCCCACTGGCCAACGAAGATCCACGGCGCGCCGCCCTCCGGAGCGAAGGAGAAGCGGAACAGGTCTTCCATGACAGCGGCTGCGCCATCCATGACAGCGGCTGCGCCGTCCATGACAGCGGCTGCGCCGTCCAGGGCGCCTTCCTGCCGGCCGGCGGCGATAGCCGGACCGAGGCAGGCAGTCAGGGCTTCGGCATCCATGCCCTCCTTCCCGGCATGCCTCCTGCCACAGGATGCCTCCAGCCAGGGCCCGCACGCAGCTCCCAGATAGAAAATGGATCCCGCCCATTGCGCCGATGGCAGGCCGTCAGGCAGCAGGACGGCATAGCCCGTGGACTCGCAAAGCTCCCGGGCCAGCGCCTTTTCCGCCCTGTCAGGCCCAGAGGGCCGGACCTCGAGCCAGATGTGCCAATCTGCAAGCCAGAAGGACGGCATGAACGTACCGGACGTGAGCGCCGCCTTCTTCTGCCTGTATTCCCATCCGGCGCCTATGCCGTCGAGAAAGACGGCCCATCGGGCCTCTGCCGCTGAATGGAAAACCGTGTCCTTCCAGCGGACACGCTCCTGCTTCATGCCGTCCATCTTCCTTTCACCCCCTGTTCAGACTCTCTCCTGGAAGCGCCACCCCGCCGGATCGGCTCTCTGCCAGGCAATCTGCGCCAGACAATCTTTGCCAGACGGACCTTGGGCCAGCCTCGCAGACGCTTTCGCCCTGGTTTCGCATTGGGAATGCCGGCATGATCTGCAGTCTGCGCGCACCATGCCCTGCATTGTCTGCGCACTGCCGCATGCCTCGCGGATGCCGTCTGCCACGCTTTCGTTCCGTCTTGCCGTTGGCATGATGCCATGCCCTGCAACCTGCATCAAGAAAAAATCCTTCCCAAGGAAACTTGACTCGATGGACGCCTGTGCCCGAAGCTTTGCCAGACAGCCCTCTGCAAGGCTGCAAGCCTCCGCCCTTGGCGCGTGCCAGCCAAGAAACGGCCCCAGAGCGACAGGAGCGCACCCCCAGGCGCAATGCCGGCCTGGCCGCAAAGTGTGGCCTGAAAGTTCCGTATTCTGGAAAATGCCTGCCGTGCAGGTTTTCCCTTCACAGCGCAGACGCCCTGCGGATCGGGCCGCGCCGTCGCCGCATGCCGGGGTGCGCAGGCTGCAGGGCATGCGCTCTGCCTGCAGGACAGCTGCCTGCCCGCCAGGCGGCCGTAAAAGGCCCCAGGCATCGAATGGACAGGCAGAACAGGGTGCCCTGCACGAGGGGCCGGCAGGATCCGCTGCCGGCGACGCCCATGGCCGCCGGGCCAGCCTCGAGCGGCTTTTGGCAAGCACCGGCCAGCACCGGCCAGTAGCGGCCGGCACGGGCCAGCGCCGGTCATGGCAGGAGGGGCGCAAGGCTCTGCCCTCAAGGAGATCAGCATGGCCAAAGCGTCAGGATGTGGCGCCATCGGCTGCCTGCACAGGCACGGCAGCAGGCGTGAAGCCCTGCTGGCCAGGCTGTGCGGCCCCCCGCCAGGCATCGCCGGCCGCCTCATTGCCCCGTCGCCAGCGTTCTTTTCCCATGTCGCCTTTCCGCCCGGCCCAGAGCGCCAGGCTCCCGCCTTCGCAGGATGCGCAGGGAGCAGGGAACGCGACTCCCGGACCTTCGCCGTCAAGGCCCGCCCGCATCGGCGAGCCGGCTTCAGATGCCGGACAAGGCGCGGCCGGCGCAGTCCGCCATCCTTTTTCATGCCCAGCCTGCATCGTTCCATAAACCGGAACGAGCCTGTCCTATGCTTGCCCGAGGTGCCGCCGAACCGCATGTCGCGGCTGGAAGAGCGCCCCCAAGGAACATGCATTGACCATCTCTGCCTCGCATTTCCCGCTGGAGGGCGGGCGCAGCGCCGGAAAGCAGAAGCACCCGCTGTGGCCAGGCAGGCGACGCCGGCTTCCAGCCCTGGCTGGACGGCCTGCCGCACGGGGAGCCGAAATGCTCAATTATTCTCAACTCATTGACATTTTTCATTTTTCTGTCATAAATGTTCATGACAGATCCTCCACCTGCTCTTCCCGGACGCAGGAGCCTATGCCTGCCAGCCCCGCCGGAGCTGGCTCCCCCCCCATGAACATCGTTGTGCAAGCTGTCCCTGCGAGGAGGTAAACCATGTTCGAAGCACTCACGCAGTTTCTCCCCAGGCTTCAGGCTGCGGACTTCAGCGGCGGCGACAGTCCCGTTGCCGGCGAACTCAGGCAGGCCATCAGCTTCTTCGTCGGCAGGCACTGGGAGCTGGGCCTCTCCGACGCCATCGGAATACTGCGCCGGGCAGGCCTCTGGAACGCCCCCTCGCCCCTGGACGCCAGGCTCGACGCGCTGGACGGCCGGACGGTCGCAGCCCTTGTCGCCTACGCCGAGCGCAAGGACCGCCTCTGCGAAGGCTCGTTTCTCGATTGCCTCGCAAGCGGACAGATGGCGCAGTGGCTTGCCCGCCTGCGTGCCATCGACGAGGCTGGGGAGGACGCCGTGGCCAAGGTGCCGGAAGCGCAGACGGCCAGGATGGAAGCCATGGCTCAGGCCATTCTGCTCGGCCTTGCCTGCGGCGATGCCCTGGGCGTTCCTGTCGAGTTCATGCAGCGGGGGAGCTTCAAGGTTGACGACATGCAGGGCTGGGGCTCGCACAGCCAGCCGCCAGGCACCTGGTCCGACGACACCTCGCTTGCCCTGGCCTTCGCCATGAGCCTCGTTCCCGGCGGCTTCAACGCGCTGAGCGCGGGACGCAACTTTCAGGCCTGGTACTACGACAGGGCCTTCACTCCCCACGGCGAGGTCTTCGACGTCGGCGGCGCCACGGCCAAGGCCATACGCCGCATGCAGACGGTCGTCTCCCCCGAGCTTGCCGGCGGCAGGGACGAGCGCGACAACGGCAACGGCAGCCTGATGCGCATAGCGCCCCTCGTCCTGTCCCTGCTGGACGTGCCGGATCCGGCTATCCGCTTCGAGACCGTCCGCAAGGCCTCCTCCATAACCCATGCACATCCCCTTGCCTGCACCTGCTGCTTCGTCTTCATCGAATTCCTCCGGCTGCTTGCCCAGGGGCTTGGCAGGGAGGAAGCCTACGGGAAGCTCTGCGCGGACTTCGCCAAGGGCCTGCCCTGTCTCGAGGATGCCGTCCTTGCGCGGCTCTCCCGCGTCCTGGACGGCGGCCTCGCCAGCCTGCCCGAAAGCGCCATCCAGAGCGGAGGCTTTGTCCTGCACACGCTGGAGGCCTCCCTGTGGTGCCTGCTGACAACGGCAGGCTTCGCCGAGGCCGTGCTCAAGGCGGTCAACCTCGGCGACGACACGGACACCACCGGCGCCGTCACGGGCGCCATGGCGGGACTCGCCTACGGCGTGGAGGCCATTCCCGCCCAGTGGATTGCGGATCTCGCCAAGGTCAAGGAAATCAAGTTCATCGCCCTCGGGGCTGCCAGGGACTGCCTCGGCGAGCCCAGATAGCCCAAGTCAGACAGGCAGGGAGCGGGGGCGTCCCCGCCCTCCCCGCCTGCTCCTGAAGCCTGCGGATCTGGCCCTGGCGCGCCGGCTCTGCCTTCCTGTCCAGCTGCAGGGCAGCGCTGCGTCCTGCCGCAGGAAGATCCTTGCGCCGGGGCGTCCTGCAGCCGCCAGCCAGCTAGCTGAACGGCTGAGCGTGCGGGCGCGCAGGCGTTGCCTGCCAGAGCCCTTGCTGATAGCCTTGCCAGGGCAAGCTCCCCCTGTTCCATGCCTCCCCTTCCCGCCCCTCCCGTCCTGCCTCCCCCCGACAAGGAAACTGCCTGATGCCGTCCCTGCCGCGCCTTCTCGCCCCAGTCCTCGTTCCTGCCATCGCCATGGCCATGGCCTGCGCACAGCCGGTGCAGGCCGCCGACGAGCCGCTCAGGCAGGAAGCCTTCGAGCAGGCAGTGAAGCAGGGCGGCAGCGAAGCCCTTGAACGCCTGCTCTCGACCGGAGCCGACGTCGATGCGCCCATGCTGCCCAGGACGGGCACCCAGGCCAACTATCCCCTCCTGCGGGCCTGCGAGCTCAACAGCCTGCCTGCGGTGCTGGCCCTCATCCAGCACGGTGCGGACGTCAACAGGGTCTCCAGCGACGCCAGGCACACAAGGCCCGTGCAGCTGGCCATCGCCCACGGCAACGACGAGATGTTCCGCGCCCTCGTCAACGCCGGCGCTCTTCTCACCTGGGGCGACGAGCGGGGGCGGCACGACGGCTGCCTTGTCAGGCTCCTGCTGACGGGCAATGCCAGGCTCTTCAACTTCGCCCTCAACCACGGTGCCTCGCCGGACGCCCTCTACTGCACGAAGGACGGCTGCACCTCGCCCCTCAACGAGGCCGTGCGCCACGGCGACGAGTCTGCCGTGAAGAACCTCATCCTCCACGACGCCAACCCCAACTTCGAGGCCGAAGGCGCAACGCCGCTTGCCTGCGCCGTGCGCACGGGCAGCCTCCCTCTGGCCACCCGCCTGCTCGCCAACGGCGCCGATCCCGACAAGGAGGGCAACTGTCCCCAGTTTGGCAAGCCCCGCCGGCCGCTGGCCATCGCTCTCGAGCAGGGCGACGGCAGCCTGGCAGCCGAACTGCTGCGCAAGGGCGCGTCCCTCGACGCCATAGGCAGCGCCAAAGCCCGCAAGGATCTCCTGCGCAGCGCCGTCCGCCGAGGCAGCATGGATCTCGCCAGGGCCCTTGTCCGCCGGGGCGTGCGCATCGAAGACTCCGGCCTGCTGGAAGAGGCCCTGCGCAAGTGCCACTTCGGCCTCTTTCGCCGCGCCGTCAGCCTCTACGAGGACATCGACGCCGAAAACTCCCGGGGATTCAGCCCCCTGCAGCTGGCGCTCGGCGAGGAGAACAGGACGCAAAGCTGGTTTTTCGTGCGCGAGCTGGTCCGCCTTGGCGCCAACATCGACGAACGCACCCGGGCCGGCGTCTCGGCGCTGGAGCTGGCCGCCGATCTCGGGCCTGCGGCCGCGGCCAGCCTCGTCAAGCTGCGCGAAAACTATCTTGCCAAGTCCCAGAACGCCTATCATCAGGGCGCAGGCGAAAGCTTCGAGGACGAGGACAGCGGCGACAGCATGCAGGAGCGCGTCAACAGCGAACTCTACCGCACAGCCTGCGTCCTGGAGGAGGAAGGCGAAAGCGCCTTTCCCGTCTCCGTCGAGGACCGCTACGCCGACATCGAGCGGCTTGTCCTCGAAGGGGCGGATCCCAACGCCACCTACAACGGCTTCTCCGCCATGCGCTGCTCAGTGGAGAGCGGATCGCCCAGAGTGGCCCGCTTCCTGCTCGAGCACGGCGGCAACCCCAACATCGAAGACAAGCAGTTCAGCGCGCCCCTCATCCTCACGACGGCCTTCCAGGGCAACGTCGAGATCGCCCGGACCCTGCTCGAGCACGGCGCCGACATCAACGCCCAGGACAAGAACGGCAGCGACATTCTGAGCTACTTCGCCTACGGCATCACGGCGGAGAAGGACGCGGCCTACCTCGAGCTCATCCTCGCCTACAAGAAGCGGCTCGCCCCCGAGCAGGCCCGGATGTGCCGGGATTTCGCCATGGAAATGAACATCGGCGACGCCAGGCGCAAGGCCCTCCTGAAACGCATCAACGAGCTCTCGTCCGGCTCCGCCCCTGCAAGCGGCCTAGACGCCGGCAAGAGCGCTCCCCGATCTGCCGCGCCTTGCAAGGCGGACAGCGCCGGCGCGGACCATGCGGAGCCAGAGAGCGCAAAAGATGCCGCGAAGGCTGGCAAGGCGGACGGCGCAGGCCATGCGGAGCCGGAGAGCGCAGAGGATGCCGCGAAGGCTGGCAAGGCGGACCGACATCGGGATGATCCCATGCCGGAAGCGGGGCATTAGGCCTTTTCGGCCTCGGTACCGGCGTTGGACCCGGATTCGGAACCGGCTGAGGCCTCCGCCGGCGCCTCCTCGGACTTGGGCTTGATGACGGCGCGCCAGGATGCCGCCGCCATGATGTAGGCCGAAAGAGAACCTGGCAGCACGCCGCCCCAGAGCACGAGAAGCAGGGTCGGCGTAAAGCCGGTCGCGCTGAGCATGGGCACGAGGACGGCAAGAAGCATGCCGGCAAGATTCCAGATGCCTGCCGTCATCTGCTGGCGTATGGCGTAGACAAGCAGGGGATCTTCCTTGATGCCGCGCTTGTCGCGCAGGACGACGAGCCTGGCCGGCAGGACGAGGAAGGAGGCCGCCGAGGCAATGCCGCCGATGGCGGAGATGAAGACGATCTGGGCGGGCCTGAGGAAGCCGACAAAGAACAGGCTGCAGATAATGCCTGCGGCCGCGCATAACAGTGTCGTGTACGACTTCCAGTTTTTGGTCATGGGACTCCTCCTCCGCTGTGGCAGGATCGAATGGCTCCTGGCAGGCATATCCCCGACAGAACAAGGCGGACTGTTGCCTGAAGCAGGCAGGAAGTCAAGACGCAGCCTAACGCGACAGCGACAGAACCCGGCAGACCGCATGCCGCTTGAGGCCTCGGGCGCTCTGCCCGCTCACGCGGCGAGCGCCTTGGCGCGCCCGGCAATCCCTTGGCGGAAGGCCAGGAGCAGCTTGTCTTCGGGCCGCGTCTTGTTCGGCATCGTCTTGTCCGGCATCGTCTTGACGCTCCTGCCTGCGTCTGGATGGCAAAGCACGCATGGCGCCTGGCGATCGCCGGCTTGCGGGGACGCCGCTGCGCGCCAAGCGGGCGCAGGCGCGGAAGGAAGCCTCGCAGTCCTCGTTCGGCCTTTCGGCTTCCTTCCCGGCATAGCGCCCCGCCGGCAGGCCAAGGCAAGGAGGCGACAGACGCCGCGTCAAAAAGCTCCAGGAAAGCGGGATGCGTCTCGACAGATCGCAACATCAGGCAACAGGAAGGTCGCCGTTAGCGTTGTCCAGAAGGTACACCTTCCGTATATTCAGTCCAATGTAAGGCTAATGCTATCGTCTATTTTATCCAGTTATGCAATATATCATACGTATTTCTGACTTTTTCAAACTCCTTTATTTCTGCAGTTTTACTATACACAAGCCTGATTATATGCAAGTCTTTCGGAAACTTTGACTGCACAAAAAAAGCTCCGCCCTTGCCGTTCGCCTGGACGGAGCCGAAATGTCTTTGGAGCGGGCCTGCTTCCCCTGCCGCCGCTGCGCTGGCGCAATGCCCTTGGCGCCGAGTGGCGGACGTTCCAGCCCGAAGCAGGCTCAACGCGGGCTAAATGTGCTTCACGCGGTCCTTTTCTTCGGCGCGCTTGGCATCGTTGAAGCGGTCGAGGGCACCGACCAAATAGCCGGTGATGCGACGGACGCGCTGAAACTTCACGCCTTCGCCAACGAGCTTGGGTGCGCTTTTTGCCTGGCCACCGCTGGGCTGCATTAACATTGCAATCTTCCTCCCGGTAGGGGGTTAAGGGCTTATATTGCAAGCGGGACGGGACTGCAAACCCAGGCCCGCGAGGGCTGGACGACATTTAAAGCAACAGTTTAACTGTTGCTCTGCATGCGCTTCCCTTCCGCCTGCAGAGGCAATGTATCAGCAGGCGCTCTGAAGTCAAGATGATGCATTGCTTCTCAATATTCTTGTGAAAAAAATACTTCCAATGAATTCAGGCTGCCTTTGTGCGACCAAGGCAGAGGTTCCGCAAAAAGCCATGCCGTTTCAAGCGCTTGGCAGTCCGGCAGCTTTTCTTCCTTTTTTGCCTGCCCCTGTCCGCTTCTGCCAGCCCGGCTCTGCCCCTGGGGCCGCCCGGCGCTCACCTCCGGCCCCGCCCCCCAGCCGCTCGGGTCATGCCGTCCTGCAGGAAAAAACTTCGGCTCCTCCACTTTACGAAAAGCTGCATCTTCCTGTAGCATAGGAATTTCCAAATTCCCTCGTTACGGAGACTGCCATGAGCGACAAACTGACCGTAGCCGTCTGCGGCGCCACCGGCGCCGTAGGCCGCGAAATGCTGAAGACCCTATATACCCGCAAGTTCCCGGCCACCGAAGTGCTGGCCTTTGCCTCCGCCCGCTCGGCGGGCAAGAAGGTGCCCTACGGCGACGGCGAGCTGACCGTCCGCGAGCTGAAGGAAGACTCCTTTGAAGGCGTGGACATTGCCATCTTCTCTGCCGGCGGCGCGACCTCGACCAAGTTCGCCCCCTGTGCCGCGCGCTCGGGCTGCGTGGTCGTGGACAACTCCGCCGCCTGGCGCATGGACGAGCGCTGCCCCCTGGTCGTGCCCGAAGTGAATCCCGAGGATCTCGACTGGCACAACGGCATCATCGCCAACCCCAACTGCTCCACCATCCAGATGCTGGTCGCCCTGAAGCCCATCCACGACGCCGTGAAGATCAAGCGCATCGTGGTGACCACCTTCCAGGCGGTTTCCGGCACCGGCCAGAAGGGCATTCGCGAACTCGACGACCAGGTGCATGCCCTGCTTGAGAATAAACCCTTCGAGTGCAAGGCCTACGCCCACCAGATCGCCTTCAACTGCCTGCCCCACATCGACGTCTTCCAGCCCAACGGCTACACGAAGGAAGAGATGAAGATGGTCAACGAGACCAAGAAGATGTTCCACGATC
>JAEEGL014791384.1_pt1 | contig 22446 bp, 10 predicted proteins | sample 9134231 | NCBI WGS metagenome assembly JAEEGL01 (sample SAMN16246548, study PRJNA631951) | gut metagenome | biome: gut microbiome; feature: rumen; material: fiber-attached | host: Bos | place: Iran: Karaj | collected 2018-10
CATCGGCTCCCCGCGGCAGCCGATGACTCCGCCCTCCTTATAGACGGTGGCCCTGGTCATGGCGCAGCAGTAGGTCTTGTTGGCCGAGCCGCCGCCCTTGTCCACGAGCACGAAGCGGTATTCGGCGCCCTCGGTGGCCTCGATGTCTATCTGTGCGGGAAGGTTGCAACGCGTGTTCACCTCGTCATACATGGTGAGCGGCGCATTCTGCGAGTAGCGCAGGTTGTCTTGCGTGAACGGGTTGTAAACGCCCAGGCTCAGCGCCTCCTCGTCCTCGAAGCCCGTCCACACCTGCTGGCCCTTCTCGCCGTGGATGATGGCGGTGCCGGTGTCCTGGCAGAAGGGGAGGATGCCCTTGCAGGCCACGTCGGCGTTGCGCAGGAACTGAAGGGCCACATACTTGTCGTTCTCAGAGGCCTCGGGGTCGGTGAGCACCTGTGCCACCTGCTCGTTGTGCTCGCGCCGGAGCATGAACTCCACGTCGTGGAATGCCTCCTGGGCCAGCAGCGTCAGCGCCTCTTTCGACACTTTTACAATTTCCTTGCCCTCAAACTCGCTGAGGGTCACGCCCTCCTTCGTAAGGAGGCGGTACTCCGTCTTGTCCTCGCCAAGCTGGAACATCGGAGCATACTTGAAAGTTACATTTGCCATAATGTTTTCGTATGATTGATTTAAAAAAAGTATTTTATATGTGTTCTTGGTTATGAATGATGAGGAGTGGCCCTCGGGGAGAGTAAACCGCCGTACGCCCTCCCCCCAAGGGGGATTAGAGGGGGGCCTCGGGGAGGTTGCCGCCGTACGCCCTCCCCCCTTTGGGGGGATTAGAGGGGGGCTCTTTTTCTTGGCTACAAATATACACAAAAAGCCTGAATAACAAGCCTTGCGGCCCAATAAATTAAGTTTTCTTATCCTTTCACCCCCATCTTTCTCCTTTCCGGCGGAAAATAGGATGCAAAATGCCCTTCTGCTACTGTCATCACTTTATAAATGGTGGAATTGTCGGTTTTTTATCAATGTTTTTTGTTTTTTTAAATATAATAACTACCTTTGCACTCTCAAAACGATATTAAATAGAGGCTAAAAGCAATAAACAATAATAAACAAACCTTTAGAACGATGAAGAAGACAATTGTTTGCGCATTGAGCATCTGCGCCATGATGATGCTCCAGTCATGCTATGTTCAGAACATTAGCGTCGGTATCGGTCAGGACGAACCTGTGCAGCAGGTGGCCAAGGTGAAGAACCACTACTTCATAGAAGGATTGGTACAGCCCAGAAAAGACGAGGCCAAGAACCATGTCAGCAACGACAAGCGGTTCCGCATGAAGACGTTGACAACTTTCTGGGACGGCTTCCTGGCTGGCATCACCTTCGGAATCTATACGCCCAACACGACGTATTACTACGAGCCGGTGAAATAAGACGTGCCCGCGCTCTCACACCAGTGAGGGACGTTAACCACATTCAACAGTAAAGGCTTTGGGGTGACGGCTATCCCCAAAGCCTTTTTTGTGACGCTAAGTTTCCTCCGACAAAAGGGCCATACTTCACCCTTCTTTTTTCGCTTCGCCCAACTCCTTGTCTGCTCACAATTTTGTCAAGATTTTTCAACGATTTTTTGTTTTCCCAAGAGGCTTGACCGCAAATTTCGGGGAGAGATTTTGCAGTTTGAGAGGAGAGATCTTGCAAATCTCTCCCCGAAATTTGCGGTCAAACTTCAGCCGATTTTAAACCCCTTGATTATCAACATGTTACAAAAAGGTCAAAAATTACGCGATTTTGTCAAATATTTTTACCAATTTATGCCCATGTCCTTACCCATGTATGTCTTCATAATTGAGTATTCACGCATGTAGGAAAATACATGAATTTAGTGCATGATTATTCACCAATCATTTCGAGCAGCTCGCGGCTGGTGAGCTTGTGGCTGGAGTTGGTGCCCTGCAACATGGCATTGGCGAGGTTGCGCTTGGTGCGGTGGAGGCGGAGTATTTTCTCCTCGATGGTGTGTTGCGAGATGAGGTGATACACGGTGACGTTCTGTTGCTGGCCTATGCGGTAGGTGCGGTCGGTGGCCTGCTGCTCTATGGCGGGATTCCACCAGGGGTCGAGGTGAATGACGTAATTGGCCTCGGTGAGGTTGAGGCCCAGTCCTCCGGCTTTCAGGCTGATGATGAACACGGGATGCAACCCGCGCTGGAAGTCGCGCACCAGCTGTTCGCGCTTCTTCATGGGCGTGCCGCCGTCGAGGTAGATGAAGTCGATGCCATTGTCCTTCAGTGACTTGCAGACCATCGCCAAGAAGGAGGTGAACTGGCTGAACACGAGCACGCTATTGCCCCCCTCCACGATGTCGTGGACCATGTCGCAAAGGATGTTGACCTTGGTGCTTTCGCCCTTCCAAGCCTTTTGCACGAGAGCTGCCGAGCAGGCCGCCTGACGCAGGCGTGTTATTTCAGCCAGCGTGTTGATGCTGGGCGCGTTGCCCGACTCCTCTTCCAGCATTTTCTTGGCTTTTCGGCGTATGGACTCATAGATGGCCAGCTCGTCTTCCGAGAGTTCCACGGGCATGTTGATTTCCGTCTTGTCGGGCAGTTCCTCCACCACCTCCTGCTTGGTGCGTCGAAGCATGAAGGGAGAGATGATGCGTTTCAATTGTCGCGACCGCTCTTTGTCATCGAGCTGCTCGATGGGGGTGATGAATTTGTTGGCGAACTGGTCGTAGCTGCCCAGTAGTCCGGGGTTGATGAACTGGAAGAGGTTCCACAGTTCGCCCAGGTGGTTTTGCACGGGCGTTCCCGTAAGTATGATGCGGTGTTCGGCCTGCAGCTTCATGACGAGTGCCGACGTTTTGGTGCCGCGGTTCTTGATGACGTGCGCCTCGTCGAGGCATACGGTGTTCCATTTCTTTTCCTGCAGGTCCTCGCTATTGGTGACAAAGAGCCCGTAGGTGGTGAGCACGACGTCGCCCTTTGCGGCCTTCTCGATGGTTTCCTTGCGGTCGGCGGCGACGTTGAGCACGGTGACGTTGAGCGACGGAGCAAAGCGCTTGAGCTCGCTCCGCCAGTTGGGCACCACGGAGGCCGGCGCGGCGATGAGTGCCGGTCCCTTCTTTGCCGTGTGGAGCATGAAGGCAATGGCCTGCACGGTTTTTCCCAGTCCCATGTCGTCGGCCAGGCATACGCCGGCTCCCCATCCCGTCATGCGCACCATCCACTGGTAGCCGTCGGCCTGATAGGGCCTCAGTTCGGCCTTGAGTAGCGATGGCACGCGGGGCCGCTGGTCCATGCTCTTCTTGATTTTCTTCTGCATGTCGTCGATGTCGCGGTCGTGGGCAATGGTGAGCTCACCGTTGAGGGTGCTGCCCAGGAGCGAGGCGTGGAAAGGCGATATCTGCAGGTGCCCGCGGTTGTTGACGGCCAGGCTCTCTATGCGCGACAATTGTTTGCGTAGTTGTCCGGTGATGGCAAGGAAGGTGCTGTCGTTCAGGCGAATGAAGTCGGCCATGGTGCTTTCCGACACGAGTTGCAGCAGTTGCGAGGCGCTGATGACGGTGTCGTCGTCGATGGGGATTTCGCCTTCCAGCTCGAACCATCCGCTATTTGACCGCAGGCTGATGTTCCAGTTGGCGGGATTGCTGATTTTGAGGTTGATGTTTCCGCCTTTTGGCCACTCCACGAAGAGGGCGTCGTCGTGCTCGTGGGCAAACTCCAGTAGCTTGAGCAGGCCTTCGGGGCTGAGGTCGATGGCCTGTTGCTTGGAGAAGATGGCCTTGCCGTTTTCGGCAATGTCGTAGTCCTCAAGAAAACTGGCCAGCATTTCCAGGTTGGTTCTTTCGCCCTTGATGTCGCGTTTCACCTGGTAGCGCATGCCGTCTTGCTCGGCCACACAGGGGTTGAGGCCGGCGGCGGGCGGCATCAGCGTGTTGCCGTCGGTGAGCGGCTTGGCATGGCAATAGGCAGAGAACATATTCCGATAGCCCGACTTGGGCATGATTTGCAGGCATAGTTTTGGCGAACCGTCGCGGCTATCGAGGGTTGAGCCGCCCTCCACCAGGTCGCTGTGTACCTCGATGATGTCGCTCACCTTGGGCAGGAACTCCCGGAGCATGGGCTCTGCACTCAGCGGGAACACCCCGAAGTTGAGGAGCTTGGAGTAATAGAAGTACTGCCGGTCGCTCATGTTGATGACCGTGTAGTGGGTATCGCTGTCTTTGCGGTAGGTCACCCTGTTGTTGAGCGTGGCATTGGCCAGGTTCGACTTCACTTGGAAGCCGTTGGGGCCTTTTTGAATGATGAGATAGGGCTTTTCCTCGGCAATGGTTACCGGCACCAGTGGGGCGTAATAGCCCGTGTACACCTTGTCGGAGCCGATGAGACGGGGTAGCACGACTTTCAGGTCGATGTCGTATGAGTAGTAGCCTGTCAGGTTTTGGGCAATGGTCCTGTCGGTTTCGTCCATGAATGGCGTGCCCCTTCTGAAGGTGTCGAGGGTCATTCGTTTTCCGGCACCCCATTCTCCCGACTTGAGGCGCTTTTGCTCGCGCAGGTCCACATAGCCGTTGTTGATGATGTAGGCCACGCGGGTTTCTTTTTCAGCCTCTTGCTTCTTTTCTTCCTCGCTCTTGGGCGTCAGCTCTTCAAGCAGCAGTTCCCATTCGGCTTTGAATCTGAAACGTGTGGAGATGGGTGTTCCTCCGAAAGCTTCCTCCAGCCGCGATTTTTCTTCCTTGTCCAGCTGAAGCCAGGGCGACAATTCGTGGCGGAGGATGGCAAATTGGGGGAGTGGTGGCAATTGGGGTGGCCGATTGTGCCCGATGCCAAAGAAACAGGCCGGTAGCAGGGCCATGTATAGGTAGAGGGGCTTGTCGTAGTTTGATGTATCGGTGATGTTGTATTTAATATCATTGTCCGACGGTATCCTGTTGGACAAGAAATAAGAAAGAAAAAGCCTTGCCGACTGCTGGCTTCCCCTGTAGGCGAAGGCGTCTTTCTTGCTCAGTGCGCGGAGTTTCTTGCCGTCGTCGTTCTTGAAGTGGTAGGCCACGACCAGCATGAAGTTGTGTAGCACATTGTTGAAATAGCCCCGTTTTGTCTGAAAGGTGATGCCCTTGTTGGTGTCGCGCAGCACGCTGATGAATCCCGATGCCGCTTTCTCGTAATCGCCGGCGTAGAGTGTTCTTACGGCCGACAGCATTTTGGCATATATATTGTCGTGGATGGCGGCTTCGGCATCGAAGTTGCCATGGGCGTAGAAGTCGTGAAGGGCGATGGCGGAGCGGATGGTTTCTTTCGACTTCCTTGGAAGGTCCTTCAGGTTCTCGTTGAACAGTTCGTTCATGAGTTGTTGGTCGTCGGGGATGTCGCGATCTATTTGCCAGAGGATGGCCTTGGTAATGAAAGACTGGAGGATGCTGCTGTCAACGGTCTTGACGATGGGTGCGAATTGCGGCAGGCAGGTCAGGGGGATGAAAGATTCGGCCACTGAAGCGTCGTGGCATTTGGCGGTGTCGGGAGTATCTCCGTGGAGGCATGCCTGTAGCTGATCAATGAGTGTACCGATGCGCCGGTCTTGCAGGCCTCGGTAGTTGTTGTTGAAATGTTCGAGCAGTGTTTTGTTTTCAACAAGCAGGTAGATGAGAAGCGGCGCGCGGTGAATGGGCTTGATGTTCACTTCTTTGCCATAGAAATTGTATTCAAGAAAGAAGTTACGCATGTTCAACAATGTCTGCCGGATGCCAAATTCCGCAACTTTTTCCTTGCTACTGTAGAGTTTTGCGTTGTGGCCAAAAGGGTCTTTCCCTGTGTAAGCGAAAAAGCAGAGCAGCTGAAGCTGCCCTGCCGTAAAGGATGTGTAGGGTTTGAAAATGTCTTTGATGTCCATTTCTCTGTTTAAAAGAATTCTATTTGTCTCCAAATATTTCCTCGGTGGTGAGCCTGCGGATGGGTCCTGTCTTTTGCAGGGCGTCGATGTCGAGTTCCTTTTCGTTGCCGAGGATGACGTATTTGAACGGTTTGCGGGCCATGAACTTCTGCTCGAACTCCACGATGTCTTTCAGCGTAATGGCGGGCAGGGCATTATAGATGCGCTCGTCGATGTCGTAGTCGATGCCGAGTTCCTGCGCTGAAATCCATGCGTTGATGAGCGAGAATTTCGTGGTGCGCTCCGTGGCCAGCCGTTTTGTGAGGGCATCCTTTGCAATCTGGAATGCTTTCTCGCTCTGCGGAATGGTGTCGAGGATGCTGTTGAAATGACGGATGCAATCCATCATCTTGTCGTTTTGCGTGATGATGTGTGTGAAGAAATATTCGGGCTCGTCCTTCCGTGCCGGCTCCACATAGGCTGCGAAAGCGTTGTAGGCCAGTCCGCGTGCCTCGCGCATCTCTTGGAAGACGATGGTGTTCATGCCTCCGCCGTAGTATTCGTTGAAGAGGGCTTTCACAGCGGCTTCCTCGGGATGCCAGGGGCGTTGCTCGTTATGAATCATGCGCATGTAGATGTTCGGGGCATCGTAGGGAGCGATGAGCACTTCGTTTTGCGGCGTGGCCTGCTGGGTGTAGTGTTTTCCTTCGGGCGCGGCGACAAATTTCTTGCCCGTCTTGTGCTGCTTGGTAACGACGTCGGCCAGTTCTTTCTCGCTCATTGGGCCATAATATAATAAGGTGTGCTCAAAACGCGGCAGCTCCTTGAGGAGGTTGAGCAGTTCCTGCGGGTCGGTCTGCCGCAACTGTGCGGCAGTAAGGATGTTGCGGGCGGGGTTGTAGGGGCCGTAGATGCCGTATTGCACGAGGCGCGAGAAGTTGGCACCTTGGTTGAGCTTGGCGTCGGCGTGCGACTTTTCCTCAAGTTCAATGTACTGTTCCCAAGCCTGCTTATCTACACGGGCGTTGCTGATGACATGCTCGAGTAAGGCAAGGGCCTGCGGCATGTTCTCGCTCAGTCCCGACAGCCTTACATAGATGTTGCGTGCCCCCACGCTGATGCTGTAGTTGCAGGCCAGTTTGTAGAACTGCTGCTTGATTTGCGTGTTGGTGTATTTGTCGGTGCCGAGATATTCCAGGTATGCCGGGGCGTAGGAGTATTTCACGTTGGATTCCTCGCCAAACTTGTATTGGAAGGCCATGGTGAAGCGCCCGTTCTCAACGTTTTTCACATAGATGACGGGAATGTTTTTCTTTGTCTTCCCGAAGGTGAGGTCGCGCTGGAAATCGACGAATCGCGGCTGAATGGGGTCCACTTTCGTGTTTTGTATTTCGCTCACGAAGCTGCTCACCATGTCGCGGTTGGTGGGGATGGGCGTGATGGCGGGTTTGTCAATCTTCTTGAGGTTCTTGTCTTCGCCCTGGCGCTTGTAGGTCACCACATAGTTGTCGCGGAAATGGCGCCGCGTGAAGTCCATGATTTGCTGTTTGGTGATGTGCGAAATGCGGTCCAGATAGTCCACCTGTTGTTGCCAGGGCACCTCGTTGATATAGGTATCGACGAAGGTGTTGGCGCGGAAGGCGTTGCTTTCCAAAGAGTTGTAGTAGTTGAGCTTGGCATTGTTGATGACCGAGGGCAACAGGTCGTCGGAGAAATCGCCTTGCTTCAGTTTCTCTATTTCACCGAGCAGAAGGGCCTTCACTTCGTCGAGTGTCTGCCCCTCTTTCGGCGTTCCGGCCATGAGGAATCCCGAATAGTCGCGCAGCGTCTGCACGCCTCCCCATGCTTCGAGCATCTTCATCTGCTGGTTGATGTTGAGGTCGATGAGTCCGGCGGTGCCGTTGCTGAGCATGGCTTCAATGACTTGCAGGGTGTCCACCTGCAGAGAGTTGCCCCTGTCGAATCGCCATGCCATCCACATTGTCTCGGCCTCGAGGCCGTAGATGGTGGTGTCGCGCGGCTCGGTGATGGGCTTCAGGGCCGGGAACACGGGCTGCCTGACGTCGGACCCGGGTTTCCACGAGCCGAAATACTTGTCGATGATGGCAATGACCTGATCGGGATTAAAGTCGCCGGCCATGCAGACGGCCACGTTGTTGGGGCGGTACCACTTGTTGAAGTAGTTCTTGATGTTTGTGATTGACGGGTTCTTCAGGTGCTCCTGCGTGCCGATGGTGGTCTGTGTGCCGTAGGGATGTGTGGCGAACAACATGCGGCTGGTGGCTTCCCATAGCTTGCGCTGGTCTTGCGCTATGCCGATGTTGTATTCCTCATAGACGGCTTCCAGCTCGGTATGGAAGCCGCGGATAACCATGTTCTGGAAGCGGTCGGCCTGAATCTTGGCCCAGTTTTCCACTTCGTTCGACGGAATGTCCTCGGTGTAGCAGGTCACGTCGTTTGAAGTGTAGGCATTGGTGCCCTCGGCCCCGATGGCCGCCATGAGCTTGTCGTACTCGTTGGGAATGAAATACTGGGCGGCAATCTGCGAAAGGCTGTCAATCTCATGGTATTTCACCTTGCGCTGCTCGGGGTCGCTGATGAGGCGGTACTCCTCGTAGCATTGCTGGATTTTGTCGAGCCAGGGTTTCTCGGCTTCGGGGTTGGTGACGCCGAACTTGTCGGTGCCCTTGAACATGAGGTGCTCCAGGTAATGGGCCAGGCCGGTGGTTTCGGCGGGGTCGTTCTTCGAGCCTGTCCTCACGGCAATGTACGTCTGAATGCGCGGCTTCTCGGTGTTGACTGAGAGATAGACTTTCAGCCCGTTGTCGAGCGTGTAGATGCGCGTCTTCATCATGTCGCCGGGGAAGGTTTCATATTTGTAGTCCTTGGCCGAGGCCGTGAACAATGTTGCGCACAGGGCAATGGCGGTGAAAAGGATTTTTCGGGTCATTCTGATTGTTTTTAATGGGGTTGATGGATTTTTTGTGGTGTTATGCCTTGTCCTCGAAGTCTATTTCGTGGTCGAGCTTGTTGATGAAGTCCTGGAAGACCTCGTCTTCCACGTCGCCCATGGCATATTCTTTCTCGGCATCTTTCCTGATTTCGGCAATCCAGGCCCTGCGTGCCAGGATGTAGTCTTGCCTGATGTTCTCGGCGTCTTCCTCCGTTATCTCGTCGAGGTGGTAGTAGTCGAGAATCATCTGATAAGTCCATGCCCACTGGTACTGCCTGTAGTGGCGGTTGATTTCCTCGAAGCGGTCGATGACGAGCTGAATGGTTGCCAGCTGTCCGCTCTTGATGTCGCTGATGAGGCGCTGTTCTTCCGACTCGGGGAGCAGCAGGCCAGAGAGGTCAATCCAGTTGCCCTTTCCCGTCTCGGTGGTGGGCTTTCCGAAGTATCCGTGTTTCTTGGCCCTTTTGAGCACGGCGCCCATGTACAGGCGCAGGGCAATGTCATAGTACTTGATGCCCTTGCGGAGCGACGAGGCGTTGATGATGTATTCGTGGTAGTTGTATTGCGATTGCAGGTCGCCGGAGGCCTGGCGCAGCCTTTCCAGGATTTCCTTTCCCCTGAGAATTTCGCCCACGGTGAACGGCGACAGCCAGTCGAAGTTGACGATGCTCTTCTGGCATCCCTGCTGGCGCATGTCGCGCTTTGGCCATTTCTTGATGTCGCGATAGAGTCCCACGGTGGTGATATTGCGCCCTGGCACCAGGTACATGTCGTCGTTGTAGGAAATAAGGTAGGAGAAAGGCACGTCGCGCGTGTCGGGATGGTGCATCAGTTTTCCCATACAAACGGAGAAGGCGCCGATTTTTGCCGGCATGAGCACGTAGGAGCCGCTGGCCGTCTTGGTGCCGCGCTCCAGGGTGCCGTAGTGGATGGGTCCCATTTTGTAGGCATGGTTGCTGAAGTTGGTGGCCGAGCCGGCGTTGTAGAACGAGAACTGTCCGCCGATGAGCAGGCTCGACTTGTGGTGGCTGGCCGAGAATGGCCCGCAGAAGGCCGCGCAAGCCTCGCCGTTCGACATGTACGAGTTGGCAAAGAACACGCTCTGGGAGGCGGTGAAGCCGTTGGCAATATGGCAGGCCTCGCCCACGAAGCAATCTTGCATCTTCACGCTATTGATGATGCTCGAGCCATTGCAGATGATGGAGTTTTCGCAGATGACCCCCGTGCCGATATACACCGAGTCGTTGGGGCCGTTGAGGATGGAGCAGTCGCTGATGCGCGAGGCGCCGTTGATTTCGCACAGGTCGCTCACTACGGTGTTGGTGATTTCCTTTGTTCCAACAATTTTCACCTTGTTGCCGATGATGCCGCGCTCGGGCATGTTGCGCTCAATGTCCTCATTGATGAGGCGACGTATCTCGTCCTTGATGTTCTTGTCGGAGAAATGCTTCACCATGAAGGCCGCAAACTGGCTATTGAGGTTGCCGAAGAGGATGGCATTGCCGTCGCCGGCCTCGTTGAGCACCGAGATGAGGTTGCCCTCGCCGTAGGTGGCGCCCTCGGTGGTTTCAATGATGCTGACGTTTGAAATCAGGCAGTCGTCGCCGATGGTGTAGTTGTTGATGTAGCCGCCCACGTTCTCAATGAGGCAGTTGTCGCCGATGGTGACGTTCCTCAGCGTGGCGCGGTTGATGCCCGAGTGCTTGATGAACCCCTTGGTCACTTCCACGTTCTTCTCGAAGATGCCGAGATAGACCTCTCCGTAGAAGCTGGTGTTTCTAACATGGTTGGGAAGGAATCCCTCTGCCACGTTGATGGCAGTCCAGTCTTCGGCCGTACAGCCGTTTTCTTGCAAGATGACGATTTCCTCGTCGGTAAGTAATCTGTAATTTTCCATTATGTGCGTTCTTTTTGTTGAATATTCTGGCTTTTTACTTTTAGGAGTTCAGGAGTTCAGGAGTTCGGGAGTTCAGACGTTACTGATGGCGCAGCCTTTCACTTGCGGACGTGATACATCACGTCCCTACATGAGGCGTGGGATGGCGTCAGCAAATTCTTCACCTTTTCACTTTTTCACCTTTTAAATGGCGGCAGCAAATTCTTCACTCTTCACTCTTCACTTTTCATTTCTTCTTCCTCCTCAATATCATAGAGGAAGTCGTTGTAGGGGTATTTCTGAACGTGTAGCTGGCGCACTTTCTTGTAGAGCGTGTCGCGGAGCAGGTTGATATTGGTTTTCTCGCGGGCCGACACGAACATGGTGTCTTCGCCGCTTCGTGCCATCCACGTTTTTTGAAGTTCCTCCAGCGAGATGTTCTCTTTCTTCATGGGCGTCAGGTCGTCGGCCTCCTTCTCCACCCAAGTGTAGGCGTCGATTTTGTTGAAAAGCAGCATCATGGGCTTGTCGGCGGCCCCCAGCTCCTTCAATGTGTTGTTCACCACGTCGATTTGTTCCTCAAAGTCGGGATGCGAAATGTCCACCACGTGCACCAGGAGGTCGGCCTCGCGCACCTCGTCGAGTGTCGATTTGAAGGAGTCCACAAGGTCGGTGGGCAGTTTGCGTATGAACCCCACGGTGTCGGCCAGCAGGAAGGGCAGGTTGTCAACCACCACCTTCCTCACCGTGGTGTCGAGGGTGGCAAAGAGCTTGTTTTCGGCAAACACCTCGCTCTTGCTCAGGAGGTTCATGAGCGTGGATTTCCCCACGTTGGTGTATCCCACCAGTGCCACCCTGATGAGCCTTCCGCGGTTCTTGCGCTGTGTGGTCTTCTGGCGGTCTATCTCCACGAGCCTTTGCTTGAGCAGCGTGATGCGTTGCAAAATGATGCGGCGGTCCATTTCCAGCTGGGTTTCACCGGGTCCGCGCAGTCCTACGCTTCCCTTTCCTCCGCCGCTTCCCGAGCCGCCGCCCTGACGTTCCAGGTGCGTCCAGAGTCGTGTGAGTCGCGGAAGCATGTACCGGTATTGTGCCAGTTCCACCTGCGTCTTGGCATTGGCCGTCTGCGCGCGCATGGCAAAGATGTCGAGGATGAGGCTGGTGCGGTCGAGGATTTTCACTTTCAGCTCGGCCTCGATGTTGCGCATCTGCTTGGCCGACAGCTCGTCGTCGAAAATCACCATGCCTATTTCGCGCTCGTTGTCTTCTTCCTGTTTGATGTACTGTTTGATTTCCTCCAGCTTTCCCTTTCCCACGTAGGTCACCTGGCTGGGGCCGGCCACGCGTTGTGTGAACCGCTTCACGCACACGGCGCCGGCTGTCTCGGCGAGAAATTCCAGCTCGTCGAGATATTCTTTCGTCTTGGCTTCGTCTTGATGCTGGGTGATAAGTCCAACGAGAATGGCCGTTTCGGCCTTTACTTCTGAGATGACAAATTCTTTCATGCGTTGTTGTTATGAATAGTTGTGCAGGCAGATTTCGCCGTACCATCTGCAAAGGTACGCATAAATTTTTACACTTACAAGAATTTCACACCTTTTATTAACACGCGGCCGCGCGTGCGTGTGTTATTGTGTATGCAATCATATCGCAAAGCGACGGTTTTGAAAGCCTGCCGCGAACTATTCCAAGTATCTTTTTTTCTTTGATGACAGTAAAAATATTTTGTCAAGATTTTTCATGAGATTTTTCTTCCTCGGAATAGTTTGACCGCAAATTTCGGGGAGAGATTTGCAAGATCTCTCCTCTCAATCTTCAAGATTTCTCCCCGAAATTTGCGGCCAAACTCAAGGCCAGTTTCAAATAGTTGATTTACAATGGTTTACGGAAATGGTGAAAAATTGGCCTGTTTTGTCAAATATTTTTATCAATTTTACCCCATGTCGCTATCCGCCCCAAGGGCAGATAAAAGTCCATTTTGAGGTTTGACCAGCGACATGACAGGACTAAGCGTACGGGATGAACTAAAGCATGGGAGACAAGTTTGCCCATAACATATTTCTGAACTCTTCAACTCCATCAATTTGCGGTGCAAAAGTGTTGTTTTTACCATTTTATTTCTTGAAACAAAAATTTTACCTGGTGTAAAGTGGCATTATATTGCTTTTTTAGGCTTTTTATGATACATTCGTAAACGTTTGCGTAACTTTTTCAATAAAAAAATAACGTTAGTTGACATAAGTCAAGAATTTGCATTATCTTTGCACTCGAAATCAAGACCTAAGATTTTCAAGAATACATACTACATTTATACTAACTGCTAAAACATTCAAAGAAAAATGGCTCCGACGCGATGTCGGAGTCTTTTTTTGTATAAAATTTTTTGTTGTATGCACAAAATTGCGGAGAAAAAAGTAATTTTGCAAACATAAAACCAATAAACTCAGCTTTCGAAAGTTGATGTAGTTCAGGAGTTACAGAAGTTCAGGAGTTCAGACAATACTTCCAACCTCTGTAAACCGATGAAAATGGAGTTTTCAGAACTATTAAGTTTGAGTTATGAGTTATGAGTTTTTGCTGCCGTGCATAATTCATAACTAAGAATTCATCATTTAAAAGCATTTTATCTCCTGTAACTCCTGAACTCCTGTAACTCCAAAAAGTTGAGCGAATGTGAAACTCGAATAATAAATATGGAAAAAATGAAAATTGGCTTCCTTCAGCAACATAATGTTGCCGACATGGACGACAACCGCCGGCGGCTTTCCGAGGGCATCTCGCGGCTGGCCGGTGAAGGTGCGCAGCTCATTGTATTGCAGGAGCTTCACAACGGCCTCTACTTCTGCCAGGTGGAGGATGTCGATAACTTCGACCAGGCCGAGCCCATTCCCGGACCGTCCACCCAGTTCTACGGAGAATTGGCGCGCAGGCACGGGGTGGTCATCGTTACCTCGCTTTTTGAAAAGCGGGCGCCGGGGTTATACCACAACACCGCCGTGGTGATGGAAAGCGACGGCACCATTGCCGGCAAGTATCGCAAGATGCACATTCCCGACGACCCTGCCTATTACGAAAAGTTCTACTTCACGCCCGGTGACCTGGGGTTTCATCCCGTCAGGACCTCGGTGGGCGTGCTCGGCGTGCTGGTGTGCTGGGACCAGTGGTATCCCGAGGCCGCACGGCTGATGGCCCTTCAGGGTGCCGAACTTCTTATTTATCCCACTGCCATCGGCTACGCCTCGGCCGACAGCTATGAAGAGCAGCAACGGCAACGCGAGGCATGGACAACCGTGATGAGGGGCCATGCCGTGGCCAACGGGTTGCCCGTGGTGGCCGTCAACCGCGTGGGCTTTGAGCCCGACCCGTCGGGACAGACCGACGGCATCAGCTTCTGGGGAAGCTCATTCGTGTGCGGGCCGCAGGGTGAGATGTTGCACAGAGCTTCAGAAAAAGAAGAAGAAACGGGAGTGGTGGAAGTGAACCTGGCTCACGGCGAAATGGTGAGAAGATGGTGGCCCTTCCTTCGCGACAGGCGCATTGACCAGTACGGCGACATCGTGAAAAGGTTCATCGATTGAAAAGGCCGCCGGGGCATCTGCTCCGGCGGTCAGCTTTTCTCGCCGTCGCAATCTGCGTCGGCATGTATGCGGTAAGTGACGGCAAAAGTAAGGACTGAGGCCAGCATCATGAGCACAAAGAACTTGCGGTAGCCGAAAATATGTACCCACAAGCCCGAGAAAATACCGGTCACCATCAGTGAAAACGACATGACGGCCACACCCATGCCGTAGTGTGCCGCCGAGCGGTGTCCGCGGCTCACCATGCTCAGGTAACGGAAATAGGACGTCATGCCGAAGCCGTAGCCGGCCTGTTCCACAATGACGCAGAGGCTGATGGGCAGCAGGCTTTCGGGCATGTCAAAACTGAGATACACAAAAACCAGCTTGGGCAGGGTGAGTGCCGCCGCCATGGGAAACAGGCAGCGCCGGAAACCATATTGGCGCAACGCGTAGTTGCCCGCCACGCCGCCGCCCACCAGCGAGAGGAAACCGATGGTGCCTTGCACGAAGGCAAACTCCTGGGGCGACAGGCCCAGGCCGCCAATGCTTCCACGATCAACAAGGAAAAGGATGGAAACCTTGGCAACCAGTCCCTCAATGACCACATATAGCAGCAGGAACATGACTGCCGAGGCGGCGTGCTCCTTGTGGACGAATGTCTGAAGGTTTGAGTGGAAGACGCGGCGCAGCTTTGCCAACGACGTGTTCTTTCCCCGTGGCGTGCGCTCGACGGCCTTGGGAAGAGCGAAGAAATTATAGATGAGCAGCAGCAGCGAAAGCCCCGCCAAGACGTAGAACACCACGCTCCACGAATAGCGTATGTTGCGTGTGATGACTTCCAGGTTGCCAGCCACCATGACCAGCACGCCGAGGATGATGGTCATGGTAAGTCGGAAAAACAGGCGCCTGACGTAAACGAAGCGCTCCTGGTCGTCCTCGCTGATGCGTAGTCGGAAGAAGCTGACTATCACCATGTCGTGGGTGGCGGAGCTGAATGCCATCAGCCAGAAGAGCAGCAGCACGGTGCCCGGCCATGACGATTTCTCGGTCACCGACCACGCTATTCCCGCCAGCAACAATGTCGTGAGCAGCTCAGTGAACAAAATCCATGCCCTGCGGGTGAAGTTAAGGTCCACGAACGGCCGCCACAGGGGTTTGAGCACCCATGGCAGCAGCAACGACGAGGTGTGGAAAGTAATGGCGGCAGTGCCCATTCCCAGCCGCTTGAAGACCAGCAGCGACAGCATCATGATGACCATGTAGGGCAGGCCCTTGGCCATGTAGAGCGTGGGCACCCATAGCCAGGGGCTGCGGCTCGATGCGGGGGAATGTAGGCGGCGCATGTTATTCCGTGGTTTTCTTCTTTCCAAATTCCGGGTCTATTTTAATGAAGGCACAAACGGCAAAGGTGGCCAGGCAGCAAATGATGGTCCACACGAAGAAGTGCCGGTAGCCGATGGTTTCCTGCAGCCACCCGGCCATCATGCCGGGAAGCATCATTCCAAGGGCCATGAAGCCCGTGCAGATGGCATAGTGCGACGTCTTGTGCTCGCCTTCCGAGAAATAAATAAGGTAGAGCATGTAGGCCGTGAAGCCGAAGCCATAGCCGAACTGCTCGAGGAACACGCAGACGTTGACCGCCAGCATGCTCACTTCAGAAGCGTAGCTGAGGTAAACATACACGAGGTCGGGAATGGTGATGGCGCATACCATTGGCCACAGCCACTTCTTCAGGCCGTCGCGTGCCGCCACGATGCCGCCGAGGATGCCGCCGATGGTAAGTCCGAAAATTCCCACGGCACCATAGACAAAGCCCACCTGTCCGGTGGTGAGGCCGAGGCCGCCGGCATCTTGCGGGTCGAGCATGAAGGGGTTGATGAGCTTCACCAGCTGCGCCTCGGGCAGGCGGTAGAGAAGCATGAAGAGAATGGCCACCACGATATGTTTTTTCTGGAAGAAACTCTTGAAGGTGGCCAGAAATTCTTTCAGCAGGTTGCCGGCGGTGACGTTGCGTGCGGCATGGTCGCTGGCCGGTCGCGGCAACTGCCATGCGTGGTAAATGCTCATGCACAGGAAGAAAACCGACAGCACGATAAACACCAGCATCCACGCCAGCGGAATGTTGCCCGACACCCCCTCGAACACGGCTGCCGTCTCGCCCTTGATGTTCTTGTCAATGTGGAAGAGCAGGTGTGCGGGACGGTCCCAGTTGTCTTCGGTGAACACAAATCGTGTGGGCATCGTGTTTTGTTCCAGTTTGATACTTTGGTCGCCCGACTTGAATTTCACGTTGAGCACGATTTCCTCCCCCTTCTGTGGCTTTTCCGACAAGCTGACGGCGGCCATGATTGTGCGGTCGGCGGCTGCCGCCACTTGTCGTTTCTCTTCGCCGAAATGCGTGCGCAGGTAGTTGGTGAGCTGCGACGGCTTTTCCTCTGCCTTCACGGTCTTCACGTCGTCGGCCGTTGTGGTGTCCTCGGTGGCTGTTGTGATGATGAAATGCTGTCCGCTGGCCTGTGGCGAAATGTCGCTCACCACGGCCGTCTGTTGCGAAGCGTTCACCTGCAACAGGGCGGGTTCCAGTCCACTGCCCGTTTCCACCAGTCCCGCCAGTATGACCAGCAACCCCTGTCCCACGATGGTTGCAATGCGGTATGCCGTGCTGCGTATTCCCACGAAAAACGACTGCTCGTGGTCCGACAGCCCGTGCATATAGAAGCCGTCGGCGGCAATGTCGTGGGTAGCCGATGTGAAGGCCACCAGCCAGAAAGCCGCCAGCGTGAGTTGGAAGAACAAGGTTGTTGGTATGGAAAAAGCGATGGCCGCGAAGCCGAGTGCCAGCACCCATTGCATGGTGACAATCCACCATCGCTTGGTCTTCAGCAGGTCAACAAATGGGCTCCAGAAGGGTTTGATGACCCACGGCAGGTATAGCCACCCCGTATAGAGTGCTATGTCGGTATTTGAAATCCCGAGCCGTTTGTACATAATGACGGTGATGGTCATTACTGCCACGTATGGCAGTCCCTCGGCAAAGTATAGCGACGGCACCCATGACCACGGGCTTTTGCTTGCTTTCATTTCGATAGTTTTTTTTAAAGGAGTTTAGGAGTTTAGGAGTTCAGGAGTTCAGACGTTACCGATGGCGGCAGCAAATTGCCACTTCGTTCTCGCTAATCGCTCGCGATACCTTCGGCATTCTTCACTCTTCACTCTTCACTAAAAAACCTCTTCATTTATATATTTTCTTTATTTCCGCCCCCTTGTAGTAATGCAGGAGTATTTCGTCATATCGGTATCCTTTCTCTCCCATCACGGCGGCCCCTATCTGGCACAGCCCCACACCGTGCCCCCATCCCTTGCCGTTGAGTGTGATTTTTCCGGGAATGCCGTTCACGATGTCTTCATAGCACACGTCGAAACAGCTGCTCAGCAGGTGCGTGCTGCTCAGTGCGCGCCGTATTTCCAGCTCCTTGCCGATGGTGAACTGCCGTTCGGTGCCCACTATCTTCAGTCGGCTGATGCGCCCGCTCTTTCCGCGTTCCAATGGTTCGAGCCTCACTATTTCCCCCAGGTTCATTTTCAGCTTCTCCTCCAGCAGTTCCTGCAGCTCTTCCTGCCGCAGCGTCACCGTCCATTGGTAGAAGTCGGTGGTGGCCTGGTCATAGTCGTTGAGCACCTGCCGCAGTATGTTCCTGTCGTCGGTATGGCAGAAGGGGTCGCCGCCCTCGGTGGCCGCATCTTCCACCGACACGAGGTAGGGCTTCGGCGTGTCTTCCCAGCAGTACTGGAACTCCTCCGTCCTTCCCCCGCAGCATTTGCTGAACCTCGCGTCGCATATCTCGCCGCCGTAGCTCAGTATCTGCCCCCGCGTGGCTTTTATGGCTTCTGCCACATGGCTGTTCTCGGCCATCGTGATGCCCTGGTAGCGCTGGCAGTGGTCGTCGGCGCAGACGTCGAAGATGGTGTGGTCGTCGCGGTCGTACCACCTCACCAGCTCGTCGTCTTTCTTCACGAACGAGAAGAACCCTCCGCCGCCGGCCTCCTGTGTGCGCCGTTTCTCCATCTGTGCCAGCAGCCAGCTGCGCGAGATGACGGCGTGCGCCTTCAGGAACTCCATCGACGACGTGGCGCGCATTTCGCTCGAGATGACGCTGGTGAGGTAGCTCTCCACCGGCAGCTCGTTGATGACGCATATCTTGTCGGCCTCCACCACCAGCTGCAGTGTGCCGCGGAATGTCTGCGCCTGCTTCTGCTCCCAGTGGAAATTGATGCCTATGGTCACGTCGTCGATGGTGAACGACGCCTCTTTCTGCAGCGGCGTGAAGCGCAGCTCGCGGTATTGTGCGCCGTTCCATCTGATGCCGCCTTCCGAGAACTCCACCGTCTGCCGCCCCTCCACGGGATTGCCTTTCGCCGTATGCGGGCCGTTCAGCGTGAAGCTGATTTTCTCCGACGATATGATGCCCACCTGCACGGTCGGCTCCTTATATTGCAGCCGCTGTGCAATGTTCCCCCGTGCCGTGGCATCCGCCATCCTGATGCGTTCCGCCAGCTGTTTGGTCTCCTCCTCGTTGAGGCTCACCTCCTGCAGTATGTCGCTGGCTTTCTCGGCCGTCATGTTTTCAAAGTCCTCCTTTCGTGGCGTGATAATCAGCCCCGCCATGTCGAGCGCTCCGGGACTTACCATCACCTGCCGCTCACCGCTGTAGTAGTAGCAGTCGGGGCGGTGCTTTTTCCTGAGGAACACCACGCTGAGCAGTTCGTCTGCGGCTTTCCACGCCACGATGTTCATCATGGGCTCTCCGCCGTTTCCCTGCCTCTCCATGGCGTTATATGCCAGTTGCCACAGCTTTTCTCCGCCCTCCCTTGTGCGGCTTCTTATAATCAGTGCTGCCGAGGGCATGCCGCCCGCAGTCAGTATGCCGTCGCCGCCCTCGCGCTCCACCACGGGAGTGAGGTTTCTCGATAGCCGCTGCCAATGGCGCTGCAGGGGCACCACGCCGCTCGTCCCCGCCTGCAGGTGGGCGTGGTCGGGAGCGCTCGCCCCGCACTGCGGCCCGTTGTAGAACACGGTCATCGCGGGGTATTTCTCTATGAACCGCAGCATGTCGCCGTACATCCCCCTGATGTCCTGCGCCACGTGTTTCTTCATGGCTATGGTGAAGTGCATGGGCAGAATGGGGAAGGGGTTCACCAGCAGCTCGTATTTCCCCCAGAGGTCTTTCGCCAGCTGCTTCCCCGGCAGGTTTTCGCGGCACAGGAAGCAGGGCCTCGCCGCCAGTGCCTGCCGGTCGGTTTTCGCCGCCGTTGACACCATGCGCGCGGGGTTGTGCTGCACCGTCAGCGCCATGTCGCCCGCCGCCAGCTCCTTCGTCTCCACGTCGCCCAGCGCGCGGTAGTTCTCCCTCGCCGCCGCCCATGTCTCCGTCTGCCTGCGGAAGAAGCGCGTCAGGGCGTCGCTCCACGGCCCCGTGTCGCGTCCCTTCGCCATCTGCTGCCTGGCCATGATTTCCATGGTGCGCAGTCGGTCTTTATAGAGGTTGTTGGCATTGATGCGGTCGGTGGTCAGCGCGGCGTCGCTGTTGCCTCCCCAGCGGCGGCACAGATACAGTTCCTTGTATATTCTCCCTATGCGCCATTTGCGGCTGAAGGCCAGCCCCGCCGCATAGTCCTCGCCATAGCTGGTGTTGGGCAGCCCCATCTCGCGCAGCAGGGGGGTGAAGAAGGCTCTCGGCGCTCCCAGGCCGTTGATGCGCAGCGCGTTGTTCGCGCCGTTCTCGTCGGTCCATTCGCTGTGGCTGATCAGCCCCGGCGGCAGCGTGTTCAGGTCAAAGTCGCACATCCGGTAGGAGCCTATCACCATGGCCGCCCGCTGCGCGTAGAAGGCGTCCACTATCTCCTGCACCGTGTGGGGCGAGCTGTACAGGTCGTCGCTGTCCAGCTGTATGGCGAAGCGTCCGCAGCGGTCGTCGCCCACCGCCGTGTTCCAGCAGCCGCCGATGCCCAGGTCGGTGCGCCGCGGCACGATGTGAACGAGGCGGTCGCCGCGCCCCGCCGCCGCCTCCCTCTCACAGAGGGCCTCTATGATGTCGGTGGTGCCGTCGGTGCTGTGGTTGTCCACCACTATCACGTTCATCCTGCACCGCGTCTGCTGCCCCAAGGCGCTCTCCACGGCGTCGCCGATGGTCTTCGCGCGGTTATATACGGGAATGATTACCGAGGCCTCCACGTCGAACGGCTGCTCGCCGAAGTCGGGCTCCGCGCGCCCGCCGCCGTCCACCAGGGCCCCCGTTTCGCGCAGGTGGGCGGTCACGGCGCGCTCCATCTCCACCTGCACCTCCCTGTTGGCGGGGTTCACATAGTCGAACTGCTTCACACCGCTGGCGCGCAGGTCGCTCTCCTCCTCGGTGTATAGCAGCTCGTCGAGGTGGAAGATGGTGCCGCGGCGGCTCAGCCAGAGGCGCAGGGCATAGAGGGCGGCGTAGCGGTAGCCGCCGGTGGCTGCCGCCGCACTGTCGCCGGTGGTCGCCGTGCCGCCTTTCGCGGCCTTTGCGGTGCCCGCCGCCGCAGGGTCTTCCCCCGTGGCGGCCAGCAGCGGCGCCCTCACCAGCACCACGCTGCCCATGTCGAAGTCGTCGCGCACGCTGCCCGCCTGGTAGTCGATGACGCGGTGGACCACCGCCGCTCCGTTCTCCACCTGCCAGCGGTCGCCATATACCATGGCGGCGCCCGTCTCCTCGGCGGCGCGCACCATGCGCGCCACGGCCTGCGCGCACAGCGTAACGCCCTCCCTGAGCACCAGCAGCGCATAGTCGGCGCCGGCGGCATGGCGCAGCAGCGAGCCCACCGACGCACTGTCGGCCAGCAGGCCCCAGCGGCCTTCCACCACCGTCACGCCGTTCACCACGTCGCTGTCTCCCAACTGTTCGCGGAGGCGCACCGCCGCGCAAGCGCTGCCCACAAAGCAGCACGTTCTTATGCCTGATTTCATTTTCTCACATTTTAAATGCTGCAAAATTAAAAAAACTTTCTTGTTCACACAAATATAATCTCGTATATCAAGTTAAAAGAAGTTAAGGGGGGACAACCGGGACAATGGCATTGGGGGGCTTATTGCGAAAAATGCAATATGGGTTTTTCGGGATTTCGGGATTTCGGGATTTCGGGATTTTGGGATTTTGGGAAAAATATTTTCAAAGTACTTAACTACCATGGCAAAAGAGATAAAAAATCTAAAAGGAATTGCCCGAATATACGACGATGAAACGCGTGGTTTCTTTTTTTATCCCCAAATCCCCAAAATCCCATTTTCCCAAAATCCCATTTTCCCATTTTCCCGATTTCCCGAAAAACCCATAAAACAGATTATTATTATGAAAAACTTTTATATATAATATATTATATATAAGTTTTCTTTCCCCCTTTTTCGGGAAAATGGGAAAATGGGAAATCGGGAAAAAGTTTTGCTTTTTATACCCGGCGGTGGTCTTGTATCTTTCATGTTTGCAAAGTTACGAAAATCATGCAAGACATTGTTTTTCAGTACATTGCAGATAATAGTTGAAAAGAGAAAATGATGAGGTAAGCGTGTTGATGCGGTGGGAATGACGATGCGAAAAGAGCATAAATCATGCGTTTTTATATGCCATAAAAGGCCATTTTTTGCACGGAAAACGACGTTTTCCCACCCTTTGGAAGTGATAAAACACGTCTTCGGCGGCATTTTTCACCATAAAAAGCCGCGCGCAGCAGCGTGTTTTTGCCGTCGCGCGGGAGCATAATGCCGTTTTACGCTCCTCGATTTGCCGTTTTACGCTCCTCGATTTGCCGTCTTCATAAGAGCGTACAACAGGAGCGCAAATAGGCGCAATAGGAGCCGACGCCTCCGAGCGTCGGAGTAACTAAAAAAAACAGCCCGACACATACGAGAAAAATATATACTCCGACGCTTGGAAGCGTCGGCTCCTATCTGCGTCGGCTCCTATCTGCGTCGGCTCTGATTCGTGTCGGCTCCTGTCAGCGTAGATAAAAAACATCGTCGGCCCCTTCACGCCGTTCAAGGCTCTCCCAAGTATCGCATAATAGCTTCCACTTGTCGCGGGGTGAAAACGCGTTGTCGTCCATCGTACCCGAGTTTTTGAAGTTCCTCCCTGAGTTCCCGGTTGTGGTTAATCCATCGGCGGAGACATGA
>JAEEGL010919548.1_pt1 | contig 22445 bp, 29 predicted proteins | sample 9134231 | NCBI WGS metagenome assembly JAEEGL01 (sample SAMN16246548, study PRJNA631951) | gut metagenome | biome: gut microbiome; feature: rumen; material: fiber-attached | host: Bos | place: Iran: Karaj | collected 2018-10
GAAGTTGATGCGGTACTTAACGCAATCGGAAGCAATACTAACCTCGGTTTCTACAAGGTTAATCTTAAAGGTCACGGATGCCTCATTATGGCAAGTGAAGACCGTCTGCGTGATATGAAACGTGTAGAGTTCTATGCAAGACCGATACCCGAAGTAATAGAGCATAGTGACTTGGACAATTGGAAACAGCCGGAAGATAGTTGGAAAACGGGTAGGCTTTTATTGTAAGAGATGATATACAATTCCGGATAGCAACTTGACAGATATATCCGAAAAATATATCTTAAGTATAACCGAATGAATTTTCACAAGGAGTAGCCTATGTTATCTGATAATACAGACCTTATGCTTATGTTAAAAGACACTCCCGTAATGAGAATAAATTTTACGGAAGGTAGATATGATTTTATAAATAAGGATAAAGCCCCTTTTCTGTTAAGAGAACAAATCCGTAATTACGACTTACCCGAGAACCCGACAAAGTATGACGAGAATCAAAGGAGAGTTGTAGAAAGAGCAAATAGCGGAGCTGTACTTGCGTTTTTGTCGGCAAGGGTTTTACCTATTACAAGAGAACATGCCAAAAAGATTTATGAGTTGTTTGGCGCATCTCAGATGCAAGACCCGATTACAAAGGCTAAAATTGCAATCACCTGCAGAGCCGTTTCTTTACAGGATAATTACTGGGTGAAACTTGCCAGTGACAAGCTGACTTGGGATAATGTAAACCTTCGTACAAATCATTTGAACGAAGTTGTGACACAGATAGCGTTACACGGTTCAAGTCTCTCTTTAACGGGAGATTTACATTCGCCTGAATTTACCACTCACGGAGCATACACAAAGGCTTGGATGCGTGAAGGCAAAGATTTATACCTGTATAAATTAGGTTCTCCCATTCAAGGACCCGAAGGCGAACCTGTGCCGGGGAGATGGGAATCTAAAATCGAAGTTACGGTCTCAAACATTTTGGATAAATGTAACGTAAATCACTTAAAATATGAGGCTGCAAGTGTCTATAATCCTGTTTTTAAAGAAGAGACTTATGCTTGTAAATGTAAATGTATGACTACGGAAGACATTTCCATTCTTTCCGGAAGTGACTTTACGGCTTGGTGCAGAGTAAGAGATATAGACCCATTTAAAGAAGCATTAAAGATAGATGCTGAATCTATTTATAAAATGTGGATAGTTGACTATCTCGTTTCAAACCGAGACAGGCACGATATGAACTGGGGATTTTTCTATGACTGTAATAGTATGAAAATCCTTGGGTGTCATCCTTTATATGACCACAATAATTCTTTTGACAGAGATACGATGCTCGATAAAGACCGACCTTATCTCTATGACAATACCAAATCAATGAAAGCTGCTGCACTCTATGCTATGAAGCAGGTTGATTTTCATTTTACCGATGACATAACTCGTGCAGATTTTCTTACCGATAGACAGTTTGCATCCTTTATGGACAGAGCGAATGACCTCGGGATAAAAACGATTAAGGATGCGGATGATAAAGATGAACAACCACCCGCTATCAGTATGTAAGAGATTAAGTTTATGTGATTACAAAATAGAGTTATATTATGATATTTAATCAAGATGAAGTAAAAGTATATCTTGCAGGCAGTTGTTCCAAAGATAAACGTGTACTTATGGAATCAATAGCTAAAATGCTTCGTACCAAAGAAGGTGTTTCTGTATATGCGCCTTTTGAGCTGAAAATACCTAATGCTTGGGATTATTCTCAGGAAGATTGGGCGAGACTTGTATTTATAGCAGATAAGGAAGCGATAGATAACGCTGATGCAGTTATCATCATTTCCGAAGGACGTATAAGTACCGCCGGAACCAATTGGGAACAGGGATATGCTTATGGACTTAATAAGCATGTAATCGTGTTCCAGACCACCGAAGAGCAGACTTCTTTAATGACATTCTGTGGTTGTGAGCAGTTTGTAAACACGACCAAGGATGATTTGTTAAATGATATAAGTTCTTATATGGATATCTTTTTACGGGAGCATACCTTTAAAACTGATTTAACCGTCAGCAAAACTGTTTTGACCTAACATACGTAGTTTCGTAAGGTACGTAGTTTCGTAAGGTACGTAGTTTCGTAAGAAATGTATATACATCCGTTTTTAAACACTCTTTTATCTAATAGTAAAGGAGTGTTTTTTGATTATGAATTTTTTCATTTTTTCACAAAAAGACAAAATAAAAAATACAGGTACATTAAGAGGCATGTATAATCACGACAGCCGGATACATCCACCTGCTAACGCAAACCCCGATAAAAGGTTCCTTAATCAGTGGGTTATGGGAAGCGGGGAAAGGTATGACGAAGAGTTTAAGAAGATAGTAAAGGAAAAGGACATCTCTATACGTAAAGGTGCGGTATATGCACTTGCATATGAGACTTCTTTTGCTATCAGGGACGGTGAAGCTCCGAACCTTTCGGAATGGGTAGAGGCAAATAAAAGGTTTTTCTGTGATTATTTCGGAGAAGAGAACGTTTTATCAATGTGCTTACATCTTGATGAAAGCACTCCGCATATCCATACGGTAATCATACCTACCGAATATAAATCAAGGAATTTCAGTGGACACGAGCGTTCAGGATGGAACCTTAATGCAAGGAAGTTCACTGGTGGGTATTCTGCTATGGTCAATATGTATAACGAATATGCAGAATATATGAAACCTTTTAATCTTCATAGAGGAAATTCCAAAGCCTCTAAAGAAGATTTTAAAAGTGTGGAGCAGTTCTACAGGGCTATCCACAATGTAAATGCGGTAAAGGTTCCGGAAAAGAAGAAAGACGAAGATGAAAAGGAATACCTTGAAAGAGCGCAGCAATCCGTAACTGACCAAACGATGGGTTTATTCAAGGCATTACAGGATTTACGTAAGAAGTATCACGACGACAGGCTCTTATCCTTAAATCTGAAAGCAATAATGGATAAGTTACAGGAAAAGATAAGTTATGAAGATACTATGCTGTTACTTAATAAGTTATGCGAGAGCAGTAAAGAGTATCTGGAACAACTCTTATCCGTACTTAAGATTAAGGATAAGGATACTGAGAAATCAGAACCTATAGAGACCGAGACCGTATATGAAGATATACCTACGGAAGATTTATCCTTATAACGATATAAAAAGGAGATTTTATCGTAATGAACGAAACGAATGTTTTTTCAAATAAGAAAGCACAGGTAAGCGGGTTACATATAAAGCCTATTACCGAACAGGAATTTGAAACCAAACGTATGAGCATCAAAGAAATGATTGCTCAGTTAAACAAGAATGATGTCGAGGTGGAACACAGTGACACACCTGAAACGGCAGAAGTTCAGGAAAATATTGATGTTCCCGTATCGGTTGAAACACCCGTATATGAAGATAATCACTCTTATGAAGCACCTGTAAAGGAAGACGTACCCGTACAGGAAGCACCTGTAAATACAGAACCTACCGATATCGACGACGCTGTATCCGATATCGAATCTGATGTACAGGAAGATGTAGCGGATACTAAAGACACGGTTCCTGTTATTACCATGCCGGAGATAGAACCGGAAAATGATAAACAGGAAGACGTTTCTGAAGAAGTAGAAACACCTGTTGATGAAGTATCTGAAAACGAACCGTTACTTAACGATACATCTGATACCGAGCATACAGAACCCGAGAACAAGACTAACGCTCCCGTATCAGAACCCACGAAGCAGGATAAACCAAAGATAAGTCTTACAGGTGCATTTTCCCTTCTTAAAGGTAAATTACAGGGACTTCATAAGGAAAAGAAAGAAACCGTTGAAGATACAGAGGCTCCCAAAAAGGCAGAGGCTACGCAGTCTGCAGCAACAAAGCCTGCAACAGATAAGTCTCCTGTTAAAGAAGAACCACCTGCCGAAAACAAAAAAGATAAAAAGCCCGATAAACCTCAACCTTCCAAAAAGAAGGCAAAGGAGAAGGAAGAACTGAATGATATTCAGATACACTATTCGGATGAAAGCGTATTTGATGAAGTAGATGAAGAAACTGATGAAGAACAGGTGCAGCCATCGGAAGAGGAGCAGAAAAAGGAAAAGGTTCCCTTAAATACGCCCGATGCTATTACCAAGAAACAGCAGAACATACAGGCATCTGTATCGCAGTATCATAAGACCACGGAAGAGTCCGAGGTACAGAGGTATATCTCTAAACTTGATGATTTATGTTCTTCAAGAAATAAGCGTGTTACGGTATATGCTACCTGTATCATAGACAGCAATTTTAAATCTTTGTCCATTATTAAGAACCAGATTACCGAATTCATCGAGCTGGCACTTGATATGGATACCAACATAGATTTCAGTTATGCTTTTATCATAACGGATAAGGGTGTACAGCAGTTTGGTAATGATGATGTAATGTCTGACATTACACTCGCAATGGAAGACTTAAGGATGCTCTTTATAAACCATAGAGGAAATCCTTCTCCGGATAAGATAAAGCGTATCAAGTCATTAAATATTTTTGAAACGCTCTATATAGAGCAGTAAATGTAATTACGCATAAGGTTTTGGTCATGTTACGAATCAGAAGACCTGATATTAAGAAACCTGTAAGACAAGCAAACCGCACTTATGATAAGACGGTTCACGAACATTCAGAAGAAAATCTTAAACGTATCATACAGATAGAAGGCGAGGTATATCCTGTTGCACTGCAGACTATGCAGTATTTCAGTGATTGGGATGACCTTGCCGGATATTGTGAATGTTCACAGGAAGAACTTAAAGTCTGGGTAACGGATGATTTTTATTGCTTGCTTGCGGTACATCCTGATTATGTTGAGTTTGTGGATTTATGCTCAAAGGTAAAGAACACTCCACTCTTAAGGGTAGTGGATTGGGCTTTAAAATATAACAGACCTTTTATAATGGATTGTAGGGAAACTACTTCTTACAGGATGATATTGGCTTTGGAAAAAGCAGGTAAGATAGAGATAGAGAAAGACCGTCCATATACCAAAGGCGGTGAACCGTTCCACGATTTAAAGATAATTCCGAAGATGACGGTTAAAGATGATGAACATAGTATGACACCTTCTTTGGGAAGATAATTTATCTACTCACAAAATGTATATCTATTTTTAAACAAAAAAATATCTATATGGTGAGATACAAATAATAAAAGAACTGCAATTCCCTACTCTATATCATACGTTATTCGTTCAGTAAACTGAACTCATAGGCAACATATGATGTTTCCTCAACAGGTTCGGTTCGTGAGCAATCCTTCCTACGGAAGCATTACGAACAGCAGGGCATTGCCTAATATGAGGGTACAATGGTAAAAGAAATCGACATTACACTTAACAGCAATAAATACATCATTCCGCAGATGACCGATAACACCATCATTCTGTTCAAGAGGTTTCCTGACCTTATGCAGTTTGTGGGAGAACTCACACATAATGCAGACATCATTTATGATGAAAATGACAGTCAGGAACTCCTTATCGTTACACAGACGGCAAATACGGTAGTCTTAAAGAGCGGTAAGCAGAGGATAATCTTATCGGTAAATCCGGAAGTGATTTTCGGTATTAAAGACCGCTATGACCTGATTATGTTTGACGGACGGATACTGAGGGCATTATCGGATTTTATCGGTACAGAAGAGGATATAAAGAAAGGTACGAGTTATATCTTCTATGCTTATCATAACGGCAGATATATGGGGTAGGGTGAGATATGGATAAACCAAGAGAACAATTCCCCGTAGGTACGATAGTAAAGCATTTTAAGCGTGAAACGGTCATAGGAGATAAAGGCACTGCTTTTATGTATGAGGTAGTTGCCTATGCCAAAAGTGTTGACGAAGAAGAAGGTGGCAGAACACTTGTTATCTATCGTCCCTTATATGGGCTTGATAATACCTGTTACGCAAGGGATTTGGATAATTTTTATTCAGAAACGCCAAAGGACAAATATCCCAATATCAAACAAAAATATCGCTTTGAAGCGGTAACGGATGAAGAACTAAAATCCACACATATAGAGTGTAAGTTCCTGAAAGGAGAATAAATGGAAGCACAAAATTTTAAAACCAAGTCATTTATCACGTCGGTAAAAATTCCCCGTATTTTAGGGAATAATCAGCACATATCCAAATCAATCGTCGGTATTGACGGCGGATATTCCAGTATCAAAGGAGTAGGACAGGACAGAGCCTTTATTTTTCCTTCCATTATCAAGCGTGTATCCGATGTAAAACTTATCGGAGAACTTAAGGATACCGACATCATTATGAAGGATAATACCACAGGCAAGTTATATTATCTTGGCGGTCTTGCTTATGAGCAGATGTCAAGAGCAGATGCAGGTCAGTTATCCGACACACAGCTTACAGACAGATATTGGTATCAGTCCGAAGTATATCAGGTACTTATGGCAGCAGGTATTGCTATGGGACTTCCCGATAATTATGAAAAGACCGACATTTATATCCAGACAGGACTTCCCTGTGAATATGCGGATAAAGATAAAACTGCATTGACACAGGTACTTACACGCCCTTTTGATATTTCCTTAAAGGTAGGAAATGCAGCTTGGAGAGATTATAAGTTTACTCCAAAGGGTGTATTCGTAATGGAACAGCCTCAGGGGACATTATTCGGAATGATGTATAACAGTAAGGGAGAACTTATTCCTGAACGTACCAAATTATTATCCGGCAGTACGGTAATCCTTGATGACGGATACAATACGGAAGATGTATATTCCATTACAGGCGGAGTAAACAACTTCCATGAAACTTATACGGATACAGCAATGAAATCTGTATTTGATATGGTTTTGAACGACGTAAATAAAGCATTACCGAGAGAGTATCAGAGTTTTGAGATACAGAAGTATCTTGCAGACGGTGTTATCAAGTACGTTGATAAGAGTACAAGACCTTTGACCGAAAAGACTTTTGAGATTGGGTCTTTGGTACATAAATACAATGAAGAACTCTGTCAGAGAAGTATAGAGAGGCTTCTTACAAGATGTGATGATTTTGTAGGCGTTGATACGCTTGTAGTAACAGGCGGAACCAATGAAGCAAGGTTTGAACAGATTAAGGATATGCTTTCCGGCTTATCGGTAGAGGTATTACAGGGTAATATCAATGACCGTAACTTACCTTTCTCCTTCTCTAACGTAATCGGTTACTATATGAGAGCATATAATAAACTTATCAGAGGTTGATATGGTAAACATAACCATTAAGTTGTCTGATAGGGTTGATAAAGACCTTATCGGACTGCTTAAAAGTCAAAACATAAAACATTCAAAGATGGTGCTTGGAGCCTTATATGCACATCTTGCCGAAGTACCTGTTGAACGGGTATTGGAAGTACGTTCCGAACCGTTGGATTTTACAGCAAGGGGCTTTAGGGTACATATTTCCTTATCAGATAAGACCAAGGGCAAATGGCTTCCCGAGGAAGCATATAAGGTAATGGACGAATACATCACATCCATACCCAAAGGAATGGTCTCGATATTCTTAAAAGGTGTATTGAGAGCGGCATTTGCACGTTATTTATATGGTAACGGCGGTATGATGATATCTTGTGCCGAAGAAATCACGCCTATACGAAGCGAAAAGGTTGTTACAGAGCGTCCTGTTACAGATAAAACTCCTGTTATACAGTCCATTCCTGTTAAGGAGCATGGGTCTATTTCTGATGATTCGGTTCCTACAGAAGCTACGCAGTCTGCAGCTACGCAGTCTGCAATAACCCAGACAGAAAACACGAAATCTGCGGGTGATATAGCAGCAGATATAAGTGAACCTGAATTGGATGATGAATTTGAGTATGAAGAGGTTATTCCCGATAATAAACCTGTAAACAGTGAGTTACCGGAGAATCTTTTCAATGCTTTCGAGAACCTGTTAGATTAAGGAGAGACTATGGCTAATCCAAAGTTAAGAGAACCTTTGTTCCTTACCTGTTTAAAATTAAGGCTTGATGCAAATGCTGTGCATGGGTGGTCTGATGCTTATATAGACCTGCTTGCCAACACGGATTATGAATATCTGCGTAAAAAGGAAGTACGGGGTATAATTAAGAATGATGCTACATTGTTATTGTTCATGGGACTTGCTATATATCTGTCCATAGCAGGTATTATGGTAAAATCCACATTATTTGTGGTTATCCCTATCATACTTTTGCTTGTATTACACATGTTTGTAAATCTCATATATCTGCCCGTAGGCATTGTTGAGACCAAAGTAGATTATAAGCGGTTAAATATTGAAGAAGCAAGACCTGTAAGTTCAAGAGGTCTTAAACCTTCAAAAAATATGCCGATAATCAGGTCTTATACATATATTTTGGAAAACGGCTATAATGCTATGGATTACAATGTCAGAGTATTGGCTGTTGATTCGGATTATCCTGTGGGAGATACGGTATATGCGTTTTATAAAAACAGTAGGGAATTTTATATCTTAAATAGTGTTCATAATTAACTGCAATCCCATATTCGCCTCTACAGGTTCGGCTCGTAAGTCATACCCTAAAGGGTATGACGTTCAGCATGGCATTGCCATAAATGATGTCATTTTTAAACGTATTTTTATCTAATAATATAAAGGAGTAGACACAATGAATAAGCAGGAACTTATTGATGCACTTATGGCATCACAGAACTTTGAAGATTCGTTAAAAGCCTTAGGCATGGATACTTCAACGGTTCAGAACATTAAGGCGGAACTTAAAGCCGCTGCTGTAAAGGAAATCGTACAGAATGTATCGGTAGAGACCTTGGCTTCGCTTTTACAACAGCCTGCCATTACGGTAAGTGAACTGTCCGTAACCGAACCTGTTGTACCACAGAACACGCCTGTTAATCAGGATACACCGAAAGAGGCAGCAGAAGTAAAGCATCCGGAAGTAGTGGTTGATGAAGATTATATCTCATTAAACGAGGCTCCTGTACAGGCACAGCCCGTACCTGAAGCAGTAAAAGCTGATGCCGCTACGGTAGCAGTACCCGAGATAACACCCGTAAATGCAGTACAGGTAAAGCCTATGCTTGTTGAAAACGGTTATCACAGTTGGCTTGTTCAGGGTGATGATGTAATCGTACAGACCAATAAGATACAGATTAAGCGTGGAAACGAGACTTATGAAGTATCTTTGGACACATCGCCCATTTCAAGACCTGCAGCAGGAGTAAACGGAGTTGTTCCCGTACTGGTATGTGCAACATTTTATCGTGACCAGTTTAAGCAGACGGTAGTAACTGCTTCATCAGCAGAAATGCCTTATCTTACATTTGCACTTGATGTTCAGCAGGATGTCAAGGTAGAACTCTTGGTACAGGGACGTTTCGACAATGACAAGTTCAATGTAAATGTACTTACCACAGGTGTTTCCGTAGCAAACGGAGATACGGTGATTCCTGTAAGTGACAGTAAGAAAGGTACAGAACTTCCCGTATTCATTCAGTTCAATGCCGAAACATCTGCGGTCATCTCATTTATTGAGAACCGTTATTTCGGACATGGTGTTGCCGGAGAATGGGACAGCGGATTTTCAAACCAGACCGATTTCTCTGTAAAAGAAGGTCAGGAATACCTTGAAATCAACGTAGATAAGACCGATGACGGTTGGAAGGTGAGCTACTGATGGACAACTTATTTGCTGAAATTGGACAATCATTGTTAAAAGACGGTGATACATCTTCTGCCTCTCTTAAATCTGAGGGGCAGGAGATATTTAATGAGAATGAGTTCAGGACATACAGAGAGTCGTTGACTTTTACTCCTAACCGTGAAAACTCTGCAAATTTACCCGATGATTTTGAAGATGACTGCCCCGATTTTGACCTTTTTGATGTCAGAATAGAGGAAGAAGAGCCTGATGAAGGAGATGTTCCCGTTTATGATTTCAGTCAGGTAATTCCCACTCCATATAAAGCAGAAAAGGCTGTAATGCCTGTTATTAAGTCTTCCGAGAGCAATAATACTACTTGTGATATTGTTGCTGAAGGAAACTTAACCATCAACAATCATATAACAGGAAATGTAATCGTCTCTGGAACGCTGACGGTAAACGGCAAGGTAACGGGTAATGTAAAAGCACATATCCTTATTCTTAACGGTAAGATTGAAGGAGATGTAGACACAGAGAAGTTTTGTCCGACCAAAAATGCCGGATTTAACGGTAAACTCAAAACCAATGAATTTGCATTAAGATAATAGGAGCTTGTATGTTACAGACTGCCAAAGACGACTTAACAATTGAACTTACACCCGAATTCGTAAGCGAGTTGAAGACTTTGTTAAGTGAAGAGAAAAGTAAGTTGAACAGCATCAGAAAATGCTTAAAGGATGCGATTACTCAATGTGAAGTATTGGAACAGCAGATTGATGAAGGCATCAAATCTACCGATGCTTCATTACAGAGAGTATCTAACCTTGAAGCAAAGGCAAATGCGATAAAAATGTAATTACACATAGGATTGGATTCTATGTACAGCAAATATTTAAAAGGAGACTCAAAATCTACAGTTACCCATATAGAAGTATCTCCCATTGAACTGATAGACTCGATTTCAGATATTGAGACCATACATATCAGGGCAACGTTTAAGGTAGATAAGACTTCGGAAGACCCTGAATATATAAGGGTTACAGTATTTAATGATAATACGGTGACAGCGGAGAAATCTGCTTTCAGCAACGGACCATTTTATGAAGTAAAAATGGATAATCGAAGTCTTACAAATCTTTGTAATATGGCAATGAAGGATTTAATGGCGGTACAGACATCCGAAAATGGCATGACAGCAAATATATTACGATAAAATCAAAGGAGATATGATATGTTAAATTCGGACAAGATACGTACCGAAGAGGGAATTTCAGGAAGGGTTCTTACGATATGTGAAAATAATCTTGATATCAAGACCTTGTTACATTTATTACAACTTAAAGATTATGACGCATATATTCATTCATTAAGGGTTGCAACGCTTATGGATGAAATCTTTACGGCAGATGATGCCGTAATCAAAGGTGCTTTATTACACGATATAGGAAAACTGGAATTACCGTTAGGTCTTACCAACTCCCCTATGCGTTTAAGTGCCAAGTTAAAAGATGTGGTAAAAGCACATACATTGCTTGGAGCCGAGATACTTAAATATTATCCTGATGTGATACAGGAATGTGCTTTATATCATCACGATAAGACCAACGATACCGATTATATCAAGCAGCTCCGTGCCTGTGATATATATGATGCGGTGACGCATCCGAGACCTTACAGAGAGAAATGTTTCACATCAGAAGAAGCAATAGGAGAACTAAAGAAACAGCAGGTTTCAGAAGATATAATCAGTGCATTTAAAATGTATTTACCAAAAGATAGGGTTGCGTTATGACCAATCTTGAACTGTTAAACGAAAACAGTATGCAGATACTTAAGACGCTCGGTATCTCTGCGGTTTTTACAGATGCAGAAGGACATATACAGGGAACATACAACAACTATCAGTCAAAGATAAATGAAGTTCCCGACGGTACTGATGTACATGATTATATGTCCGGAATGTTCGTAAATAAGAGCGATACATTACGGCAATGGATGTCAGATTGTATCCGTGCTTCACAAAAAGGTAAAACACCTCACTATTTCAAGAGTGTCAATTATACCAAAGAGCCTGCATATGACAGTGAAATCGGTACACCTGCCGAATTTTACTTATGGACTGTAAAGGCACTTCCTGTAATCGGAATAGACCATAAAAACGGTACAGAAGTATTACAGGGCTTTACATTTATGTTCCAGAAAGAGGTAAATGCACTTGAAGCGAACATAGTAGACTCAATGACGCATTTACTTAATCATGGCGGTTTTGAAAAGACTGCAGAAGAACTTTTAAGAGACGGTTCCGAAAAGTACATTAACGTAATCTGTGACCTGAACGGCTTCAAACTTATCAATGATAACTATGGACACGGAGCAGGAGATAATGCTTTAAAATCCTTCGCAAAAGAGTTAGGCAGATACTTCAATGTTCCGGGGGTTACGGTAGGACGTGTCGGTGGAGATGAATTCTCGGTACTTATGCCATATACTCCCGAGAATCTGCAGCTTGCGAACGAGTTTAACGATAAGGAATTTACGTTTATAGATAACGGACGTGAGATACCTTATTCAACCTGTGCAGGTGTTGCTACTTCAAATCGTTACGAACCTTATGCAGAACTTCGTGAACGTGCCGATTCAAGACTTCTTAAGAATAAGGAGATACGTCACGAGGAACATCCGGAAGAACTGAGACATTCGGTTAAAAAAGAGGATAAGTTAAATGTTACACTCGGATAATGAATTGGATAACAATGATATGACACTGACTCCCGAATACTTTGATAATCTGTCTCCGGAAGAGCAGGTTGATTTCAAAGCAAGGCTCGGTGAATTTAAAGGAACTCCCGATGAACTTAATAAGTTCAGACAGTTCCACAGATATTATACCGAGCAAAGACGAAGGGATATATGATTACCGAATGGATACGGCTATTGAAATATATAGCCGTATTTTTATGTTTAAAATGACCCAAAATTAAACACTTTTTTATCTATATATTGAAGGATTACATATCATAGCTTACAAGATGTGTTCATAATATATTTTCTGTTGAATGGGTGGTGTCTCGGTACGGTAGATTACCCAAGCCGAGACATTGCTCGACAAGTTTTAAGAAGGAGATAAAATGCAAACGAAACTTGATATATCGGTACGTCGCTCAGTATTTAAGTGTCCGGCGTGTGGAAAATTTGATAATGGGATTATAGACAGTCGTGACTCGCTCGATGCTTCAACCAAAGTAAGGACAAGAAGCTGTAATGTTTGTAGAGAGAGATGGAAAACGATTGAAATATCTGTAGAAGAGTATGAAAACTTAAAGAACGGTTTCTTGGACAGGTTGTATAAAGGTGAATTAAAGCAGAAAGTTCAAGCACTTGACAAACGTGTATCCGAGTTAAAAGGTACATTACAGGGCTTATCGCTTGATACGGCTGCATTAAAAAATCTGACTTCTACAAAATAAGATATTGCAAAAATTAAACAATTTATTATAATGAAAATAAATCCGTAGCAAATGATATGTACTTACCAAAACAGGCGTTCTTAAGCTACGGATTTTTATATGAGTAAATGTATTTACGAAAGTGAGGATATTATGGAAGGATACCACGATATACCGGAAGATACTTATAACCATTTTAGAGATAAAGAGCGTGAATATGCTGATAAATTATCATCTTATCCTATAGAAACGCTTTTTGGTATGATATGGGATAAAATACACGATTTTGCGGTAACAAAAGGATATGATGTCATAAATGCAGATATATCAAAATGTACCCATATCACTCCCTTTAAGGTTTCGGTAGAAAAGCCGGAATTATTAAATTCATTTGAGATACCGAAGGATTTAAGAGACAAGTGGAATAAGCGTTGGCACTCGGATTGTGGAAGAGATAATGAATTCGAGTATATTTTAGACCCTATCCTGTATTATCGTTTCGGCAGAGACGAATTTTTAAGGATGTCCCGTGAAGAACAGGAGCAAATAGTAATCGGAACCTTAAGGGATTATCTGGAAACGGAAGATTTAATCGTATCAGAAGATGCTGCGGGCATTGACCCTACCAATCTTTCAAGGGAAGATTATATCAATAAATGTGTAACTGCGCTTAATAAAGATAAGGCATCTCATCGTCATAATGATTATTATGAGGGTGATAGTTATTATGGTATTCCGCCCTTTGAAGGAAAACTGCGTGAGTATATTGCACAGCTATTTGTGGGAAAATCCGCTTCGTCCTTCGATAAGGACAAAAAAGACACATTTAATTATAAGACTGCAGATGAATTTTGTTCTGAAATGATATCCAGATATAAGACATTACCTGTAACTTATGTTCTTAATTGCAATTATCATTTCCATTGCAATCCCCTACTCACCTCAACAGGTTCGGTTCGTGAACAGGGCATTACCTCAGATACACTCAAAAACAGTCTTGACATTTTTAATACCGAACGTGGTAAACTCATATACAAATACATACTTGCAGCAAGAGAAGTAATGAGAAATGGGGTTTTTACTAACGATGAGGCGTATATAGAGAAATGTAGGTCAAATATAGAGTGTTATTATGATTTTCTTGGCAGAAGAGTTGTTTATGACCCTAAAGCCACCATTTATGGAGATTTCTTCTATTGTGATTTCATGGCTATGCTTGTAAATAAGCATCCCTATATTGATAAGTATAATAATTTTACCAATTCACCCGCATCCGGTATGGGACTTGTTTACGGTGATACGGTTCCCGCTACAAAAGATGGCTTTGATGAACCTATGTCGGTTTGGAAGACATCCCTAAGTAAATTTAGTAGCGACAACGCAAGTTATCACGCTGTTCCGATACATGGAATTTTTGCGACGGATGCGCGTTATCGTCTCTGGATAAATCAGTTTGAGGTTGATTGGTCAGGAAATAAGGTACGTATTCCTGAATGGTGTATATGTCTTGCTCATACCCACGACTTTATGACGTATCTTCCATTAGACCTGTTAAAACGTTTTGACGCATTATATAATGATAAAAACATACATCAAAGCTATTTTGATATAGACTGTGAATTTCACAAAGTTATGTTTGACATCATCAATAAGGGCATCGAAGCAGGCAGATATCACGCTAAAGACGGTAAGATACTTGATGCAGAGGCTTATATGTTAAGACTTCCTTCGTGGTTCAGACAGCGTGATATAGTAAAACTGTTTGAGATATGTCTTATCCGGATGGAATTGAAATCACAGGGTAAGAACCCCGATAAGATATCCTTTAAGGATAGGGTATTTAATAATGATGCTCCGTATAAGCGTATGAAGGAACTTACTGACAGTCTTGGTACACAGGGAAAAGAAGTATATATTAACAAGACCTATGCGACGTATCCCGAAGAGTACGATGCAAGTAATACCTATGTGGAGTTTAAAGATAATCGCCGTAAAAAGGAATTGGAACAGAAACATGCGATAGAAGCTGAAAAGCAGCGTATCGAACAACGGCATAAAGATGCGGTACAGAACCGTATAGACCGACATCTTGCAAAGGTCAGGAACAATCCTCAAAAGACCGAAAACTCTAATAACAAGCCTATGACACTTTAATAAGCATAATAGAACCGATTTGGATTTCCAAGTCGGTTTTATTTTTTTCTGAAAAACTTATTTTCTCTATCAAAATATACTCCATTTTTAAACACTTTTTTATCTATATATTGTAAGGAACACATTATGAAGAACATACATAATGTTACTTACAAATCTCGATAAAGGATGGTATCTGACATGAGCAGAACCCGAGACAGACCTTTATAATCTCTAACGTATAACATATTTAATATATCCGGAAGGGTGAACGGTTCCCACCCATTTCCATAAGACCTAATCCAAAGGGCTTATGGCAGGTAATAGGAACGTATTTCCGCAGGGCGGAGACAGGTCGGAACATGAATAGAATTAGAGACGAGACTTAAAAACAATTATATATTATATGATTATAGAATAGCTGCTTAACGGCGTTTCATGGAGTGAGTCGTCGGGACAACTTGGGAATGGGTTGCTTCCTAATAAAAAACCATTTAACCGTTAATTGGGTAGTCTTCAACAGACCCGCAGGATGTACGGGGAACCACACGAAAGAAGGATGCTGAAAGCGAAGGTGTCTATTCGTGCATAGGTTATGACGAGTCCGGACGAATCCCATACGATAGCGGTGAACGTAATGCTTCCGCAGGAAGGATTACTTGTGGCGGGGAGGTTCCCCGCATTGATTAACGGGGCGATACACGCCCCGTATTATAGGCGGTAGCTTAACTGGCAAGGCATCGCTACGGCGGTAGCGAGTGCAGAAAGCGGAAGTTGCGTAATAACTCGAGTAAAAGCAATGGATAAGCAAGTATGTTGTGGGGTTCGAGTCCTCACCCGCCCGCTTATATTGGAAGGTAGCCTAATTGGTAAGGCATACGGTGTCCGACCGTAGTACAGAAAACGTTGCATAATAAGTTGCATAATAGTGCCGGCTAAAAAGCAATGTAAAAGCAACGAGAATGAGTATGTTGGTGGGTTCGAATCCTGCCCCGTCCACTATATAGTTGGTAACACAGGCAATGGCGTGTTTTAAATGTGAAAAGTTGGAAGTTTCCACAAGCCGAACAGCCAACCGTCGGCACGAAGACGTAAAACCTCTGCGAATAACAAGACTCCACCTTTGAGGCAATATACCTGTGGCGGTCGGTGAACATTGATAGTTGTCTGTGTGCCTCTTGAGGGAGCAACGACGGATGGACAGATGAAATCCGATGGGGATAAAGGCTAATAACCTCTCAAAACCTCATTAAATACGGTGTGACAGAACTTGACTGTCAATAGAATTAACTGGGGCAGAGACCCCGAATTGAAGCAGAGACTTCGCATAGGATGACAACCTTGCTGACAGCAAAATAGTCGATGGGAGTAAACGGACTCATAAGGCTGAGTAGGTACTGAGGGTGTTTCGACTGCACCACTTCCATTATCGGTGGTATCAATTGGATGAAGCACCGATTACAGGGATATAGTTTAATTGGAATAAAACGCAGCAGAGAAAATGATGGCGGTTTAATTCGACTTTTTCTTTGTTAAACTGAGAATCCGGTTCGAATCCGGTTATCCCTATCGCCCGATAGCATTTAACGCCCCGAGCCAAGCACACGGGTAGCGTCTGGGAGAAGACTAAAAATCCTTTTGTCCTACGGGTTGTGCTATCAGATGTAGGAAGGTCGCTCATAATGTAAACATAAGTTTCGGAGACAAGCCGAGATAACGTCAACGCCCTTTGATTAACTTGTGAGATGTTGAGGGAGATTATATCGAAGCAACAGAAATGAGCGTTACCCCCTTACTCATTGTTTAGGGGCTATAAACGCTTCTACTACTGTGCGAGGTTAAACAGTGGTTTTCTTGGTGGTGAAAAATGAGACACATACATGCACATAATCAACTTACACGGTAGGTTATGTGGTGTAGAGTCCGATAGTGTAAGGTCGGCTCATGTGAGGTGATAAGTCCTCACCCGAGAAAGAGGTGCGACGACGGCACGTCGAGAAGCAGATAAAGCGAGTCAGTCCCATAAGACTTAACTTGATGGAGTCTGTTTCACGGTCGGTACCTTGGTGGTGAAATTGGCAAACACTATAGGCGATTTAGGTCACTACGAAACGGAGTCTTTCTTAATATAACGGGAAGATAGAGCCGAAGACGTATCGGAAAGCGACTTTGTAGGTTCGAATCCTACCCAAGGTATTATTGATTGGTAAGTACGGGTAGTTAATCAGACGTGATTCCTCGGTGGTTCGTTTCCATCTGAAAACATGGTTGTGGGTAATTAGAGAAATAAGTGGTTAAATTCCACTCGCTTATCAATCAATCGTATATGCCGATTTGCTCTTCTAAAAAACTACTGAGTGCGCAGCAGTAGAAGCGACGGATGAAGAGAAGTCTTGCGTATGAGTACAACATATGACTATGGAGAAAGATGAAAGTCGGAACGTCAACTTCTTTCATAAATATCTGTAGGAGACTTGAAGGTTCGACTCCTTAAATCGGTATTTGTTGCCTGTCCTCGGGCAATACCGTCCAGAACTGAAAGAGCGTTCAACCCTATGCGCAAGGGAGAGGTTTGGTTCGTATTTCGCTTGGAGCGAACAATACCGATAGGCAAGTGTACATATCTTGTCGGTATGCGGAAATCAACGAGTGGCGTGACAGATTCGCACAGGTACAGTGCGTGGAGAATGTCAGCGGTGGAGCAGCCGTCGGTCAGTGACCTATATAGGTTCGAATCCTATACTCATAAAGAGTTCTTACAGAAACTTGAAGATAAAGGATATATAGAATACAACAAGAAGGAGAAAAAGAATGAGTAATGAGAAAGAGCAAACAAACATCGTAACAGTACGGTGGTTTGACGGATACAAAGAGGACTTTGAAGCAACAGAGGTCAGGTTTGGGAATGCTTACTTGTGGTTAAGGCTTGCAAACGGACAGAACAGGCATATTCCCTTGACACAGGTAAGATGGTTCGGTATGTCTGTTGAGAGCCATCAGAATACAGGTTTTTAGTATATAAGACACATAAATATAGTTAGCACAAAGGAGAAAAAGAATGGACGGTAGACTTATACTAATAGTAATTTTCGGCATTGGCTTACTACTGACAGGAGCAGGAATTTCTGCTAAGCAAAGTGCAAAAATAGTCATCGTTGGACTTATATCGTTAGCAACAGTTGGTATCGTTGGATGCAGTTTTGTGAAGAAAGTGGAAGAAAAGATAGCGGTTGCTACACCTACAAGCAATCCAACCGGAACGCCTGTACCTACTAAGGAGCCTACATCTATTCCTACATCCACTCCTACTGTGACTCCTATCGTAAGAGTAACAGATACTCCTGTACCGACAGCAACACCTACCGTAACTCCCATTCCCGAAGAGCCGAAGCAGACAGATATTCCTAATGATGAACTGTTCACAACAACAATCAAAATGAGTAGTACAGATACCCTTACCCTTCACTTTCCTAAAGAGTGGGAAAAAGATGCTAACGTGAGTGTATATGCTGTTAATATTGAGCCTTTCGAGGACATCTCCGTAGAGTATTGCAGTGCCTACAAAAAGAAAGGTACTACAGATTGGATTGAAGAAGAAACAGCGTATTGGAAAGAGTTGTACGAGTTTGAGGATTTCGCATTTGCAAACGAGTTAGACATTGAAGGAGTAACCGATAAGAGTTACATCTTCGGATGGGATGCTTCCTACGGCGTAAGATACATCAAGATGTATATTGCTGGTAGTCTCGATGATTTCCTTGAAATCAATATCAAGGACTTTGACAGTGGCTTAACATGGAATGAATGGAAAGAGGCAATCAACCTCTTCATCGTCACCTTCTAAAAAACATAAAAGACAGGCGGGTTGAAAAATTACCCGCCTTTTCTTACATTGAAATTAAACGGTATTTTATCTATATATTGTAAGGAAAAATCCAATCGAAAGGAAACTAAAATGAAGGTAATTACAATATTTTTTATATCGTTGTTCATCGTCATTGTACTCGGTTTAATTTTTTCTATCTTTGATAAAAGGATTGAAAAACACAAATTTGCAATCGGATTGATGTGCATTTTTCTTTTTATTGCATGTAGTAGAACTCTTATCAGTGCTGGATGTATCGTATATAATTTGATTAAGGAGAATAAGGAATGGGAAGCAGAATACAACGCAAATCATCCACCTTATACTTATGAAATTGTATACTGTGAAGACTCAAACGGGGACATGATTGAAGATTATCTACTGGTGACTACTGAAGATGGAAAGCGTGAAAGATATGATATTTATATGGATACCTGTAAACTTTTTAAACTTGTCAAAAGGTATGATATGCCATTAGATGATTTTTGTATGAAGCTCGAAGATGCCGGATATATTCGTGTAGATAATACGAAAAAATAAAGAATTTTAAAAAGGTTTCAGGGTAATTATGAAGGACACAATCGCACTTATTATATTTTACATCGTATCTGTGGCAGAAGTGATTATCTACATTCCACAGATTTGCAAGCTAATAAAGACTAAGCATTCTGAGGACATCAGCCAAATATCCCAGACAATAGGACTTACAATGAGCGGGCTTTGGCTTGTATATTGGCTCTTAATAGGTATCAGTTTGGGACAGATGGTTGTGCAGATAATCATTGCAGTTGAAATTCTGACGCAGTTCATTTTAGTAAAAGCGTATGCAAAAAGAGGTAGCACTGTATGAAGCGTTTTATCTTAATCATAGCCCTTACCGTTCTTTTAACGGGATGTGGCAGTAGCATAAAAACAACAGATATAGATATATCCTCTATGCCCTTTAATATGCGTTATGCGGGGCTTGTGAACGTCTATGAAAATCTCCCCGATAATATCGGTAAGACACTTAAAGTGACAGGAACGTATCAAAAGACGATAGAGGGTAATAATACCTATAATATCTGTATGATAACGGATGAACTTGGTTGCTGTTCCGTAGCTATAGAGTTTGAAAGTGATACAGATATTACAGACGGAGCAACGATAACGGTACAGGGAACTATATCTACATATGAAGAAAACGGGAATGTATTTTGTACCTTAAAAAGAGCAGAAGTATGGGTTCAATAAGAGATTTTCGGATGACAGAAAATGATTGGATTTGGTTATCAGCGGGGCTTCTCTTAAACGTACTGATTTTGACCTGTCTCTTTGTAAGATACTATCTAATAGGTCATAAAGACACCGAGAAGATGTTTGCGGTCGGAGCAAAGTTGTACGGGAAGATATTCGACTACTGTTTTATTGTATGGGCTGTAACGTGGCTACCGCTTATGTTTATACATAATCATTTCTATTATGATGAAATCAATGCGGTACTTGAACCCTTGATACAACAGTTCGTACTCTTAACTGTCTGGTTCCCGTTTCTGACCATTCCGTTTCAAATGGTATTTGATACTTTACAGCACAGGGACAAATAAATCTTTAAAGCAGGATATTTTCTAAAAGCATGATATTTCAAACAGGGATACATAAAGTATTATGAGTACAAAAATTTACAATGCGTATAAACTTAACATACCGGACACGTCTTTCGCAAGTGTAATGAATACGTTAGATAAGATGCGTAAGTCTGCTAATAATTTCATTATACAAGCACTTACAGAAGTCTGCCACAAAAAGGCTCTTGTATATAGAGATATTTATAATCTCTATGGTGAAAAGGCTTGTATAAAAGCAATTAAAGCAGATATCTACGAGTTGTCCTATTATTCAAAACCTTTGGAAAATTGTGCATCAGAGGCACAGAAGCATAGAATAGACAGTCATATAAAATTATTCGTAAGTTGCTTGGACGCAGCACCGGAAGAAGCGATTAAACGTGCTACCAATTGGATTTTTGATATACAAGGCATTATTGAAGAGGTTCAAAAGGAAGACTCGGATTATCGTTATAATCTTATGGTTTATCCTGATACAGACGGTAGTGTTTATCTTATGGTATTTGGTGGTCACAGTGTAATTTTAAATCTTCTTGAAAATTTCCCAGAACTTGAAGATTATCATTATCAAGACCAAACAGATAAAACCGATGATATTTCTGATGAAGAATGGGAAAAGAGAGAGAATACTTGGGACAGACTAATCGGAGATGATTATATTCCTGTAAGACACGGGTTATCCTTGCAGTCTCCTGCCCTTGATGTATTGCATTTTGAATATTATAAGACTATTCGAGATACAGAGATACAGATAGAAGATAAAAAGCGTATCTCTATTATTTCCGAACTTACAGGTAAGAAAAGAGATACAGTAGAAGAAGATTTTAACACCTACTATCAAAATCCTACCATGAGGATATAAGTATGAAAAGATACAAAGTTACAATAAAAGATAAGTTCATAACCGCCGACTATGAAATTCTTGCCTTAAATCCACGAGATGCGGTTATCTTTGTTATGTCGAGGTTCTTTAGTATTCAGTATGGTTTTCCGTCTCAAAAACAGACCAAACTGTATTGGACAGCTAAAGACCGTGTAAGGCAGATACCCGAACCTCTTTCCGAAACAAAATGTATCATTGGAGAGGTTACGGGAATGGGAGATAATCAGAAAGCCTATTTCCTAATTGACGGTTCAGAGGAAGATGCGGATAGTTTGTTATATACACTCATAGGCGCAGCAAAGAGAGGATATTAAATGATAATCTTATTTCTGATACTTGGATGGATATTTTTAATCATAGGTGCAGTTTGCATGGATAGAGATAATGTCAAGAATATTAAGATTTTTATATTCTGCTCTTTAATAAGTATTATTTGCTTCAGTATTGCCTCTTTTATGGGGTTAAAGAGAATACAACAAAGGATGTGGGATAATCCTGCACCGCCTATTGAAGACAACAGAGTAGAAAGGAGCCTTGATGCTGCACAGTGATATATTTAAGAATAACTTTTGTATATACCTTTCCAGACCTACTATAAATGCTTTAAAGAAATATGTTGGTCATCCTGTTAAGGCACGTTTTACAGACGGCGATGTTAAAGAGGGTATATTAGGATATACGAAGGCTTTTTCGGCAAAGTACAATTACCGTAAGCCGGATTACTTTACTGTTAAAGATATTGACTTTAAGGTAAGTCATATCAAATCGGTATTAGTAGCCCCGATAAAAGCACAGGACAGCGGATTATTCTATGGTATGCCCGAAAATCCGAACATAAGTGTATTAGGACATCCTA
>JAEEGL012341706.1_pt1 | contig 22445 bp, 17 predicted proteins | sample 9134231 | NCBI WGS metagenome assembly JAEEGL01 (sample SAMN16246548, study PRJNA631951) | gut metagenome | biome: gut microbiome; feature: rumen; material: fiber-attached | host: Bos | place: Iran: Karaj | collected 2018-10
AGAATCCGAGGAGTTGCCACCTGAAATAATTATAACTTCTGGATATCCTGATCTATCATGAGAAATAACTGTACAACCATCATAGGCAGAAGAAACATCCCATGTAAGATCATATATGTCTGCAAGTATAGTCGAGCCCTGCTTGATTATAGCTTGTCCGGAAGTAACAATTGCATCGCCGGCATAGAGAGTTATACCAGTTAAATCACCACTAAAACTATGATAATACGAATTTGCAAAAACTGTCATTCCCGGCATACCAAGAACAATTACTGCCGCAAGAAGCAGTGCCAAAAAACCTTTTTGTCTTACTTTTCTCTCTTTCATAATACCCACCTTCTTAATTTTTTTTATACCTAAACCTATTATGATTTGATCAGGTTCATACAATATATAGTTTACCGCTCCATTTTTCACTGAGTCAAGGAAAAACAGGTTACTTATCGAAAGTGTATACTTTTAGTATACTGTTTAGCTCTATGCACAAAAAAGCTCAGACACCTAATAGATGTCTGAGCTCATTATTTTGTATTTACGTTTTGATCAAATTACTTGATCTCTGCTATAGGCTCAAGGGGCTCAATAACAGTTGTTGAGAAGAAGTTCTGTGCGAGCCAGTAAGGTCCGTACCAGGGAATCTCAGGAGAGATCTTGCCCTTTACATCAGCGCCATGAATGGTGAATGTGTATCTGTTTCCCTTATACTCACACTTGAAAACAAGTGTATCCTCAGGATTGTTCTCGAGTGCCTTCATAACGCTGTAAGAAAGTGCGGTTCCAAGTCCGAAACCGTGAGTATCTCCGCCCTTAATATTTGATCTTCGGGATCGAAGCTTTTGCATCGGGATTGATGCTTGCATATTTACGCTTTCCAGTTATTTCTTCCGGCTTCCTTAGCCCTATAGAGTGCTTCATCAGCTCTGGACAAAGTAGCCTTGAAATCTTCATCTTCTTTATCGAAAAAAGCAAAGCCCATGGACGAAGTGATCCTGACATCTTCGGGAAGACCTTCAATAGTTATAGATCTGACAGATTCAAGTATCTTGTCAGCAATTGAAGGAAGGAGTTCCTCCGATACATCCTGCAGGATAACTATGAATTCATCACCGCCCCATCTGATGATCTTATCCGAAGATCTGGTACAGTCATGCACGGCTCCGACAAATGACCTTAAGACCTTATCTCCGATCTCATGACCGTAACCGTCATTGAACTGCTTGAAATGATCTACATCCATCATAAGGATAAGCGTATTATTCTTGCCTTCCTTAAATGAATCATATTCTCTCTGCAGAAGCCTTTCACCGTAAACTCTGGAATTGGCTCCGGTAAGCGCATCCCAGTTGAGTTTGTCTTTGAGTTCACGGTTCTTCTGTTCATACTCCTTTATGCCGATCCTCCTGTAAACTATCAGGAACAGGAAAAGAAGTATCATCCAGGTGATTACAACCAGACAGAGGGTTATCACCTGATATTTAAATACATTATCATGTGCGGTAAATTTATAATGTTCGACATCATCGAGATTTACGCCCATGCATATGATCCAGTCAAAAGGTTCATACAGCTTTGCATAGGTTACCTTTTCGGTAACCTCATCGGAATCAAGCTTTTTGAATGCATAATTCTGATAGATCTCTCCATCGGCTACAATACCCTGAAGCTCTGTCTCATAGGCTTTCATTCCCATCTGATTGACTTCATTCGTCGATAGATAGCATCCTTCCGTATCAGATAGATTGGGATGAATAAGTCTTATCGCATAATCATCACCACCGCTATAATCAAGAACCTTCTGGACCCACATATAGGCTCCGTCAAAATGCTCTTCCTCATATATACGCTGACGGGCGATCTTAAGCATCGCCTCTTCAAGCTCGGCTTCATCGGCATCGGGATGGACGGCAAGGTACTGATCGATTTCAGCATCCAGATAGATCATAAAATTATTAACATACTCGTAAAGCATGTTCTTCTTGACGGAAAGCGTAGCCTCATATGTCATCTTTGCGCTTATATCGGAAACGATCCATGAAAAGACCGTAATAAGCATTATTGAGATCACAATACCGAGAAGTACAAACAATATGGATCTTTTAAAATTAGGTTTATTTATATTCATGGTTTTATGCCTCTCCCCCCGGAGTTTAAACCAAATTTCTTACAGCATATTTTCTTATGATCGTCTCTGCACCGCGGATACCGTCCATGGCAGCCGATGTGATACCGCCGGCATAGCCTGCACCTTCCCCGACAGGAATGATCCCTTCTATCGAAGCCTGAAGCCTGTCGTCTCTGGGGATCCTGACAGGAGAACTTGTTCTTGATTCTACTCCCGCCATTATAGTTTGAGGAGAATCGAAGCCTTTTATCACTTTTCCGAAATGAGTCATGCCTGAAATAAAGAGTTCATTTATATTATCGGCAAAAATCCCGGAAAGATCACACCACTCGTATTCTCCCTTGAATACCGGATCAACGATAAATGGCTCGAACGGAGAAGCAGTTTCACCGATTCCGGGAATCTTGTGAACAGCGGAACCGTCCCCCTGTTTCACCATTGCTTTATAGTCGCCGTATCTCTGAGCGGGAATCTTTCCTCCCGCAGCTTCATATGCTCTTTTTTCCAGTTCCCTTTGATACTCTATCCCTGCAAGCGGATGATCGGAAGGATAATCGGAAACCGGTATGCTGACAACGATCGCAGAATTTGCATTTTCGGAATTCCTTCCGCTGTAGCTCATTCCGTTGACCACGGTCCCGCCTTCTTCGGACGAGGAATTGACCACGTATCCCCCGGGACACATACAGAATGAAAAAACTCCCCTGTCCCCGAAGTTGGCGGTGAGTTTATAAGGGGATGCTCCGAGTATTCCGGCATATTTTTCATCGCCGTACTGATTGGCATTTATAAAAGACTGCGGATGCTGCACCCTGAATCCCGCGGCAAAGGGCTTCTGCTCCATCCTGAGACCGCTTTCATATAAAAGCTTATAGGTATCCCTGGCAGAATGTCCGATCGCAAGGACGAGAGTCGAAGCATATATATTCTCTTCCACACCGTCCGCATTTCTGACTGTAACGGATCTAAGCTTTCCGCCGGAGCGTCCGATTCCGGTCAGACATGTTTCAAATCTTACTTCTCCGCCAAGCTCTATGATCTTATTTCTGATATTCTTAACGATCACGGGAAGTACATCCGTTCCGAGATGAGGCATATGATCGTAAAGTATCTCACCGGGTGCACCGAATTCCACAAAGGTCCTTAGCACCTCCCCGATCCTGCCGTCCTTATCCTTGATCGAAGTGGAAAGCTTTCCGTCGGAAAAAGTTCCGGCACCGCCTTCTCCGAACTGCACATTGCTCGATGTATCAAGAACTCCGGTCTCCCAGAATCTTTCCACATCCTTTGCTCTTTCTTCAACGCATCTTCCGCGTTCTATGACAAGAGGTTTAAAACCGGCTCTTGCAAGCTCATAAGCACAGAAAAGACCGGCAGGTCCCATGCCTACTATCACAGGTCTGTCAGTCAGTTCTTCACATCCGTTTTCGGGAAGTCTGTATTCGGTTTTCCTATAAGAAGAAATATTCGCATCCTTAGCAAATTTTTTAAGGAGCTTATCTTCATTTTTGCAATCGGCCCATATGCTGAAAACATAATAAAGCTCGGGCTTCTTCCTTGCATCCAGCGATCTTCTTATGATCCCGATATCATTTATATCAGGATCGGAAATCATGAGTTTCGAACACACAGCCCGTCTTATATCGGGCTGTTTATCTTCCACTCTGATTTTTATCTGATCCAAACGAAGCATTTTACATTACTTTCAAAATCTGACCGAGACTGTAAAGAAGTCCTCCGAAGGGCATAAGCTTAAGCTCATATTCCGTATAATTCCTAAGGAGCAGGAGCACGGAATGATAGATTATAAGTCCGATCGGTATGCACAGACAGAGCGTGAACAGATTTCCGAGATGGGGTGCTGCGGCATTTGTGATAAGCAGAAGGAATATCGCCGTAACTGCACCGGAAACGATCGGAAGAAGAACATTCCTGAGAGGATCGAACACCATGCTCATACGGAGATAAGTGATAAAGCACCAGACAGCCATACCAATGATCGAATATACAAGCATCGAAAGCATAAGTGTTCTGTATATTGAATGAGCTCCTGCGCTGAGTCTGACAGTAAGAAGCCCCGCAAATCCCGCAGCCGCATCGGCAATTATCCTGGGAATGCGGTCATCCCTCATTGCACATAGCTGGTCACAGAACCAGTAAATGACAAAAGCTACTGAAGCTAAAAGCATGAGAATCAGGTCGGTTGTAAGCGAAAGATTCGGATCGGTGATCAGAACCTTGGCAAGAAGCTTTGAACCCGATGCAAAGAATGCTGTAAAGAATACCGCGGATATAACAACGATATGAATCCCGAAATCAAAGAATGCTCTGGAAGGCCCCTTCTCATTCTTACGCACACTTCCCACCCAGTTGATGGCAGCACTTGTTCCGCAGAAAAGAGATATGATCACGGAAACGGCAAACGGAATTATGAGAAAGCTGACGGCAGTACCGATGCTGCCCGCATCCCCGGAGATCATAATGCAGGAACATAGAAGCAGGCAGAAGAAAATGCCGTGAAGCATGCTTCCGATACGTCTTCTCCAGACCGTATAGAACAGATACCCGACGCGGTCCTTGCCGGAGAATGCATCGTGATCACCCACACTCTTCATCTTAAGTCCGAGTCTTACTATGAACAGGAAAATGAAAACAAATACCTCGGCAATGCAGAATCCGATAAACAGACCCGCTGCGGCATAGATGTATTTCATTTCATCATCCATGAGTATCTGTCCGGCGATAACTCCCTTGTCATACATAAACTTCATGAATGCAAAACCGGCAGCAAGCCTTAAGAGTTCCCTGAGCACATATGTGATGCATATAGCCCTGTCACCGGAAGAAACAGCCGCATACCCGTAGAAATACTCATTGATCATCCTGAAGAAAAAGTAAGCGGCAAAATATAATCCCAGGAATCTTCCCTTGGGAAGATCAAAGAGATCGTTCATCGAATAATAAGTCAGAAAAATGCAGAGGACCGAGCCGATAACACCTGCAAGGAACTGATTTACCAGGCTGACCGAAAGGATCGTTCCGGCATTTGATTTCTGTCCCTTGGAAAGCCTCGACCTTATCATTCTGGCCATAACATCCGAGAAGCCTTCGCCGAGCACCATCCATATAAGTGAACATACAAGATATGCACTGATCATATATCCCACTCCGGTATCGGAAAGGATAAACCTATAGGCGTATATAGAAAGCACAGAGATCAGAAGCGATATGAGCGCTGTTTTTTTCTTGATTATAAATATTTTCATCAGTTACCTCTCGTAATACCAAGGGATTCAAGAATAGCTTCCTGTTTGGAGAACATGACCTTCTCCTCGTCCTCAGTCATATGGTCGTAGCCGCACAGATGAAGACAGCTGTGTGCGACCAGAAAAGCCATTTCTCTCTTAACGCTGTGTCCGTATTCCTCAGCCTGTGAAAAGATACGGTCCGCATTAAGAACTATATCTCCGAGAACAAGCTCACCGCTTTCCGGATCCATGCAGTCAGCCCTTCTCTCATCTGATATGTCGAAATCGGAAGGCTTATCGAAATCAAGCCCCGGAAAAGAAAGAACATCCGTAGGCGAATCTATTCCTCTGTATGATGCATTGAGCTCCCTGATGCCCTCCGAATCGGTTATTATGATATTTACGCAGGAAGCATCCGTCGGCGCACCTTCTGAAGAAAAGCTGCGTTCACAGACCGTTCTTATAAGCTCCGATGCATCGAATCCGAAATCGGCATCGGTTTCATTTTCAACGAAGAAAGTCATAATAGAGCTTCTCCTCTTTGAATATCTTCTTCATCTCCGTGATGTCGGAGAATGTGATATCACAATCATCAAAAGTACCCTTCTTGATGAATCTGTCAAATACCGCATCGGTAAGTTTGGCTGTATCTATATCAGCATCCCTGTCCTTCTCAAACACAGCCATCACAGCCATCACAACGGTCTTGGAGCAAACGAGCACTGCAGCCTCCCTGGACGAAAGAGATATTCCGGGATTTTTGATATATGCGATGTACTCATCGAGAATGTACTTGAGTGCATTCGTAAACCGCATGTCATAATAGAAATCTTCCCTCGCATTCTTATCCGAAGGAGTCAGTTCATGATAATATCCCGCACACTTTACAATGTCGGGATCAAGTCCGAGTCCCGATGCTATGCGGTCACAAAAGTATGCGGTATGAAGACTTACCATATACTTCCTGGGATCCTCGGATTTGAGTGAAAGCAGCGTATCACTTTCGGTATCGCAGAGCGTCTGATACAGATCGGAATATCTGTACATTATAAGCGACGAATATCCCCTGAATGCCGAATAAATGACTATAAGTCCTATAAGGCAGTTTACAAGGGGCAGATAGAAAAGCTGAAGCTCCGGTCTTGAATTGATCGTAAGTATGATCCCGCACATCTCGCATACCACAAGACAGCAGGATGAAAGGAATGCCGGAAGAGCAAATCTCATCTCAGGTCCGAGCGGAAGAAATACTATCACCGAGAAAACTCCGCTGACAAGATAAACGAAGAAAACAATGACTCCGCATCCCGAAACAAGTATTGTTCCCGCAAGAAGCAGCGATGCGATGATGATGCCGAGTGCCGGTGTCGAAAAAAGTGAAAGCACAACAAAGACAGGAACAAATACCCACATGGTATTGGGAAATGATGAAAACAGCACCGACAAAAGCATGCTCAGGAAAAGAACGACAAGGAATCTCTTCTCCGCCGCTTTGGAGATATCGGGATCGGTAACCGACTGCGGATAAAACTTCCTGATGCAGAGCGATACGGTTCCACCTATTATGCAGGAAAAAACAGCCAGCTGAATAAGCTCGGCAGTATCCTTACCGAGAAAATAGCCGCATCCGGTAAGGAGCAGAGCGTAAACAAGCGTGAAAACAATGCCGAACGCTTTAAGACCTGTGCTTTTTGTCGTTAGTCTTTCTTCTGTTCTCATAATCTTCGTAGCGCTTGACGATCTTCTGGACAAGAGGATGTCTAACAACATCCTTGCTGGTCAGATAACAGAAAGCAATCTCGTCCATTCCTCCGAGAACTCCGGTCGCAACATCAAGTCCGCTCACTGTTCCCGGAGCCAGATCCTTCTGTGTTGCATCTCCCGTTACAACAACCTTGGAGCCGAAGCCTATTCTCGTAAGGAACATCTTCATCTGTGCGGGAGTTGTGTTCTGTGCTTCGTCAAGTATTATGAATGCATTATCGAGGGTTCTTCCTCTCATATATGCAAGGGGCGCAACCTCAATAAGTCCCTTCTCCATATTGGCACTGAATTTCTCGGGTCCCATTATCTGGAAAAGCGCATCATAGAGAGGTCTTAAGTACGGATCAACCTTGCTCTGAAGATCACCAGGAAGGAAGCCGAGCTTTTCACCGGCTTCTATCGCAGGTCTTGTAAGGATTATCCTTCCGACCTCTTCGTTTTTGAATGCTGTAATGGCCATTGCCATTGCAAGATAGGTTTTACCGGTTCCTGCAGGTCCGATTCCGAAGGTGATCATCTTATCCCTGATGGACCCGACATAAGCTTTCTGACCCAGCGTCTTGGGGAAAACCGGTTTGCCCGCAGCTGTATGACAGATACAATCGGTCAGGGTCTCACTTAAGACACCGCCGTTATTATCCGATGCTTCTTCAATTGCATAATCAACATTCTGTTCTTCCAAATTGCCCACTTTGCCGGAATAATCCTTCAGATCCATGATCACGGACATAGCCTTTTTCGCATTGTCCTCAGCTCCGTATACATACAGATAACCGTTTCTGGAAACGACCCTTACATTCATCGATGCTTCCACCTTTTTGATGTAGGCATCCCTCATACCGAATATATTTCGCATTTCCTCATCGGTCAGTTCCGCTTTAAGAGATATCTCTTCCATTCAAATTCCTTTATCTGATCACTTCCTTGATAAGCTTCTGAGGTTCAGGAGCCTTATCGGAATATTCATAAGAACCCTTCAGCTTTTGTAGAGCCGCATCAAGATTCTTCTCATCGTTATAATATACATAAGCAATTTCATCACCGGCATTTACCTGTGAGCCGACCTTCTTAAGAAGCTCGATCCCGACGCTCAGGTCAATGACATCCTCCTTGGATGCTCTTCCGCCGCCGAGCATCATGCAGCTTACACCGACGCTGTCACAGACGATCCTGGAAATATATCCGCTCTTTTCCGCGGTGATGACTTTCTTTTTATCGGAAACCTTAAGAAGCGAGGTGTCATATACCTGAGAAGGATCGCCGCCCTGAGCCTTTACAAATTCAGCAAGCTTATCGAGTGCTTTTCCGCTTTCGATCACATCATCGATCATCTTAAGCGCCTCTTCTTCCGAAGAAGCTTTTTCGCCGAGCATGATCATATATGATGCAAGAGTCCTTACAAGAAGTGTGAAATCATCGGGACCTTTTCCGCGAAGCGTATCAATGGCTTCGATGACTTCAAGCGCATTTCCGACTTTTCTTCCGAGAGGCTGGTCCATGTCACTGATAACGGCAACCATCTTTCGTCCCGCACCTTTTCCTATGGTGACCATCTCCTCAGCAAGAGCTTTCGAATCCTCTAAGGTCTTCATAAAGGCACCGCTTCCGGTCTTGACGTCAAGTACGATCGCATCCGCACCCGCCGCAAGCTTCTTACTCATGATGGAGCTTGCGATAAGTGACATATTCTCTACCGTAGCGGTAACATCCCTGAGTGCATAGAGCTTCTTGTCTGCAGGAGCAAGATCGGCAGTCTGTCCCATAAGGGAAATGCCGATATTGTTGACATTCCTGATAAAGGTCTCTGTTGGAATGGAAACATTGAAGCCGTTAAAGCTTTCAAGCTTATCAATCGTTCCGCCGGTATGGCCGAGTCCTCTTCCGCTCATCTTGGCGATCGGAACTCCGCACGCGGCAACGATCGGGGTTAGTGCAATGGAAGTCTTGTCACCGACGCCGCCCGTGGAATGCTTATCGACCTTGATGCCGTTTATCGCGGACAGATCAAGTTTATCTCCCGAGTCTGCCATTACATTCGTAAGTGTCAGGGTTTCTCTTTCGTTCATCCCCCTGAAATAGATGGCCATCATAAGAGCGGAAACCTGATAATCCGGGATCTCGCCCTTGGTATATCCGTTTACGAAAAAAGAGATCTCTTCGTCGGTAAGCTCGTTGCCGTTTCTTTTTGAAGCGATGATGTCTACCATTCTCATAGTCCGGATCTCCTTTCACTGATCAAATATTTTTCTCTTTATATGCTGATTGTTTATCTCGCACCTGCTTTTTGCATATTCCTGCATACGTCAGACAAACAACAGCTTTCACACTGAGGATTCTGCGCTTTGCATACTGCACGTCCGTGATCCACAAGCCTGTGACACAGAGCTCCGGATTCTTCGGGCGGGACGATCTTGCGAAGCTGCATTTCGACCTTGTACGGGTCCCTGCTTCCGTCGCTCAGTCCGATCCTTCCGGACAGTCTTATGCAGTGAGTATCACATACGTAGCTTTCCTGCCCGAATACATCACCGAGGATAAGGTTTGCACTTTTTCTTCCTACACCCGGAAGGGAAAGAAGTTCTTCCATTGTATCCGGAACGATCCCGTCAAAGCGCTCAACCAGTTCCGTCATGCACGCCTTGATATCCCTGGCTTTGGTCTTGAAAAGCCCGCACGGCTTTATGAACTTTTCGATATCCGGGATCTTCGCCTTAGCAAGCTTTCCGGGCGAATCATATTTTGCAAAAAGTGCGGGAACGGTTTCATTAACTCTCTTATCTGTACACTGTGCAGCAAGCCTTACGCTTACCAGCAGCTGCCATGCCGATCCCGCATCAAGCGTACATACGGAATCGGGATATTCACTTTTAAGTCTGTTAATAACTTCTTCCGCGAGCTGTTTTTTTTTCATTTATGATACGGTTCTCCGCGCATTATCCTGAACGCCCTGTATATCTGTTCGGACAATATCACCCTCATCAGCTGGTGGGGAAACGTCATATCCGAAAAACTCAGCTTAAGGTCGGCTCTGGATGATACTTTTTCCGAAAGCCCCAGTGATCCGCCGATCACAAACGCTATGTCACTCCTGCCGGAAATAAACAGGTCCGAAAGCATCCCTGAGAACTTTTCGGAATCGTACTTTTTACCCTTTATCTCAAGAGTTATAACATGCATTCCCGGATCGATATTCTTAAGGATACGCTCACCTTCCGTATCCTTCACACGCTCTGAAGCGGACGGAGAATTACCGGTATCGGGTTCATCATCAACTTCGATCACCTTGAAAGAGCAATAGGCCGACAGTCTCTTTGCGTACTCCGCAACCGCATCACGATAAAAAGCTTCTTTGATCTTGCCTACACAGATAAGAGTAATGTTCATTCGTCACTCTTTTCGTAAAGACTGTCGTAGAGCTTTTCATCGATCAGGCTGTCCAGAAAATCAGGATCGATATTGACAAACTTTTTCATCAGAATACTCTTTAAGCTGTCCGTCCTTTTGAAGAACATTATCTCGGGAGTATCGCCTTCCGAGATTTCCGCCCTTTTATCGACGAACTCGGCGGTCAGATCCTCTGCTACATATCTTATGATCCTGTCTTCGAGAGTATTGTCCGACTTGGCTTTCTTCTCAAAGATCCCGGCACTTCTGATAGAGCTGATGCCCATCACAAAGAAAAGCACAAAAACCGCAAAAATGATACCGTAGCTCATATATGGATTTCCCAAAAACTTCGGTATCACATCAAACAAGGTAAGGATAACGAAAAGAATACCCGCTCCGCCGAATACCGTGAGCAGATATCCGGTGGATTTGTAATCGGTAGCCTTATCGTTATTTCTTATATATGGAGCTTTGGAAATAAATGAGTGTTCCTCGGGCTCAGCTTCGGTCTTACCCGGTTCCTCACTGAACCCGTAATTTACACTTAGTTCTCTTTCATCACCTGACATATTTTTCATCCCCGATGCAGGTTAATCTGTTACGAAAGATCAGCCCTTAAGATATTCGTCGATTGCCTTAGCAGCTTCCTTGCCCGCACCCATTGCAAGGATTACGGTAGCTGCACCTGTAACGGCATCGCCTCCGGCATATACGCCATCCCTGGAAGTCTTACCGGTATTTTCCTCGGCAACGATACACTTTCTCTTATTGGTATCGAGCCCCTTGGTGGTCATGGAGATAAGAGGATTGGGGCTAGTACCGAGGCTCATGATGACGGTATCCACATCGATATCGAATTCAGATCCCTCAACGGGCTGAGGGCTTCTTCTGCCGGACTCATCGGGTTCGCCGAGTTCCATGCGAACGCATCTGATACCCTTTACCCATCCCTTCTCATCACCGAGGATCTCGGTAGGATTGGTGAGGAGATCAAAGATGATTCCCTCTTCCTTGGCGTGATGAACTTCCTCAACTCTTGCAGGGAGCTCCTCTTCACCTCTTCTGTAAACTATATGCACCTCTGCTCCGAGTCTGAGAGCGGTTCTTGCTGCATCCATCGCAACGTTTCCGCCGCCGACAACTGCAACCTTTTTGCTCTTCATGATGGGAGTGGGTGAATCTTCGCGGAAGGACTTCATGAGGTTGCTTCTGGTAAGATACTCGTTAGCAGAGAACACTCCGTTGAGAGTCTCACCGGGAATGTTCATGAATCTGGGAAGACCTGCTCCCGATCCGATGAATACTGCCCTGAATCCTTCTTTTTCCATGAGCTCGTCAATGGTGACGCTGCGTCCTACGACAACGTTGGTCTCGATCTTAACACCGAGTGCCTTGACATTCTCGATCTCCCTGGCAACAACTCTTTCCTTGGGAAGCCTGAACTCAGGGATGCCGTATACGAGTACACCGCCTGCCTGATGAAGTGCTTCGAAAATGGTAACATCATATCCGAGCTTTGCAAGATCTCCCGCGCAGGTAAGTCCGCTGGGACCGGAACCGATAACTGCTACCTTGATCCCGTTGGGTTCAGCGGTCATTCTGGGCTTGAGACCGTGCTCCATAGCATAATCGGCAACAAATCTTTCGAGCTTGCCGATCGAAACAGGTTCGCCCTTGATACCCCTTATGCACTTTCCTTCACACTGCGTTTCCTGGGGACATACTCTTCCGCATACAGCAGGCAGTGCTGAGGATCTTGAAATGATATTGTATGCTTCTTCGATATTGCCTTCCTTGATCTGCTGGATGAATCCGGGGATATCGATCGAAACGGGACATCCCTTCATGCACTGTGCATTCTTGCAGTTAAGGCATCTGCCCGCCTCGGCCTGAGCCTCTTCAAGGCTGTATCCGTAGCAGACCTCTTCGAAGTTGGTTGCTCTTACTTTGGCTTCCTGTTCCCTTACGGGTACTTTCTTCATTACATCGACTTCCATTTATGTGATCTCCTTAAAGAATAGTTTGTGGTTTCGATTGACCGGATCAGCAGTTGCCGCATCCGCCGTGATGGGTTTCACCTTCCTGAAGCTCAAGAAGCTTTCTTCCTTCTTCGGTCTTGTACATAGCCTGACGTCTCATTGACTCGTCGAAGTCTACAAGCCATCCGTCAAACTCGGGACCGTCGATGCAGGCAAACTTGATCTCATCGCCTACATGTACACGGCATGCTCCGCACATTCCGGTTCCGTCTACCATTATGGGGTTCATGGAAACGATGGTGGGAATACCAAGCTGCTTGGTAAGCTGAACAGCAAACTTCATCATGATAAGGGGACCGATAGCTACACATTTGGTATAGGTCTTGCCCTCGTCGATAAGTGCCTGGAGACATACGCAGACGTTTCCGCTTCTTCCGTATGATCCGTCGTCCGTAGTAATATAAACATTCTCGGCGACAGATTTGAAATCCTCTTCAAGGATGACAAGATCTTTGTTTCTCGCACCGATGATGACATCAGCGGGAACTCCCTTCTCCTTGAGCCACTTAAGCTGGGGATAAACGGGTGCGGTTCCGACGCCGCCTGCGATGAAGATGATCTTTTCTTTCTTAAGCTCATCAACGCTCATCTCACAAAGTTCGGAAGGGCATCCGAGAGGTCCGACTATATCGGTGAAGGAATCTCCTTCTTTCAGATCGGCCATAAGAGTGGTGGAAGCACCGATGGTCTGGAACACGAGAACTATGGTTCCCTTTTCTCTGTTGTAATCACAGATAGTAAGAGGAATCCTCTCGCCGTCTTCGGAACATCTGACGATGACAAACTGTCCTGGAAGACATCTGTCGGCAGTCCTCTTTGCTTCGACTTCCATTCTGATGATGTTGTCCGTAAGATAGGATTTGGTTAAGATCTTGTACATTTTGTTTCCCTTTCCACTTGAAATGATTTATCCATCAATACCCGGTTCGGTACTGTCTGTGTTATCGTTGGCGGATACATCGCCTTCGACGGTATCCGTTTCTTCAACTGTGTGCACGTAGATCGCATCCTCCGGTATCTCCAAAACAACCGGCTGGCCTTCTTCATTGAAGATATATGCAACGCCATCAATGCTTACTCCGCATACAACCAATAGTCCTGTATCGGGATCGAGCACGCAGGGCGTCCCGTCGACAAGGTAGATTCCGTTCAGAAGATCCACTATATCATGCTCAGCGGGCTTTTCGTCGGCTGATGGCTCGATGACCTCGTAAAGCTCTTCGCTTTCGATCACATAGTTGACCTCGGAAACCGGACTCCATACTCCATGATCATTAACGGCGCTGACCTTGATATGATATTCACCCTTCGTAAGAAGGAGCGGTACTATGTATTCAAAGGATTTCTCATTCGGAATGCTTTCATCGAGCGTATAGAAGATCCTGGCATTTCCGGGAACCGTTATCTTAAGGAGCTGGTCGGTTCCGTAGTATCCGCTGTCAAGATTAAATTCCGGGATCATCAGGCAGTAGTCGATATACTTTTCCCTGATCTCGAGATTATTGCAGGTCTGCAAAAGGTCCGCCATCGAGACATAATCTTCGCTCTCAAAATAGATCGCAAGAAGTGCCTCGTATGCCGTGGCATTCTGCTCGGATGTCGCAAAGGGAAGCCCGGCAACCTGCAGAAGAAGGTTTTCGTACTTTATGGTCTCACCCTGATCCTTGTACAAAAGAGCAAGATACAAAAGCACATCAACATCACTGCTGTCTTTGGCAGTGACATCTTCCAGGATTGCAACGGCTCTTGATACATCCCCGTGTTCTGCCGCTTCCCTCGCCTGTTCGAACAGATAATCCGTTCCGGACGATCTGTTGAAAAATGCAAGTCCGGCGGTAACAAGTATCAAAGTCAGGACTGCTATCAGTGCAAACCTGATCCACCCCATCCTATGCTTTTTTTCCGGAACAGAGCCTTGCACATCCCTGTAGGGAATTTCATCATTCGCTCCTTCAGGAGATCTGCCGAAATCAGCTTCGTCGTCATCGAGATCGCTGAGCATACTTTTTACGGTATCTTCAGCTTTCTTTTCGGCAAATTCCTTGAAGTCCGGAACGATGTGAATATCCTGGCCGCACTTTTCACAGTACAGCGATCCTTCGGGAATCTCGGCTCCGCATTTTTGACATTTCATATGATCAGTGTATCGTTATGATCTTCAGTCTTCGCAAACGGATGAAAGACAATTGTACATAAGCATCGCGATGGTCATGGGGCCTACACCGCCGGGTACCGGAGTGATGGCCGATGCAACGGGTTCAACTGATGCGTAATCAACATCTCCGCAGAGCTTTCCGTCTTCACCTCTGTGTATTCCGACATCTATGACAACGGCTCCGTCCTTGACATAGGATGCATCAATGAACTTGGGCTTGCCTATCGCAACGACGAGTATATCAGCTCTCTTTGTAACTTCCTTAAGGTCTTTGGTCCGTGAATGGCATACCGTAACTGTTCCGTTTTCTTTGAGAAGGAGCATAGACATGGGCTTTCCGACGATATTGCTTCTGCCGACAACAACGCACTCTGTTCCGCTTAGCTCAATATCAGATCTCTTGAGAAGCTGGATGACCCCGGCGGGTGTGCAGCTTACAAAGCCCTTCTTTCCGATGGAAAGCTTACCTACGTTCACAGGATGGAATCCGTCAACATCCTTATCCGGTGAGATTGCATCGAGCACCTTGTCTTCATTCATTCCCTCAGGAAGAGGAAGCTGGACAAGAATGCCGTTTACATCATCACGGTTATTGAGTTCATCGATAAGCTCAAGAAGCTTTTCTTCAGTGGTATCTGCGGGAAGCTCATATGAAAGGGATCTTATGCCGCAGTATTCGCAGGCTTTCTTTTTGTTCTTGACATATACCTGCGATGCGGGATCCTCACCCACAAGGATAACCGCAAGCGTTGCGGTGATCCCCTTTGCGGAAAGCTCCGCGGTTTTAGCTTTTATCTCATCCTTTACAGCAAGTGATATTGCTTTTCCGTCTATAATCTTAGCCATTTTACACCTCTGTGATTTAGAATAATCCGGTTATTCTGCCGTCATCGTCAACATCTATCCTGTAAGCTGCGGGCGATTTGGAGAGACCGGGCATGGTCATGATGGAACCTGTAAGTACAACAACGAAACCTGCACCTGCACTTACATATACCTCTCTTACATGGACCTTGAAGCCTTCGGGTCTTCCGAGAAGTGCGGGATCATCGGAAAGCGAATACTGCGTCTTCGCCATGCAAACGGGAAGATTGCCGAATCCCATCTCTTCTATCTTGGCGATCTGTTTTGCCGCAGATGATGCAATATCGACTCCGTCCGCACCGTAGATCTTCTTAGCGACAGCTTCGATCTTCTCTGTGATCGAAATATCATCGGGATAGCAGAATTTAAAGTCGGACTTTTCTTCCGTTGCCTTTATAACAAGCTCGGCAAGCTCGGTTCCGCCCTCGCCGCCCTTTTCCCAGACGCGTGCAACGGACATGGTGCAGTTCTTGGACCGGCAGTACTCCCTGACGAATTCGATCTCGTCTTCCGTATCAGATACGAAAGCATTAAGAGCGACAACGACGGGAAGACCGTAGCTCTGGATATTCTCGATATGCTTTCCGAGATTTCCGATTCCCTTCTTAAGAGCATCGAGATTCTCTGTTCCGAGCTGATCCTTGGGAATTCCTCCGTTATATTTGAGAGCCCTTACTGTTGCAACAAGGACAACCGCACTGGGAGTAAGACCTGCCTGTCTGCACTTGATGTCGAGGAATTTCTCCGCACCGAGGTCTGCGCCGAAGCCCGCCTCGGTAATGCAGTAATCGGCAAGCTTAAGTGCTGTTCTGGTTGCGATAACGGAATTACATCCGTGTGCGATATTTGCAAAAGGTCCGCCATGAACAATGGCGGGTGTGTGCTCAAGAGTCTGGATGATGTTGGGTCTGATGGCATCCTTGAGAAGCGCGGTCATGGCTCCAACAGCCTGGATGTCTTCTGCGGTAACGGGATTACCGTCGAGATCATATGCAACTATGATCCTTCCGAGTCTGCGCTTCAGATCCTTAAGGTCCTCGGCAAGGCAAAGGACTGCCATGATCTCACTTGCTACAGTGATGACAAAATGATCCTCTCTTACAAAGCCGTCACTCTTGCTTCCGAGACCGACAACTATATTTCTGAGAGCCCTGTCGTTCATATCCATGCATCTCTTCCAGACAATGCTCCTGGAATCGATCCGCTTTACATTACCCTGCTGGATATGGTTATCGAGAAGTGCTGCGAGAAGATTGTTAGCACTTGTGATCGCATGGAAGTCTCCGGTGAAATGAAGGTTGAGATCTTCCATGGGAACAACCTGTGCCATACCACCGCCTGCGGCTCCGCCCTTGATACCGAAGCAGGGGCCGAGTGAAGGCTCTCTTAATGCGATGATCGCTTTCTTGTCAAGCTTAGCAAATGCTTCGCCGAGTCCCACGGTTACGGTAGTCTTTCCTTCACCTGCGGGAGTGGGATTAATTGCTGTAACAAGAATGAGTTTTCCGTCCTTTTCGGATGAAAGCTTCTTAATACACTCATCAGTAAGCTTTGCCTTGTACTTTCCGTAAAGATCGAGTTCATCTGCGGATATCCCGACCTTAGCAGCAACCTGTGCAATGGGAAGCATTGTACATTCCTGTGCGATTTCGATATCTGATTTCATTTCTTTTCCCACCTATGATTATTTATTCGTTTACTCGTCCCCGCCTCTTTTTGAAGCAAGAAACGCATCAAACATTTCCTCGGTCATCAGGATATCCCTGGGCTTGGTGCCCTGCTCCTGACCTACGACACCGTTGTCCGCAAGTTCATCCATTATTCTTGCGGCGCGGTTGAATCCTATCTTGAGAACTCTCTGAAGATATCCTATGGATGCCTTTCCGCTTCGGATTATATATTTACCCGCTTCAGCAAAAAGCTCATCTCCGAAAACCGAATCCCTCGAAGCAGAAACCGATGAAGCGGACGATGATACGCCGGGATCGACACCGTTTTCGATATCGATTATCCTCTTCTTCAGGTCATCAATTCCGTCCACTCCCTCAAGAGGATTTCTGAATGCGGAATCTCTGTACTCATTTCTGAGCTTGAATGTTACATCGGTTACTTCCTTGTCGGAAACGAACGCGCCCTGAAGTCTTTCGGGCTTCATCTTGCCCTTCGGATAAAAGAGCATATCACCCTTTCCGAGAAGCTTTTCTGCACCGACCGTATCAAGTATCGTTCTCGAATCGACACCTGATGAAACGGCAAACGCAACACGGCTTGGCATATTTGCCTTGATAAGACCGGTAATGACATCTACCGAAGGACGCTGCGTTGCGACAACAAGATGCATGCCGCAGGCTCTGGCAAGCTGTGCCAGTCGTACTATAGATTCCTCAACCTCCTTGGCTGCGACCATCATGAGGTCTGCAAGCTCGTCGATGATGATGACGATCCTGGGAAGCTTTCTGAGTGAGGGCGTGAGTGAATCGCTCTCTTCGTATGTATCCGCAGGAACAGGATCTCTCCTGCCCGCATTCACATCTTCAACATATGTATTGTAGCCTTCGATATCCCTGACTTCCCTGTCTGCAAAGAGGCGGTATCTTCTCTCCATCTCACTTACCGCCCACTTGAGCATCTCGGAAGCCGCCTTGGGCTTGGTAACGACATCAAAGGGAAGGTGAGGTATGCCGTTATAAACCTTAAGCTCAACTACCTTGGGATCCACCAGCATTAGCTGAACATCCTCGGGCGAGGATTTATACAGAAGGCTCAGTATCAGGGTATTGATGCATACCGATTTACCTGAACCTGTCGTACCTGCGATAAGTACATGAGGGAATTCGGCGATGTTCGCCACGACCGTCCTGCCCTCAATATCCTTACCTACAGCAAAGGAAAGAGAATCCTTGGACTTCTTAAACTCTGCACTCGAAAGAAGGTCTCCGAGGAATACGGGCTCTGCCTTGGAATTGGGAACCTCGATTCCGATCGCGCTCTTTCCGGGGATCGGCGCCTCGATCCTGATATCCGTTGCTGCAAGAGCCATCTTGATCTCATCAGAAAGTCCCACAACCTTCGAAAGCTTGGTTCCCTGATTAACGGTAAGCTCATATCTTGTAACCGTCGGACCCTTGCTGTAATTGCCCATCTCGGCTTCTATTCCGAATGACGCAAGTGTCTCGATCAGCTTGGTCTGCACATCCTTAACTTCATTTACGGATCCCTTGCCCTGTCCGTTGCCTTTCTTGAGCATATCGAGACCGGGGGCTTCGTACCTGAATCTTCCCACAGGCTTCCTGGGCTTAGCACCTGCTGCGGGTGCGATCGAAGCCTTAGCAGCACTTACGGGAGCCGCAGGCTTTTCAGGCGCTTTGACCTCGGGACTTACCGCAGGCTCAACAAGGGGAAGAGGCGCGGTGTCATACTTATCGAATTCATTCGTAAGATTTATTCTGTGATCGGACTTGACAGGAACTCTTTCGAATCCGAGATCATCATCCGGCGTCTCGTCATATCCGGGTTCATATGCATCCTGTGCAGGACCGGGTCGCTTGTCCGGATCATACCAGGTACCCTTAGCATCATCTTCTTCGTAATTATCTTCGTAATGATCGTCGTAGTACTCATCATCCGAATATGACAGTTCATGCATCTCACCGGTATGCTTTTCCCTGAACTGTTCACCTCTTTCAGGAGCTTTTTTATATCTGAGAAGCTCACTTGCATCCCGGGTTTCTTCTTTTTCCTTCTTCTCGGCTTCCTTCTTCAGCCTTCCGTCTTCATTACGCTTTTTGACATTGTTCTTCCAGTTTTCAAAATTTCCGGCGACCGATTCGAACACTTCCCTTTTGCCGGAGCGTTCCCTGCGCATCTTCTCGGTTACGGTAAGAGCATTCGTCTGGGTATCTTCAGCCGGCTTCACGTCGGCATAATCTTCAGATGACTTATCGGGAAGTGCGGGAGCATCCGTGTTCTGTTCGAGACGGAGTCTTCTATCTTCCCTTCTTGCGCGGGAGTTTTCGATGAACTCACCGGATCTGTCGGATGCGTTAAGAACGATGTTCTTAAAAAGCTCCGCAAAAAAGGTTTTGTTAATCGCAAAGAGACAGACGATGAGAAGGAGCAGGCAGATGATAACGCAGCCTGCTTTTCCGATATTCTTGATAAGTGCGAAAGATAAGCTTCCGGAGATGACACCGCCGCCGTTTTTTTCGGCAGCGGAAATCCTGTAGAGATCGCCTGCATTATAGTTTTCCAGTCCGGCGGCATTTCCGGAAAGAAGATCCGAGAATATGCCGAGTATGAGGAACAGACCGATCGCACCTGTCATACGTACGGGAAGAAGGTAATCTCTCTCACTCATATAAAGTGCCCATACGATCATCCCTCCGATGAATGCGGGAGCGATATAGCTTTCGAATCCGAACGCACCGAAAAAGACGGATGAGATCTTGTTGCCGACTCCTCCGCAAAGCCCGAAATTACATAGCGACAAAAACAGGGCGACGCCTACCGTAATGACCGTTATAAGAACATTACGTGAGCCGTCGTCATCATATCCGCTGTTTCTTCCCGAACCGCCTCTTGGTGCGGAAGAAGGTCTTCCTCCGCCGGATCTTTGTCCGCTTCCCTGCGGCTTTCGGTTATTTCTGTTGTTACCGGTAGGTCTTGATGCCATCTATTAATGTGATCCTTTAAACATCATAATCATCATTATCGGAAATATTGATGTCGAAGTGGAGCGATGAATCATCGACATTAACATCGTATTCCATGTTCTTGTGCTCTGTCTTTCTTGCGGGATGAGGGATCGGATTATCCAGGAGCACCGCACCGTTTGGTGCTATCTCGGGTTTTTTCTCTTCGGCGTTCACACGCTGAACCTCGGGAGCTTTCTTAGCTGTAACATCTGAAGGCTTATCTTCCTTCATATCCTCAGACTTACTTTCGGTGGCAGGCTTGTCCTGCTTCTTCTCCATATATGACTGAGCCCATGCACCGGGTCTTCTTCTGAACTCAGGTCTGAGCTGAGGCTTTTGATAAGTGTATGTGCTGTATGTCCGAGGCCTTTCGGGCTGCTTTTCTTCCGTATTGTTTACTGCATCAGCTGAGGGAGCGGTCACTTCCGCAGTTTTAGCTTCGCTCTTTACGGAAGCATCCTGCTTAGCTTCTCCTGCTGCAGTCTCGGCATCCCTTGCAGCCTTAGCGGCAAGCGCCGCTTCGGAAAGATGTACTCTGGGCACACTTGTCTGAGCTGCGGAAATGGTTGTGGGACCGGAAAGCGTGGACGAATGAACCGTCTGCGATTCATCATGCTGTGCCGGCTGCGAGGCCTGGGACTGTGCAGCGTGAGCTCTTGCTATGGGTGCGGAATCAAATGCGGGATATTCGAAAACATCTTCCTTCTTTTCTTCCGTCTTAGGTGTCTCCGGTGCTGCACCGTTTCCGACAGCAGGTGTTCCGGAAGCTGTCTGCGCCTGCGTAGTCTGAGCGGGATCTTCCGTTTTCTTCTCCGCAGGGGGAATAACGGAAGTATCGGTCATGCCGTCTCCGATATCACCGAAATCTTCGGCGCTCAGGTCGCTTCCGCTCTTAACTCCGACGGGAACATAGCCCTTATCGGGGGCAGTGAATTCATTGTCATAAAGCTCGGAGCTTGCCTTGAAGATATTACCCTGGATCTGGTCGGGGAAAAGCTCCCTGAACGCGGTTCCGGCAAAGAGGGCTGCGAATGCGAAGAATATCTCTCTTCCGTCATTTTCAAGATAGGTAAGTCCGAAGTTATTGATGAGCGTAACTGTGACGACCGAAAGAAGAAGCACGGTCTTGGAATCGTATTCCGCAAGGAAGCAAGTGAAAAGTCCGATGGTGACTATAACGGCGATGATCGTAACTTCGATGTATGAAGTCAGATAAGAGAAGCCGAATGAGAAGCCTTCGGAGGGAGCATACAGTGAAAGTACCGAATTGAGCACTTCCGATGGATTGGTCGAGCTGAGATACGAATCGAGGAAAACGATCAGCACAAGTCCGAAGATCACGGAGATAAGCGTAAAAAGCATCTTCCTGAATCTGAGTCCCGGGTCTGTGTCCTCATCCGTAAGATCGTTGAGTACGATACCCACGATAAAGGGAAGAAGCACAACCCCGATGATATCGGCATAGATGCACACAGCCGTAATGATTCCCGATACAAGATAGCATATGAATTTGCCTCCGGTAGCGGGAACACAGGTGCTTATCGCAAAGAATGCGAGCATCATCAGAAGGAATACAAGATTCCTGGAATTGAGCGTAAGCGCTTCATGAACGGAGAAACCGGTAATGGTCCAGAAGCCCGTGAAGAACAGTGCGGGCACGATGCCGAGCATCTTACGGAATGCGAAGAATCCGAGAATAACCGATGCAAGCTGCAGTACGCAGTTGAATATCGCAGCTACGAAAATACGGTTCCCGAAAAGAAAAAATACTGCATGGAGACCGGCAATATACCAGTCGTCGCATGCATGTACATAGTGAGTGAATTCACCTCCGGTCACCTTGGCAAGATCGAAATAGATATTTCCGCCGAGTCCGTTCCATCCGTATGATGCGACCCTGAAGATGATCGAAGCGATGATCAGTACCGCAAATACAAGAAGACCGAGAGTGTCTCCTTTTTCATAGATAGCTTTTACCTGGTCGGAGGATGCACAAAGTGAAAAGACTTTCCAGAGGACAAGTCCGAGAACGGCAAATACTCCGAATGCTATAAGACCCGGCAGATAAGAAAAACCGAACTGCTTAGCAGCATCCATTATCGCAAGTATGCAGAAAAGACTGGCGACCAGAACGAATATTGCATTGGTGACAATGCTGACTTTAGTTTTCCG
>JAEEGL014833870.1_pt1 | contig 22445 bp, 16 predicted proteins | sample 9134231 | NCBI WGS metagenome assembly JAEEGL01 (sample SAMN16246548, study PRJNA631951) | gut metagenome | biome: gut microbiome; feature: rumen; material: fiber-attached | host: Bos | place: Iran: Karaj | collected 2018-10
CCGCGGGAGGACGGCTTCGACATCACCGTGGCCAGCGAGATCATGGCGGTGTTCTGCCTGTCCTCGTCCATCACCGATCTCAAGGAGCGTCTGTCGCGGATCATCGTGGGCTATACCTACGACGACAAGCCTGTCACGGCGGGCCAGCTCAAGGCCGTCGGCGCCATGGCGGCCCTGCTGAAGGACGCGCTGAAGCCCAATCTGGTCCAGACGCTGGAGGGGACCCCCGCCTTCGTGCACGGCGGGCCCTTCGCCAACATCGCCCACGGCTGCAACTCCGTCATGGCCACGCGCCTGGCGCTGAAGATGGGCGACTATACCGTCACCGAGGCGGGCTTCGGCGCCGATCTGGGCGCGGAAAAGTTTTTGGATATCAAGTGCCGCATGGCCGGACTGGTGCCGGACGCGGTGGTGGTGGTGGCCACGGTGCGCGCGCTGAAAATGCACGGCGGCTTGGACAAGACCAGTCTGGCCCGGGAGGATCTGACCGCGCTGGAGAAGGGGATCCCCAACCTGCTGCGCCACGTTTCCAACATCAAAAACGTCTACCGGCTGCCCTGCGTCGTGGCGGTCAACCGGTTCCCCACCGACACGGACCGGGAGATCGACTTCATCATCGCCCGCTGCCGCGAGCTGGGCGTCAATACGATGCTGTCCACCGTCTGGGCCGAGGGCGGCCGCGGCGGCGAGGCGCTGGCCCGCGAGGTGGTCCGCCTCTGCGAGGAGGAAAAGGGCGACTTCCGCTTCTCCTATGAGCTGGACGGCTCGCTGGAGGACAAGATCGAGGCGGTGGTGAAAAAGATCTACGGCGGCGACGGGATCTCGGTCCTGCCTGCGGCCAAGAAGCAGATCGCCGAGCTGGAGGCGCTGGGCTTCGGCGGGTATCCGGTCTGTATCGCCAAGACCCAGTACAGCTTCTCGGACGACCCCGCCAAGCTCGGCGCGCCCGAGGGCTTCACCGTGACGGTGAAGAACGTCAAGGTGTCGGCCGGCGCCGGGTTCGTCGTGGTGCTGACCGGCGACATCCTGACCATGCCGGGCCTTCCCAAAAGCCCGGCCGCCGAGCGGATCGACGTGGACGAAAACGGAAGGATCAGCGGCCTGTTCTGATAAGGACGCCGCGAAAGAGACGAGCCCGCCGGGTTCGGCGCGCCGCCGAAGGGAGGAACGGCCCGTTCCCCCGCTTCGGCGGCGCTTTTCTCTGCGGCGGCCCCTTGACAAAGAAGTCGGAATGTGAGACAATAACAAGAGCAGACAAACCTTGGAAAAAGAGGAAAACGATACGATGACACAATCCAGAACACACGACTGCGGACAGCTTCGCCTTGCCGACGCCGGCAAACGCGTCACGCTGGCCGGGTGGGTCGAAAATGTCCGCGAGGTGGGATCGAACTTCGGGTTCGTGGTCCTGCGCGACTTTTACGGGACGACGCAGATCGTCGTCGAGACGGAAGAGATGATGAAGGCCTTCCGCGCCATGAACAAGGAGACCACGGTCTCCGTCACCGGCGTCGTGCGGGAGAGAGAGTCGAAAAACCCGCGTCAGGCCACGGGCGAGATCGAGGTCGTCCCGGAGAGCGTGGCGGTGCTGGGCAAGTGCCGGTACAACCAGCTGCCATTCGAGATCAACAAATCCCGCGAGGCAGACGAGAACGCCCGCCTGAAATATCGCTATCTGGACCTTCGGAACCCCGAGGTGAAGAAGAACATCGTGCTGCGCAGCAACGTGGTGGCCGCCCTGCGCTCGGCCATGACGGCCCACGGCTTTCTGGAGATCACCACGCCGATCCTGACCAGCTCGTCCCCCGAGGGCGCGCGGGACTATCTGGTCCCGTCCCGGAACCACCCCGGCAAGTTCTACGCGCTGCCCCAGGCGCCCCAGCAGTTCAAACAGCTTCTGATGGCCTCCGGCTTCGACCGGTATTTCCAGATCGCCCCCTGCTTCCGCGACGAGGACGCCCGCGCGGACCGCAGCCCCGGCGAGTTCTATCAGCTGGACATGGAGATGGCCTTTGCCTCTCAGGACGACGTGTTCGCCGTGCTGGAGGACGTGCTGCCGCCCGTGTTCGCCCGGTTCGGCAAGTACAGCCGCGCCTCTGCCGCGCCCTTCCGCCGCATCGCCTACCGGGACGCCATGGAGCTCTACGGCTCGGACAAGCCCGACCTGCGCATCGACCTGACGCTCTGCGACATCACCGCCGAGGTCCAGGGCTGCGGCTTCGCTCCCTTTGAAGGGGCCGAGGTCCGCGCCGTCGCGGTGCCGGATTTCGATCAGAGCCGGAAGTTCATCGACAAGCTCTGCGCCGACGTCGAGGTGCAGACGGGCAGCAAGGTCTGCTGGTTCCGCACCGACGAGACCGGCGCGCTGACCGGAGGCGTCTCCAAGTATCTGGCCGATCGCCGCGAGGCGCTGACCCGGAAGCTGGGTCTGGCCCCCGGTGCCTTCGTCGGCATGGCGGCGGGCAAGAAGACGGTCGCCCAGAAGACCGCCGGCGTGCTGCGCAAGCTGTTGGGCGCGAGCGTTCCCGGCCACATGGACGCCGAGCGCTATGAGTTCTGCTGGATCGTGGACTTCCCCATGTACGAGATCGGCGAAGAGTCCGGCCAGCTGGAGTTCTGCCACAACCCCTTCTCCATGCCCCAGGGCGGCCTCGAGGCGCTGGAGAAGCAGGATCCGCTGGAGATCCTGGCCTATCAGTACGATCTGGTCTGCAACGGCGTAGAGCTCAGCTCCGGCGCCGTCCGGAACCACGAGCCGGAGATCATGGTCAAGGCCTTCTCGCTGGTGGGTCTGGGCGAGGACGACGTCCGCGCCAAGTTCCCCGCCATGTACAACGCCTTCTGCTACGGCGCGCCGCCCCATGCGGGCATCGCGCCGGGTGTGGACCGCATGGTCATGCTCATCGCGGGGGAGGAGTCCATCCGCGAGGTCATTCCGTTCCCCATGAACAAAAACGCCCAGGATCTGATGATGGGCGCGCCCTCGGCGGTGGACCCCAAGCAGCTTTCGGACGTCCACATCGCCGTGGTCCGGGAAGAGTGACGTCTCCCTGCGTCCGACTTGAAAAGCGTTTTCCCGCCCGGCGCGCCGGGCGGGAAATTTTGTGTATTTGCGTTGCAGAGGCAACATACTAAAGCGGGAGAGAGGGGTATAATACGGACGCAGTCCCAAAGGGAGAAGGAGAGAGAAAAATGAAACGGAACTGGAAACGGATCGCCGCGCTGGTGCTGGCGGCGGTTTTGACGGCGGCGGTGTTCGCGGGGTGCGCCCCGGCGAAGAGCTATGACGTTCGCATCGGCGCCATGAAGGGGCCCACGGGCATCGGTCTGGCGAAACTTTTGAACGACAGCGAGGCGGGCGAGGGCAGCCTGAAGGTGGACTTCACGCTGGCCGGCTCGGCCGACGAGCTGACGCCGAAGCTGGTCAAGGGCGAACTGGATGCGGCCGCGGTGCCGGCCAATCTGGCCAGCGTCCTGTGGAACAAGACCGGCGGGGACATCGTTCTGCTGGCGGTCAACAATCTGGGCGTGCTGTACGTGGTCGAGATGGGCGACACGGTCAAGACCGTGGCCGATCTGAAGGGCAAGGCCCTCTACGCCACGGGCAAGGGCTCGACGCCGGAGTACACGCTTCGGTATATCCTGAGCATGAACGGACTGGATCCGGACCGCGACGTGACCGTGGAGTGGAAGAGCGAGCCCACCGAGGTGGTGCCGCTGCTGGCCTCCGGCGGCGGGATCGCCATGCTGCCCCAGCCCTATGTGACGGCGGCAGGAGCCAAGCTCAGCGACAAGGGGATGCGCGTGGCGCTGGACCTGAACGCCGAGTGGAACGCGGTGGAGAAGGACGCCAAGCTGATCACCGGCGTGCTGGTGGCGCGGCGGGAGTTCGTGGAGAACAACGCAGACGCGGTCAAGGCCCTGCTGAAGGCCTATGAGAGCTCGGTCAGCTTTGCCCGGGACAACGCGGCGGAGGCCGCGGCCATGGTCGGACACTTTGAGATCGCCGAAGAGGCCATCGCCGCCAAGGCCATCCCGTTCTGCAACCTGCAGTATATGGACGGCGCGGAGATGAAGAGCGCCGTGAGCGGCTATCTGACCGTGCTGTTCAACGCGGAACCGAAGTCCGTGGGCGGCGCCCTGCCGGACGACGGGTTCTACTATGCGCCGTAACGCGGGAGAACTGAAAAACAAAAAGGCCGAGACGGCGCGCCGCGCCGCCTCGGCCCTTCTTGCCGTGGGTCTGTGGCAGGCGGTCAGTCTGCTGCCCGTGGGCAGCGTGCTGATCGCGTCTCCCTGGGCGGTGCTGGTGCGGCTGGGCGAGCTGGTGCAGCTGGGCAGCTTCTGGCTGTCGGTCTGGACCACGCTGTGGCACATCGCCGCGGGCTTCTTCCTAGGCTTTGCCGTGGGAGCCGCCGCGGCGGCGCTGGCGGCCCGGTTCCCCGCGGCGGAGACGCTGCTGCGGCCCTACTTCGTGACGGTGCGGTCCGTGCCGGTGGCGTCGTTCATCGTCATCGCGCTGGTGTGGCTGTCGTCGCGGAACATCTCGATCTTCATCTCGTTTCTGATGGTCTTCCCGGTGCTGTACGCCAACCTGCTGGAGGGACTCAAGAGCCGGGACCGCAAGCTGGCGGAGATGGCGCGGGTCTTCCGCATCCCGGCGGCAAGCCGGTTCTGGTGGGTGACGCTGCCGCAGCTGAAGCCCCATCTGCTGTCCGGTTGCAGCGCCGCGCTGGGGCTGGCCTGGAAGGCCGGCGTGGCGGCGGAGATCATCGGCATCCCCGCCGGCACCGTGGGCGAACGGCTGTACATGGCCAAGGTCTATTTCGACACGGCCGAGCTGTTCGCGTGGACGGTGGTCATCGTGGCGGCCAGTGTTGCCTTTGAAAAGCTGTTCACCGGCGCGCTGAAGCTGTTGTACAGGAGGTTGGAGCGCACATGATCTGTGTGGAGAACGTGACCGTGCGCTTCGGCGGCCGGACGGTGCTGGACCGGCTGAGCTTTTCGCTGGCCCCGGGCGAGGCGGTGTGTCTCACCGGCGAGTCCGGCGCGGGCAAGACCACGGCGCTGAACGTGGTCCTGGGCCTGATCCGGCCGGACGGGGGGACCGTCTCCGGCGTGCCGGACCGGATCGCCGCGGTGTTCCAGGAGGACCGACTCTGTGAGAGCCTCGGCGCGGTGAGGAACGTGCGGCTGGCCTGTCCCGGGCTGGACCGGCGGGAGATCGCCGCGGCGCTGGGCGAGCTGGGGCTGGAGGAGGCCGAGCTGGCCAAGCCGGTCGCGGCCTTTTCCGGCGGGATGAAGCGTCGGGTGGCCATCGCCCGGGCGGTGCTGGCCGAGTCGGAGCTGCTGGTCCTGGACGAGCCCTTTCGCGGGCTGGACGACGACAACGTGGCCCGCGCCGCAGCGTTCATCCTGCGCCGCCGGGCCGGGCGGGCCATCCTGATGGTGAGCCACTCGGAGCGGGAGGCGGCGCTGCTGGAGGCGCGGCCCGTGCCCGTTTGAGGCGGAGAGATCGCAAAAGACCGCCCTTGCGGCGCCGGCTGCGCCGCAAGGGCGGTCTTTTGACAAAAAAGTTTTGCGACACGCGTGTCACAAAACGAAAATCCCTTGCAATTCCCGGACGGATGGGCTATAATATTAAAGATATTTGCACGGAAAACGCCGAGCTTTGGAAGGAGGCGCGTCCGGTCGTGACTGCGATCCTGATCCCGGCCTATGAACCGGATATGATCCTGGCGGGATACGTCCGCGAGCTGACGGCTTCGGGGTACCCCGTCGTCGTGGCGGACGACGGCAGCGGGCCGGACTATGCGCCGGTGTTCGCCGCCGCGGCGGAGGCGGGGGCGAAGGTCCTGACCTTTTCGCGGAACCGCGGCAAGGGCGCGGTGCTGAAGGATCTGTATCGCCACGTTCTGGCGGAGATGCCGGACTGTTCGGCGGTGATCACCGCCGACTCGGACGGGCAGCACGCCGCGGAGGACGTGCGCCGGGCGGACGAGCTGCTGCGCCGGGGCGAGTCCTTCGTGCTGGGCGTGCGGGAGTTTCGCCGGATGCCCTTCCGCTCGAAGATGGGCAACGGGCTGTCGCGCTTCGTCTTCGCGCTGAGCGCGTCGTACTGGCTGTCGGACAACCAGACGGGCCTGCGCGGCTTTGCGCGGGAGCAGCTGCCCGCCATGCTGCGGGTGCCGGGCGAACGGTACGACTATGAGCTGAGCGTGCTGTGGTACGCCGCTCTCGGCGGCGTTCCCATCCGCCAGCTGACCATCCAGACGATCTATCACGACAACAACGCCAAGACGCATTTCCGGACCGTGCAGGACACGCTGCTGCTGTACCGCAATCTGGCCCGGTGCAACCGGTTCGGCGTGATCTGCCGGGGAGCGGCCCTGATCGCCCTGGTCGTGCTGGACGCGGCGGGTCTCGCCGCGGGCCTGCCCTGGGCGGCGGTCCTGACCGCGGTCTGGGCGGCGGAAAAGCTGGCGGGGCTGGCGCTGAAAAAAACGGTGACATTCAGAGGGCTCCCTCTGAAGGGAGCCCTCCGGGAGATCCTGTATTCGGCGCTGGGACTGGCGGTGACGCTGGGCCTGGCCGCGGGGATGCGCGCGCTGGGCGCGGAGCTTCCGCTGTCGCTCCACTGGCTCATCGGCCGGGCGGTCGCCCTGCCGGTCCGCTATTTCGCCTGTGAGGCCTTTTCGAAGATGGCGGTCTCGCGGGCCATGTCATCCGAGATCTCGGTCCCGAAGTAATAGGCGGCGATGAGGCCGGGCCCGATGTTGGGGCCGCAGGACTTGCCCACGTGCATCATGACGATCTCGCGGGGCGCGATCCCCTCGCGGATGGCCGAGGCCAGCTTTTCGGCTTCTTCCGCCCGGGCGGAGTGCATGACGATGACGACCGCGTTCTCCGGATCCGTGATGGTCTCGCGGATGTAGTTCACCGCGGTGCGATAGGCGGCCTTATAGCCGCGGACCTTGCCGATGGGGTGGCTCATGCCGGTGTTGTCGAAGTCCGCCATGGGCTTGATGCCCACGATGGTGCCCATGACGGCCGCCGTGGACGAGACGCGGCCCATCTTTTTGCAGAAGTACAGGTCGTCTAGAACGCCCATCTGGTGGATCTTTTTCCGCTCGGTCAGCAGGCGCTCGGCGGTCTCGTCGATGGAGAGGCCTTCGGCGCGGAGCTGATCGGCCCGCATGCACAGCAGGGCCATGCCGGCGGAATAGCGCAGAGAGTCGAGACAGACGATCTTGCGGTCCGGATACTGCCTGCGCAGCTCTTCCGCCGCCGTGACGTAGGCGCCGTAGGTGCCGCTCATGGACGCCGAGATGGTGATGCCCAGAACGTCCTTTCCGGCGGACAGGTATTTCTCGAAGACGCGCTTGACGGTCTCGTGCTTGGGCTGGGCCGTCTTGAAGAACATCTTCTTGTCGCCGATGATGTTGAAGAACTCCTCTTTGCTGATGGTCTGCCACTCCAGCTCGACCTCTTCACAGTGGCCGTCGGGGTAGGTGAGCTGCGCCGGCACGTAGTCGTCGATGCCGAAGCGCTGGCGGAGATCCTGCGTCAGGTCGCAGGTGCTGTCGGGGATGATCACAAAGTCGGACATGGTTTTGGGGTTCCTTTCTTGATTTTTGATTTGGATACCGGCGGGAAAGTGCGGTCCGCGCCGCAGCCGGACGCGGGCCGGGCCTTGCCGGGAGTCTCAGGATAAAGAGTACGGGGGAAGTTTATGCCTTTCTGGAGCAAAATGCTGATCGCCGCGGCGGCCTTCCTCGCCCTTTCGGGGGTGGGGATGACCTTCGTCATCGCCGGCATCGTTTTCCGGCGCATCTTCGTGCGCACCTCGCCGCAGATCTGGACCCGGGGCAACAGCGAAGAGGGGACCAGCGCGGACCACGACGCCATGCACGAGGCGGCCGTCGCCTGGCACGCCGCCCACGAGCAGTTCGCGCGGGAGGTCAGCATCCAAAGCGGCGGACTGCGCCTGACGGGGCAGTATTTCGACTTCGGGTTCGACCGCTGCGTGGTGATCCTGTCCGGCCGGACCGAGGGCTGTGTGTACAGCTCCGGCTTTTCCGAGCCCTATGTGCAGAGCGGCTGGAACGTGCTGACGCCGGACAGCCGGGCCCACGGGTTTTCCGAGGGGCGCTATGCCACCATGGGCTGGAAGGAGCATGAAGACCTGCTTCGCTGGCTCGCCTTCGCCCACGACGAGCTGGGCAACCGCGAGGTGGTGCTGCACGGCGTGTGCGTCGGCGCGGCCACCTGCGTCTACGCCATGACGTCGGACGCGGCGCCGGACTATGTGCGCGGCCTCACGGTGGAGGGGCTTTACCAGTCGTTTTACGAGGTCCTGCGCCGCCGGATCCAGAACCGCGGCCACCGGACGTTCCCCGTCCTGCAGGAGATCTGGCTTTTGTGCCGGATCCGCTTCGGCGTCAACTATCGGCGCTTCACGCCGCTGTCCCGCATGGGCCGGCTGACGCTGCCGGTGCTGTTCATCCAGAGCAAAGAGGACGTTTCGTCGCTGCCGGCGGACTGCGAGGCGCTTTTCCGCGCCTGCGCCAGCCCCCGCAAGAGGCTGGTCTGGATGGAGAGCGGGACCCACTCGCACATCCGTATCCGCCACACCGCCGCCTACGACGGGGCGGTCAAGGCGTTCCTGGCCGATCTGTCACGAGACGGAGAGGATGAAATCGTATAGCGGCTGGTCCCCGTTGGCAAAGTCCACGTCGGCGTCCGGCGCGAGTTCGGCGATGAGCCGGGCCGCGTCGGACGCTTCCTGATAGTGGACGTTCTCGCCGTAGTAGAGGACGACGTAGACCGCGTCGGCCAGCGTTTCGGCCAGCCCGCGCAGGCACTCGTCCCGCCCGGCGGCGCAGGAGACCACGGTCCCGTCGCAGAGGGCCATATAGCGGTCCTTTTCCACGCGGAACCCGTCCAGCTCCGCGTCGCGCACGGCGCGGGTGACGGCGACGGTGCGCACGGAGGAGAGGGCCCCGGTCATGGCGGCCCGGTTCTCTTCGGCGGAAAGGGACCCGTCGAAGGCCTGCAGGGCGGCGATGGTCTGGGGCAGCGAGCGGCTGGGGATCACCACGGCCCGCCGGGGAGGCTGGACCAGACGGGCGGCCGCCTCGGCCACCAGAAGGATGTTCGGGTTCCCCGGCAGCACGAAGACCGTCTCCGCGGGGGTGGCGAGGACGGCGGCCAGGATCTGGTCCGTGCTGGGGTTCATGGTGGCGCCGCCCGGGATCAGGCGGTCCGCGCCCAGCTCGCGCAGCGTGGCCTCAAAGCCCTCGCCGCTGCAGACGGCGGCAAAGCCGAAGGGCTTCTCCGGCTCGGCGACGCCGCCGTCCTTGGCGCCGCCGGCCAGCACCGAGTGCTGGTCGCGCATGTTTTCCGTCTTGGTCGAGATCAGCTCGCCGTACTCGCCGGCGCACTCCAGCACGAAGACGGGACGGTTGGTGTGGATGTGGAGCTTGATCAGACCGGCGCCGTCCAGAAAGACCACGCTGTCCCCAAAGGGGCCGATGCGCTCCAGCAGCTCTTCGGCTGCGCCGTCCGCGGCGTAGGCCGGAGATTTTTTGACGATGCACTCCACGCAGAAGGCGTTGGCGATGTCTTCGGTGGAAAAGGCGGAAAAGTCGGCCGCCTCGGCCTCCACCACGGCCCGGTCCCCCCGGGCGACGGGCGAGCCGCACAGGGCGGCGTGGAACCCGCGCAGGATGGTCATAAAGCCGACGCCGCCGGCGTCCACCACCTTGGCCCGGGCCAGGACGGGCAGCATCTCCATGGTCTTGGGCAGAACGGCCTCGGCCGTCACGGCCAGATCGCCGAACAGCGCGGCCGGAGACAGGTCGGGATCGGCCTCGGTCAGCTCCCGCGCGCGGTCGCCGCAGACGCGCATGACCGTCAGGATGGTGCCCTCGGCGGGCTGGGGGACGGCGCGGTAGGCCGCCTCGGTGCCGCGGACCATGGCCCGGGCCAGCTCGGCGGCCGAGGCGGTCTCGAGCCCGGCCAGTCCCTCGGCGAAGCCCTTGACGTAGAGAGACAGGATGGCGCCGGAGTTGCCCCGGGCGGCCATGAGATAGCCCGAGGCGACCAGCGCGGCGAAGTCGCCGACGGCCCCCTCCGGGTCGGCCAGGGCGCAGACCGAAGCGGCGGTGCCGGCCATGTTCGTGCCGGTGTCTCCGTCCGGCACTGGGAAGACGTTGAGGTTGTTGATGGGCGTTTCGCTGTTGGCAAGCGCGTTTGCCGCCGACAGGAAGCACGCGGACAGGGTCTTGGCGTCCATAAGCATATCAGTGAACCGCTCTTTCCGGATCGAATGAGTTTTTGACGTCGATCATCTATATTATACCGAACGTGTCGACTTCTGTCAATAAAAAAGCGACATGAATGTCGCAAAATTTGCCGGCGGGCATGAAAAAAGACCGGCCCGCGCCTGGACGGCGCGGGCCGGTCGGACGGGGATCCGTCACTTGTCGATGCGATAGCCTTCCGAAGCGGCCAGAGACCAGTTGGCCTTGACGATGCGCCGGGGCGATCCGTCGACGATCAGGTTGTCGACGCGGATGACCGACTTTTCCGCCAGCGAATCCAGCGCTTTCTGCACGTCGGCCTCTTCCATCTTGTTTTCCTCCGCGGTGGCGCGCAGGACGGCGTCTTCGGTGATCAGCTTCATCCGGTCTTTTTCCATGACCTTGATCCGGCGCAGGGCGAGCTGGGCGATGAGAAAGGTCTTGGTGAGCCCGCCGGGGATCTCCACGTACCAGTCGCCGGTGTCGCGCAGCTGGCGGCTGGTGGCGCCGCCGACGCCGTAGATCCCCACCTCTTTGTTGAGGTTGTTCTTGAGGAACGCCGCGGCGGAGCTGAAGTGTCCGTCTCCGGAAAAGATCACGAACAGGTCCACGTCCGACGAGGACATGGCCCTCTGGTAGATGTTGTCCAGAATGATGAAGTCGGTGAAATCCTTGACCGATTTGGGGTTGGGATTGACCGTGTCGATGATCTTGTTGGAGAACAGCCGGATGCGCGCGATCTCGTTTTTCAGGCCGCCCTTGGAAAAGTCGGCGAAAAAGATGGCGTCCACGACGCGGCCTCGGTTGTTGAGGTCCGCGAACCACGCGGCCAGATCCGGCTTTTTCTTGTTGTAGAGCGTGTCCATAGAGATGTACCAGTGCTCGTAATCGACGAAGGCGACGATCCTTTTCTCTTGCGAGAAGCGGTGTCTGTTTCCGAACATGAGTTTATCCGTTCACCTCCTTTCGGGTCGGAATGAAAAAATCTGCCGTTTTGCCCCGCTGCAGGGCGGCCGGGGCCGGGAAGATCAGGTTTTGTTCCGCCGCGCGCGGAGCCGCCCGCGCAGACGGCGGAAGGTCCGGCGCACGCGCCCCTCCCGGGGCTCGACGGCGGCCACCAGCGGCTCCGGCGTGGCATAGCCGAAGCCCATGGGGCTGTCGATGGAGCGGTAGAGGTCCCGCAGCTCCAGAAAGACGACCTTGGCGAAGCCCGCGATGGGGACGGCCAGGAACATGCCGACGACGCCCCACAGCTTTTCGCAGACGACCAGCGACAGGATGATCGAAACGGGGTGGACCTCCGCCCGCTTGCCCTGTACGATGGGCTCGATGATGTTGCCGTCCACGATCTGGATCAGCAGGTTGACCAGGATGGTCCAAAGCGCCATGTTCCAGCCGCTTCCGATCAGGGCGAAGGCCGCCGCCACGGCGCCGGAGATCAGCGGGCCGAAGTAGGGGATGAACTCCAGCAGGAAGGCCACGAAGGCCAGCAGTAGCGCGTTGGGCAGGCCCATGATGGAATAGGCGATCAGCGTCGCCGCGAACACCACAGCGCTGGTCAGCAGCTTGATCCGGACGTACCCCCAGATCAGATCCTTCAGCTCGCGGCCCATGCGGCGCAGGCGGATCCGGGCATACTCGCTGAACAGGTCGAGGATCGAGCGGAGCAGCTTGGCGCCGTCCAGCGTGAAGTAGAACGTGACGCAGATCAGGATCACCGCGTCCCCCAGCTTCAGCGTGGTCTGCAGCAGATAGGTGCCGATGCTGGTGACCAGCGACGAGGCGGTCTTGCCCAGATCGGACAGGAATCCGTCGAACACCTCGATGAGCCGCTCGGACAGGCCCAGGCTCTCCAGCTTCGCGCTCAGGTTGTCGAAGATGTCGGAAAGGGTGGCGGCGTATTCGTCTACCGACAGCACGACGTTTTCAATCTGCCGGATCAGCGGCGGCAGCACCAGCCAGAGGAACCCGGCCGCGACGCACAGCACCAGGAACAGGGCGGCCAGCGTCGGCAGCACGCGGCTCTTCACCCGGAAGAGCTTCTGGAGCCGGTCGACCAGCGGTGTCAGCAGAAAGGCGATCACGAAGGAGACGAGCACCATGATCATCTCGTCGTGGAAATACCAGAGCACGCCGATACACAGCAGCAGAACGCCGGACAGGAACCAGAGCTTTGTGTTGGACATCGGGGCCGATCGCCTCTCTTTCGGAAAACGCGCGCGGAATCACGCTTACTATTATACCCTTTTGCGCGGAGCTTGTCAAACAAAACGTTCCCGCCCGTTTCCCGGAAGGGCGGCGGGCCGTTTTTTGGCTTGAAATGGGGGTCCGGCTGTGCTATAATGGAACGGTGGACACCACACGGAGAGAGGAGAGCGGGCATGTCGGTCACGGCGCTCGGTGCCGAACGGGAGAGCGGGATCGTGATCCCGTCCGCCACGGCGGAAAAATTGATCGGGCTGGAGGACGGAGACGCCATCCGGCTCTACCTGCTGCTCTGTTCCGGGGCCGTCCCGGAGGAGGACGCGCTCTGCCGGCGGCTGGGTCTGACGGCGGAGCGGCTGGCCCGGGCGGAGGAGCGCCTCGTGGCGGCTGGACTGGCACGGTCTGCCCCGCGGGAGGCGGCTGGCCCGGCCCTGCGGGAGGGCGAGCGCGTGCCCGTCTACTCCGTCGAGGAGATTGCAGAGCTCAAGACCCGGGATCCGGCCTTCGCCCAGATCGTCTGCGAGGCGGAACGGGTCATCAAGCCCCTGCTGACCCAGAGCGATCTGCGGGAGCTGATGACGCTGTACAGCTATTTCGGCCTTTCGGCCGAGGCGTTCATCGCCCTGATCCACTTCGTCGCGGCCCGGGCCTCGCGCCAGAGCGACGGCGCCCGGCGGCCGTCCATGATGACCCTCCGGAAAGAGGCGATGCGCTGGGTGGACATGGGCATCACCGACGGGGAAAAGGCGGAGGAGTACAGCGTGCGGGAGCTGGAGCTGGCCGCCCGGGCGCGGGAGTTCGAAAAGCTTTTGAAGCTGAGCGCCTGCACCAACGAGGACCGCTGGCTGCTGCGGAGCTGGGCGGAGCTCGGCTTCGACGGAGACGCCGTCCGTCTGGCGGCCGAGATCTCCGTCAAGCGCAAGGGCGAGATCCTGCTGACCTATATGAACCGGATCATCCGCGGCTGGAAGCAGGACGGACTGACGGACTCGGCGGAGATCGCCCGGCGCGAGCGGGCGGCGGAGCAAAAGCTGGCCGAGGCCCGCACGGCGGCGGCCCGGCGCGGCGGCCGGAAGACAGCGCCCGGCGCCAAGCGGGAGCTGTCCCCGCAGGAAAAAGCGGCCATCGCGGAGCTGATCGGCGACGCGTAGGGATACAATACGGACAAAAGGGGCGAGACCCATGAAGCTGGATCCGAAGATCGCGCGCAGCGCGAGAGAGAAGTTCGAGGCGGCCAAGAGCGACCGCCGGTCCGACCTGCTGGCTGCGCTGGCGCGGCTGCGCGCCGAAAACGCGCAGTACGCCGCGGCGGAGAACGAACAGTACGCCGTGGGCGCGGAGCTGGCCGGAGCGGTCCTGGCGCCGGATCCGGCGGCGGTGCTGGCCCGGCTCCAGCCGCGGGCCGAGGCCGCGGCGGCGCAAAAGGCGAAGATCCTGACCGCGCTGGGGCTGCCCGCCTCGGGCGAGCCGGAGATCGCCTGTCCGCGCTGCCGCGACGAGGGCTTTGTGAACGGTGAGCCCTGCGTCTGCTTCCGGCGGATCTACCGGGAAGAGCAGCTGCGCGAGAACGCGCGCCTGTTCCGGCTGTCCGGCGGCGAGAAGGGCGATTTCCGCCCGGAGGAGTTTTCCGCCGAGCCGGATCCAGAGCGCGGCGTTTCCGACCGGAAGCTGATGGAGAGCGTCGTCCGGCGGATTGAGGGCTTCGCCGGCCTGCCGGGCGAGGACCTGCTGTTCACCGGCGAGAGCGGGATCGGCAAGAAGTTCCTGACGGCGCGGATCCTGCGGATCGCCGTCGACGCGGGCGAGTACGCCGTCTATGCGCCGGCCTATGCGCTGGCGCGGCGCTTCGAGACCGAGCGGTTCGGCCGCTCGGACACGCCGGACGAAGAGCTGGAGCGGGCCCGCGGGGCCTCGCTGCTGATCCTCGACGAGCTGGGCACGGAGCAGACCACCGCCTATTCCGCGGCGGCGTTTTTGGACCTGATCGATTCGCGGCTGGCCGACGGGCGGATCACGGTCATCACCACGAGCCTGAGCTTCGGCGAGATCGCCGTGCGCTATAATCCCGAGACGCTGCTGCGTCTGCGGGAGCGGTTCAAGCCCTACAGCATCCCTCTGACCCAGGCGGAAAAAGCCGCGCGGCAGTGACCGCGCGAGGCAAACGGAGGTATATGGTCATGAGCGCAAGGTACCCGTTTTTCAAGGGCATGACGCCCATCCTGCCCAGCGTTTTCCGCGAAGACGGAACGCCGGATCTCGAAGCCCAGGGACGGCTCGTGGAGTACGTGCTGTCCTGCGGCGCGGTGGCGATCGGACACATGGCCGGTGCGTCGGAGTATTACAAGATAAGCGAGTACGACCGGGATCCCATGCTGCGGGCGCTGGCCCGTCAGGTGAACGGCCGCGTGCCCATCTTCGTGGGCACCACGGATATTGCCCGCCGGACGGCCATCCGTCAGGCGGAAGAGGCCGCGGATCAGGGCGCGGACCTGATCATGGTCTGCTCGCCCGTCGTGGGCAGCATGTCCGAGGCGGACCTGCTGCGCTATTACGAGGACGTGGGGCGGGCGACGTCTCTGCCTGTCATCCTGCAGGACACCGGCGCCAGCGCGGCGCGGTATACGGCGGACTTCATCCTGCGCGCGGCGGACCGGGTGCCGAACATCGGCTACGTCAAGGCGGAGGGCGTGAACGCTCTGCCCAAGACCAAACGGCTCGCGGCCGAGTTCGGCGGGGACGTTCAGATCATCGGCGGCAGCGCGGGCTTTGAGATGCCGACGCTGCTGCGCCTCGGCATCACGGCCTTCATGACAGGCACCGAGTGCACGGACGTGCACAACGACTGCATCCAGGCGTATTTCGCCGGGGACGAGCCGCGGGCCGACGAGCTGTACCAGCGGACGATCCTTCCCTATCTGCGGTTCTTCACCATGGCCAGCCGGTTCTCGCTGAAGCACATGCTGTGCCGCCGGGGCGTGCTGACGAACACGGTGCTGCCCTTCCCGGTGGAGGAGCAGACGCCGGACCCCTTCATCGTGGCAGAGCTGGACCGCACGCTGGACTGCATCAACGAATACCGCGGCAAAAAAGTGCTTTAAAAACAGAAAGGCGTTTCTATGGAGCTTTCCGAAAAACTGGACCGTTTTTACGGCGATGAAGCGGTCAGGGCCGCGTTCCTCAAGGGCCTTGCCGGGCTGATCGCCATCCCCAGCGTCTCCGCTGCGGCGGAGGGGGAGTTCGTCTTCGGCCGCGAGAGCGCCCGGGCCATCGGGTACGTTCTGGACTATGCCCGCGGGCTGGGCTTTGAGACGGAGAACCACGACTGGTACTGCGGCAGCGTCGTCCTGCCCGGCGACGGGCCGGACGAGATCGGCATCGTGGGCCATGTGGACGTGGTACCCGCCTTCGGCGACTGGGAGTATCCCAAGTACGAGCTGACGGTGGACGGCGATCTGCTGATCGGCCGCGGCGTGGGCGACGACAAGGGCCCCGTGGCCGCGGCGCTGGCCGCCATGACGTTCTTCAAGGAGAGCGGGATCCGGCTTCCCTTCTCGGTCCGGCTCATCGTCGGCGGCAGCGAGGAGACGGGCATGGGCGACCTGCCCCACTATCTGGCGCTGGGCAAGCCTGTTCCGAAGTTTTCCTTCACGCCGGACAGCTCCTTCCCCGTTTGCCGTGCGGAAAAGGGCATCTGCGCCTTCGACGCGGTCTTCGGCGGGATCGGCGGCGATCTGATCTCCTTCCGGGGCGGCAGCGTTTCCAACGCGGTGGCCGACAGCGCCGAGGCGGTGCTGGATCTGCCCGCCGACACGCCCTGTCCCGCGGCGGAGGGCATCCGCACGGGAGAGGAGAACGGCCGCCTGAAGGTCTGCGCGGCGGGCCGGTCGGCCCACGCGGCCATGCCGGAGGGGTCGATCAACGCCGTGGTGCGGCTGGCCGCGTTCCTGCTGGACAGCGGGCTGGTGCGGGACGAGCGGACGGCGCGCGTCCTGCGCTATTGCCGCGAGGCCAATGCGGACACTGCGGGCACGGGGATGGGCATCGCCTGCGCCGACGAGCTGACCGGGCCGCTGACCTGCATCACGGGCATGGCCCGCACCGAGGACGGCGCCTTTGTCGTCAACCACAACGTCCGCTATCCGGTCAGCCTGTCCTTTGCCGACGAGCTGCTGCCGAAGCTCAAGGCCTCGTGCGAGGCCTGGGGCGCGGCCCTGCGGATCCGCGAGCAGTCCGACGGCTATGCGTTCCCGCCGGACGCGCCGGAGATCCGGGCCCTCTGCCGCGCCTATACCGAGGTGACCGGCATCGAGGCCGAAGCTTATACCATGGGCGGCGGCACCTATGCCCGGGCCTTTCCCAACACCGTGGCCTTCGGCGCGGAGATGGGCGAGAGCCCCTTCGGCCCCTTCCGCGGCAACGCGCACCAGAACGACGAGTGCGTGCGCTTTTCCGATCTTTGGACCGCGTCTCGGGTGTACGCCGTGGCGCTGGCCCGTCTGGCCGAGCTGGGCTGATCGCTCGAAAAAACGAAAGCGCCCTTTGCCGTGATCCCGGCAAAGGGCGCCTGTTTTTTTGCGCCGCCGCGGGGGCGGCTCAGTCCGAGGCCAGCTTTTTCAGAGCTTTTTCAAAGGCCCGGGCCACCGCGCGGGCCGCGTCGATGCCAACGGAGTTGGTCTCCTCATAGTGGCGGCCGGTCTCGGCGGACTTGAAGAAGGGCGCCTCGGTGCTGAGCAGGAAGTCGCTGGGCGGTACGATATAGCCGATCTCGTCGTTGGCCAGACCGACGACAACCAGGTTTTCGACGCCGTTGGCCCGGGCCAGCTCCGCCAGCGGGGCGGGGTCCTTGTCGCTGCCGGTCCCGAAGACCAGCTCGGGGAACAGCTCGCCCGGGATCAGGCCCAGCGTCACGTCGCCGAGCCGGAGAAGCCCCGTCTCGGTGCGAAGACGGTAGACGCCCAGCGGCGAGATGCGGATGTCGCTCTGCAGGATGCCCAGGAACTTGTAGTACTTGAACAGCGTGTTGTCCAGCCGGACGGAGAACTCCACGCGGGACATGGCGATCCTGGGCTCCAGCGGCCGGAATTCCGTCGCCGAAAGGGCCAGGTCCGTCAGCTTTCGGCCGGTGACGCGCAGGTTCTCCTCGGCGACGAAGGGATCGGCGACAAACTCCTTGGTCATGATGAGCCCGCCGATGGCGCCCTGGAAGAACAGCACGTCGTCCCCGGTCTCGGCCTTGATGAGGTCGCTCATGACGCCGGGGTAATCGCGGGACACCAGCTTGTTGGCGCCGCGCAGAGACTCCGCGTGGGCGGCGAAGGAGACCAGACGGATAGCGTTGGCCGCCGGGTCGTCCGGCACGAAGCGGAACTGGTACAGATTGCTGTCGTAGACCTGGGGGTCGCGGGAATCCCGCTGCAGCCCCTCGGTAGGGGTCACGGCATAGCCCAGCGTCCCCGGCCGGCGGGCCGCGTAGGCGGCCTTGCCCACGGCGACGGCGGCCTCCAGCACGGCCCGGTCAAAGTCCGGGTTTTTGCCGTCGATGCCCATGGGTCCCCAGAGGCCCATGGTGTCCAGCCCGGCGTGGGTGTGGGTCGAGACCACGTTGACCGCGTCGCAGCCGGTCTCGGCGCAGAAATCCGCCAGCCCGGCGCGGATCGCGGAGACGGCGCGGCGCCCCAGACCGATGCAGTCCACAGAGATCAGCAGCAGCGAGGAAACGCCGTCGTCGATCCAGACGGCCTGCGCGCGCTGGTTGTCCAGCACGCCCTCCGGCGTCCAGCCGCCGTGATAGCCGGAGAGATAGACGGGGTGGTCCGAGTTTTCGGGCGGGGCGATCTCGGCGCCGGCAAAGCCCATGGAGTAGACGCGGGCGGCGGGCTCGCCGGGCTCTTCCGGCGAACAGGCGGGCAGGGCCCCCAGCAGAAGGACGGACAGCAGACAGAAGGGAAGCTTTTTCATTTCATAACACCTCTTTTTTTACAGGACGCCGCTGGACAGCAGGCGGATGAGCGAGAACAGGACGTCGGAGAACAGGATGCCGTTGACCCGGGTCAGCAGCACGGCCAGCGCAGGCAGCAGCAGCGCCGCCAGCACGGCGACCGGAACGAACACCCCCGGAGCGACCCGGCCGTTCCGGCAAAGGGCCCCCAAAAGCCCGACGGCAAGGGCCGACAGGAACAGCAGCACCGCGGGCGGGAGCATCTCGGCGGTGCGGATCTGGGCGAAGATGGCGGGAAAGCGCTGGTCGAAGGAGAGGAACCGGTACAGGTTCCGAAGCAGAAGCTGGGCGGCGGCGGAGCAGAGCAGACAGACCAGCACGGCGGCCGCGGCGGCGAGGCCGATCTGTTTTCCGGTGAGCGTTTTCACGGGGCGACCCTCCTTTTTCCCCAACGGTGCGGCGCCGCCCGGGGCGGGCGGCGGGCGGGAGCGGTCCCGCCCGCGTCCCCGGGAGGAGAGACGCGGCGGGGGCTTCCTCTTTGATTTTATCACGAAAAAAACAAAAATGCAAGAAAAAAGTTCCCCGGGCGCGAGCTGCGCCCGGGGAACGGGGAAGCGGTCTTCAGGTCCTGTCCTTGCCGCGGTCCCGGCGGTGTGCCGTCGGGATCAGTTGTTTTCGGCGTAGAACTCGACCTTTCTCTTGAGCTTGTCGATCTTCTCGCGGGAGGCTTCCTCGGCCTTGGCGAAGAGGACTTCGGCGCGCTCGGGGAACTGCTGGGCGAGGCGGCTGTAGCGGGTCTCGCTGGTGATGAACTGGCGATAATCGCCGGTGGGATCCTTGGAGTCCACGGTCAGCGGGTTCTTGCCCTCGGCCTTGAGCGCCGGGTTGTACCGGAACATCTGCCAGTAGCCGGCCTCGACGGCACGCTTCATCTCGAGCTGGCAGTTCTGCATGCCGCCCTTGACGCCGTGCATCTCGCACGGGGCGTAGCCGATGATGAGGGACGGGCCGTGGTAGGCCTCGGCCTCGGTGAGGGCCTTCATGAGCTGGTTGGTGTCCGCGCCCATGGCGACCTGCGCCACGTAGACGTAGCCGTAGGACATGACGATCTCGGCGAGGTTCTTCTTGGAGATGGCCTTGCCCGCCGCGGCGAACTGGGCCACCTGTCCGATCTGGCTGGCCTTGGAGGCCTGGCCGCCGGTGTTGGAATAGACCTCGGTGTCGAAGACCATGATGTTCACGTCCTCGCCGGAGGCCAGAACGTGGTCCAGACCGCCGAAGCCGATGTCGTAGGCCCAGCCGTCGCCGCCGAAGATCCAGACGGACTTCTTGGCGAGGTATTCCTTTTCGGCCAGGATCTTTTTGGCGTCGTCGCAGCCGCAGGCTTCCAGCATGGCGATCAGAGCCTTGGCGGGCTCGGCGTTGGCCTTGCTGTCGTCGGCCGTGGCGAGGTAGGCGTCGATGACGGCCTTCTTCTCAGCGTCCTCGACCTTTTCGCCCAGCTCGCGGACCATGCGGATCAGCTTTTCGCGGATGGTCTTCTGGCCCAGATAGATGCCCAGACCGTGCTCGGCGTTGTCCTCGAACAGAGAGTTGGCCCAGGCCGGACCTCTGCCGGACGCGCGGTTGACGGTGTACGGCGTGGCCGGCGCGGAGCCGCCCCAGATGGAGGAGCAGCCGGTGGCGTTGGAGATGTACATCCGCTCGCCGAACAGCTGGGTGATGAGGCGGGCGTAGGACGTCTCGGCGCAGCCCGCGCAGGAGCCCGAGAACTCGAGCAGCGGCTGTTTGAACTGGCTGCCCTTGACGGTGGTGTTGATGATCTCCGGCTTTTCGCTGACGTTGGCGACGGCGTAGTCGAAGGCGGCCTGCTGGAACACGCCGGCGGCCTGGGGCACCATCTCCAGCGCGATCTTCGGCGCGGCGAGCTTGGCGGCCTCTTTGGCGGCGGTCTTGGCGTCGTAATCCGGATGCTCGGCGGCGACGGTCTTGGCGGCGTTCTCCAGCGCCTTGTTGGAGACCGGGCAGGCCTTGACGCACAGGGTGCAGCCCATGCAGTCCAGCGCGCTGACGGTCATGGCGAACTTGTAGTTGGTCTTCAGAACCGGTCTGGCGGCGAACTTGGCGTCGGCCGGCGCGCCGGCGGCCTCCTCCTCGGTGAAGGCGAAGGGGCGGATGGCGGCGTGGGGGCAAACGAACGCGCAGTTGTTGCACTGGATGCAGTTCTCTTCGTGCCACAGCGGGACGAAGACGGCGACGCCGCGCTTCTCATAGGCGGCGGCGCCCTGCGGCAGCGTGCCGTCGACGTAGTCCTTGAAGGTCGAGACCGGCAGCGAGTCGCCGCGCATGGCGTCGACGGGCTCGACGACCTTGTTGACGAACTTGACCAGATCGGCGCGCTCGCCGGTGATCTCGGCCTTGGGCGCGTCGTCGGGGCAGTCGGCCCAGGCGGCCGGAACGTCGACCTTGTGGAAGGCGTCGGCGCCGGCGTCGATGGCGGCGTAGTTCAGGTCGACGATGGCCTGGCCCTTCTTGATGTAGGACTTGTAGGCCATCTTCTTCATGTACTCCATGGCCTCGTCCTTGGGCAGGATGCCGGCCAGAGCGAAGAAGGCGGACTGGAGGACCGTGTTCTTGACCTTGGCGTTGCCGATGCGCTTGATGGCGATGCCGGTGCCGTCGATGATGTAGAAGTTGACGTTGTTGCGGGCGATGTACTGCTTGACCGCGGAGGGCAGATGCTCCTCCAGCTGGTCCGGCGTCCAGGCGCAGTCCAGCAGGAAGGTGCCGCCGGGCTTGACGTCCTGGACCATGTCGTACTTGGTCAGGTAAGCCTGGTTGTGGCAGGCCACGAAGTCAGCCTTGGTGATGTAGTACGGGCTCTTGATGACGTTGTCGCCAAAGCGCAGATGCGAGATGGTGATGCCGCCGGTCTTCTTGGAGTCGTACTGGAAATAGGCCTGGATGTACTTGTCGGTGTGGTCGCCGATGATCTTGATGGAGTTCTTGTTGGCGCCGACGGTGCCGTCGCCGCCGAGGCCCCAGAACTTGCAGGACACGGTGCCGGCCGCCGAGGTGTCGGGGCAGGGCTTTTCCTCGAGGGAGTGTCCCGTGACGTCGTCCACGATGCCGAGGGTGAAGCCGTTCTTCGGCTCCGCCGCGTTGAGGTTCTCAAAGCAGGCGAAGATGGCGGCGGGGGTGGTGTCCTTCGAGCCGAGGCCGTAGCGGCCGCCGACGACCTTGGCGCCGATGCCGTTGGTGGCCAGCGCGGTGACGACGTCCAGATACAGCGGCTCGCCCAGAGAGCCGGGCTCCTTGGTGCGGTCCAGAACGGCGATCTTTTTGCAGGTGGCGGGCAGGGCGGCGATCAGCTTGTCCGCGCGGAACGGGCGGTACAGGCGGACCTTGACGAGGCCGACCTTTTCGCCGTGGGCGTTGAGATAGTCGATGACTTCCTCGGCCACGTCGCAGACGGAGCCCATGGCGACGAGGACGCGGTCCGCGTCCGGCGCGCCGTAATAGTTGAACAGCCGGTAATCGGTGCCCAGCTTTTCATTGACCTTGCCCATGTACTTCTCGACGATCTCGGGGAACCTGTCGTAGTACTCGTTGCAGGCCTCGCGGTGCTGGAAGAAGATGTCGCCGTTCTCGGCAGAGCCGCGCAGCACGGGGTGCTCGGGGTTCAGCGCGCGGGAGCGGAACGCGGCGACGGCGTCCCAGTTGACCATGTCCTTCAGATCGTCCAGATCCCAGACTTCGATCTTCTGGATCTCGTGGCTGGTGCGGAAGCCGTCGAAGAAGTTCAGCACGGGGACCCGGCCCTCGATGGCGGCCAGATGGGCCACGGCGCCCAGGTCCATGATCTCCTGCGGGTTGGTCTCGGCCATCATGGCATAGCCGGTCTGACGGCAGGCGTAGGCGTCGGCGTGGTCGCCGAAGATGTTCAGCGCGTGGCTGGCGACACCGCGGGCAGACACGTGGATGACGCCGGGCAGCAG
>JAEEGL015761745.1_pt1 | contig 22445 bp, 16 predicted proteins | sample 9134231 | NCBI WGS metagenome assembly JAEEGL01 (sample SAMN16246548, study PRJNA631951) | gut metagenome | biome: gut microbiome; feature: rumen; material: fiber-attached | host: Bos | place: Iran: Karaj | collected 2018-10
AAAATCGACGACAACACCGCCGAACAGTGCGAAATCGTGATTTACCTGAACCCTGGTGTTTCTCCCGACCAAACCATCGACGCACTTTATGCCTTCGCGGATTGCGAGGTGTCGATTTCGCCCAATGCCTGCGTTATCGTGAACCAGCATCCGGCGTTCCTCGGCGTGAGCGAAATCCTGAAACTCAGCATCGACCGCACAATGGAACTCCTGAGCCTCGAACTGCGCATTTTGCTCGACGAGTTGGCCAATAGTTGGCATTGGGTGTCGTTGGAGAAGATTTTCTTCGAGAAAGGCATATATAAAGAACTGGAAAACAAGGACTACGCCACTTGGGACGACCAACTGACGGGCATTGAGCGGCGTTTTGACCCGTACAGAAAACTGCTGAAACGCGAAATCACGCGCGAAGATGTTGAGAAACTATGTGAGAAGCCAGTGCGCAAGATTTCCAAGTTCGACATCAAGAAGGCTGACGAGCAAATTGCTGATATTGAGAAGCGTATGGAAGAAGCGCAATATCACCTTGACCATATCGTGGACTACACCATCGACTATTTCCTGCGCATCATGGAGAAATACGGCGAGGGTCGCGAGCGCAAGACCGAAATCCGCAACTTCGACAATATTTCCGCCGTGGCCGTGGCCGCCAACAACGAGAAACTCTATGTAAACAAGGAAGAAGGCTTCGTTTGCACCGGCGAAGGCCTGAAACGCGAGAAAAACAAGGAGGCATACGAATATGTGTGCGACTGCTCCGACATGGACGACATCATCGTTTTCCACGAGGATGGCAAATATGCTGTGGTCAAGTTGCAGCCGAAACTCTTTGTGGGACAAAAGGTTATCCATGTCGATGTGTTCCACAAGAACGATGGTCGCACCACCTACAATGTGGTCTATCGCGACGGCAAGAACGGTGCGCCGCACTATGTGAAGCGTTTCGCCGTGAAGGGTGTCACCCGCGACAAGGAATACGACCTCACGCAAGGCAAGCCCGGCTCGAAAGTACGCTATTTTTCCTCGAATCCGAATGGTGAGGCTGAGGTTATCAAAGTAACCTTGGTGCTGTTCAACAAAAAGCAAAAAACCGTCGATTATAAGTTTGCCGACCTTGGCGTGAAAGGTCGCGACGCGCGAGGCAACCTGCTCACGAAGTACGAGGTCAAGGAAATCAAGAAGGGTGGGGAAGGCGTTTCAACGCTTGATGCCCGTGAGATTTGGTTTGATGACACCGTGCGCCGCCTCAACGCCGACAAGCGCGGACAATACCTCGGCGCATTTGAAGGCGAAGACCGTATCTTGCAGATTTTCAGCAATGGCGAGTTCAAGATTTCGGGCTTCGACCTCAACACTCACTTTGATGACGACATGATTGAAATCCGCAAGTTCGACCCTGACGAAATCTTTTCCGTCGTCTACATTGAAGGCGAGACGCAGAAGATGTACTTGAAGCGTTTCTGCATCGAGGTCGAAACCAAGTTGAACGCCCGCGCTTCCTTCATCGGCGAGCATCCCGATGCGAAATATTTGGGCATGAGCACCGACACTTTGCCGCGCCTGTTGTTGAGTTACAAGGTCAGCGACGCAGGCAACAGTTTCCCCGACGACGAGGTGAATGTGGAGGAATTTATTGGTATCAAGAGTTACAAGGCAAAAGGTAAACGCTTGTCAACGAGGGAGATAGAAAGTTGGCAATTCCTTGAGCCTTTCCAACCAGAACCACAAGAAGAAACCGAGGTTCCTGAGCCTTTCGAAGGAACAGAAAACGAGGATAAAATCGAAGTCAATCCCGCCGATGTGCCGTTGGAAATCGTGGAAACGAAGGAAGAACCCAAAGGCGACGGTATACAAATGGATTTGGTTGATAATGTTTAACTCTATTTATCACAAAATTTGCAAAACCTACAAAACAATGAATAAACTCGAGAAACGTGTGGCAACTGCACAACCGTGCGTTGCCGGAAAACTGCCGGTTGGCAAGTTTTCCCACACAACAAAAAAACTAAGTTTTGGGTGTTTTGTTTGTTTTGTGGTATTTCTACTGACTTTTACGGGCTGCCAAACTGAATTGAAACTGGCCAAGCGATATATGGCCGAGCGACCTTATATCGCGGCGGCGGTGTATTTCCCCGAACAAGCCGAGGTGAAAACGGAATACAACACGCAATATGGCAGGAAAACCGAGGTTTTGAATGGCTTCAGTCAGGACTTGTTCCTCGATGTCATGTACAACGCATACGCAGAGGCGTTGGGCGATTATAGCATTGAAGTCTATGTGCCTGAAAATGCTGACAATGTGCAAGTTGACTCAACCCATTGGTTAGTGATGCTATCCCGAATGGAGATTTCTGGACGCATCACGGAATTCGAGGATTATTTGTATAGCGACACCGAAGAATTCAGTTACAAGCACCCTTTGAACACGGTCAATGTGGCCTCGTGGTTTGAAATCAATGATGGCGACTGGAAGCCCGTGCTGTTTTGCGAGCACAACCTCATGGACGGCTTCGAATCCAATACGGACTTTTCGATTTGGACACAAAAGATAGACTATACCTATACCATTGACACTCTGAAACTTAGAGATGTCTACAATTATGCCGTGTATTTGGGCAAACTCTATGCAGGCTACACTTACGATTACATGATGAACAGTTATGTGGGCGCGGAACTGAAGAAAATGGGCTATGCCTATCAGTTGCTGCTGCGCTATGACCCTTACCGGAAACAATTGCGGTATGCGGATGAGGATGGGTTTGTGGAAATCAATGATTAACCATTCAATTCTGTTTCAATCATTTCCTTCAATTCTGACGCTTTCAAAGTCCGGATTTCCCCGTTTGTGACCATGCTGATATTGCCCGTTTCCTCCGAAACCACGAGCGCGATGCAGTCGTTGACTTCGGTCACGCCGATGGCAGCGCGGTGGCGCAGGCCGTAATGCCCGGGAATGTTGGATTTTTGGGTCACGGGAAGGATGCAACGGGCCGAAGTAATGCGGTTGTTGCGAATGATCATGGCACCGTCGTGCAAGGGGCTGTTTTTGAAGAAAATGTTCTCAATCAGCGGGTTACTGATGTCGGCATTGACGAGAACACCCGTTGAGATGATGTCGTCGAGGTTGTTCTTTCGGGCGATGAGGATGAGCGCGCCTTGCTTGATGTCCGACATATTTTGGCAGGCCTTGGTGATGGCATCCACATTGAGTCCAGCGTTGCCCGTAACTCTCAGAAACTTAAACCTTTGCATTAATTTCCCTTCCTGAGCCTGCGTGCCGATGGTGAACAAGAAGCGTCGGATTTCAGGCTGGAAAATGATAATCAGCGCAATGAAACCCACACTGACGAAAGCTCCAAGGATGGAACTCAACAATTCCATCTGCAAAGCCTTGACTATCTGCCAACTAAGGAAGATGGCCACGATGCCGAGGAAGATGCTGATGGCCGTGGTGCCTTTCAGGATGCGGTAGAACCAATAGAAAAGCAGGGCTACCAAAAATATGTCGATGATGTCGAAAATGCGGACTTGGATGAAAAGGTCAATCATAGTTGAAATTTTGGCGCAAAATTACGAAAAGAACTGACCAATTCGATGGCTTCGCGTGCATTTTTCACATCATGGACGCGGAGGATGTCCGCTCCATTGAGCAGGGCAATGGTGTTCAGCACGGTAGTGCCGTTCTCAGCGGTCTGTGGCGTTGTGCAAAGCACCTTATTTATTAATGACTTCCGCGAAATGCCGATGAGGATGGGAAGATGGTTGTAGCGATACCGATTCAAGTCGTTGAGCAACTGATAGTTGACTTCCAAACTCTTCCCGAAGCCTATGCCCGGGTCGAGGATGATTTGTTGGTCGCCGTAGGCTTCCAGAATGGCGCATTGTTTCTCGAAAAACTCCAACACGGTTTGGTGGATGTCGCCGCCGAGGGCGTATTGGTGCATGGTTTCTGGCGTGCCCACGCAATGCATCATTATGTATGGGATGTGGTTTTTGCCGATGTAGGGCAACATTTCCGCATCAAACAGCCCGCCCGAAATATCGTTGATGAGGTCGGCACCCTCGCTCATGCAGGCTTCGGCCACGATTTTCCTGAACGTGTCGATGGAAATCAGGGCTTCGGGAAAGACTTTTCGGATGGCTTTCAGTATCGGGATGACACGCTCCAATTCCTCCTGTTCTGTGGCGATGGCGTTGTTGGGTCGAGTGGAGCAGCCTCCAATGTCGATGAAGTTGGCACCATTGGAAATCATCTGCTCACAATGCTGCAAAGCACTGTCCATCAAGTTATAACGCCCTCCGTCGGAGAACGAGTCGGGGGTCACATTGAGGATGCCCATGATTGCGGGGCGGTCGAAAATGAAGGTCTTGTTTCGTGATGTGATTTGTAGCATACCAATTGCTGAAGTTTAAAGGTCGCAAAAATATGGTTTTTTCGATTGACTTGGCCGTTTTTCTTGTTTTTCATTTGCCGTTTGAATCTGAGTTGGAAAATTGTCGAGGTTTTGCGTAAAAATATGTATCTTTGCAGCCAAAGACGAAATCGATGACGGAACAGAACTATAATGAACGGAGGTATCCTATTGGGATTCAGACGTTTGAAAGAATCATTAAAGATGGATACATCTATTTGGATAAAACGGACTTGGTCTGGAACATGGCTCATATCAGCCCGTTTGTGTTTCTAAGCCGCCCGCGAAGGTTCGGAAAATCGTTGCTTTCCTCCACTTTACATTCCTATTTCGCTGGTGAGAAGGAACTGTTTGAAGGACTGAAAATCATGGAGTTGGAAAAGGAATGGGCATCATACCCCGTCATCCATTTTGACTTGAGCGTGGCCAAGGCCCAGCCAACGGCTGACGCATTGCGACAGGTGCTTTTCCGCCTTCTGGAAAACTATAGGAAGTTGTATGGAGAAGGGGCCTACGAAACGACTCCGGGCGGACGTTTTAGTGGCATAATCCATCGCGCCTACGAGCAAACGGGCAAACAGGTTGTGGTCATCATTGACGAATACGATGCTCCGCTTTTGGACAAGTTGCATGACAAAACCTCGCTTGACGAGTTCCGCAATGTGATGCAGGATTTCTATGTGCAACTCAAGGCCAATGAAGCCTTGATTCGCTTCTGCTTCATCACTGGCATCACAAAATTCAGCCAATTGAGCATTTTTTCCACCATCAACAATATCAAGAACATCTCCTTGTTGCCTCAATTCTCGGCCATTTGTGGAATTACCGATACGGAACTCTCCACAAACCTCGCCCCAGACGTTAGCCTGATGGCGGAAGCATACGGCTGCACAAAGGAGGAAATGCACGAGAAGTTGAAACAATACTATGATGGTTACCATTTTTCGTATGCTTCGGAAGACATTTACAATCCTTTTAGCCTGATGAATGCTTTCTGCGACCGGCAAATTTCCAACTATTGGTTTGAGAGCGGCACGCCTACGTTTTTGTTCCAGCAAATGCAGCGTTTCCACACGGATATTCTTGGTTTGGATGAACTTGAGGAGCCTTCTTCGGCTTTTGACCGCCCCACGGAGGCGATGGAGAGTGCTTTGCCCTTGCTCTATCAAAGTGGCTATTTGACCATCAAAGGCTACGACCGCGAGTCGGAACTTTATCGTCTTTCGCTTCCCAACAAGGAGGTGCGCGTTGGGTTCATCCAGGGCTTGTTGCCGACTTATGTGGGCTTGGAAAGCAATGTCGTGCAGAAAGGATTTGCCCTTAAGTTTTGGCAGGCGTTGAAAAAGAATGACATAGACCTCGCCTTGCGCGAGATGCAGGCTTATTTGGCTGGGTTGCCCTATATTGAGGGCTTCAAGAAAAAGTTGGAGAATGTGAGTGACCGTGAAGGTTTCTATGAATGGACTTTCTACTTGATTTTCAATATGTTGAATGTATATGTCAGAACCCAAGTGAAGTGCGCCAACGGCAGGGCTGACGTGATGGTGTTCATGCCCGATACGGTGTATGTCATTGAGTTGAAAGTGGACAAAACCGCTCAAGAAGCCTTGAATCAGATAGAAAACAATGGTTATGCCGCTCAGTATCAAATGGATGGACGAAAAGTGGTGAAAGTTGGTGTCAACTTTTCGTCGGAAACCAAAACCATCAACGATTGGATTGTCGGATAAGTTGTATTGAAAACGTAAAAGTCATTATGCCTCAAAAAGATACAAAAACACAATTTCACGCAGTGTTGGCGCAATGCCGCAAACTGTTTGTTGATAAGATGAAGGACTATGGTCCGGCATGGAGGATTTTAAGAACGCCTTCGATTACCGACCAGATTTTTATTAAGGTCAAGAGAATCAGAACTTTGCAGACTACTTCTGAGCGACTTGTGGACGAAGGCATTGAGCCGGAGTTCATCGGCATTGTCAATTATGCGGCGATGGGTGTCATACAGTTGCAACTCGGCGTGGTTGACCAGCCGGATTTGAACGCTGAAGAAGCCACGGCATTGTACGACAAAGTCACCAACGAGGCCTACGAACTGATGACGCGCAAGAACCACGACTATTCCGAGGCTTGGCGCGACATGCGTGTCAGTTCCATCACTGACCTGATTATGAGCAAGGTGTTGCGCACCAAAAGCATCGAGGATCACGGCGGAAAAACCCTTGTGTCTGAAGGACTTGACGCAAATTATTACGATATGATTAATTATGCGGTATTCGCGCTGATACTGCTGAGCGAACAGGAAAAGAAATGAAAAAGAGAAACAACATCAACCTCCCTTGGACGAGCATCGTTCTGGCACTGGCCTCGGCTGTGGGCATCTATTTCCTGCCCGAATTTCATCTTTGGTTTCTGCTTATTTTGCTGATTAACTTGTTGATACCATTGATTTTCAGCAAAAAATATGACAATGCGGCCTTGACGGTTTGTCGCCTTTTGGTGGGCGCGTTGTTCATTTTCAGCAGTTTCACTAAGGGCGTCGACCCACTCGGGACAAAGTACAAAATGCTGGATTATTTGGCTGTCTATGGCATGACTTGGCTCAACGATTTCGCTTTGATTTTGGCCATGCTGATGATTTTGGCCGAGTTCATTGTGGGCATTTGCTTGATTACCAAAGTTTTCCCACGATTGGCCGTGTTGGGTGCCACCTTATTAATGATGTTTTTCACCGCAACGACCTTGTTTGATGCCTTGTATGATTTGGTGCCTGATTGTGGGTGTTTTGGTACGGCTATCAAAATGAGCAACTGGCAGACTTTCTACAAGAATTTGGTCATTGATGTTGTTCTTATTCCGCTGATTATCAATAACAAAAAGTTGGAAAACAAGATGTCTGGTGGCACGCAGTTTGCCATTGGTTGCGTTTATGCCTTGGCGTTTTTGGGTTTTGAGGTTTACAATTACCGTCATTTGCCCGTTGTCGATTTCATGAATTGGAAGGTGGGCAAGCAATTGAATGTTGAAACCTCTGGCGATGCAGATATTTATTTGATTTACAGGAATAAAGCCACTGGAGAGACGCAGGAATTCCTCTCGCCGAATTATCCTTGGAATGATTCGGTTTGGATGTCGGAGTGGGAGTTCGTAGACCAAAGGACGGAAGGCGGAAGCAATTTCCTCGGATTCAGTGCTTTGGATGAATCGGGCAATGATGTCACCGAGTCCATCTTGACGACGGAAAAACTGCTGATGTTCACCTCATACGATTTGGCCGATGTGACGGAAAAGCAATGGGCGAAGGTGAAAGATGTCACGGAAACCGCTGAAAAACTGGGTTATATCGTGATTTGGGTGGTTGCCAACGAGCCTGAATTTGTGGAACAATTGCGCGAGCAATATGATTTCCTTTACGAGGTGTATTACGCTGACGAACTGGAAATCAAGCCGATAGTGCGCTCCAATCCGGGTCTGATTTGGTTGGACAATGGCTTGGTGAAGAACAAATGGAGCGTTGTCGATTTCAAAAAGGCGATGAAAGTTTTGTAAGGAAAAACGATGGGCGCATACATTGTCAGGAAACTGCTTTACGGAATTGCGGTGCTTTGGGGTGTCGCGACGTTGGTGTTTTTCCTGTTCAACATCCTGCCCGGCGACCCTGCCCAAATGATGCTCGGCCAGCGAGCCGACAAGGAATCGGTGGATGCCATTCGTGAGGAGTTGGGCATGAACCAAAGCCTTGGAAAACAATATGTTGACTATCTCAACGACTTGGTTCCGATTTCGTTTTATGATGTTTCAGAGGGTGAGCAAAAGTTGGACAAGATTGGTCGTTTTGCCAAAATTGCTGCCATTGGTTCGACCGCTATTGTGCTGAAAGCCCCTTACTTGCGCATGTCGTACCAAAGCAAGCGCAAGGTTTCCGACATTTTGGGCGAAGCCTTTCCGAATACCCTGCTGTTAGCCGCCGTTTCCATTTCCCTTGCCATGCTATTGGGCTTGGTTATTGGCATTTTGACGGCGGTCATCAACACCAAGTTTCTCAACAAGTTGACGCTTTTCATTACCACGATAGGCATGTCCTTGCCTTCGTTTTTCGCGGCCATTCTGATGGCTTGGGTTTTCGGTTTTTTGTTGGAACAATATACAGGTTTGGGCATGACGGGCAGCCTTTACACCGTCGACGAATACGGCAGGGGAGAGTTCCTCAGCCTTCGCAACCTCATTTTGCCCGCTTTGACCTTGGGAATGAGGCCTTTGGCAGTGGTCACCGAACTTACACGCACCTCTTTGCTTGAGGCTATGTCGATGGACTATGTGCGCACGGCGCGAGCCAAAGGTTTGAAGCCGTTCCGTGTCATTTGCGTTCATGCCTTGCGCAATGCCTTGAACCCTGTCGTGACGGCGGTTTCGGGCTGGTTTGCCTCGCTATTAGCGGGTGCGGTTTTCGTGGAGTATGTCTTCGATTGGAAGGGCATAGGCGTTGTGGTTGTCGACGCGCTCGACAAGTACGATTTCCCCGTCATCATGGGTGCGGTGCTGCTCATTGCGGTCATGCTCATCATCGTCAATATTGTGGTCGACATCATTTATGGCATCATCGACCCGAGAGTGAGAATTAGTTGAATATGAATAAAATAGTAGTAATATTGTTGCTCTGTCTGTTGCCCTTGTTCTGCAAGGCGCAGTTGATTGCCTGCCACAATGTCATTCCCAATAACTACAATTTTTGGCTCTATCTACCTGAGGATTTTGCCACTGCACCCGAAAAGAAGCCGGTGATTCTGTTTCTTCATGGTCGTAGTTTGAGTGGCGATGATTTGAGTTTGGTTCGGCGCTATGGTTGCATTGATGCGCTGCTCCGTGGCCGCAAAATTGATGCAATTGTGATTGCTCCACAATCGAAAACGGGATGGAAGCCTGAGAAACTGATGGAACTATATAATTGGGTGACAACAAATTACAGATCTGATATAACCCGATTTTATGTGTTGGGTATGAGCATGGGTGGTTTCGGGACGTTGGATTTTGTTGCAACTTATCCTGAGAAGGTGGCGGCGGCTATGGCCATGTGTGGAGGCTCGAATGTCAATTCACTTTGTGGCTTGAACGAGGTGCCTTTATGGATTATTCATGGCATGGCTGATGTTGCTGTGCCTGTCAACCAATCTGAAAGGGTAGTGGATTCGATGTGCCTTTGTGGTGATACGAGTAGGTTGATTTTCAACAAATTGAAGAGTGTAAATCATAGTAGTCCAGTGGGCGTATTCTATTTGCAACAGACTTACGATTGGCTGTTTTCACACGCTTTGACGGATTCGTTGCGTCCAACAAACAAGGATTATTCCATTTCGAAAGAGTTGCTTAATGCCGCCTACAATGACCTTGAAAACAAATCGGATATTCAAATCGTTGATTTGCAGAGTTATAAGGATAGTCAGAAGCAGTATTATGTCGTCAAAAAAGGCGATACGTTGAGTTCGATTGCGGTGGAAAACAATTCTACGGTGTCCATTTTGTGCAAACTCAACAACATAAAAAAAGACACAAAACTATGGCCCGGTCGAAAAATCAGGGTGAAATGAGTTTCGGATGAAAAGTTTGATATTCAATCAATTAATCATCCATGCCACGCCTGCGCCGATGGAAAAGTATTTCCCAAGGTTTTGGAAATCCAAGTCGGCTTCGAGGTCCAGCTGCACGCGGCGCGACACCAACCAAGTCAGGCCAAATTCGGTCATGTATTGGTTTGCCTCTTCGGGATGCAGGTAATTGTAGGTTTCCACAAACGCCCCAAGGCTTTCCGTGAAGTTGTAGCCTAATGCAAAAGCGAGGAACGTGGTGGGTGTCGCCGTTTCGCCATCCCATTCCAAACCAGCATTATAGGAAATGGAGAAGCGCTCGCCAATGCTATGCTCGAAGATGGCGTACATGGCAGGCGCGAGGTGGGAGGGGAGCAAGTCCTTTGAGCCGACATGAGGTGACTTGAGTTCAGCCAAAAAACCAACGGATGGGATGATGCCCGAACCTTCGTTGAATTTGATTTTTGTCCCGACGGTGAGTGGCGCGATGCCAAAAGTGGGCATGGCGGCTTCGTTGTTGTACATCAGGAAGTCCATGCCAACGCGCAACTCCATGTTTTGGAAAAGGCCATAGCGGAGGATGGTGCTGTTCAATGTAAATGTGCGTGTCCCGTCGGCAGCTTTTTCGAAAGCAAATCCGTTGTCCCATCCAAGTTTTTGATAATGAGTTACATCTGCACCGAATGTATGTCCAGGACGGTCGGGAACTACGGTGGGAAATTCGTTTTGGGCGAAGCAAAAACCGCTTGCCAAAATAAATGCAAACAATATAGGCAACCTTTTCATTCAGATTCTGTTTTTGAATTTAGTCGACAAAGATAGAAAACTTTGGAATGGTATATGAAAAATTTGTACTTTTGTATTTTTTAAATAGTGTATTATAAATTGTTAAATCCTTGAATCTTAAATCTTTAAATCAAAAATAAAATGAGAAGCAAAATCGTAGCAGGAAACTGGAAAATGAACCTCACTTTCGATGAGGCTGAAGATTTGGTCGATGGCATCCTTGACCGCTTTGACGCAATGGACGAACTGAATTGCGAAGTCATCATCTGCCCGCCGTTCCCTTATTTGGAAATGCTAACCGACTGGGAGGCAGAGGAACAGCGTTTCAATGTGGGTGCGCAAAATTGTAGCGCATACGACAAGGGCGCTTACACGGGCGAGGTTTCAGCCAAAATGCTGAAGTCATTGGAAGTTGACTATTGCATCGTCGGGCACAGCGAGAGAAGGAAATATTTCGGCGAGACCAATGAGGTGCTGGCCGAAAAGATTAACCGCTTGATTGAGAACAATATGTCGCCGATTTATTGTGTCGGTGAAGTGCTTGAGGAGCGTGAGGCGGGTCGCCATTTCGAGGTCGTCAAGGAGCAATTGGAGAAAGGTTTGTTCCACCTCGACGGCGATGCCATTTACGACACCATCATTGCCTACGAGCCCGTTTGGGCCATCGGCACGGGCAAGACCGCCACGCCCGAACAGGCGCAGGAAATGCACGCCTACATCCGCTCGTTGGTGAAAGAGCATTACGACGAGGCCACGGCTGACGACATCCGCATCCTTTACGGAGGCAGTTGCAATGCAAAGAACGCCACCGAATTGTTCTCCCAGCCCGACGTGGACGGCGGCCTCATCGGTACGGCTTCCCTGAAAGCGGAAGACTTCGTTTCCATCTGCGAACAAGCCTCACACATCGGCGAGGAATGAAGACATTCGAGTATTCATTTACGGCACCAAGTTCCGACATTCAGCACGACATGCTGACCACGATGTTGGCTGAAATGGGTTTCGACTCGTTCATGGATGATACAATGGGCTTAAAAGCCTATTGTTCAGCGGATAAGAGAGATGATTTGGCAGTGGAAACCCTCTTGCTTGAACCGTCTTTTTCCGACATTCGACTTCTGAAAGTGGAGGAAATGCCCGACAAGGACTGGAACGAACTTTGGGAGGCTTCCTATCAGCCTGTGGTTGTGAACGATAGATGCCGTGTGCGTGCTCCATTCCACGAGCCCGACCCAAGTTTTGAGTTCGATTTGGTCATTGAGCCGAAAATGTCGTTCGGGACAGCCAACCATGAGACAACCGCACAAATCATCCAGTTGATGTTGGAGACTGATTTTCAGGGGAAAGAAGTGCTCGACATGGGTAGCGGAACGGCGGTTTTGGCCATTCTCGCCAAAAAACTTGGCGCGGCGCATACCGTTGCCATCGACAACGACGAGTGGGCCTATCGCAACGCTTTCACTAACACGGAGTTGAACGGCATTTCCGACATTGATATTGTCCTTGGCGACGCTTCGTCGATTCAGGGCTGTTTCGATGTGGTGTTGGCCAACATCAACCGCAACATCCTTTTGCGCGACATGCACCTTTATGTTGCCGCCATGCGTCCCGATGCGCACATTTTCTTCAGCGGTTTCTACACTGAGGATTTGGAAAGCATCAAGGCGGAGGCGGAACGTTTAGGACTACATTATTGCCGCCACCTGAGCCGCAACAATTGGGTTGCTGCAGAATTTGTCAAATAATTGGTTTTTAATACTTTGAATAGATGAAAAAAGGAATCCTTATTGCCGTTTTTGCGCTTTTGTTGGGGGGGATCTCGGCATGGGCGCAGGCGTTTTTCCCCACAGAAAAAGAGGCTTTTTACGAACAGTTGAACACTTACTTGAACTCATCTACCTCGAAGCAAGACCGCGATGAGGCCGCCAAGATAATGAAGGATTTTCGTGGTGTTTGGGATAGTTATTACTCTGACAATGAAATCAATACGGTGATGCAATTGTGTGAGTTGTACCATTCCAAAAGCGGAACGAGGGCTTACGCCAATATTTTCAATTTCGTGGAGACTCTGCAAGGGATTCCTACGGCAGGTTTGACGCACAAGGACGTCGAAAATTGGCTAAGATTCACTGAAACCAAGTCGCAAAAATCGATGACTGGTGTGGACAAGTATCTGGCCGCTTGCCGCAATGTTTTTGTCGATAATGTGCTGTCGGCCAAGGGCAATTCCAAGTGGCTGGTTCGCGATGCGCTGTTGGGCTTTCCGTCGGCGGACAAGTTCGAGCTGACGGTTGACGGTACATTGGTGCTGGCTTCCAACAAGGACGAGTCGGTCATCAAGCAGACGAAAGGCGTTTTTTATTTGGACGACAACCGCTGGGAAGGCATGGGCGGTCGCGCCGACTGGTCGCGATTTGAAATTGCGGAAGACAAAGTATATGTTTCATTCCCAGATTATTACGAACTTGATTTGAACCGCTCGGAATATGCGATTGACTCGGTGACGTTTTACGAAAGGCGGCATTTCAACCAAGCCATTTTGTGCCGTTACGAGGACAAGGTGCTGGTGAACGCGCCCAACGAAAAGACGATGTATCCTCGCGTGAAGTCGTATCGTTCCGATTACGCTATCAAAGACTTGATGAAAAACATTGATTTTGAGGGTGGTATCGGCATGATGGGCAATCAGGTGGATGTGTTTGGTGGTGTCGACAACAAGGCCATTTTCCATTTCAGGCAAGGCGGCAGGGAGGTGCTGAAGGCCGTGGCAAAGCGCTTCGTGATGTCGGAGGACGAGGTTTTGGTTTCCGACCATGTTGCGATGCGGCTGTTCCTGACTGATTCGGTGGGCATCGAAAAGGATTCCATCTACCATAACAATCTGGGTTTCAGGTATGATAACAAGACCCGCAAAATGATGTTTTTCCGCGAGGAGAAGGGCAAGAACTTCGGCGACGGGCCTTTTCACGATTATTTTCACGGCCTCGATCTTTTCATTGAGGCGATGTATTGGAACATTGATTCGCCCACGGTCGATTTCCGCCGCATGGAGGGCGTCAATCCCAACAGTGAGGGCGATGTGGTGTCGGTGAATTACTTCCGCAACGAGGATTTCAAGCGGCTGCAAGGCCTCGACGGCACCCATCCCATGGTGCGCATGGAGAAATTCCTGAAGGGTTTCAGCAATGTGGACCGGCAGGTGCATTTCTATTCCGGCGACTTGGCTTCCTACCTGCAATATCCTATAGAACAGGTGATTTCGATGTTGCTGAAACTGCAAGCTGAGGGCTATGTGGAATACGACAACGAAACCAAATGGGTGACAGCACTCCCGCGTTTTTTTGATGTGCTGGATTCCTACCGCGAAAACATTGATTTCGATGTGATTAAGTTGCACACACACACCACCAACCGTCAACCCAATGCCCGTCTCGACTTGGCCACCAACGACTTGCTCGTTTACGGCATCACCAGCCAGATTGAGGGCGTGAATGGCTCGGCCATTTCGCTGAGCGACCGCAAGCGCGTGGTCATCGTGCCCGACAATGGTCGATTGGTCTTTATGAAGGACAAGAATTTCAAGTTTTCGGGCGGCATTTTGGCAGGCATGTTCGAGTTTTTCACCAAGGACTGCGAGTTTTCATACGAGGACTTCACCATCAAGATGGCCAAGGTCGACTCGCTGCGTTTTTATGCCAAGCGCGACTACCAAATCATTCCCGTCAACGGGACGTTGGAGAAGTTGCAAGGCAAGTTGGAAATTGACCGAGGCGACAATAAATCAAGCCGTTACGATACGCCAGAATACCCCATTTTCCACAGCGAGGCTGAGGGTTTCAAGTTCTACCGCAAAATCAATGGCGGCGTTTTCCATCCCGGCAGCGTCGATTCGGTGATGACCGCTGACGACTTGGAAGGCAAGTTCTATTATAGCCTTGACCCCTTTGTCGTCGACAGCCTCAACGACCTCTCAATGCGAAAGGTGAGGTTTGACGGACATTTGGTTTCGGGCGGCATTTTGCCCGACATCGAACAACCTTTGGTGGTGATGGAAGATTATTCCTTGGGCTTCGAGCATCAGATAGGCGACGGAGAATCAGACACTTACCCAATGTTTGACGGTTCGGGACATTTCCACCAGAAAGTGCATCTTTCCGAGGACGGTTTCTTCGGCATGGGACAACTTGACTATCAGACGGCTACATTCACTGGCGACCGTTTCATGTTCTATCTCGATTCGGTGACGGCCATCACGAACCAGTTCAGGTTGGTGCCGCTTGAGGACGGAACCAAGTATCCTATGGCCAACGCCGATGCGCTGAGGCTGAAATGGGATGTGGGCAAACCCGAACTGACCACCCAGACCATTGACAACCCGATTTGCATGTACGGCGACACCTATTTTTCGGGCAAGACAAGTCTCACGCCCGATGGCTATTCTGCTGACGGCAAGTTGCGTTTCGGCTTGACGGAGTTCGATTCCGACCATTTCGCTTTGGATTCGAGGACTTTCGTGGCTGATTCCGCCAAATTCCTGCTGTATTCCGCCGACACGTCCAACATCGCTTTCGCCGCGACAAACTACCGCGCCAATGTGGACTTCGACGCACAAAAAGTGCAATACGACTATCTTGACCAGCGTAGCAACCTTGATTTCCCTATGAATCAATATGTTTGCACGCTGAAGGAGGCCGAATGGGACATGGCCACCAACAGCCTGCACCTATACAATCCGGTGGAGAGTTTCGGCGATTATGCCGACGCCACCACCCATGAGGAACTGTTGGCCATTCATAGCAATGCGGCCAAGTTCATTTCACTTGTGCCCGAGCAGGATTCGCTGCAATTCTACAGCATGAGCGCGGAATACGACATGACCAACTATGTGATTCATGCTCACGACGTTAAGATTATTCGTGTGGCCGATGCCGCCGTGTTCCCTTACATGCACGATGTGGACATCAACGCGGAGTCGAAGTTGGAGCCTATCAGCGGTGATTTGTTGGCAGATACTTTGAACAATTACTACCTCTACAAAAATGCGGTTGTCAACATCCACAGCCGCAACTATTTTGACGCGCAGGGCACTTGGGACTACACCAATGCCAACGGAACGAGCACTCCGATTCGAGTGGATACCATCGTTCCCGTTGAGGGTATTACACATGGGTATGCACAAATCACTGACAATTCGGAGTTTAGGTTGAGCAATCAATTCGGTTTCCAAGGCCGCCTGACCTTGAAGGCCACGGATGAGTTTGGCTATTACGACGGCCAGTTTGCCCTGCTTGGCTTTGATGAGCCAATGGCCATTGAGCCTGTCGAAATGGGAATGGATTCGATAGCCGATGAAGTGTTGGAAACGGTTCCTTCGATAGGTTTAGGAACCCTTGATTCCATCGCCGCCCTGAACCGTTGGTTTGTTTCGGAAACGCACATTAATCCGGCGGACATCCGTATACCTATTAATATGGAGCGCATCCAGGAGCAAGACCCGCGCATGACCAATGGACTTTATTATGAATTGGCCATCGACGGAGGCTATTTCGGCTCGTTCCTCACGCCCAAAGAGGGTAGGAAAGACCTTGACGAAACCGCACCTGCCAACGGTATGTTATGGTATGATGCTGACAGCCTGCGTTTTGTGGTGACAGACACGACCCGTTTCGATACCTATGTAGACCTCAATTCGCGAGGTGTCGTCAGTGGCGAGGGTACATTTGGTTTGGGCATAGAGGTGCCTTTGGCGAACTTCCTCGTTCATGGTCGCTATACGCAATACCCCAACGATAGCCTCACTTTGCAAGGCCTCAATGTCTTTAACGCCCCCATTTTCGACGACAAGGCACTTGATGCGATGGCCGAAGTCTACGCCAATGCCGACGGCAATTCCATAGACCTGACGCAGACCCAATATCTGCATTATTACCGCTCCGAAAACAGCGAAGAGAAAACCGATGAGCGGCGACAAGCCATCGAATTAGAGGGCTATCCGGAAATGAAATCGTCTGATTTCTACTGCAATACCATCGTCATACCCGACTTGAAGTTGGTATGGAACGACAAACTTCACGCCTTCGTTTCTGTCGGCAAGATTGGCTTGGGCAATTTCGGCAACCACATCGTCAACAAGTATGTGGACGGTTGCGTGGTGTTCGACCGTCGACTGGGCAACATCACCTATTATTTCCAGCACGACATGTTCCAGACCTTTATCAATTACAACAGCGGCGACGGCCAATTCCAAGTGCATTGCACCTATTCCGACATCAACCAACGGCTTTCGGAGATGAAGGAAAAGAACCGCACGAGGAAGAAGGACGACCAACGATTCCAGTACGTGGCCGTACCTTACGAGTCGATGCTCGATTTCCTGAACCGCCTGAAATATGCAGGTTTGAGCGTGGGAACCTACTAAAAAATGAGAAATTTTTCAAAAAAAAGGCCTCCATGTTCCAATTATTTGTACTTTTACCGATTCAAAATCCGAAAGCAATAAAAACCCTATCTATATGAAATTCATAGTATCAAGCCTTAAATTGTTGAAAAATCTCCAAGCCTTGGGCGGTGTCATCGGCTCGAAAAACACCCTCCCGATTTTGGACGATTTCCTGTTTCAGTTGACTGAGAACGAACTGAAAATCACCTCATCCGACCTCGACGTGACCATGTCGGTCAGAATGGTTCCTGACATGGTAGAAGGCACGGGCGAAGTGACGATTCCCGCACGTCTGCTGCTCGAAATCATGAAGAACTTCCCCGATGTTCCGATTACCATCAGCGTTGACAGCAACACCTTGGCCGTCGAACTGATTGCTGGCGAGGGTCGCTACAAGTTGGCTGGCCACAAGAGCGATGAGTTCCCGCAACTGCCCGTGATGACCGAGACTTCGGTGTGGGAGATTCCCGCCGATGTGCTGGCTCGCGGTTTCGAGAAGACCGTTTTCGCCACGGGCATGGATGAGATTCGTCCTATCATGTCGGGCGTGCTGATGGAAATGACCGAAAACTACCTCACTTTCGTCGCCACCGATGCGCATAAGTTGGTGCGTTACAGAAGGTTGGATGTGAAGTCGGAGGTGGCTGCCTCGTTCATCATGCCGAAGAAGCCCATCAACCAATTGAAGAGCATCCTCGGCACCCTCGCCGATGAGCCTGTGCGCATTGAGTTCAACAAGACCAATGCTTCATTCGTGTTCGGCGACTATGTGTTGGTGTGCCGCCTCATCGAAGGCCGCTATCCCAACTATGAGGCCGTCATTCCGAAGAACAATCCCAACCAACTGACCATCGACCGTCAGGTGTTTCTTGCTGCCATACGCCGTGTGGCCGTGTTCTCCAGCAAGGCCACGCACCAAGTGCGTTTCCGCATTGCAGGTCAAGAACTTACGCTGACCGCTGAGGACATCGACTTCTACAACGAGGCCAAGGAACGCCTCACTTGCAGTTACGAGGGCGACGACATGGAAATTGGCTTCAACTCGCGCTTCTTGCAAGACATGCTCGGCAACTTCGACTCCGAGTCGGTGAAACTCGAAATGTCGGCTCCCAATCGTGCCGGTATCTTCACTCCCGTTGAGAACGACAACGCCTCTGAAGACCTGCTCATGCTGTTGATGCCGGTCATGCTTAACTAAGCGGTACCACGCATCCGAAAACAAAAAAACCAGCGGACACTCCGCTGGTTTTTTATTTCCCAAAGTTCTGCGAGTTCTGCGTGAAACAATCACTTGACCTCCATCGTAGTGGTGCCCACAATGGTCATCGGGATGCTCATGCCTTGCTCATTCGCGGTCATGGAAATGTTCTGCTTTATGCTGCTGCTCGTCACCATGCCCGTCTGCGGGTTGATGCTTGCAGTGCCAGTGTAGGTGCCGCTGATGTCGTCGGTTTTGCCTTTGATAGTGCCTGAAACGTTCACGTCGACGCTCTTTTTCGAAATGGCGGTGACGGTATAGGTCAGTTCGGCAGTGACATCTAAGCCGTTAGTCTCCTGCGAGGTGGAGGAAGTCCATGTGCTGCCAACGGTAATTTCTTCCTCGGGCAGTTCGATGATGACACCTAATTGCCTCGAAGACAAATCGATGCTGTCGCCAAGGAGTTTTCCGAGGGCATCGTAAGTGAGGGTGGTGGGTTTGTGCAGCCTTGCTTCAATGTCCTTGGTCTGGCCGGCCAACATGGGGCTGGTCTTTTCGGGATGTTCGGAGTCGTACTCGAGTTTCATTCCCATTTGGGAAATGGTCATTTTGATGGCTTCGATTTGCGTTTCAACGACCGAGTTGGCGTCTGTAACTTCCTTTGGGGTAAAGGTTTGTCTTGTTTCCATGTTTTGCGACATGTTCATGGTTTGGCCTTGCACTTCCATCATGGTCATCATGTTGGCCTTGGTGGTGACGGTTTGGGTCTTGCCTTGTTGCGGACGAAGCCTCAGCGTTACGCCGTCTTTGGCCATGAACGAGAGGGTTGCCAATGCCACGAGAACGAGCATTGCGGGGGCGAATTTTCTAATGGTTTTCTTCATTTTTAAGGGATTTAATTAGATTTATGGATTAAGAGTTAATGTGCGATAACGAAGCGTTTCGTTTGTCCGTTGGCAGTCCTTGCAAAATATATGCCATTCGGATATTGGGATGTAGGAATGATGAGTTCGTCGCTCTCGGCAAAATGGTATTCCACCTTTTGACCGAGCGTGTTGTAGATGTTGACCAACCCCATGTTTTCACCCTTGATGGTGACGAAACCATTGGCCGGATTGGGGGCAAGGCTGAAAGTCGTGATGTTTTCGTCAATGCCGTAAGTGGTTTCGTAATACAGCGTGAGGGTATAGATGCCGAAGTCGGTATCGATGAAAAGGGTTCCGTAAACGTCTTTCGCGATGGGCGAGGCATAAGTGTCGAGCAAGATGGTTTCGCCGATGGGAACAATCATGCCCATTTCGGCGATGTTCTCACCTTCGTAAAGACATTCCACGCGGAAGTTCTCGGAATAGCATCGATTGATGACCAAGTCCTCCGAAGTGAGGTTGGTAATGCTAACCCGCTCACCGTGAGGCGAGCAGCCGTGGAAATAAAGGTGCAACGAATCGGGAGTGACGATGACTTGTTCGTCTTCGAAAATGCCTTGTGCGTTCAGGTTGAAGCACAACACGATAGCCGCGATAAACATAAACGCTTTCTTCATTATTGTAGAAGTTTAGAATTGTTAGTTTGACTCATTATTTATTTAAGGTGCAAAAATACCAATAATAATCACACCAAGAGTGGAAAATTGTCCATTTTTGACAATGCGCAACCATAGGAACCCCAAAATCTTTGACAATGCGCAGGGATAACGCAAAAAAAGCCGCCCCAATCGGAGCGGCTCGTCATTCAAATTATTCTGCGGTTTCTGCGGATTCTGCGTGAATAAAAACTGCTGAACTTATAGCAACGCCGTGTAATACACCGGCAAGCAAGTAACTACGCCATCTTTCTGGTAATCCTTGGTGTAAAGCAAGATGCGTTCTCCTATCCTTGAAGGATATTTCTTGCAAAACTCATCCAACGACTTGTGCGTCTTGTATCCCGAAGATTTCACCTCAATGGGAACGATTTTGTTGCCTCGCGATAGTAGGAAATCAACTTCATAGTTTTTGTTTCCGTTGCCCGTGGGAAAGGTGTAGTAATACAATTCGTTGCCTGCCGTGCGGAGCATTTGCGCGATAAGGTTCTCGTAAACGTAACCAAGGTTGGCTTTCAGTTTATCGGACAGAAGTTTCTCATAAATAATGTTTTCCGTGAATCTTTTGTCCCAAAATGCCAAAGTCACAAACAGGCCTGTGTCGGCAAGGAACATCTTGTAGGAAAACAAGGATTTGGTCAGTCCCATGCCCACATTGGGGTCGGTGACATGATGCGCAAGGTTGATGACCATACTCTCACGCATCTCCGAAACAATGATTTCTGTGTTTTCAGAACGGCGCTCGTCAATGGCGGTTTCAATCATGTATCGGGAAGCGTTGCCCGAAAGTTGCGCTGGAATGTCCTTGAACATTTTCGAAGCCCGTCCCGAAGGGTCGATTTTGTTGAAATCGACTTCATACAGTTTCAGGATTTCCCGTTTCATGTCATCGACTTTTTGCAGGTTGTTGTAGTGCAGGTAGGCATCCACGGCTTGGGGCATTCCGCCGACAAGCATGTAAAGCCGCAAATCGCGCATCCAGCGTAAGTGAACGGCCTGACCCATAGGGCGATGCATGGCAAAAACCTGCCTGATTTGGTCAGGACTGACTTCATTGCCTGTTGCCCAATAAAACTCCTCCCAATCCATCGGATACAAAGTCATGCTCATCTCTTCGCTGGGTATGACGATGTTCTGCACGTTTTTCCGAATCGAGATGAGAGAACCAGTTTCGATGTAGTCATAACGTCCGTCCTTGACCAAATGCTTAATGGCTTGGCGTGCCAAAGGTTGGTTCTGTACCTCGTCGAACACAATGGCAGACTCGCGATTGTAAAGGTTCACTTTCATAAGCGTTTGTAGGCGCATGAAGAAATAGTCCAAGTCCATCATGTCTTCAAACAGTTCGTTGATTTGTTTTGACGGTTTCGAGAAATCGATGAGGATGTAGGATTTGTACTCGCGTTTGGCAAATTCCTCAACTAAAGTGGATTTGCCGACGCGCCTCGCGCCCTTAATCAGAAGCGCGTACCGACCTTTCCATTGCTGTTTCCACTCCAGCATTTTGTCGTATAGTTTTCGCTTGAATATCATAAAACACTTAACTTATTGAAAATCGCTGCAAAAGTAAGATATTTTGCAGTAATCCACAAATTTTTTCTCTCCAAATTTGCAGTAATCCACAAATTTTTTCTCTCTAAATTTGCAGTAATCCACATTTTTTTCTTCGAAAACAAAACGAGTCACCCCAATCGGAGCGGCTCGTTGTTCTCACAGTTCTGCGTTTTCAGCGTATTCTGCGTGAAATAATTCCAGCGTGAAACCAATCACAATTTCGGGCCAGCGGCCACCAAAGCCTTGCCAGTGTCATTCGTCGTGAACTTCTCGAAGTTCTTGATGAAACGCGAAGAGAGGTCTTTGGCCTTCTCTTCCCAAGCGTTCTTGTCGGAATAGGTGTCACGCGGGTCGAGGATGTTCGGGTCGACGCCCGGCAATGCGGTCGGCACTTCGAAGTTGAAGTAGGGGATCATCTTGGTCGGAGCTTTTTCGATGCTGCCGTCAAGGATGGCATCGATGATGCCGCGTGTGTCGCGGATGGAGATACGCTTGCCCGTGCCGTTCCAGCCCGTGTTCACCAAGTAAGCCTTGGCGCCGCTCTGTTCCATACGCTTCACGAGTTCTTCGGCATACTTGGTTGGGTGAAGTTCGAGGAAGGCTTGGCCGAAGCAGGCACTGAAGGTCGGCGTAGGCTCGGTGATGCCGCGCTCGGTGCCGGCCAACTTGGCCGTGAAGCCGCTCAGGAAGTAGTATTTGCACTGTTCGGGCGTCAGGATGCTGACGGGAGGCAGCACGCCGAAAGCGTCGGCGCTGAGGAAGATGACGTTCTTGGCAGCAGGACCAGCTGAGATGGGACGCACATTCTTCACGATCTTCTCGATGTGCTCGATGGGGTAGGAGACACGGGTGTTCTCGGTTACGCTCTTGTCCTTGAAGTCGATCTTGCCGTTGG